>Ga0209745_1000408_pt1 | contig 25785 bp, 18 predicted proteins | sample BarGraNGADG00312_FD_184495 | JGI IMG/M metagenome (GOLD analysis project Ga0209745, IMG submission 184495) | Arctic peat soil microbial communities from Barrow, Alaska - Barrow Graham LP Ref core NGADG0004-312 (SPAdes) (version 2) | ecosystem: Environmental > Terrestrial > Soil > Wetlands > Peat...
CCCACGGGCCCATAGCGGAGCGAGGCCTTCGGGCGGGGTCGGCGCCTGCGCCGACACCGCCAAGATGGCGTCGTTCTTCTCACTGCTGAAGAAGAACTTCCCGAACAGGCGCCGCCGACACGATGCACGCGGGCACATGAACCTCGTCGAATGCGAGACGCTCCTACGAGCCGCTCGCGAGACCTGGCCGCCCCGACCGAGACTAGTCAGCGAAACTCGAACCAGGTCCTCCGAAGCAGGATCACGCTTAGGTTGTTCCTGCGCCGTGTCGATACACCGATAGTCTGGATCCATCCCCGACTTGAGTGGCGACGATGAACTCACGCTTCGAATGGCTTGACTCCGCGGAAGCTCAGCGGCGCCAGACGATGGAAGCGGTCAATGCCTTCACGCCCGGGGGCGATGGTCCCGGAGATGTGCACCAGAGGCGCTCGCGACACGATCGTCAACGCGCTCTGCCTGGGGCTCTCGTCCTTGGCCGCGGTGCGCGCTCCTGCGAACCGGGCAACTCGCCCTCGGGAGAGAGGCATGCAGATGCCGTGGGTCGGCTTCAGCCCGCGCCAGTTGGCGCGGGACCTCAAGGACTCCGTCTGGCACGTGCGGGGGACGTGGCCGACACGACGGTCCTCGTCGGGCGCTCAACGGCCCGGCCATGGGACCGGGGAGGTTGCGGGTGTCAACGCACGTGCACCGCTTCGAGCCCATACTGCCAGGACCCCTGTGAATGTGCCCGAGCAGTAGGCGGACTGCGCACATCAAGGACAGCCGACGCGGCACACGGGGTGCGTCCGGTGACTGCCGAAGGTCCTCCCACGACTTGCGATCGGACTTCACGTCCTCATGGTCCCGAGGATGCCCCAGGCGGATTCGCGACCGGAGGCCGCCACGCGTGGGTATGAGACTGGGCAACGCCGTCACCTTTCCGGGATCACCGGGCATTGGACGTGTCGCCGAGACTGGCGACCACATGGTACGTGTTGACTTCTTCGAGTCCGCGGCCGCGTCGGTTGTGGGATCGGTGTGGATGGATATAGCCGCTCTGAAGCGGATCGCCCTCGGGCAGCAGACACGCGTGTTCTTCCAGGACGGTCGAGACCGCTGGCGAGCGGGCCGCGTCGTCGGTGGAGGGCCCGACGTGTACTTCGTTCGCGTCCCGAATCTGCGGGTGGACGTCGAGATTCCCGAAGAGTCCCTGCGGGTTCGGTGGGAGAAGACGCCACCCGATCCGATGCAGGTACTTCTCTGCGGCGCCGCTGAGACGCCGCGTTACCGAGACGTCCGTGAACCAGTGCGTCGCCTCCTCCTTGCTGAACGAGCAGCCACCGGCTCAGCAACCGGCATCATATCGGCAGGCGTACGAATGCACGCACATCAGATAAACGCTGCTCTTCGCATCATCCGTGATCCGGTACAGCGGTACCTGCTCGCAGACGAGGTCGGAATGGGCAAGACCATCCAGGCCGGACTCGTGATGCGGCAACTGCTTATCGACGCGCCCGGCCGACAGATTGGCGTCATTGTCCCCGATGCCCTCATCACCCAGTGGCAATCGGAACTACGCGACAAGTTCTTCCTGGACGATTTCCCGACGGCGACCAATGGGCCTCCGTTCGAGATCGTCGGTCACAGCGAACCTCAACGGTGGGCGCAACTCGAGGACGTTGACTTGCTGGTGGTCGACGAAGCCCACCTGCTGGCCCGGACGGCGGATCCTGGGAAGTCGCCCTACCGGGAATTGGCGCAGGTCTCACACGCGGTGCCGCGTGTCTTGATGCTGTCGGCGACGCCGTTCTCGCGAGAGGCGACGACGCATCTCGCGCTCCTCCACCTCCTGGACCCGCAGTTGTTCCGCTGGGAAGATCGGGAAAGGTTCGAGCAACTACTTGGCGCCCGACGTGAGTTGGCGCTAGCGGTCTTTGGACTTGACGAAGAGCCCGATCCTGACAATCCCGGACTGCTTGACATGCAGTTCGCGGAAATCCGCTCATTGATCCCCAACGACGAGGCGCTCCGCGCGGCCATGGGGCGGGCTATGGATCTCTTCGGGCCTCCCGGAACGGACCCCGCGTCGATTGACCTGGAGGGCCTTCGGCGCGCCGTGACTGGGATCCGGACACACGTCTCTGAGACGTACCGACTACACCAGCGGGTGATCCGCAATCGACGTCGCGTCATTGAGATGCAGAAGCTTGACGATGATGGTCTTCTGACGCCCTTCAGGTTCACTGGGCGGACTCGCCCGAGGTTGGTGCTACTGCAGTCAGAGGAGGCGGACGCCGGGGCAACCGCGATCGAGCACTGGATCGCCCGGTGCGCCGCAGCTATCCTTGACAGCGATCTACCGCCCGAACCCTATGGCCGGGTTCTTGGCATTCTCATGTCCCGGGTTGGCGGGCCCGTTCGAGACCTGTGGGGAGCGCTCGCGTATCGGGTGAAGCAGAACGCGAGCCAAGGGCGGATCCTCCCGGCCGAGGAGTCGATCCTTGGTGCGGCACCGTTGCTGGACTTCGAAGAAGCGATTCTCGATGCCCTTGACCGCGCAATGGGGTCCGACGGTCTCGACTCGCTCGCAAGTGCCATCGCCGTACGGTGCGCGGAACCTGCCAGGTCAATCATCTTCTGCGGTCGCGGCACCCTCGCCGCCGACCTGGTTCAGAGGATCCCCGAGGACACGGGCACCGCCAGGCGCATCCATGCCCATCTGAGTGAGCAGACCGAGGCTGAACGGGAGGCCGCCACTGAGGCGTGGCGTTGCGCCGGCGGTCTTCTCGTCGTGGACGATACAGGCGACGTAGGGCGAAACTTCCAGGAAGCCGACCTTGCTTTGCATGTTCGCTTGCCGTGGAACCCGAATGCTATCGAGCAACGCATCGGCCGCGTAGACCGTTACGGCAATCATCGTGCTGCGCGGCAGTTCGTCATTGGAGATGCCAATCCTGACAGTGTGTCGAATGCGTGGCTGAAGATCCTCGTGAACGGCTTCGAGATTTTCAGTCGTTCGGTTTCTATGCTCCAGGAAACGGTTGACGAGCTCGCTGCGAACATCTGGACCACACTCCTGAGAGGGGGCGTCGAGGAGTTCCTCGGCCGGATTGATGAGATTCGCGATGCGTTGCTTCAGGAGGAGCGTCGCATCAATGAACTCGACGCACTCGAGTCTAGTTTCGAAACCCACGCAAGCGGCGAGGCTATGGCACTCGCGATCGCGCGGTACGAAGATGACACCGCGGGTATCGAGCGATCCTATAGGCAGTTGATCGAGGGAGTGGAAGGGTTTCGTTTCGCCAGCCGTGAAAACCGTGATGGCAGTGTCAGTTTTGGACTTTACGAAGACGATCCGCCACTGCTCAGCACGCGGTTGCTGCGCCGATTGATGACGGTCGACGTCGCTCGGACGGGTTTCTTCGATCGGTGGACATTGACGCCGGGTCGGAGACTCTTTCGCCGAGGCAACCCGTTCATCGACGGCATCGAGACGTTGCTGAGTCTCGACGATCGCGGCTGTGCCGTAGCGATGTGGCGACTAGATCAGCGCTGGCCGCATGATCCGCTCACATTCTTCGGATTCGATTTCCTGATCGAGACAGATCTCGCGCCACTCCTCAACGTCCTCGCAGGGCATTCCGAAGCTGAACCTATCGCCCGCAGGCGCGCTGATGCCGCGCTTCCTCCACAGCAACAACGGGTGTGGGTCCCTGTCAACGCCCAAGAGCCGACTGAGGACCCCGGGATGATCGGCTACCTGTCCCAACCCTTCGTGCAGGGCCGTGACGTGAACCTGAACTATCAGCGGATCGGCGCACTGCACGCCCTCCTGGGAGGAGATGAGAATCTCGCCCCAGTGGCGGAAGGGTGCTTCGCGGCCGCTCGGAAGCGCGTGGAAGTGGTGTCCGATGTAGTCGAAGCGTCCAAGCGTGCTGCTTGCGAGGTGCGGCGAGGAACGGAAGTCGTGCTCGCCCAGAGTCGCGCCCGGTCGCGAGCCGCCGGACTGGTTGGCGACCCCAGGGCACTTGAGGTCGAGGTGGCGATGGGTCGCGCGATTGAGGCCGGTGTGACCGCTCCACTGATCCGTCTTAGTGGCGTGAGTTGCGTCGTTGTCTCTGCTCAGCCGTGGAGGGACTATGTCGAAAGATGACATCGCGGCGGCGCAGGCCGCAATGACGTCCTGGCCCGAGCGAGTTCCGATGCCACCGGATTGGGACATAAGTGACGCTTGTCGACGACTCCTGGATGCGATGGGAGATTTGGCATGTGCGAACGCCGGGTGGCGCGACGTCGCGGCCCTAGTTCGGCAGGTGCTGATCACGGCGCGCGCCACGTATGGCGGCAATCGTGCCCTGGCGGTTCCCGCGACTGACCCGTGGCCCACGGCGGAGCAATGGAACGAACTGCACTGTTCGCCCGTTCAGCTGGCCGACGGCCGCCTTTCGATTCGTGCGGGGGATTGGGAGCCGCCGCCGTCGCTCGAGGACGACGAGATCGGCGCCGACCTCGCGCGTGAGCAGGTCCTTGCGGTCTACCGCGACGTCAAACCGGCCGAACCGGACTTGGTCCCCGCCGACCCGTTCTGGAAGACGGCGCACGGCTATCCGACGTACCGCGGCGAGACACAGCGCCAAGCAGCGAGGGCGGCCGTGCTCAACGACGGTGGTTCGCTCCTGGTTGCGCTGCCGACCGGGCGCGGCAAGACCGCGGTGGCCTGGTCCAAGGTGCTCCTGTCGGCCCAGGGCGTCACCATCGTCGTCGTGCCCACCGTCGTGCTCGCGCTGGACATGGAGCGTCGAACCGACGAGGCGTCCCGGAACCGTGGCCGGCCACTCAGCCCGCTCGGCAGGTACGCGTACGTCGGCGCGCTCGATCCCGAGGTCAAGAGTCAGTTGCGCGATGCGGTTAGGACAGGCAGTCAGCGCCTGCTGTACACCTCGCCGGAAGCTTTTGTCTCCGGGCTGGCGTCAGCCGTTCTTGAGTGTGCGCAGTCGGGACTCCTCCAACAGATCGTCGTCGACGAGGCACACCTCGTCGATCAGTGGGGTACCGACTTCCGGCCGGAGTTTCAGACGATGCCCGGGTTGATCCGGGAGGCGTACGAGAAGGCACCGGCCGAGAAGAAGCCGTCCGTGCTGCTGCTCAGTGCAACGCTTGCCCAACAGTCCGTCGACCTGATTTCAAGACTGTTCGCCATCGGTAGCGACAAGGTAGACGTCGTCTGGGGATCGGAGATCCGCACGGAACCGGCCTTCTTCCTCGCCTCGCACACCGAGGAGTCGGCGCGGAGGGACGCGGTCCTGGAGGCGGTCAGTCGCCTGCCCCGTCCCCTGATCCTGTACGCGACCAAGGTTGATGATGCGGAGAACTGGGCCGGCTTCCTCCGCCAGGCGGGCTTGTCCCGAGTGGGATGCGTGACGGGCAACTCCAGCGAGCACGAGCGCCGCACGGTCATGGAGCGGTGGCGAGGGATTACCCCCGCCGGAGACACGACGGCCACGAGTCTGGACGTGATCGTCGGGACCTCGGCATTTGGTCTCGGGCTGGACATGCCCAACGTGCGGACGGTCGTGCATGCCTGCCTGCCGGAGACGATTGACCGCTATTACCAGGAGGTCGGACGAGCGGGGCGCGACGGGCGGCCGTCGATCGCCTACCTGTGCAGTGGCCCCCAGGACCGGCGCATTGCCGAGAGCCTGAGCGAGCCCTCGATGATCGGCGACGATCGGGGCTGGAAGCGCTGGCGTGCACTCCTCAACGCGGGAATCCCACTGACCCCGCTGCGATATCGCGTGCGGAAGAGCACCCTCCCGGTCTACATGGACGAGGGATACGGGCGAAGCGCCCAGTGGAACGTGCGCACCCTCACCCTGATGGCGCAGGCAGAGATCATCGAACTCCGGGTTCCGCAGTTGGTGCTCCAACCCGGGCTGTCGGCAGAGGCCGAGGAACGGGCGCGGGAGTCCTTCTACGCCGACGTCGAAGACTTCCTCGAATTCGAACTGGCCAATGGGAAGTTGCAGGGGCAGCATGGCTGGACGAAGGCCCTCGGCGAGGTGCGCCAGACCGTTAGGGACGCGCGGCGCCAGGCCCTGACTTCACTCCTCACGCTGGCCGAAGGCAGGGAGTGCGTCGGGCGCATTATTGCGCGGCACTACCGGGTCACCCACGACGGTGGATCGCTGATCACCAGTCCCGCCTGCCGAGGCTGCCCCGCCTGCCGCCGGGATCCCGCTACATCTCCCGGTACCCACCCCCCGGAGCCGAGTCCCCTTCTACCCCGTCCACGCCCTGGCCGGGATCCACTCGCCGCCTGGCGGGGCGACAACCCCTCGCTGTTCGTCTGGTACGAGGAAGGAGACAACATCCACCCACTCCTCGTTCGCTTCGCCCAGCGCAACGTCAGGGTCTTCGCGGGCCTGGGGACGGCGGCCGCGGACAAGTTGCAGCGGGCGGCCGTTCACGCGCCGATTGTGCTCGACGACCCGGACTCGGTGCTTCCGCTAGCGGAGACCTATGAAGGCCCCGTTGCCTTTGTTCTGCCGGATGCGCGCGTCGGACCAGAGATCAGTGCGCGCGCCAGGCTCCGTCTGGTCTCCTACATCGTAGGGCCGAAGATGACGCCGGACCCGGAGAGACCTGGTTGGCCGTTGCGCGATGCGCCATGGGCTATCTCTGCTGGCGCACTGCTGAGGGGAATGTGAAATGGAAGTCCTAAACCCGAGTCCGGTGCTCTGCCTGCCGCAGGCGATGTGGATAACTTGTCGCGTGATCATGGAACGGCCCGACCTCAGCCAGGAAGAGATCCTCGATCTCGTAACGCCAATGGCGATGCGTTCGCGCACGCCACAAGATGGTGCCCATGTGCGTCGTGCCCTGACCGGACTGCGGGAGTTCGGTCTCGTTCAGCAGGGCGACAACGGCCGATATCGGGCTGAGAAAGTGAAGGATGCGCAGGCGTTCCTCCGCCTGCTCAGACACCGCTTGGTCGCGCCTCCGATTACCTTAGACTCGCACCTCGCGGGTGCTCCGGACCTCCGTTCAGGGCTGGTCTGGCTGATGCGCCAGTCGCCCATGGTTCCCCTGGACTTCGAAACGAATGTGGCGGCCACGATGCCGAGCAAACTCTTCACCAACGACACCCGGTGGAACGCGTTCCGGTGGTGGAGCCAGACTCTCGGCTTCAGCCGGCCAGCCCTGACGGCGATGGCGACCGGGATCGGTCAGAAAGCGAGCGGGGCCAAGGTCGTTCCCAACCCGACCGAGGCGGTGATCGACGCAATCCGGCATCCGTTCGGCAACCAGCTCACGCGCGGCGAACAGATCCCGATCAACCAGTTCCTGGAGTTCCTTCGTGCTGAACTCCCCGTCCTCCCTGGCCACCCGAGCGCCACGTACGAAGGGTTCGTCGATGACGGAAACCACGGCATTGGCGCTCTGGGGTTGGCGCTATCGAGCGCGGAGGCACGCCAGATCCTGTCCATGGGCTACCAGTCCGACCCATCGGGTGTGATGGCGCTCCCGGATGCCCAGGACCACCGGCGGGATCGGTACGTCTCGGCTGTGACCATCGAGGGATGAGGACCATGAAGGCACAGGTCAACTACGTCTGCTGGTCCTCGGATGTCGTCACGGCGACGATTCCGACGGAGGCGGCCACACCGTCGAAGGCGGTGCTGCTGGCGACCCACTCTCCGTTGCGGATCACTCGCCGGGGCGGCAAGGGCGGTCACGACGCGTCCGAGTTCGTGAGCGAACGGCAGGTGCTCGACGAGTTCCTCACGGCGCCCCCAAACAACGGGGTCCTGGTTGCGATCGTTCGGGGGGAGTCGGGCACCGGCAAGTCGCACTTGGTCCGCTGGGTGGACGCGAACATCGCCGAGCAGCCGGGTCGCCATGTCATTTACCTGCAGAAGACCGAGACGAGCCTGAAGGATGTCATCGAGAAACTCCTGCTCGAACAGGAGGATCCCGAGTTCGAGGACATCAGACGCCGGGTCTCGAGTCTCGGAAGCGGGATGACCCTGGAGGAGATGAAGCAGCGGATTCTCGCTGAGTTGGCCGAGGCATTGCGGAGCGCCAACTCCGACACCCCGCTCGGAAAGGCACTCGTGGGTGAGAACGGGCTGAGTCTGTTCTTCCTCGATCCGCTCTTCCGCAAGCACCTGTTGCGGCCGGGGTCGTTCGTGAAGCGACGCGCCGAGTACGCGTTGTACGGGAGGGACGCGGACGAACCCGATGTTCCGCTGGAGTTTACGGCTGAGGAGTTGCCACTCGACATCGCCGATTACGCGAACATTCTCGAAGCCGCCGCCGCGACGCAGAAGGTCTTCCGCCGGCTCGTGGGTAATCCTGCAATGCAGAGCCAAGCGGTCCGATTGCTGAACGAGCTGCTCGATGTCGCGGTAATGAAGGCAGCCAGCCTGAATGTCGGTGACATCAGCCAGGCGTTCATGAAGATCCGCGAGAAGCTCGTCGGTCAGGAGATCGTGCTACTGATCGAGGACGTCGCGCTCATCCAGGGCGTCCGACGAGACCTGCTCGACGCGATCGTCGAAGTCGGCGTGGTTCAGGGTGTCAGGAAGTACGCCACTGTGCGCACGATGATGGCCGTCACCCCCGGCTACTACCACGAGTCCCTCCCGGAGACCTTCCGGTTCCGCGCGGAGGCGTCGTCGCCTGTGTACGAAGTCGACGTGGATCTGGACGGCGACGGTGCTGATGAGCAGGACCTGATTGGCTTCGTGGGGCGATACCTCAACGCTGCCCGGGTCGGCAAGGAGGCTCTGGAGGCGGCGAGTCCGGAGGTACCGAATGCCTGCAGCGACTGTGGTTTCGAGCCGTCGTGCCACGCTGCTTTCGGGGCGTCGAGACAGGAGTACGGCCTTTACCCGTACAACAAGGCCGCGATCCTCCGTGCTGTGCGAGCGTGTGCGGAGCGGGACCGGAGGAACCGGGGCCGGGTGGTCTTCAATCCCCGCAGGGTGCTGTCGCGAGCCGTTCGCGATGTCCTAAGTGACAACGTCGAGGTCATCGAGGGCGGGAGGTTCCCTGCCGGGGCGTTCCTTGCCGAGGAATCGGCAGCGATGGGACTTCTGCACCTGCCGACACACGTCCGGGAGCGGATCGAGACCGACTACTCGGGCGAGGAGGCCGGGCGCCTCGAAGCGCTGGTCACGTTCTGGGGGCGCGCGGGTACGGAGCCGATCGACGATGGGATTCTCGAGGCGTTCTCGCACCAGGCCATCCCGGCCGGGATCTTCGACATCGAAGGTGAGGACGAGGAGGAAGACAGGGGGAAGGCGGGAAACGAGGACGAGGGCAGGAATGCGGGCAAGAACGAGGGCAAGAATGAGGTGCCTCGCTCGGTCCGCAAGCAGATCGACGATATCGACGCGTGGTCCCAGAGAAAGCCGTTGCCACAGGGCATCGCCGGCGACCTGCGCTCGATCGTCCGTGAGGCACTGCTTGCGCGCATCGACTGGCTCGACACTGTCATCAAGGAGCCGGACTCGCAGACCCTGAGCAAGGCCGTTCCGAGCAATGCACGAGGCATCTCCATCGACGGAGCCATCGAGAACCTGCCCCTCGCCGTTGAGCCGCTCGTGCGCATCGAGCGCAATGCCCGGATGGCGATGATGTTCCGCGGCCTTGTCTACATCAAGGCGGGATATCCACAGCGTGCCGGGGACGCCCTGCCGCGCCTCGACGCGATCGTCTCCGAACGTGTCGACGAGGCCAGGCGGCGGATCCTGGCCGCATCGAACGTCGACGACGCGTCGCTGGTAGCGGGGGCCGCCTCCCTGATTCGGGGAGCCGCGGCGTGCGGAGTGATCCTTGCCAAACCGAAGGATCTCGACTACGTCAACGCCTGCCTGTGGCGGGACGCGACCAGTGGCCGCGCCGATGCCTCGGCCCGCGCGCCTGAGTGGCTGGCGGCGTATCAGGACTACGTCGCTGCCCGTGAGAAGGCCGTAGAGCGCCTGCTCAGCGGCGCAGGTGCGGCACAGGGAGCCGGCGCTATCCACGCCGTCGACATCCAGCGGTTGACCGCGATCGTCCGCAAGGCCCAGGAACGCGCGGCCTCCGAGGACGAACTCGAGGTCCCCGACTGGTGCGAAGAGGCAAACAGGAAACTCAAGGCCCTGACGCGGGCCTCGGCGAGACAGGTCGCCCATTGGCAGAGCCTGACGGACCGCGTTCGCACGCATCTGCCGGAAGGGGTGACCCTGACCGAGACGGTGGAGGCCATCGTCGATGCGGTGAAGGTGGGGCAGGGGCACGGTCTCGTCAAGGTCCCGAACCTTCAAGCACTGAGTAGCCTGAACGACGAGGCTCGGTCGTGGGACGCCGCGAGCATCGCGGCTGTCGAGCGCCTGCTGACGAGCGCCAGGATGGAGACCGGGATGTCGCTCCTGAGCACCGTGGGCACGATTGCCGGGGCGGATCTTCCGAGGATCGCGAGCTACCTGGAGTCCAGTGCACGGTGGGTTGAGGCCGGGATTCAGGATGCGGAGAGCGATGGTGGCACTGCAGCCGACATCGACGCGCAACTGGAGGAGACCATCAAGAACTGGTTCGAAATCGTAGGGGAGCCGATGACTCGTGAGTGACACGTCGGTGAGCAGCACGCTCGCGATGCGAGCCAAGAGGCTCGCGGCCCTCGCGCGCGCCAAGAGCGAGGACGAGAGGGAGTCGCAGGACCAGGGTCAGGCTGAGACCGCGTTGCGCAAACTCAACATCGCACTGGCCACGTTGCGGGGTGTGCTGGCCACCCATCGGAAGTTGAGGGCCGCCGGGGTTCCGGTTGGCGAGGTCCAGGACTTGGACAGGCCGGCCACGAGACTGCTTGAGCACGTCTCCGCGGTTGGCCGTCCGACGGCGCAGTACCTGATTGCGCGGGTCAGTGACGTGACCAATGCGCACTCTGCGATGGCCGACGACGATCGTCAGGCGTGGCGGGCGTGGGCTGAGAAGATGATTGAAGGACTGCCTCACGCACTCGTGCCGCGGTTGGGTTTCGTCCAACGCAGCGACGTGGAAAGGCGGATTGCGGACATGCGGAAGTGGGCGGCCGCGCCGCCGACGCACGGTGACGTAACGTCCTTCGTGGTCTCACTTGATCGTGTCGGGGACGAACTCGATCACGTCGAAGACGCGAGCATCGATGCGGTACTTGCGCGGTTCATCAATGGCCGAATCCGACTCGCCGACCTGAGCGATGACGAACTCGAGATGGTCCGGGCTGAAGAGTCCCTGAGCGAGCAACTCTACCTACAGCTCTCATGACGGTTGATCGCTGGGCGGGAGTCCCGGATCTCCTGAGCCGACTTGAAGACCTGGAGTTGCGGCTGCTCTCCTGGGGAATCGTCGACGGCTTCCTCAGTCAGGCCGACGTCGAGGGAGCCATCGATGCGCAACTAGACGTCGACGCAGCGCGGGCGGAGGCGGGGTCCCCGACCATCGGGGAGTACCTCGACCATCTGATCGACGCGGGCTTGCTCCACGAACTGCCGGACTCGACACCGCGGTACCGAACGCGACTCGGTGAGACGCTGCGACTCCTGCGCAACCTCCGCCAACTCTGGCCGCCCAGGGATGCGTCGGTGCCCCACTGGTGGCGCAGGTCGAGCGCTCTGGTGGCCGACTACCGCCTTCGGGTGGCACCACGGCGATACCCGCGTCGTTCGATCGCGCCGGCGGAGGCGATCGAGGAGTTCGCCGGACTTCACGGATGGACCGATCTTCACAGCGACGTGCTGCACCGCATCCTTGACGGGAAGAAACTCGCGCGATTCCAGGTGCAGGCCACCGCGTCGATTGTGGCTGCGCTCAGCGCGCCGCGAGTGTCCGCGCGCATCATCACCGCCGGCACCGGCTCGGGAAAGACCCTCGCGTTCTACATCCCGGCTCTCCTCGACATCGCGGCGAGCGCAGGGAAGCCGCGTACAGGCCCGCACACGCTCGCGTTGTACCCCCGCAACGAACTGTTGCGAGACCAAGCGCGAGAGACGTTGCTCGTTGTCACCAGCCTCGGACCCCTCGATGGCCCGGGGTCGCGCCCGGCCCGGGTAGGCCTTCTCTACGGCAGCACTCCCTACGAACGGGACCTGCAGGGCAAGAGAGAGACACGCGGATGGAAGCGTCTCGGCCAGGGCTGGGCCTCGCCGTACTTCCCGTGCTTGACCGAGAACTGCCTGGGTAGTCTGGTGTGGTCGGACGCCGATCGCACTGACGGCCGTGAGCGGCTGGTCTGCACGGCCTGCAAGATCGCCACCCTGCCGGGGACCGTGGCCCTGACCCGGGAATCGATGGTGAAGAACCCGCCCGACATACTGTTCAGTTCCACGGAGATGCTCAGCAAGCAGGCGACGAGTTCGGGTCTCGCGAAGCTTCTGGGCTGGAAAGGTCCCAACGGCACGCGTCTGGTCCTGCTCGACGAGGTGCACACCTACTCGGGGGTACATGGTGCCCAAGTGGGCCTCATGTTGCGCCGCTGGCGGCACGCGAATTGTCAGTGGGGCACGGACAAACCCGTGATGGTGGGTCTCTCCGCGACGCTGCGCGACGCGGGCGACTTCTTTGCTGCGCTGACCGGTGCGGATCGCAGCAATGTCGAGGTCATTGCCCCGGCCGCCGAAGACCTGGACCCGATTGGCCGCGAGTATGGTATCGTCCTGCGCGGTGACCCGATCTCAGGTGCGCCGCTGCTGTCGACAACCATCCAAACGGTGATGCTTCTCGGCCGCGTTCTCGACAATGTGCCGGGGATCTATGGATCGGTGACATTCGCCTTCACCGACGACCTTGACGTCATCAACCGCCTTTACGACAACCTCCGTGACGCGGAGGGCGCCCAGCCGAAGGGCAGGGCTTCCGGTGCGGTTCTTGCCGACCTGCGGAGTCCGCAGGCGCCCCACGCCGGGCCTCGTTACGTCGACGGGCAGTCATGGGACCTGCCCTTCCATCTGCAACGAATGGAGCGCCCACTTCGGGTCGCGAGGACCTCCTCCCAGGACGCTGGCGTCGACGCCGGTGCCGACGTGATTACGGCGACATCCTCTCTCGAGGTCGGGTTCAACGATCCACGTGTCGGCGCCGTCATCCAGCACAAGGCGCCTCGCGACCTGGCCGCGTTTCTGCAGCGACGAGGACGGGCCGGTCGGAAGCTGGAGATGAGACCGTTGACGGTCGTCGTACTGTCCGATTACGGCCGCGACCGGATTGCGTATCAGACCTATGAGAAGTTGCTCGATCCCGAGATCGACGCTCGGTCATTGCCGATCAACAACCGTTTCGTTGTGAAGATCCAGGCGACGCACGCGCTCATCGACTGGATTGCCCGGAAGACGGGTGCGGACGCGCGGGCAGTGTTGTCTCCACCCTGGAACCACACTCCTCACTCCATGACTCCCCAGGTGATGGCGGTGCTGCGCGAACTGCTCGCCGACGACGGACGGCGACAGGAGCTTGCTGAGCACCTAAGACGCTCCCTGATGCTGTCCAACGACGAGGCGACCGCAGCGCTGTTCGAGGAGCCGCGCTCGTTGCTGCTCTCGGTGGTGCCGACCGCGCTGCGCCGATTGGAGGCCTCGTGGACACCGCTGCTCGGCGAGGTCGACCCAGGTGTGCAGGGACGGACGCCGCTCCCGGAGTTCGTGACTGAGACCTTGTTCGCGTCGCTCAACACCCCAGATGTCCGGTTCGAGTTGCCCAGCAACTTCGGCGAGGAACCTCCGCCGATGCCGATCGCACAGGCCCTGCGAGAAGCGGTCCCCGGACGGGTGAGCCGCAGGTTCGGGCACGCTCACGCGACGCTCCGCACATGGCTGCCTGTGCCCGAATCGGGCTCGGAATTGCCGCTGACAGAGGTGATCGCCAAGGGACACGGGTTGGGCACATGGACGACGCAGGACGGCGAGAGCTACACGGTGGTGCGGCCGCTCACCCTCCGACTGATCAGCCCCGCGCGCGACGTGGCGGACACGTCGACCGCCCGCCCGCTGTGGCGATCAGCCTTCGAGTACGCAGAGGAAGCGCTCCACCACGTGGACGTGCCCACGCCGTCAGTGTGGGCTGGACTCATCGACACCTGCGCCTTCGCGCTTCACGTCGGGGGCGGCCCGTTGAAGATTCGCCGCATGGCGATCGGCTCTGACGGCGAACTGACTCTCCAGGCGGGCAAGGGCACTAGTCGAACGCCGTTCACAGTCCGGTATGTGCACGACGGTCAGCCCGCCGCCATGGGCTTCGAACTCGACGTGGACGCCATGGTCCTGGCCGGCAGGCTTCCTGAGGGTGGGCCCGACTTCCTCGGCGCCTTTTCGTCCTCACCGGAGTGGCGAACCCTGGCGTTCCGTCGCCGAGTCCTCGAGGACGCCCGACTCGACGGCGTGGCGAACGTGTTCCAGCGCGAGTGGCTCTGCGACGTGTACCTGCACGCATTCGTCGCGCTCGGGCTCACCGGGGACGACGCGTCTCCCGCTGTCGACAATCTCGCCGACGGGAGATGGGCTGACGACCTTCGTCAGTTCCTCGCGATCGCCTACCGCGCCGACGTGGACAGACTGGAGGAGCAGAGTCGGATGCTCGGCGACCTCGCCGAACTAGCACTCGACCCAGCGGTCCGCTCGGTGATCGAGCAGCACGGCCGCCTCCTCGTGGCCAAGGATCTCCGGGACCAGACCGCCGATCTCCTCGACCGAGTGCTTCTGGACTCCCTGGCGAATGCCGTCTTGGCGGCCGTCGAAGAATCGTTGCCGGACGCACAGGAGGCTGATCTTGCGGTGGACGTCGAGTTCGACGCTGCCAGTCGCCAGTACCGGATCTATGTTTCGGAGACGACGATCGGGGGCCTCGGACTCCTCGAAGTCCTGCACCGTGACTATGCGTTGAGCCCGCGCCGATTCTGGGACGCGGTCGGCAGGGCGTGTGCACCGACCGAGGCTGAAGATGTCGACGCGGCAATGCGGACTATTCTCGCTCAACTCGTCGATCCCAAGACGCCAACCGCGCAGGCAGTGGCCGTGTTCCGCACAGCCGACGGGATTGCGGCGATGGACAGTGCACTCAGGGCTCTTGTCGCCGTCTGGACCGAGTCCGACGGCCCACCAGCACATCTTCTCGTGTCCGCGTTCGCCGCGCGATTGCTCCGCCCAGCGTCCACGCCGGCGATCGACCGCGTTGTAGCAAGACTCGCGACGACGTGGACCGAGTTGGAGTTGCGCTTCGGCGTCGAACTCGACGCCCGCACGCTCGTATTCCACGCCGCCAATGGCGACTTGGGGTTCGACATCCGGCCACTTACGGCCGACGCCGCGTTCTCGATGCTCTGGCTCCGCGGACCCAAGGCTCGCGGCCAGCGCCTTGATCACTGGCATCCGTACCGCGGCGACGTCATAGTCGAACGTCTGATCCTCGAAGGCGCCGTTCGCGACGAGGCTATGACCATCGACGTCACCCGGGTTGGCTGGCTTGACGAGTGCATCAAGGGCCTCGAGCAAGACGGACGAGTGGTATTGAGCGCCCCCTACCCAAGTCGGGCACGTCTGGCTGAAGCGATTCGCGAGGCGGCGGTCACCCCGGTCGAGCGAAATGGGTTGCGCGTCTACGGGCGCGTCACGGGGATCTCCCAGCGTCACGGACAGGCAAGTGCGACGCTCTCACTGGCGGAGGAGTTGCAGTGATCGGCAAGCGCAGCGTCCGGACCCGGCCGCGCAACGGACTCGCGGTCGGCGATGTCCTTACGGCGGCACTGGTATCTGAGTTGTGCTGGCCCAGCGAGGAGTTCTGGTTGGTCAGTGCCTGGGTGACGGACGTCCCCGTCATCGACAATGCGACCCGGCGGTTCGACGCTGTGATGGGTGCGGACCCACGGTTGAGTATGACGCTGAGCGAAGTACTCGGGATGCTAACCCGCAGTGGGACCCAACTGCACGTGGCGGTCCGCGAGGATCCCCACAATCAGATGTTTGTCGAGCGCCTCGAACGCGCGAGCGCGGCCGGAACCCTGCATCTGTACTCGAGTGCGGAACTCCACGAAAAGATGATGGTTGGTTGGAGTTGGGTGCTCAACGGGTCCATGAACTTCACCTGGAACGGCACACACCGGAACGAGGAGAGCATCGACTTCCTGGTCGACCGTGTCGAGGCGGCGCGGCAGCGTCTTGAGTTGCGCACCCGCTGGATAGGTAACCAGTCATGACGGTTTTGAAGACAGAGGAATTCCTCACCCGATTCTTCTCGAACCCAAACATGGTATGGCCGCACGCCGATCCGAAGTGTCCGATTGCCGCTACGATCCAGCCGTTCCTTACCGCGCTGCTGAAGCGCGGCGAGTGCCCAGTGATTCTTCCTCGCCGCGACGCGGGTGCACAAACGACTGCCCTGTACGTCGTCTGCTGGGATACCGCGCATGCCGGGCGGGTGCGCCCTCTCCTCGAGGCGGCGGTTGCCCACCACTGGTGTCCCTTCGACGGGCGAGTGGCCCACCTGGACCCGGAGGATCCGATCGACGCGACTGTCCTGGCACTGGTCGGCGACGGAACGACCTACGTGCTGCGCCCGACTCCGCATACCGCGGCGGCGACGTTCATTGCGGCCGAGCGTCTGGTCGGCACGCTCCGCGACGCTCCATTGCGTGAACCCAATCTGCCGCGCCCGGTTGGGAGGATGTTGCAGGAGTTCGAACTCGCTCTCGCGAGTGGCGCTGCTGCGACGTCAGCATTGTTGCTGCGCGAGATCGAGGGCTACGGCGGCATCTCGCACGAGAATCTTGCGTTCCTTCAAATCCGTCGACTAGCGCGACTAGGCAAGGAGCGAGAACTCCTCAACCACGGTTCGCTCCCGACTCTGGTCTACGCCGAGCCGCCTCGCCTGGTTCGCGAAGCGATCCTAGGGGCGTGGGCGCGCACGCACCTCGAAGCACCCCTGGCGGGCCAGGACGTCGACACCGCAGTCGCGGCAGTTCGAGATGCAGTACCTGACGTCTCCATGTTGGTTGACGAATCGCTCGCCAACTCAACCGATCCAGACGCGAGCACGGTCTGCGCCCTGGTCGCGATCGCGCGAGAGGATGCTGCACTTGCCGACCGCTTCACGAGGAGCGCCTGCGGCGACGCCAGCGTGATGGAGCGCCTTCTCGCCTTGGCGGCGACCGGCGACCGGCCGCCCGCCGAAGCAGGAGCGCCGTCGTCGGCAGCGAAGGACCGCGACGATTCGTCGACGGTACCCGCTCACGTATTGGTCGACACGCAGTTCACGGGATCGCCCCGTAGATCGCCCGTGACCTCTCCGACCCGTGTGATCCAACCCGATTCGTGGCTTGCTTGGATAGCCGGCCTCGCCCTCAAGAGCGCATTCGTCCCAGACCCGGACGCTGCGCAAGACTGGGCGCCGGCCTGGTCGGTCGACGCAGCTTTGTGCGAGGCAGTCGATGCACTCCCCGAGTTGGCCGACGACTACCTCCTGGCCGGAGCCGCTCTGTTCCTTGAGAGTGACGATCCCGAGAGACCAGCCACTCGAACTGCCGCGTCGCTGCTGCGCCGGTACCTGCTTGCCGAAAGGTTCAGCCCGCATGATCTCGGCGCGATTTGCGCGCTCGTCCAGGTCTTCCTTCGCGGTGCTCCACCCGTGGCCGTCTATCGGGAAGTCCTCGGCGACCTCAGGTCCTTCGTGCCACAGTGGGTGGCGGTCGCGACAGCGACGAGGGCCCTGGACATCGCGGATGCGATTGCATGCGGCCCGGTTGCGGACATCGATGCTCGCTCAGATATCGTCGCTGCATTGTTGGCGCCGCTGTACCTGCAAAAACACCGACTCTCCGAGACGCTGCGCACCCTCGCCGGCTTCGTGACCGATGACATCGGTCTGGACTACGACTGGACCGCCAAAGCGGCCGAGTCGGACGGCGTGGCCGAAGTTGCGGCCCCGAACCGAGGAGTGCTGCTCTACAGCTTAGACATTGGGACCCTGGCCCGCGTTCAGAAAGCGATTGCCATACGGTGGCCGGGCCTTCGAGTTCACATGTCCTCGGACCTGGTTGCAGGTCCGGCTCTCAGACAATATGCGCGCAGCGCTGACCTCATCGTTATTGCCACGCGTCGAGCAGCGCATGCCGCCACGGGGTTCATCTTGGATAACGCGCTGGGCGCTTCGATTCACTATCCAGACGGTTCAGGCTCGGCGTCAATGCTGCGCGCGGTAGAAGCAGGGATAGTGGAATTGGCCAGTTAGCCGTCGAGTCGCGACTGCCACGGTTGGCTCGCGTCAAAGCAGAGCCGACGGCGCCTCGGGCCGGGGCGACCATATGGGGTCGCGCCTTCACGCGGCCGCGGGCGCCGGCGCTTGGCTATCCGGGGACGAAGTCAGGACACGCGGGCCCTGGGCCTTGGCGTGACGCCGACCGGGTATTGATCGGCCCGGGCCTGCTGATCAACACGCTCCGCTCAGCCGACTCGACTGCCGGCCGAAGACCGGGTCACGCCCCCCTCACAGCTCGCAGGAGGTGGTTCGTGAGCATTCGGATGTCATTGGGGGTGTTCTGCAAGCCGTTCCAGCGTCTCTCTTCGCCCAGACCGAGTTGCCACGTGCCGGAAGTCCAGGCGGTGGCCGGAAGCAGTGCAACGAGAACGCGTTCAAGCTCGAGACCCGTGAGTTCGGCTGCAGGCGTGTCCTCTGTGAGCGCGTCCATGACGAACCCAAGGGCCCGGATTCCCACTCCATGGGTGAGTCTTGACTGCCTGGGTGGCAGGCGCCACGCGTCGCTGAACGTGCAGGCGACCATGGTCCAGAAGATCTTCAAGTGCAGCAACATCGATTCGACGTCGCCGTCTCCGCTGAGCGAGTCCCGGTACTGGTAGAGCGAGCCTTCGAAGAGGCTGTTCTCGATCATCTTGAGGACGCTGGTGTCCTTGATGAATCCGTTCGGGCGGGTGGGCGTCGAGATCGACCCACGGAAGGGACTGTCGGAGTCGGTGTTGAGCCTGCTCATGACTTGGGCGGGAAGCCTGAGGCGGGCGTATCCCGGCGGCAGTTCGCCCGTAGTCTCGGGAAGTAACTCGTGGATCAGGCCCTTGGGGAGGGGCCTCGTGTTGTTCACAAGGATGAACTGCGCCCTCTGCTCGTCCTGGCCGGAGGCGATGAAGCCAACCGCCGCAACGGGGAACGACTCGATGTCAGCTTCGCGTATCGCCGCAGACCTCTGCTGGCCGTCAACGAGCCAAGCCGGTTTCTCGCTGTCATCCAGCGAGCCATCAATGGGGATGACTAGGTCTCCGTGGGTCGCGTAGTCGACGCTGGATCTCCGCCGGAGCGGTTCGAAGACCACACGCTTGTCGAAGGCGAGGACGATCGCATTTGGGAGCATCGCCCCGGCAGACTCGACGTAGCGCCGGATGGCGCGGATGTGGCTCTGGATCTCGGGGCGCTGATACCCGCCAAGGGTCTGCTCGGAGTCGCGGTGCACGCGAGAGACCGTTGTGAATTCGTCAAGCATCTTCCCGTCGACGGCGAAGGCGAAGATCTCATGGACGCCCTGGCTGATCCTCACCGCCGGGAGTCGGAGTTCGCGCCTACCGAGCATTCGACTTCGCCTTTCGAGGAGGAGTTATTAGGCTGCGCACCATCTCGCCGAACACGGCGATGTTGTGGAATCCACGCCGCTTGTTCCGTTCGGTCCCCCGGAAGATGACGACTTCGACGGAGCAGGCCCGACAGATGGCGCAAGGGCACGACCGCCAGGGCGCTGCCTCGAGGGTGGTGCGGTAGTCGTCGAGGTAGGAGCGCCGTGGCCTAGTGAGTTGCTCATACTCGGCGAGATGGCCAAGCACCTCCTCCACGGATGATCGCCCCTTGTCGAAGGCCCTCAAGCTGCGCAGGCACGTCCGCTCAACCCGGACTGCGTCCTTCTGCGACACGAGTCCGCCCAGGATTGCGCGCTTTAGTGCCGGGTTTCCGTCGACCTGAGGGACACGAATGGCGACGAAGGCGCTGTCCTTGGTGTGATAGTTGCGGCGGTCGTCCATGAACGCTTGTCGGAACGGTGATGTGCTGTCGAAACTGTCGACCCCGAGGGTGGTAAACTCGTTCATGGAATTGACGCGAGTGACTCCGAGAAGGTGCAAACTAACGTCCGAGTTGCGTACCCTGTCGATTGCGAGCAAGCAGGCAAGTATGTCCGGTGTCCTCAGCGGCGCCATGCCTCCAAGCGCGATACGGTGGTATCCCATGTTCTGCAGAGCCTGCACACTGTCGCAATAGCTGGCAGGGCTCCAACCCTGTGCGGCGCCCACGGGTTCGACTCGGTAGCCTTGGTCGCCTGCAGCGCTTAGGAACGACTCGGCATACTCAAGGGAAATCAGCCGTCGGGCCTTCCAATCGGTCGGGGCGTCGTCAACCCCGGCGTCCTTGTCATAGCCGAGCACGACGTGGTCGACGCTGACGCCCGCGTCGAACCCGCAGCCCTCGTAGTAGTCCAGGACCTCCCCGACCGTATACGGGGGCCTCTCCTCGTTGACGTAGTTAAAGGCCCCGCAGTCGCCGAGTGACTCGACGCCGTCGGGTAGGCGGAAGAAGCGCCTCACCCCCAGGCGGTACAGCCTCTCCCGCTGCGCGGTGGAGTACTTTCCTGACCCGGCAACCGATCCGTCGACGATGGCCTTGCTCACCAAGATCCCGTCGTACGGCACACGCTCTAGGACCTCGTGAGCGTAGAGGTCGTCCCGCTGGCGGACTCGTAAGGGCGAATACTCGTCGTTGACGAAGTCGTAGGTAGGGCTCACCAGATCCTGGCTGTCCGGGAAGAAGAACTTCATCGACCGGTCCCGTGGGCGTGCACGTAACTGCGGACGAGGTAGTTCGACAGAGTGCTGATGTGTCGAGGGGTATTCTGCAATTCGTTCCACGGCAGGTTGATCTCATGCCAGGTCCCGCCCGTCCACCGACACAGAGGAGCGATGAGTGCGAGTTCGCGCTTCGCCCGGGCCACCGCGTCATCGGCAGTCAGGTCGACGTGGACCATGACCCGCTCCATGAGCCTGCTCATCGAGCGGATGCCGACACCGTGCATGAGTCGACTGCGTGTGGGCGGCAGTCCCCAGGCGGACGGGAAGGTCTCCTTGACGGCGATCCAGTAGGTGAGGAGGAGGCGCCGGATGCCGTCCGTGTCTGTGGTGTTGGTCGTGAGGTTCCGGAAAGGGAACAGCGCGCCCGACGGGGACTCTATCGACTCCTCCAGCGCCTTCACCAGGCTCGTGTCGGTCACCACGGCGGCCCTGCGTTGCGTTGAATCCGTCGACGCCCGCCGAATCAGCCCGCGGAAAGGAGACTCGACGTCCTGGTTGAGCATTTCGACGAGAGCTGAGGGGAGTCTCCGCGCCGACATACGAGGTGACGGCGCGACCGAAACCTCGGGTAGGAGCTCGTTGACCAGCGCCACCGGAAGCGGCGATACGGTATTGACCCGCAGAAACTGGTCGCGTTGACGTTCAAGCCCTTCTGCAACGAACCCGGCGACTGGGACGGCAAGGCGGCGGTTCTTCGTTCGCGCCAGCGCGATACTCCTCTGCTGACCGTCGACGATCCAGACAGGTCGCTGCGCCGATCCCTCCGCCGGTAGGGGGATTGTGAGAGTCCCCGCCGTAGCCAACCCGTCGTTTGTTCCGGGGCCCCGGCTGGACTTGAAGTGAACCGTCGATGGCAGGGCAAGGATCAAGCCATTCGGAAACAGTACGTCCCCGGAGTCCAAGTACTCCTGGATCTGTCTCACATGGTTCTTCTTCTCCGGGCGCTGGTAGCCGATGAGCCTGCCGAGTTCGTCCCTGGAGATGCGGGCGACGTCGGCGATCTGCTCGATCTCTTCGGCCGCCAGCGCAAAGAGGTACAGCGGCGCGGCGGGATCCTGGACGATGCGCAGGGCACGCCGTTCGATGAAGCGAGCGCTTGTCAAGCCGTCACCGACTCGAAGAGGGCTCGGAAGCGCGTGTACTCGCAGGCGAAGCCGGACCCGCGGACTTCCCGGAGCGCCTGCGTGTGACTGAGGACTGGGTTCCGGCGCCGCAGTTCCCGGATCAATTCGATCACGGCGGCATCGTCGATGCGGGCTCTGTCGAGGATCTCGCTGCGACTGACGCGCGTTGCCCAGGACGTCCACCGCCGCTCGAGCGCGGTGCTCCAGAACTCCCTTCCGTCGTCGCGGGCGAGCCACGCCTGGGCGGCCCTCACATTGAGGCTCGTCGCCGTGCCCCCGAGGCGAGGCCTCAGGCCCCGGTTGGCTGGTATCCGGTGCACTCCCTCGACGGCCTCGGCGCCTCCGAAGAGGAGTATCTCGGTCTCGGTCCGGCGCCGGACGAGAGCGACGATGTCGTCGTGCATCGCGCCGGCGTAGGCCTTGGACAAGACCAAGAGCATCCGCGGCGAGTCGATGTCGGTCAGGGGGAGACTCCCGGGCAGGGACGAGAGAGCACGCCACCAGGCCCTCGCCTCGTCGACGTTCGCCGCACATGAGTCCGGGTGCCTCGGTGTGAAGGTTGCGGCGTAGGACGGGGCTTCGGTGCCGACGGGCCTGAGACCCAGGCCAGCGGAAGCCACGATGAACTCAGGGGCGTAGCCGGCCGCGCGCGCTAAACCCTCCAATCGCAGCGCAGCGGTCCATGCCTCGCCCTGGTAGAGCGCCCGTAGGGAGGTGGTGGGACCCTGAATCCTGCTGAGGCGGCCGGCCCAGTCGTCGAACCGGGCGGTGAGGGTGGAGCCGCTAAGGTCACGAACGCGCAGCCCCGGAACTGGGGGCCGAGTCTTGCGGCTGGCGCAGGTGACGATGATCGTCAGTTTCTCCGCCACCGCGCCACCTCTCACTGTCAGAAACTGTCGGAACCTCGTCCTACACTCTATCGTGTAGTTTCTTCCATGGCGGTGACTGTCACGAGGGTCGGAGGGCTGAAATGGGCCAACGCGGAGTAGTGCTGCTCAGTGGTGGGCTGGACTCCACCACGGTGCTGGCCATGGCCCGCGAACAAGGCTTCGAGCCCTACGCACTCAGCTTCCGCTACGGCCAGCGGCACACCGTTGAGCTCGACTCGGCTGACCGCGTGGCGCGAGCCTTGGGCGTTGCCAGGCATGTCGTCGTAGATATCGACCTGAGGGTGTTTGGCGGCTCAGCCCTTACCGCCGACATCGCCGTCCCGAAGCATGAGTCTGTCGATGACCTCACCGAGGAGATCCCAACCACCTACGTGCCCGCCCGGAACACGATCTTCTTGTCCTTCGCCCTCGCCTACGCCGAGACCATCGGAGCCTCCGACATCTTCATTGGAGTCAACGCCCTCGACTACTCGGGCTACCCAGACTGTCGTCCCGAGTATGTCGCGGCCTACGAGACGATGGCGAACTTAGCGACGGTCGCCGGCGTGCAAGGTAGCCGGCTAACCATCCACACTCCCCTGATCGACATGTCCAAGGCTCAGATCATCGCAGCGGGTCTTCAGCTAGGAGTGGACTACGGGCTCACTTCCTCGTGCTACGACCCTGCGCCCGATGGCCGTCCGTGCGGACACTGCGACTCCTGCCTGCTGCGGCTGAGAGGCTTCCGGGACGCAGGTGCGGTGGATCCCTTGACCTACCAGGCGTCCTCCGGATGACCTACAAGGTCAACGAGATCTTCTACACGCTTCAGGGCGAGGGGACCCACGCCGGGCGGCCCGCCGTCTTCTGCCGCTTCGCCAACTGCAACCTCTGGACCGGTCGTGAGGAAGACCGAGCTCGGGCGGTCTGCACCTTCTGCGACACGGACTTCGTAGGAACGGATGGCCCGGGAGGCGGGCGCTTCAAGACCCCTGCCGACCTCGCCGATGCGGTCGAAGCAACGTGGCCCTCGGCCTGCCGTTCCCGTCGCATGGTTGTCTGCACAGGCGGCGAGCCACTGCTGCAACTGGACGCCGCCTTGGTGGAGGTCCTCCATGAACGCGGCTTCTACATCGCCGTCGAAACCAACGGAACACGGATGCCTCCCCCGGGCGTCGACTGGCTCTGTGTCAGTCCCAAGGCCGGGTCCGACCTAGTGGCGACCTCGGGGAACGAGTTGAAGTTGGTCTACCCACAGGTCGGCGGCGATCCTGCGCAGTTTGAGCAACTCGGCTTTTCCTCGTTCCGCCTGCAGCCTCTCGATGGCCCCGATCTCGCGGAGACCACGAAGGCGGCCGTCGAGTACTGCCTTAAGAATCCGAGGTGGAACCTGAGTCTCCAGACGCACAAGTACCTGGGAATCCCATGAGCGCGACGACCGAGATCTTTCGCGAGTTCACATTCGAGGCAGCTCACCGGCTACCGAACCTTCCCGCAGATCACAAGTGCACGCGCCTCCATGGCCATTCGTATCATGTGATCGTGACTGTCGATGGCCCAGTCGATCCGGTCCTAGGTTGGGTAATGGACTTCGGCGACGTCAAGTCGGCCTGGAGACCAATTGACGAGATCCTTGATCACCAGTACCTGAACGAAGTACCAGGCCTGGAGAACCCCACAAGCGAGGTGCTCGCTGCATGGATATGGGAGCGACTTCAGGTTGACCTCCCCAGAATGGTATCGGTGTCCGTACGCGAGACATGCACTTCAGGGTGCACGTACCGAGGAGTCTGACAAGCATATGGACGAGACAACCAACACCACTTTGAACCGTGCGCGCGTCGCACTGCATCTCGGACGGAGCGGCGAGTCCTCGGCGCCACCATGGCGCCGGTGGCTGAGTGCACCCGCATTGACTGCTATGGCTGTCTACGTTGGGGCCATCATCACCGCCAACGTAGTCACATCACGTCTCGGCTTGGTTCCGGTCGGCTTTGGAATCATGGTTACTGCCGGGACCTACGCGGCGGGCTTCGCACTTCTGGCTCGAGACTTTTTGCAGCGCTACGGCGACGTCGAGTTGGTGCTCATAGGCCTTGCAGTCGGCGCCGTGCTTTCATGGTTCCTTTCGTCGCCGGCCCTGGCTTTGGCGAGTTTTGCGGCGTTCCTCTTGGCCGAGCTTGCAGACCTGTTGGTCTATACCCGCCTTCGAACGCGAGGGTTCGTCCGGGCGGCGTTCATCTCAAACTGCGCGGGCGCCCCGATTGACACACTCGTTTTCCTTTGGATTGCACAGTTCCCCATGACGTGGCAGTTGATCACGGGCCAACTTATCGGAAAGGTCTTCTGGGCCACAGTGGTCCCCCTTGCTGTCTTTGTTGGTGGCCGGGAGGCATACCGGCGCCGGCCCGCGCGCGGCCGGATTGCCACGAGCTGAGGGGCTGCGCGCAAGAGCACACGCGAGCGACGCCTACACGTCGTCGCCCTACCCGGTCGGAGCGTTGAACCGCTCCCACCGCCACGCCAACAGCTCCCTGTCCGGCCGGTCCGTGCGCCGCACGGGCAGGGTAATCGTCCGCCCATGCATCTCCTGCAGACCGTGCTTGAGCATCGGCCCGTCGACCTCCGCGAGCACCTCGCGGTTGATCAAGACCTTGTAGTCAGGGCTGACGCCGAGCATGTTCTGGTCGTACGCGGCGTGGTGGATCTTGCACAGGGCGAGGCCGTTCGGCGTCGTCGGGATCCCGGCCGGTTCCGTGTCGGGGACGATGTGCGCGGAGGGTGGCACACGCCACCGGGCTCACGTCGCCAGACTCGCGTCACCAATCTCACTACCCAGCACAGCTCAAGGGCTCGAGTTCAAGCACGTGCTGATGGCCGACGTGCCGCTGGAGGCGATCGGTGGCGGGGCGCCGCCGGAGGGCGGCGCGGAGCGGGAACGCTGGGAGCTCCGGCGTCGGGAGC
>Ga0209745_1000409_pt1 | contig 25782 bp, 18 predicted proteins | sample BarGraNGADG00312_FD_184495 | JGI IMG/M metagenome (GOLD analysis project Ga0209745, IMG submission 184495) | Arctic peat soil microbial communities from Barrow, Alaska - Barrow Graham LP Ref core NGADG0004-312 (SPAdes) (version 2) | ecosystem: Environmental > Terrestrial > Soil > Wetlands > Peat...
GTTGGACAGTGTCCACAATCCGCCGGCCCGACGTTGGTGGATCGAATGGGTGGGCGGGCAACCATCGCCCTGAGAGACTTCCTGAGTGAACGCAACCACGCGCAGTACCATCGGTGACCTCATCACGCGCAGCGCCCGACGCGCCCCCGACGCGCACGCGCTGACCTTCGAGGACCGCACCTGGACCTATCGCCAGCTCGAGGATGCCGCGACCCGCGTGGCCGCCGCACTGCTCGACCTCGGCCTCCGCAAGGGCGATCGTGTGGCCGCGTTCGGCAAGAACTCGGACGCGTACGTCCTGCTCTGGCTCGGCGTCGTGAAGGCGGGCCTCATCCACGTACCGGTCAACTTCGCGCTGACCGGGCACGAGCTCGCCTACATCCTGCGGCAGTCCGGTGCGCGCGCCGTGTTCGCCGACGGCGCGCTCCAGGCCGAGGTCGCCTCCTGCGGCGTCGCGCCCGAGTTGACCGGCTCCCTGCGCGCGGGCGACGGCTCCCGGGACGTCCTCGCGTGGGGGCTGGCGGAGACGCCCGCGCCGGCGCTCGACGTCGACGTCACGGACGACGACGTCGCCCAGATCCTCTACACCTCCGGCACCACCAGCGACCCGAAGGGCGCCATCCTCACGCACCGCGCGCTCGTGCACCACTACGCGTCGTCCGCCATGGCCCTCGACACCCGCGCCACCGACCGGGTCCTCCACGCCCTGCCGCTGTACCACTCGGCCCAGATGCACGTGTTCATGATGCCCTCCCTCATGCTGGGCACGGAGAACTGGTTGCTCGAGCTCCCCGCACCGACCCGGGTGCTGGACGCGATCGCCGCGCACGACATCGACTCCTTCTTCGCGGCACCCACGGTGTGGATCGCGCTGGTCGGCCTCATCGAGAAGGACCCGGGACGCGCCCGCAACCTGCGCAAGGCCTACTACGGCGCCTCGATCATGCCGACCCCCGTGCTGCAGCGGCTGCGCGCGGTCCTGCCCGGAATCGGGTTCTACAACTGCTTCGGCCAGTCCGAGATGGGCCCGCTCTGCACGGTCCTGCGGCCGGAGGAGCACGAGGCGCGGCCCGCGTCCGCCGGGCGCGCGATCCCGTTCGTGGACATGCGCGTGGTGGACGACTCCATGGTTGATGTGGCGCCCGGCGAGGTGGGCGAGGTCGTGTACCGCTCCCCGCAACTCTGCCTCGGCTACTGGGAGAAGCCGGCCGAGACGGAAGAGGCGTTCGCGGGCGGGTGGTTCCACTCCGGTGACCTCGCACGCATCGACTCCGCGGGCTACATCACGATCGTCGACCGCAAGAAGGACGTCATCAACGCCAGCGGCATCATCGTCTCCTCGCGGGAGGTGGAGGAGGCGCTGTTCACCCATCCCGCGGTGCACGACGTCGCGGTGATCCCGATCCCCGACCCGAAGCGGATCGAGGCCGTGACCGCCGTCGTCGTGCTCGAGCCCGGAGCGGTCGCCGACGAGGCGACGCTGAGGCAGCATGCCCGCGAGACTCTCGCCGAGTTCAAGGTGCCCCGGCACATCCACTTCGTCGACGCCCTGCCCAAGAACACGGCGGGCAAGGTCCAGAAGCGGGAACTGCGGGACCGGTTCGCCCCGCTGCCCTGACCTATCGTGCGGCGTCGGTGGCTTGGGCGCCGCCCTGCGCGAGGAGCGCGCCCGCTGTTCGTGCGAGCGCAAGCGGGGGCGCGTAGGGCAACGCGAAACCGAGCCAGAACGGGATCTCGACGGGCAGTAGGGCAAGCGACACCCGGGTCCCCACCCGCGGCCGGCGCCATAGGAGCCACCCGGCGACGACCTCGGCACCGCACACCGCGAGGAACGCGGCGAGCAGGGGAACGGACGTCTTGATCCCCAACTTCTCGAAGGGCCCGTTGCCGTAGGTCGGATAGCCCATGAAGGTCAGGACCTCACCCGTCGAGGCGAAATGCCTGATTCCGAGTGCGCAGGGAATCCCGAAGCCCAGACCGAGCACCGCGCTCGAGGCCGCGGCAAATTTCAACGCCACTCCGGATTCCTGCGGCCCGGATTCCTGCGGCGAACGAGATGTCATGGCCCACTCCTCTCCCTCAAGGGACGCTGTCCCCTACTTGACCAGCTGCTGTATCGCCCGGAACCTCTCGCCCTCGGCAGTTCCCAGCAGCTCGAACAGGATCATCTCCGTGCTGGTGATCCCCGCCCCGAGCGACCGCATCCTCTCCAGCCCGATCCGCTTGTTGGACTCGGTGCGTGACGAGACGGCGTCGGCCACCACCTCCACCGCGTACCCTTGCTGGAGGAGGTCGCGCGCGGTCTGGTGGACGCACACGTGCGTCTCGATCCCCATGAGGATGACCTGCCGCCGGCCCGTCACCTCCAGCCGGGCCACGAACTCCGGGTTGCCGCAGCAGCTGAAGGCGTTCTTGGCGAGCGGTTCGAGTCCGGCCAGCGCCTCCGCCAGTTCCGGGATCGTACGCCCGAGCTTCTCCGGCACCTGTTCGTTCCAGATGATCGGGATGCTCAGCACCCCGGCCCCGCGAGCCATGCGCTGCAGGTTCGCGAACAGCAGGTCCCGCTCGTGCATGAGCTGCGCCAGCTTTCCCTGCACGTCGATGACCACGAGCACCGAGTCCTCCGGGCGCAGCATGCCGGTCTCCTTTCGCCACTGGTCGATGGAATGCTTGTGGTGCCTCCGACCCTAGCCGCCCGGGGCGAGGTTCAGGCCGGCCCCCGCGGCTCCGGCCGCGAGCCTGTCCAGACCGAACGCCTGCACGGGGCCGGCGGCGCCGGTCGCGGCGATCCCTCCCTTCGCGATGCCCATCGCGCCCCAGGCGAGGATGTTCGCCGTGAAGGTGTAGCCGTCGGGGCCGTCCAGGCGCACCCGGCTGAGCCCGCGGCCGCTGGCCGAAAAGGCCTCCGCAACGACGATGCTCGACCCTCCGGCACGCTCCCCGCCGCTGGGCCCGCCCGTGGATCCCGGAGCCTTGCGCCGCGCCAGCGATTGAGCGGCCGCCCGTATCGGTGGGAGTGACGTGGCGAGCGAAAGCGCGCCGGTGAGGAGCGGGACCACGCGTGTGGTCGCTCCAGCCCTGCCCAACAGGACCTCGACCTCACCGAGTTGGGGGTGGAGCGCCGGCAACGTGATGTGCTCGGACCCGCCGACGCTGATGCCGTGGCGTCGCTGTCCGTCGCCCAGGTCGAACGCTCGGACCCGGGCACCGGTGCGTTCGCCACGGAGCCGGCCCCCACGGTAGGCGAACGAGGGCTCCAGCAGGGCACCAGCCATGCTGGCCGCGGTGCCGCCGCTGGCGCGGGTGCCTCTCACGACGTACGAGATGACGACACGAGCCGCCTTGTGTCCGGCCTGCTCGAGCGCCAGCGCGCCGGCGAGGTTCCCCGGGACCCAGTCGAAGCCGAAGGCGGTGAGCATCAGGGATCCGGCGGCCTCCGCGCGCGGCCCGTAGTCCTCGAAGACCCGGCGGATGAAGGCGGGCTCGCCTGTGCTGTCGAGGTAGTGCGCCCCCGCGTCAATCGCGGCCTCGGCCGCAACCGCACCCCAGCGGACGAACGGGCCCACCGTCGAGATGAGCACGTCCCCGCGCCCGAGCAATGCCCGCACGGACTCCGGGTTCGCGACGTCGGCGACGCCGATGTCCAGCCCGCCGAGGTCGGCGGCAAGGGCCTCCAGCCGCGCTCGGGAACGGGCCGCGAGCACCGGCCGGGCGCCGCGGTCGACGAGCGCCCGTGCGGTCAGCTCGCCGGTGTAGCCCGTCGCGCCGAAGAGGACGATCCGTCCGGACATGTGGCCTCCATCATCTGGGTGACCGCCTTGGTGGCGGCGAAAGCGCGAGCCGCAGTCGGGCGAGGACGACGGAGGGGAACTTCGCGTTCGGCGAGATGGTGAGCCGCAATGCCCGGTACCTCGGCTCACGCGGCGGCACCAAGGAGGACATCGCGGAGCTGTACGGGTACGTGGCGTCCGGAGCGCAGCAGGTGCGGCGGGCGTCAGCCGGCGACGCCGTCGGCCCGCCCGAAGGTCAGGGTGGGCGGGTGCGCGAGGGTCTGCGCGATCACGCAGTAGCGCTCGGTCAGGTCGATGAGCCTGCTGACGGTCGCGTCGTCGGCCGGCGTGTCGAGGGCGAAACGGAGGTCGACCGCGAGCAGCCCCACGGGCACACTCCGGTCGACGCCGAGCGTCCCCCGCGCGTCCCACGTCCCGGTGGCGCGGACGACGGCGTCGCGCAACTCGACCCCCATCGCCGTCGCCACCGAGCGCAGGGTCACCCCCGCGCAGGCGACGAGCGCCTGCAGGAGGATGTCCCCGGAACAGGCCTCGGACCCGTCACCGCCGGTCGCGGGGTGCAGGCCGGCGCGGACGGGACCGGCCGTCGTATTGAGGATGATGGCAATCCCGTCAGCAGCGCACCGTCCCTCGGCCGTCGACGTGACGAGCGCCTTCGCCGGGTCCTCGCGGTAGGCGTCCTTCAGTGGCCGCTGCTTGGCGCGCAATTCGGTGGCGTCCATCTGGTCCTCACTCTCTCGCAGGGTCCACACACTATCGGACCTCGTCGTGAGCGGCGTGCCCACCACCACTTGCGTCCACTCCGCCCGCCCCGCGAGTCGTGACGCGTTCGTGTCAGTGGGCTGGTCCACCATGGAGAGAGATCACGGAGCAACGAGCGAGGGGAGCCCCCATGGCGGTCATGACTGTTGAGGTTGTCGAGGTGCAGTGCGACGAGCGCTGCGTCTGGTGCGAGGAGATCGGGGACGTCGCCCACACCGTCGACGGGTTCTGCGAGTGCTGTGGCGCGACTCGCCATCATTGCCTGTAACGGGCAGGATGCCAGCGAAATGACGCCAGGCGTCGTCCTCACCGAGCGGTTCACCGAGGCGCTGCGGTACGCCGTCGTCGTCCACGCCACCCAGGTGCGGAAGGGCACGGACGTCCCGTACATCGGGCACCTCCTCGGCGTCGCGAGCCTCGTGGTGGACGCCGGCGGGAACGAGGACCACGCCGTCGCCGCGCTCCTGCACGACGCCGCCGAGGACCACGGCGGCGAGAGACGCCTCGCGGACATCGCCGCCCGCTTCGGCCCGGTGGTGGCCCGGATCGTCGAGGACTGCTCGGACTCCCTCACCGAGGACCCTGACGAGAAGTCGGAATGGCTCGCCCGGAAGCAGCAGCACCTCGACCACCTCGGGACAGCGGGCCGGGACACCCTGCTCGTCGCGATCGCGGACAAGGTGCACAACGCCCGCGCCATCGTCACGGACCTGCAGACCCTGGGACGTGACCGTGCGTTCCGCCGGTTCAAGGGCACCCCGGAGCAGGTGCTCTGGTACTACGAGGAGAACCTGCGGATCGCCCTGGACCCGCGCAACGACCTCCCGCCCGCGCTCACCGCACCGCTCCTGACCGCGGTGGAGCAGATGCGCACCCACATCGCTGCCGTCGAAGGCTGATCGATGGACCTCGGCACGTTCTACGCCCTGATGGCCGGTACCTGCTTCACCCTCGTCGGGTTGTGGTGGACGGTGCTCGAACGGCATCCCTCGTGGAAGACCGATCGGCTCAAACGGAAGCTGGCAGGCGGCACCTACCTGTCGTTCCTCCTGCCCGGTTTGATGGCCACCCTCGCCCAGATCTCGCCCGACACCCCGCTGTTCTGGCGGGTCAGTTTCGGTGCCTGCGCCATCGTCGGATTGGGTTCGACCGTCCAGCTGCTACGGCTCGACCAGGCGACGATCACGGGGCCCTTCCGCAGGTTCCGCTGGATCGTGGCCGTCCTCTACCTGTTGATCCTCGTCCTCGGCGTCGCACCCGAACTCGCGCGCGGGGCCGGGATCACGCCGCTGGTCGTCGGCTCGATCCTGCTCGTGCTCCTCATTGTCATCGCACACGGCCTGACCTGGGAGTTCATGATGGAGCCCGACGAGTGACGCGGTCCGGGCGGCGGGCGCTCACGCTGTTGTGAGCACCGCCACCAGCCGCTCCAGGCTCCCGCCCAACCCCCACCGCTCCGCCAACTCGGCGAGCCGTTCGGGGTCGCGGGGCGCCGTCGGCACGCGGTCGTCCACGTTGGCCACCGGCGCGTCACGCGCCACCCGCACCACCACTGGCGCGACCGCGAGGTAGTCCGCCGCCTCGTGGAGCCGGCGGCGCTGCGCCGTCGTGATGCCGGGGTCCACGTGGCCTAGGGCCGCGAGCACGCCGTCAAGCGAGCCGTACCTCCGCAGCAGCGCCGCCGCGGTCTTCTCCCCGATACCGGCCACGCCGGGCAGCCCGTCCGAGGGGTCGCCGCGCAGTACGGCCATGTCGGCGTACGCGGCGCCGTCGGGCACGCCGTACCGCTCCGCGAGCCGCGCCTCGTCGATGACGCCGAGGTCCCTGATGCCGCGCTGGGTGTAGAGCACGCGGACGCCCGCCGCGTCGTCGACCAGCTGGAACAGGTCCCTGTCCCCCGTCACGATCTCGACGGCGTCCCGCTCGCCCGCCGGGCGGGCGAGCTCGCGGGCCACGAGGGTGCCTATGACGTCGTCGGCCTCGAAGCCCGGGGCACCGAGGCGGGCGACGCCGACGGCGGCGAGGACGTCCGCGATGACCGGCACCTGCGCGGTGAGCGCCTCGGGGACGATCTCCGCGCCGTCGGGCCCGGCGACGCGGTGCGCCTTGTAGCTGGGGATGGCCTCGACCCGGAAGGCGGGGCGCCAGTCGTCGTCCCAGCAGGCGACGACGCGGGTGGGGTGGTGGTCCGCGACGAGCGTGGCGATCATGTCAAGCAGCCCGCGGATCGCGTTCACCGGGGTGCCGTCCGGGGCGCGCACCGTGTCCGGGACGCCGAAGAACGCACGGAAGTAGAGCGAGGCTGTGTCGAGCAGGAGCAGGGTGCCGGCCATTGGCCCAGATTAGCCGCAGGGCTGTTTCGGGGCTGCGCACCACTGGAAGCGGCGGACGCCCGGTCATCAAGGTGCCCGCCTCCCTGTGACGCCCGCTCCCCGGTGGTCGAGAACCTCTCGCGCGCGGGGTCTACGGTTGTCGCATGAGCCACCACGCGAGGCACGTGGCCACTGCCGCCACCGTGGACGAGACACCCAGGCGGGCCATCCGCGCCGAGAACCTCACCAAGACATACGGCGCCGGCTCCACCGCCGTCCACGCGCTCGAGGACGTCACGTTCGAGATCCCGCGCGGTGAGCTCGTCGTGATGCTGGGGCCGAGCGGCTCCGGCAAGACCACGATGCTGAACGTAATCGGTGCCCTCGACGCGCCCACGGGCGGTTCACTCGAGGTGATGGGCACGTCCCTGTCCGACTTGGACGAGGACGAGCGCACGCGGTACCGCCTCTCCACCATCGGTTTCGTCTTCCAATTCTTCAACCTGGTGCCCACCCTCACGGCGCTGGAGAACGTCGAACTCCTCGCGGAACTCACCGGGGACCACGCCCACCGGCGCGCACGCCAGGCCCTCGCCCAGGTTGGGCTGGGCGACCGCGTGGACCATTTCCCCGGCCAACTCTCCGGCGGCGAGCAGCAGCGGGTCTCGATCGCGCGCGCCCTCGTCAAGGACGTGCCGCTCCTCCTCTGCGACGAGCCGACCGGCGCCCTCGACATCGACACCGGCAAGCACATCCTCCGGGTCCTGCGGGACACGACCGACCGGGGTCACACGGTCCTGCTGGTCACCCACAACTCGGAGATCGCCCGCATGGCGGACCGTGTGCTCCGCCTGTTGGACGGCCGCCTGGTCACCGATGAGCCCAACGCCACGCCGCTGGCGCCCGAGGCCCTGCAGTGGTGAAGGGCCTCCCCCTCAAGCGCCGCCGGGACATCGCCCGGCAGCGCGGGCAGTTCCTCGCCGTCCTCGTCACGATCGTCCTCGGCGTGATGATGTTCGCCGCGACCTACGACGCCTACCGCAACCTTGAGGCCTCCTACAACGGCACGTACGACCGCCTCGCTTTCGCCGACATGACCGTCACCGGCGGCGCCTCCTCGCTGGCGGACGCCCTCGCGGCGATCGACGGCGTCGCCTCCGTGGAGGGGCGTCGCCAGGCCGACGTGCCCCTCCGGGTGGGGGACGCCGTGTTCCTGGGCCGCATCGTCTCCCTGACCAAAGACGTCAACCAGCTCGACGTCGTCGCCGGCGAGCACCCGGATGGGAGCGAGGCGGGGCTCGCCGAAACCCACCTCGCCATGCACTTCGGGCTGGAACCGGGCGACGACGTCGCCGTGCTGACGGCCTCGGGGTGGCGCGATGTGGCGGTGACGGGCGAGGCGGTGTCCGCGGAGTACCTCTGGCCCGCGCGCAGCTCCCAGGAGTTCTTCGAGGCTCCGGGAAGCTTCGGGGTCCTGTTCGTGACGGACGACGTCCTCGACGCCGTCGACCAGACCCAGATACTCCCCCAGCTCCTCGTGCGCTACCAACCGGGCGTGGACACCGCGGCCCTCGACGCCGCCGTCCACACCACGGCCCTCGAGCACGGTGCGGCGGGGGTGGTCACCCGCGCGGACCAGCCGTCGAACAAGGCCCTGAACCTGGACGTCACCGGGTTCGAGCAGATGGCCGTGTTCTTCCCGGCCATGTTCCTCCTCGTCTCCGGGCTCGCCGCGTACACGCTGCTGACGCGTGTGGTGCACTCGCAGCGCAGCGTCATCGGCACGCTCCGGGCGAACGGCTTCTCGCGGCGCACCGTGCTGTGGCACTACCTGTCCTATGGGCTGTGGCTCGGGACGCTGGGGGCGGTGCTCGGGATCGCGCTCGGCATTCCCGCCGGTTGGGCGATGACGGTGGCCTACACCGCCGAACTCGGGATCCCGGACACGATCCGTGAGCTGCGGTGGATCACCCCGCTCGGCGGCCTTGCGTTCGGGATCGCCGCCGGGGTGCTGTCCGCGTGGGTTCCCGCACGCACCGCGGTTCGCCTGGTACCCGCCGAGGCGCTGCGGGGGGACGCGCCCGCCACCCCTGCGCGCCGCGGCCTCCTCGAACGTGTCCTCCCGCCGTCGTCCCGCCTGCCTGTGCAGTGGCGGATGGTGGTGCGCGGCATCGGCCGGAGCCCCCGCCGCAGCTCCTCGGTCGTGGTGGCGATCGTGCTGGCCATGACGCTCGTGTACACCACGTGGGCCATGGTCGACACCGTCACGATCCTCCTCGACCGCCACTTCAGCGTGATCAACCGCCACGACGCCGACGTCGTGACGTCGGTGCCCGTCGACGACGCCGCCGTGGCGGCAGTCGCCGGCGTCCCCGGCGTCCGGACCGCCGAGCCGGTGGTGGTCCTCGAGTGCTCGCTCCAGGGTCCAGACGACACCTATTCGACGACCCTGTTCTCCTACGAGTCCGGTACGGCGGTCCACGGCTTCGTCACGGCGAGCGGCAGGGGACCGGCCTCCGGCGTCGTCGTCGGCGAGGCGGTCCTGGAGGAGACCGGCGCCGAGGTGGGCGACACGCTGCGGGTCTCGCTCCCGACCCTCGACGTCACCTTCGACGCCACGGTCGAGGACACCGTGCGGGAGCCCATGGGCAGCCCGGTGTACGTGGCCCGGGAGACGCTCGAGGACGTCCTGGCGGCCGACGGCGGCCCCGGGTGGCGGGACGCGATCACCCAGCCGGGGGTCTCGGTGATCGCACTGCTGCTGGACGACGGCGCCGACCGCGACGCCGTGCTGGACGAGGTGCGCGCCCTGCCCGAGGTGGCCTCGGTCACCGACGTCCGGGCGGCGTGGACCATGATCGAGCAGTACATGGGGCTCTTCTACCTGATCGTCGGCATGATGCTGGCGTTCGGCGGCGTTCTCGCGGTGGCGCTGATCTACAACGTCGTATCGGTGAACCTCGCGGAGCGGACCGGGGAGCTAGCCACCATGCGCGCCAACGGCGTCTCGCACCGCCGGATCGCAGCGTATGTACTGGCGGAGAACATGATCCTCACGGCGTTCGGGGTGGTACCGGGGGCCCTCGTGGCGCACACCGCGGCGTCGTGGCTGATGTCCACCTACTCCACCGACATGCTGTCCTTCGACCTGGAGACCCGGCCGGCCACGATGGTGCTCACCATTGCTGCCATGTTCCTGGTCACCGCGGTCTCGTTGTGGCCCGGGATGCGGGCCGTGCGGCGCCTGGACATCGCCACCGACGTGCGCGAGCGCTCGCAGTGACCCACGACAGCGCGGCTTTACCGGCACACTGGCGGTATGGACCAGTTGCGCGTGGCCGTCGGTGAGGAGGTCGTCGTGAGCGACGGCCGGACGATCCGGGTAACGAGCCACATGTACGACGCCCTCACGCGGATCCGGCCCGCGCTCGTCGCCACGGCGCAGGCCCGCGCCATCACGACGTACGGTGCGCTCAACCTCGCGACCGGCCGGCCCTACGCGGACCACGGGCTCGGCCCGGCCCTCGCGGTCCTCGAGGTCGACTGTGCCCGGCGCGGCGAGCCCCCACTCACCGCCCTCGTGGTGACGGCGTCGACACACGAGGTGGCCGGCGGCTTCCACGGCGACCCACCCGCCGACAGGGACGCATGCTGGCACCGCTGGGACAGGGCTCGCCCGCGCCGCCGCCGTCGGGCAGGCTGATACGTCCATGAGAACGTCCGAACGCGGGGCGCGGCGCCTCGGCGTGATGGCGCTGGCGCTCGGCCTCCTCGCGGTCACCGGAGTCGGCGTCGCCGTCCTCACCGGCACGCTCCCCCCGGCCCCACCCGGGCGCACCGCCGCCGAGGATCTCCCGCCCCTCACCGTGCGGGACGTGGTCCTCGGTGTCGGGGGCGATGAGGCGCAGCGCAACGTGGCCTGGTACAGCATCGACGCGCGCGCCCGGTGCGTGCAGTACTCCAGCGCGTCCGGCGACGATGCGTTCCGCGAGGACGTCACCACAGTCGAGGCGTATGCGTCCGGCGACGCCGTTCCCGCCGGCTTCACCTGGTTCCACGCCACCATGGGCGGCCTGGAACCCTCCGCTCGCTACGCGTACCGCTTCGGCGACTGCGAGACCACCTGGTCGACGCCGTTCGAGTTCGCCACGCACGACGACGGCTCGTTCGGCTTCCTGCTGTTCGGCGATCCGCAGCTCCGTGTCGCGACCGCCGACGCCGACCCGGGTCGCGGGTGGGCGGACACGGCCCGCCAGGCGGTCCAGCGCTTCCCCGGCACGGACTTCATGATGACCACGGGCGACAACATCGACAGCCCCACCGACACGGCGCAGACCATCGAGTGGGAGCTGTTCCTCGCTCCACCCGAGCTCAGCCAGTACGCGCTTGCCCCAACGATCGGCAACCACGACGAGGCCGACGGCGCCGGGACCCAGTACGGCCAGCACTTCGCCCTGCCGAATCTCAGCGAAACCAGAGCAACCGTCGCCGGCAGCGGCGACTACTGGTTCACCTACAACGAGGCGTTGTTCATGAACCTCGACTCCAACAACCCCGATGTGGCCGAACACGAGCGCTTCATGACGAAAGTGCTGGCAGCCCATCCCGAGGCCGCCTGGACCGTCGTCGCGCTCCACCACGCTCCGTACGGCTCGTCGTTCCACTCGGCCGATCCGGGCATCGTCGCACTGCGCGGCACCCTCTCCCCCATCCTCAGCGAACTGGGCATCGATCTGGTGATCAGCGGCCACGAGCACAGCTACGCCCGGTCGTACCTGATGAACGGCACGGTGCCCGTCGCCTCTTCCGGTGGGCCCACGGTCACACCGCGGGACGGTGAGGTCCTGTACATCGCCGCCAACTCCGCCTCCGGTGGGAAGTTCTATGACGTGACTGGTGACCAACCTTGGATCGCCGTGACCAACCAGGAGCGGGTCGCCAACTACTCCAACATCCGCGTCGAGGACAGCGCAATCACCATCACCACCTACCGTACCTCCGACGGGTCCGTGGTCGACCGCGTGGTCCTCATGCGGAACCGTTCCAGCTGACTCGCCCCCTGCCAGGACCGCGACCGACGTCGGCGGTGGAGCCGGAGGTGACGGGATCCCTCGGGGACTATCGGCGCCGCGCCGCCCCGCCCGCGCCCGCGGATCCTCCGAGGACCGTCGAGGCGCCGAACAGGAAGCCGAAGTTGTACCAGCCACCGTTGTTGTTGACCTCGTAGATGTTCACGTTCTCGTTGAACAGGGAGACGATGAACGTGACCGGGCTGATGAAGCCGTGCCAGAGGCCGTCCCAGAAGCCCGCCGTGCCCGCGGCCTCGGCCGGGTTCGGTCCGGGGGCGCAGGCGGCCAGAAGGCTCACGGCCACCACCACGAGTGCCGTTGTGGACACCCGGCGTGCTCTCGCACTCATTGCTGCCTCCCGTGACGTCGAGGCTCCCAAGCATGCCACAGCCCGCGAGCGCCCAGACCCTTGTCACGCCAGCTCGACTGGACTACCGTCAGGGACTTGAGTCCTAGGAGGGGCATGGACGCGAACGGGATCCCACAGGTGGCTCCCGGCGCGGTCGGAATCCACCTCTCCTGGAGCGGTCCCCGTTCGTGGGTGTACTCCCCCACCGGCTTCACGGTGCAACGCCGTCGGGCCGGACGACGCGAGGCCCGGGAGTGTGAGCGGCTCGACGCCGCCGCGATCGCCACGCTGCGCCTCGTCCGCGAGCGCCTGCTCCCCTTCGGCGTCCTCACACTCCTCCCAGGCCGCTGGCTCGAACCGCTCACGGGCCCCGCCCCCGTCGTCGACACCCCCACGGACACCTTCCACCTCGACCTCCACGCGGACCATCGCCTGGTCCGGGTGACGGTCACCGCAAAGCTCTCGTTCCTCGTCGCCCGGTGCGACGGCCGGGTGGTCGGGGTGGACGGCCCCCGCTCCGGCGCCGTGACCCACGTGGTCCGGGCGCCGCGGATCGACGCCGCCACCATCGTGACCCTCGACCCCACCGCCCTCCAGGTGTGCGTGGACGGCGTCGGCGACGACGCGGAGGACTGGAAGGACGTCCCCGCCCTCGTCAGCGGACTCACCCTGCCGTTCCGTGAGCTGATGCCCTCCCTGACCGGCCCCGCCGACGAACTCGCCGAGGCCCGCGGCCGCCTGCTGCCGGGCGAGGCGCTGGGCGCCGAGGAGTTCGAGCGGCTCGCCGCCGTCGTCCGGCCCACCCTCCGTGCGGCCGGGCCGCCGCGGCCCGCGGAGCTCGCCATGCTGCTGCGAGCGGAGCCGGACACCGACCCCGAGGAGGTGCGCGCCCTGGACCCGCTCCGGGTGCTGCCGGCCCACCCGACCTGGCGTCGTGCCCTGGGCTTCGCGCTCTTCGACGACGACCCGGCGCTGGTCGCCGGCGAGTCGTACGAGTACCGCGTCTCCGCCACCTTCCCCGGCGAGGACGTGCGGGACGCCAACCACGGCTTCGCGACCGTGCCGTCCGGGACGCTGCTCCCCACCGACTTCTCCCTCGACGGCGTGCGGCTGCGGCTGCCGCGACCGGTGGTCGTCGGCCTCGCACCCGGGACGCCGCCCGGCGGCCTCGTGCGGGTGACCCGGCGCGGCATCCCGCTCGACCCGCGGCGGGAGTCCCACTGGCTCACCCCGTCGCTCGACGACTGGAGCCTCGTCGTCGACTTCCCCGAGCCGGTGGACGCGGTGGTGCTGGAACTCGCCGACGGTCACGACCTCGAGTTCGCCGCCGGACCGGCCGCCGGCGCGTTCGGGGTGACGGTACCGGTGCCCGCCGGGACGGCACCGCGGCTCGTGTTCGGCAGCCCGTCCGACCAGGTGCGCCTCCGGGGCACCGGGTTCCTGCACGCGCTCCGGGCATCCACGCCGGGCGATGACAAGGCAACCGTCGCGGTGGTGCTGCCGCCCATCCTGCTCGCCGACACGGCCTTGCCCCCGGCGCCGCTCGCGGCCGCGGCCGCGAACCTGCAGGCGGCCGTACCCGCCCCGACGGGACCCGTCCCGGCGGCGGAGGTGGCCCCACGGCACGCGCTCGGCTTCACCGTCTCGTGGCGCCCCGCGCCCGCGTTCGGCGTGACCGCGTGGTCCACCGACCTCGACGCCGCACCACCGCTGGACGCGACCATCTTCCAGGTGGAGCGCCGCGCCGAGCCCGCGGGCGACTGGACGCCCGTACTCGGGGAGGACAACTGGACCCTCGGCGACCGCGACGGAGGGACCCGCGCCCTCGACCTCACCCCCGGGTGCGAGGTCATGGAGGCGTTCCCGGAGACGGCCGGCCGCCCCGCCGGCACCACTCTCGACCTCACCCTCGTCGACACCTTCGACGAGGACGGCGCCCCCGAACCACCCGCCCCGGGGACGCTGCTGCGGTACCGCGTCCGGGCCGTCGACGCCGTCGGCCGGCCGAGCCCCACCTGGACGGAGACCGCGCCGGTTCGCCTCGAGAAGCATCTGCCGCCGCCGGTCCCGGTCGAGGTCGAGGCCCGGGTGCTGGTGCGCGACGCCCCGGACCTCACCCCGGCGGAACGGCAACTGCTGGGGACCAGCGGCAATGCCGTCGTGCTGCGCTGGGGCTGGCACACGGCGCAACGGGAACAGGACCCGCGTGCCCACGAGTTCCGCATGTACGCCGCCGCCCCGCTCGACGCCGTCCCCGCCCACCTGCGGACGCGCCCACCCGCGTGGGGGCCGCGCGCGACCGTGGTGCCCGCGGGGGCCGCGACGGCGTACGAAGCCGTGCTGCGCGACCGGCTGCTGCTCAACCCGGACCACCCCACCGACACGCTGTGGGTGGGCGTCAGCTGCGCCGACGCGGAGGACTACGTCCCGGACCAGCTGGCCCCGCTGGACACGCGGCCCGGCAACGAGAGCGCGATCGTCCCGGCGCTCGCCACGGGACGCTGGCACGGTCAGCCCACACTGGAGATCCCGCCCCCGCTCGCCGACGTCCCCGAACTGCGCACCCCCGAACCCGGGGCGGAGCCCATCCACTTCCCGCTCGACCTCACGCCGTTCCTTCCCGCGCCCGCGCTCGCCACCGGCCGGGTGCGCCACGAACGCGTGGCCGCCGCCACTCTCCTCGCCGCCTGCCGGGCGACGGCGGACGGCCGCGTCATGGCCGTGCCGGTCGAGCCGCTGGCCCCCGGGGATGCCGAGGTGGAGATCGCCGTACCCAACCCGGCCGACCGGGCGGAGCTCGTGGCCGCCCTCGGCGGGCGACGCCGCAGCGCCGTGGCGGACCGGTTCCTCGTCTTCATCGCCGGGCGCCACCCGTACCGCGACCGCCTCTTCGCCTCCGCCCACGACGCACCGCTGCCGCCGGGCGCCTTCCCGGAGACCCTCGCCCCCAACCCCGCCCGCTGGCTGTACCGGGTGCGCGCCGCCGACGCCGCGGGCCACGTCTCGGTCGGCTCGGCCACGGCGCGCGTGGTGGTGCGGATACCGTCCGCCCAACCCGGGCCGCCGCCGCAACGCCTGCCCTCCCAACCCGGCGACGCCCCTGCCGTGGTGCGCGTCCATGTCCCCGAGGACCCGGCCCTCACCCACCTCCTGCTCTTCCACGCGCCCTCGACGGGCGCCGGCCCCGTGCCGACCGCTGCTGTGCTGCGCGTGCCCAACCGGCCGGACCTCCCGCCCGGCGGCGGGCTGTGGCTGCGTGCCCCCGACGGCGGGTTGCTCGCCCCGACCGCCGTCGCACTGGACGACCCCGCCGCGGTCCCGGCCGCCGCGGGCGGCGTCGAACTGCCGGTGACAGTCCCCGGCGGGCCGGGCGACCGCACCCGCATCTGGCTCGCGACGCTCACCCGGGACGGCATCCCCTCCCGCCTCACCGGCCCGTACACCGTGCTGCTCCCGGTGGTGGTGTGATGGCCGGCTTCGTCCCCTTCGTCCCCGCGACCGGGGTGCGGCGCGCCGGGCCCGACGTCGTGGCCGCCCTCCCCGACCCGCCGCGCACGCCCGGGGAGCCGATCCGGCGGCCCGGGGTGGCCCGCCACGCGGGTGCGATCCTCGTGTGGCTCCCGCTCGCGCCCGACGGCGCCGCATCATTCCCGCTGCTGGCGCCCGCGACCGGGACCTGCCGTACCGTCACCCTCCCAGCGGCCACGCTGCCCGGCGTGACGCGGCTCCTCGAAATCGCCCCGCTGCCCTTCGCCGTCGCGGCCGTGCTCCGCCGGCTCCCCGGATTGCCCACCTTCCACCTCGCGTTCGCGACCGCCGGCTCCCCGCCCGAGGACGGCGCCCTCGTGCGCGCCGGCGAGGTGCTCACCACCGCGACCGCTGCTTTCGTCGGCCTGCTCTTCGCGGACCGGGTGGCACTCACGCCCGCGGCCTGGGTGGACCTGGTCGCCGAGGCGATGGCGGGCGTCGACACCCCCGCCGACGTCACGGCGTGGCGCCGGCTTGCCGACTTCGCGCCCGCCGGACGGGTGCTCCACGTCCGGGACCACGTCGGCCGGCCCGCCGTCGGACAGCAGGTGCTGGTCACCGGGCCGGCGGGGAGCGCCGCGCTCGTCACCGACGCCGCCGGCGCCCTCCCCCTGCCCGGCGGCGCGCTCGAGCTCGCCTGGCAGGCCGCGCGCCCGGTCCACGCGCTGTACGAACGCAGCCGCTCCGCTCCCACCGAGCGCGCGACCAGCACCCCGCCGGGATCGCGGCTCATCCTCCCCGCCGACGTCGCCGGCGGGCACCTCCAGCTGCTCGACGCCGCCGGCTGGTTCGCCGACCGGGCGCCCCAACTGGACGAGCGCCTTGGGCACGTCCGCACCGACAGCCGGCTGGAGCCGCTCGTCGACGGCGTCGAGACGTTCCGGCGCATGCTGGAGGACCTGCGGGCGGCGACCGGGCCGGGGCAGGGCGCCCACTTCGCGGGATGGGCGTTCAACGACTTCCCGTTCGACCTCGCCGACCCCAACACGATGTTCACCGACCTGGTGAAGGCGCTCCGGCAGGGCGGCACGACGGCGCAGGCCGACGCGCTGGGGGCCCGGTTCCTGATGGACCGGTACCTGGTGTTCAAGCCCGACGCCCCGACCGACGCGATCGAACGCTTCCTCGTGGTGCTCCTGACGCTCGGCGTGGACGTGCTCCTCGTTGCCTCGGTGCTCGAGAAGCTGGACATCGACGACCGCGGCTTCCTGGTGCTCGGGGCCCTCGGGCTCCTCGGTGGGCTGGCGCTGGGCATGTTCGGGCTGGAGCCGCTGCTCCGGAAGGTGGAGGACAAGATCGACGGCAGCGAGGAGCTCGCCGCCGCGTTCAACGAGGTCCGCGACGGGATCGCCCTGCGGGCCCGCCACCCCGCCCGCTTCGTGGACAACCCGCTCGACTTCGTCAACCCGCTGCCGTTCGACGTCTCCGACTTCATCGCCGGCGTCGGCAGCTGGCACCAGAAGTTCCAGGTGGTGCACCGCGCACCGGATCCGCTGGGGAGCACCGTCGTCGGATACCTCGGCGGTATCGACATGAACCGCAACCGCCTCGACACGCCCGGTCACCACGGCCGGTCCTGGCGGCCACCCGGCGCGGGGGGCCCGCCGTCGTCGCAGTCGTTCCACGACGTCCACGCCCGCATCACCGGCCCCGCGGCGGCCGACGTGGCACACACCTTCGACCGCCGCTGGGCGTTCGACACCACCCTCCAGCCACCCCGGCCCGCGGGCTCACCGCCGCCACTCGACGTCGCCTTCACGGCGCCACTCGCCGACGACGTGCCCCCGCAGCCGGCCCGCCACCTGGTGCAGATCGGGCGCAGCGGGTACACCCCGGCGCCGGGCGGCGGCTCGACGCCGCTCCCGTGGTCCCCGGCGGGCGAACCCACCGTCTCCGAGGCGATCGTGCGGGCCATCGGCGCAGCCCGGGAGTATATCTACATCGAGGACCAGTACTTCACGCCGCACGACGCCTACGTCTCGGCCCTCCTCGACGCCGCCGCGCGCGATCCGAAGCTGCGGCTGGTCATCGTGATCCCGACGTCGTCGGACCAGCTCTTCGGTGACATCCGGCGCCGCGCGATCTTCGAGCGCCTGCGCGATGGCCGGACCCCCGGGACCGGCTGGGGGGACCGCATGATCGTGGGCGCCCCGGTGCGCCGTCCGGTCCTGGCCGACGCCGGCCGGGTGGCCGCGAAGGGCCGCCTCCTGCTGGCCGAGCCGCTCGGGGACGCCGGCGGGGACCAGGAGGTGGTCCTCGGACCCCGCTCGCGCCTGCCGGGGGCGGTGCCGTTCTGGCTGTGGGTCGAGGGCGAGCGGATGCTGGCGGTGGAGCAGCGGGACGACGTCGCCGTCGAACGCCCCTTCGACCACGCGGTGCACGAGGGCGACCCGGCGACCGAGTCGGTGCCCTGCCGGGTGTACCTGGTGCGGCGCCCAAGCGGCTCGGAGCCGTTGTGGGGGGCGACCACCCGCGCGCACACCCGGTGGGCGCCGGTGACCCTGTCCCAGGTGCGCGGGATCTACGTGCACACGAAGGCGATCATCGTCGACGACGTTTTCGTGGGGATCGGCTCCTGCAACACCAACCGCCGCGGCTTCTTCCACGACGGCGAGATCACCGCCTTCGCGGTGCCCGAGCAGCTGAAGGGCTCGCACGAGAACCCTGCCCTCGCGCTGCGCACCGCCCTCTGGGCGGAACACCTCGGCATCCCGCCCGCGATGGGCCCCGCCCTGCTCGCCGACCCGATGGCGGCATTCGAGTTGTTTCGCCGGCCCACGCTGATCGGCAACCGGCTGAGCGGCTTCGACGCCCTCGGGGTCACGCCGGAGCTCGGCTTCCCCGGCGAGGCCGGCACCCTCGTGAAGATGCTCGCCACCTTCGGCCTCACCGCCGCGGACGGCCTCGTCCCGTGGGTGTGGAACGTGCTCGCCGACGCCACCACGGCCACCGACCCCGCGCCGGTGGCCGGGCCGGACCTGGGGACGGTGTGAGCCCATGGCCGAGCCTCTGAAGCTGTTCACCCTGCTGGGGGCGACCGACGCCGCCGACGCCGCGACGAGGTGGCCCCGCGCCGCCTTCCTGCCGGGTCCCGGGCTGTCGGCGGGCGGTGACGACCCGGCGGACCACATCCCACTCCTCGACTACCTCGACAGCGTGCTCTCGTTCGTGAACGTGCTGCCGGGGTCCTCCCCGGATGGCGTGGGGCTCGTGGCCGACGTCGTCATCGCGGACCGCCTCAACCCCCTCCCGCTCGTGCTGCGCCAGCTGCCCGACTTCCCCGTGACGCTGCAACCCAACCCGCCCGACTCGCCCGCCCGGCTGTTCGTGACCCAGACCGACGACGGCGTCGAGGTCGTGGTCGAGGGGCTGCCGGTGGAGATGGTGCTGCCGCCCGGACTGCTGATGCCGCTCCGGAACGAGCTCGACGAGGCGGTGGGGCCGAGCCTGACCGACGTCCACCAGGCCGGGGAGTTCCGGCCGGGCCACTACGACACGTTCGAGGTGGTGCTGCGGGAGCTGACCGGCTCGTCGCTGTTCTTCCACCTGCGGGTGAGGCTCACGGTCGAGGGCGACGTGGTCCTCGAGCCGGCGGTGCCCCTCTCGATCGGGCGGTGCCGGTTCAGCGGGCTGCCCTGCCGGGCCGTCCACGACCTCGGGTTCCTCCCGTACCCCACGTTGCGTGGCGCGCACACCGAGCACGAACTCGCCCTCGAATGGGCGCGCCACGACATCCCCGCCGGGCTCGGCACCGAGGGGACCGGTCTCGTCACCGTCCGCACCCTCGACCTCGACCACACGCGTGACCCGCTGCGCCAACTCGTGGAACGCATTGCCGAGCGCGACGCCGCGGACCAGCTCGAGTTCGTGCTCGAGGACCTCGCGCTCCCGGTCTCCTCGTGGCTCACCCCCGTGGCCACCCACGGCCGCTTCGGCCTGCGCCGGGCGGTCCGCACCGGCGGCGACGAGGCCGAGGCGTACGACTTCACCCTGGCGCCGGTGGAGCTCAGCCTCGCGGCGGTGGTGAACTGGCGCCTGCGCATCTTCCGGTTGCTCTTCGAGAGCCCGGCCACCGTCGTCGCCCGCATCGCGGTGGTGTTCGGTGACGGCCTCGAGACCTGGCCGGAGCCGAACGACGACCACTCCCTCGTCATCGACCTCACGGACGACTGGCTGCTGCAGGGCGCGTGGCTGCCGCCCGACCCGGTCCACGCCTTCACCCTCCTCAACCTGCGAGTGAGCCTCATGACCGCCAAGCTCGGGTTCCTCCTGAAGGACCTCGGCGAGGCGCAGGGTGCAAGGGACTGGTTCGAGCACGTGCGCGCCCTCGTGGACCTCGGCGTCGTCGTCGGCGATCCCGCGGGGAACCCGTTCGCCGCGCTGCCGCCCCCGGGGCCGCCCGGTTCCGGGTCGGACCTCGGGCAGGACGTGGTGATCCGGGACATCGGCCTGGACCTCGGACTCGGGCCGAAGATGCCGAGCCTGTGGTTCCCCGAGGACCTCACTCTCACCGCCTTCGAGGTGGTCCAGCTGCAGGTCGAGGAGATCGCGTTCGTCAACGAGGACAACGGCGGCCGCTACCTCTCGTTCAGCGGCGGGATCTCGATCTTCCCCGGCGCGGGCCACCCCAAGCGCAACCCCGAGGCGATGGGCACACCCGGTGTGCCCGCGGAGAACCAGCCCGCGGGTGGCGGGCTGCGGTTCCGGCGGCTCCGGCTGCGCACCGGCGGCAACGAACTGGCCCCCTCGTGGCTGCTCGACGGCGTCAGCCTGTTCATCAGGGCGGGCCGCTTCGAGCTCGGCGGCTTCGGCAGCATCACCGATGTCACGCGCGACGGGCACCGCTTCCAGGAGTTCGCCTTCGGCATCCACGTGCGCTTCGCGGCGATGGGCAACGACTTCGACATCGGCGCCCAAGTGGTCTACGGCCGGGTCACCGGGCCCGTGGACCGGTTCAGCTACTGGCTGCTCGGCCTGGAGGTCGGATTCGTGCCGGTCGGGCCGTTCGAATTGCACAACGTCCGGCTGCTCGCGGCCGGCGGGTTGGCCCCGGACCTCCCGGAGCCGAGCGGACGCGCGCAGGAGATGCGGCTCCTCGACTGGTACAAGCAGAACAACCAGAACTCCGCCGTCGAGGTGCGCAGCGACCGCAACCAGCAACGTGCGGGCTGGAAGGTGGAGCAGGGCGCCATCGCCGCTGGCATCGGTGCGAGCCTGTGCCTCCCGATCGGGAAGGCGGCGGTGCTCCGGACCTTCATCTTCTTCCACCGCGGCGACTCGGCCTTCGGGATCCTCGTGGCCGCGGAGGTCTTTGTGCTCCGGGTGAAGGACCCGGTGGGGACGGGCGCCGTCGAGGTGGACCTGGAGCACGACCGGTGGGGTGCGATCATCAGTGTCGACCTCGAGCTGGCGAAGCTGTTCGACTCCGACAGCCCGCTCGTGAAGGGCCTCGGCCGGCTCACCGGGACGATCTTCGCCGGGAACGACCCCGGGATGTTCGCCATCGGCCAGCTCACCGACCAGGCGAGTTGGCTCACCCTGTCCGTGGACAAGTCCCTCCTCGGGCTGAAGGGCCGCCTCTCCGTGGCGTTCTGCCTCCAGGTCACGGCCGGGGACGGCCCACGCGGGGTCGGCCTGGCGGTGACCGCGGCCGCCGGCGGCTCACTCGGCATCGGGAAGGTGCAGCTGTACGCCGCGTTCGGCCTGCTCGCCGGGGTGTGGGGCAACGAGGCGAGCTCGTCCGGGTTCATCGCGTGGGCCGAGGTGGGACTGCGGATCAAGGTCTTCTGGGTGTTCTCGTTCGGGGCCACCGTGAAGGCGGTGTTCGAGCAGTTGGGGCCGCAGGAGCCGAACTACCGCCGGGTCAGCCTCGAGGTCCGGATCGAGACGCCCTGGTGGCTCCCGGACGTCACGTTCCGCATCGAGAAGGTGCGCGACACCCCGCAACCGGAGGCCATGCCGGTGCTCTCGATGCCGGTGCTGTCCGCCGGGGCGCTGGAGCCGGGCGCTGCCACGGAGACCCCGGCGACGATCACGACCCTCGGCGCACCCGGCGACGTCCACACCATCGCCGAACTGCGGGCGTTCCCACCCGGGCAGGTGCCGGGCTCCGCGTGGGACTCCCTCACGCCCGTCAGCGTGGACTCCACCATCGCGGTCAACTTCGCGGTCCCCATGGGCAACGAGACCACCGTCATCCCGAGCACCGCCGCGGACGCCGGGGTGCAGACCGCAGCCGCGCCCGCGCAGAACCAGCTGAGCGCGCGGTACACGATCACGGCGGTGGGCATCCGCCGTCGTGCGCGTTTCGGACCCGACGCCGGGGTGTGGACCGACTTCCTCGCCCCGGCGGACAGCGAGATCGGCGGCCTCGACGACCTCCTGAACGACCCGGACCCGAGCGTCACCTTCGCCTCCGCCGTGCGGTTCCGGTGGGACGCCGATGTGATCCGCGACGGCACGATCGATCCGCGCCGCCTGCTGGTGAACGCGGACATCCCGTACACCTTCGTGACCGGGAGCCCCGGCAACGACGACGCCGTTGTCGCCGGGGACCCGGCGTTCCCCTGCTGCTCCGGCAAGCGCACCACGAAGCTCCACGTGCTCGATTTCGCCGGGCTGCCGGTGGGAATCCGGGTGCCCGCCGTCCAGCAGTTCACCGAGAGCTCCAGCACACTGCGCTGGCAGCTGCCCCGGCCGCCAGTGGTGACCGGCGCCGTGGGGCTGCCCGCCGGGGTGCCCGTCGCCCGCGTCCTCGTGGCCAGCCCGACCGACCGGGTGATCGGGGTGGTGACGTTCGACGAACCGGCACTCCTGATCGACATCAGCGTCTCCTGGACGCCGGTGCACGTCTCCCAGCTCGGCAGCGCGCTCGTCGTCGAGGCGCTGCGCGGGCTCGAGGTGGTGGACCGCCAGGTCTTCCCGCTCGCCGGCCCGAGCCCGGCCGTCCCCATCCGCTGCCGTGACACCCGGGGCATCACGTCGGTGACGCTCCGGTACGTCCGGCAGGTCAACGGCGTGGGCACCACGGACCCCTCACAGGAATGGCTGGAGATCCGCAACCTGCGCTACCGGACGCTGCGCGAGGAGCGCGACCGGGTCGCCGACCAGGGGCGGTGCCGCGGGCACGGCGGCATCGCGGGCGGCGGCAAGCTCGCGTGGCTGCCCAACCACGACTACGAGCTCGCGTTCACGGTGCGCACCACGGTCGACCACCAGGGCAGCCCCCAGGAGGCGGTGGTCGTGCAGCGCGCAGGTTTCCGCACTCGCGGCCTGCCCGGCCTGAACGCCGTCGAGTCGCCGGGGACCGAACTCGAGCCGTACGTGGAGTCCGTGAGCCCCGGCACCGTCCTCCCGCTCTACCGCAGTGAGCCCGTCGTGGTGGCGTTCGACGAGCGCTTCAGCACCCTGCTCCCCGTGGACCGCACGCCCAGCCCCACCGACCCGGCGGAGCGCGCCCAGCTGCTCGAGTGGGTGCTCGCCGTCGAACAGGCGGACGGCCGGCGGCTCTCGGTTCCCACCGCGGACTGGGTGGTCGCCCACCGCGGCACCGCCCCGCCGCCACGCCCCCGGGGACCGCGGGTGATCGACGACGTCCTCGTGCGCACCACCGTGCGACGCGCGCCGTCCCCCAACCCGTCCGTCCAACGGCTCGAGGCGCTCGAGATCCGCTCGCCGTCGTGCGCCCTCGACGCGCCCCGGCTGCACCCCTCGCAGGTGCTCACCCACGCGCCCACCGGCGATTTCGGCGCCGGCGACCCCGCCACCGCGCTGTGGCCCCCGGGCACGGTGCTGCGCGCCGCCGTGCGCGCGAAGGCGGCGCCCTTCGTGTTCCGGCGGCCCTTCGAGGCCGGCGACGAGACCGCGCTGACGGTGGCCGACGAGGACCGCACCACGTCGAGCGGCTGGCAGGTCATCGACGGCGTCCTCTCGGTCGCCGGGGTCCCGGCCCCCGGGCTGCGCCACCACGCCGTGCTCGGCGAGGCGGGTTGGGACCACCTGAAGGTCCGCTGCGAGATCGACCCCGCCGGCGGCGCGGCCGGCGTCGCCGTCGCCGTGGCCGGCCTCCCCCGGGTCGAGCGTGCCCTGCTGGCGCTCGTCGACGCCGCGGCCGGCCAGTTGCGCCTGCTCGCGCGCCGGGGCGGCGCCACGGAGGAGCTCGCGAGCACCCCCCTGCCCGACGGCGCGGCGGCGCCGTTCGCGCTCGAGGTGCTGGTGTTCGACGACCGCGTCCGCGCCCGGGTCGGCGACACCGCGGTGGAGGCCGCGCGCGGCGACCTGCGGGACGGCCGCGTCGCCGTCGTCATCGACGGGCCCGGCGGCTGCTCGGCGCTGCATGTCGACGGCCTCGAGGCGTTCGTCACCCAGCTGGCCACCAGCCGCTTCGCCGACTTCGGGGAGCACATCGCCAGCTGGGACGGCGTCGTCCGCCCGCTGCCCGCACCGGCCGCCGCGGTGGCGGGGCTGTGGGCCGCGACGGGTGTCGACATCGCCGCGGTCATGCTCCCCGACGCCGATCCCCAGCTCCGCCAGCGCCTCTTCGACCGCTGGGTGGGCGAGCTGGCCGTGCCGCTCTCGCCGCAGGTCACCGGCCTGCGGCTGGGGTCCGTCCGCGACGGCGGTGGCGTCGGCGTGCTGGTCGTCGAGAGTCCCGAGCCGCTGCCGTTCAGCAGGGACGTGCGCCTCACCGTCAGCCACCGCGTCACCTCTCTGCCCGAGCCCCCAGGGGTGCCGCGGCCGTTGCTGCGGTTCGCGGCCGGGCTGGTCCTCGACGGCGACACCGTTCGCGGCACCGTAACCCCCGGCGCCGCGCCGGTCGTGCAGCGCACTCGCACCCTCGTCCACGCGGTGCGCGCGGGCCGCCCCGCCGACCGCGTGGAGTACCGCAGCTATCGCGTACGGGTCGGGGCCTCCGTCGACGGGCCCACGCTCGAGGGCGAACTGGTCGGGGTCAGTCCCACCCCGCCCCGGCAACCGTTCTTCCCTCCGCGCCCGCTGCGGATTCCCGTGGACCACATCGCACTGCTGGACGCCACCGGCCGGGCGCTCGCCCCCGCCCTCCCGTTGCCATTCGACCACGACGAGGTCGTGGCGGTGGCCGTGCTGACGAACGGAGTGGAGGACACGGCGCTGCTGATCCCGTCCACGCCATTCGGTGCCGGGCCGTACACCTTCACCTGGGCGATCGACCGACCGCGCCACCGCTCAGCCGTCGTCGACGACACCGTCCGGTACAGGGCAAGCGCCGTGATGAACCTGACGATCGGCACCTTGTGACCTTCTTCACACTGGACTACCGTTGAGTCGTCCGTTCAGTGGAGAAAGGGATCGACATGAAGCGTTTGCTGACCTACCTCCTCGCCGTCCTGGCGAGCGTCACCCTTGCGGCCGCCGTCGCCCCCGCAACGGCTGCCACCGCACCCACCGCCGCCGTCGGCACCGCCGCGGTCCCCGCCGCCACGCCGTACTGCGGCATCTGGTGGGGTTCGCTGGCGAAGTCCGCCCCCGGCATGTCGTCGGCGCCGATCACCAACGTCCGCACCGGCCAGCACACGTGCTACGACCGCATCGTGATCGATGTCAACGGCAATGCCGGCGGGTACAACGTGCGGTACGTGGACGCCATCAGCGGCATCGCCTCCGGCATCGCCATCCCCGTCCGGGGTGGCGCCTTCCTCCAGATCACCGTCAAGGACCACGCCTACAACGTGTGGACCGGCACGGCAACCTACAGCCCGGCGAACCCGCTCGAGCTGCGCAACCTCACCGGCTACCGCACCTTCCGCCAGGCGGTCTACGCCGGGTCGTTCGAAGGCCTCACGATGATCGGACTCGGAGTCCGCGCGCGGCTCCCGTTCCGCGTCTTCGAACTGGCCGGGCCGGGCACGGGCTCACGCCTCGTGATCGACGTCGCCCACCGTTGGTGAACCGCGACGGCCGCCGGAGGTGACTCCGGCGGCCGGGACCGCGAT
>Ga0209745_1000411_pt1 | contig 25747 bp, 31 predicted proteins | sample BarGraNGADG00312_FD_184495 | JGI IMG/M metagenome (GOLD analysis project Ga0209745, IMG submission 184495) | Arctic peat soil microbial communities from Barrow, Alaska - Barrow Graham LP Ref core NGADG0004-312 (SPAdes) (version 2) | ecosystem: Environmental > Terrestrial > Soil > Wetlands > Peat...
GAGTGCGCCAACAGAGATGCCTTTGACTACTCCTTACCTGGTACTCCCGAGTCTGAGGAATAGCAGACGCAGGATTGTGGCCGACTCTGGTGCGCTGTCTAGCTGTGCTTCTTGTCTCCCTTGACGATCTTGCTCACGGCCTGAGTTGAAATATCAAACGCACCTGCAACAAGGGATTGGGGCAACTTCTTGTCCTCAACCAACCGTGTGATCGCCCCATTGCGCATCTTCTTGAGTTCTCTGTTGATCTTGGGCCCCTGCATCTCGGACAGCTGGATGCCCATGCCCATCGCCTGAAGCGCGTTGGTCACAACATCCTCATCCGTCGCGCCCTTCTTGACACCAAGCTTCCTGAGGAGCGACCTCGCCAACTGGACAGTCACCTCTCTGCCGCCATAGGCCTGTGCAACAAGCTGATAACACAAGGTGAGGAGTGTCCGGATGCTCGTGATCCGTGCATCTGCCACAAACGAGATGATGTCCTGTCCCGGCCTCAGGTTTGCTGTGCCGAAGACTATCTCTGCAAGCTTTTCCCGCATCAATCCCCTGGGGTCTTCGATTTCCGCCGGTTGTCCTTTCATCAGCCGGTTGGATAAGTCGGGGCCGAGCTTCCAATGCCAGTCCGTTGGACTGTACCGACCTGTAAAGATGCCGTATTTGCCCTCCTGGCCCAGATCATCCAGAACCGATGCGAACTCCTGCTGGACCTTCTGCTTGTCGTTGCCAGCGATGGGTCCGATATCGTCCACTGCGAGACCGTCAGCTTCATGAAGTTGCATCGAATGGATCTCCCGTGCCACTCCGGTCAGACTTGCGGCTGTAATGAGGTACTGAGCGAACTCTTCGCCGTCGAAGACGATCAGATGCTTGCCACTTTCGGCCAATCCATTCACCGCCGCGTACAGCAAGTGTGTCTTCCCGCAACCCTCATTTCCATACATGTACAGGAAGCGAGTCTTCTGCTCCCGATTTATGTCCGGGTCCACCAAGTCAACGGCGGCGGAGAAAGCCACAGCGTTAGTCTCGTCGACAAGGAAACTGTTGAGAACATACTCTGGGTGCCTCGCTCCCGGTCCGGTCACGAACTTGCTCGCTTCCATGTCTGAGGGAACCAGGTCGTTGCCAGACGGAGTGACGGCGATCCTGGGAATCACGATGCCGCGTTCCCTCTGTACGCCCTCACATATCAACTTACCTGCAACGACCCTGATCAACTCAGCCTCGAAGTGGTTTCTGCAAACTGCAGACAAAACGGTGCCATTCAGCTCGAACTCCACATCGTGGAGCAGTGTCCTGTAGGTCTTGGAAAGGCTTTCCGGGTTCTTCAGCAACTTGTCGATCGTCATGTCATCCCCCTATTTGCATGGAGGTATTATAGCACTCTTTTGGTGTTTTGTCAACCATTAGTATTTATGCTATGTGCAGCACGTTATTCATCACTTGCGCCTTTTCCGTTGTTCGTGGATTTCCTATCTCAATATATACACTATCTGATTGGTGTCAATACCAAGAGGTTTCCTCGGGAGCGAGACGTTGTCTCTGGACGGCACGGCTCGAGTCGCCATCTTGCGCAACTCGTCGACGAACTGATCCTCGCCCCCCAGCCTGGTTGTCATGTTCGTCTTCCGTCCAGCCAAATCTAGTTGTCGTTCATATAGTACCAAGCGAGTAGACAGAAGGCTAGTACGATGATGATTCCAAAGATTTCCATATGGTTTTCTCCTTGTTTGTTGTGTTGGACGCGTATCAGCAGAAGGGGGTCTGCTCCGTGGACTGGTTCTTGCAACGAGAGAGCGCTCTGACGTTGTAATCCAGGGAAACCCTGCTAGCGTTTGGCATTCGGAGTTGTTGCTGAAGTTCGATTAGTAGTCCGACAAAAGGGGGGACTTATGTACGACCGAAATGCCGCACGTGGTTTCGCAGATAACTGTGGAACAGCCGCTGGATGGGTCTTTTGGACTCTTTGGATCACAGTAGTTCTGGGTACCGTCGTTGGAATGATTGCGGCCATATCTGTCAACACGTCCGCCGAGGGGGTGGGGGGCATGGTCGTCTTTGGCATCATGGCGAGCATCGGAATAGGGTGGATCCCGGGGTACGCTGTCTCTCGTATTCTCCTGGCTCAGAAGTATTCCCTCCTTTCCCTAGGCGATCTGGAGGAGAAGACGCCGAAAAGGATAGCCATTGCGACGACTGAGAAGCCAGATGCAAGGGGGGTCCAACACCAGGAACCGAAGGGGACAGGTATCGTAGCGGATCAGAATGCGCCTGCCAGAATAGGTCATGATACGCAGATTCCTCGATGACTAGCTGACTCATGAAGGGCGGGGATCGTATGGTCCAGCTCCCGCCCTTCTGACTGTTGATTAGTGTCCGTGCCGGGCGTCTTCTGGCCAGAGGACAGCGAAGTGACGGCTCTGCCAGAACGATTTAGATGTTCAAATCCTTGAAGATAATCGGGGCGAAGTTCACGTCCCGCTCAATCCTGGGAGCGGCGTCTGGCCACTTCAATGACTCAAGCTCAGTAAGAGAAAAGTAGCCCCACTCGGATTCTTGACCGATAACGTAGCCGAAACACAACCGTTCCTTCTGGTCGTACTCACAGACATACCAGATCCATTGACTGAACGGATCAAACAGCTTCGCATAAACCATCTTGTCCGCAATGGCCGTTTCCTCGGTGGCATACAATAGCGGAACGCAATCGGTGATTCCCTGCGGCAACAAGTGCATGCGACTTATCCCTGCAACGTCAGTCATGAGGAGATGTTCGTGTCGGCCCGCCTACCAGGGACTCATACTCCTTCTGGGTCAGCAGATGCAGGAACGGGATACTGAAAGCGTTCATCGCGACGAGTCTTGCCCCCTCAACTGAACCAAACTGTGTCAGGAGGTTCGCCCGCTCCTCTTTCGTGATGCGTGGGGTCACGGTCCCCGTCATGCACCACTCGGTCATTTGGTCCGCGAGGGCGAGGTAGGCACCAATGCGCTCGGGGTCACCCTTGCCGCTAAAGAGGTCCGCCACAGCCTTGAGCGTTGACTGCCGCACGATTCTCTGACTTTCCTCCTGAGATCTCGAATTTGAGGCCCTGTTTTCCGACTCGACAGAAATTGCCGGTTCCCTGGGCGCATTCGGGATTCCTCGTGGACCAGGGGTTACGGACTTGACGGTGAACTGGTACTCTCTGAATTTCTCGTTGTAGCCCTTGAGTGTCGCTTCGACGATGTCTCCGACAAACACCTCGTCGAACGAGAAGATCGTGCACTTGTGGTCCTTGCCGGCATCGTCGCGAAGCACGACTTTCTGCATCTGGGCGTCGCCAGAGCCGTCCCTCTTTGCGAACGTCTTGGCCGGTTCGCACTTGCTGATCGTGTACATTGGCATATCTGGTTCTCCTTTGAGTTTGTCTGGTAGATTCGAATTCTTCAATGGGCTTCTTGTTCACGTCGTATCTTCTGTGCCTGACTTGCTGACGATAGTCATAGACTGGTCTCCACCAAGGGTGTATGTTGAACATACACCCTTTTCACAATCCTCGAGACCGCCAAGTGCGCTTGTTGCATCCGTGAACTCAAGGACATCACTGATTTGTACATTCCTGCTTCTGAAACGATAGATACAGACTGGTTTCCACCAAGGATAGGCATACTATGCCACCCCTTCTGAAAATCATCCAGGCAAAGTAGGTTCCACCAAGGGTGTGCACGGTATGCACCCCCTTCATGACATCGGTCAGTCGGTCAACTTAGCCTGCATCTAGCGTGTGCGTTCAACGCACACCCCTTTCTTTAGTTGGCTGTCTGTGCCAAATGCACACGGCGGCCAATCTCGTCTATGTGACGAACAGGGGTCGTCACAGTATGACTACCCTTTATTCTTACAGGCAATCAAGCGAGGGGGTGATATCGTGTAGTAGTCATAGACTGTTGTCCACCAAGGGTAGGTATACTATACATACCCTTTTCGAGGTCTTCGAGTCTCTGAATCGACTGTGTTGTGCCGAGGGTCGGTGCTTTGCACTCACCCTTTGCTGAGCTCTCCAGTTCCTGAATAGATTGAGTTTCACCAAGGGTGGCAACTATAGTGCTACCCTTTTCCGACTTGATACCAAGGGTACACACTTTATGAGTACCCTTTTCAGATCTAGTCATAGACTGCTCTCCACCAAGGGTGTCCACATTGTGGACCCCCTTTTCAGAGTCCTCCAGACCACGAAGTGCGTGTGTTGCATTTTGGAATTCAAGAACGTCACTGACATCTTTAGCAACGAACCACGGTTCGCCGTCGACCATGAAAGCGCGGACGGGCGAAGTCGCATAATTGCATCTGACTATCAGGCGCTGGTCGTCCCTCCAAGGCCACATAGACTGTTCTCCACCAAGGGTATCGGTACTACCGACCCCCTTCATTCAGACATAGACTTCTCTCAACGAAGGGTGTGCGTTGAACGCACCCCCTTGCCAACTACGTCAATTCCACCAAGGGGGTTCATACTGTAAACCCCCTTGGTCTTGGGCATCAACTGCCCCTCCCAGAGCCGAACGTCTCAGAATTCTCCACAACGTACTCAGCCATCCGTTCCATGGTACCATCCCAGACAATACCGGCTGCCTCCATCTGTCCTTGGACCACCAGCCGGACCACTTCATCGAACGATTGCGGAAAGCACGACGTCTCTGTCATCGGTTTCGTCCTCCTCGACGGGGAGCATGTTGCTGGACAAGTTGCATGACCGACCGAGAGTTTCCTCGAGGAGCGAGTCGATTGCGTTGCAGTGCGTGAAGACGGACCGCAGAAGAATTCTTACTGGTGCAGGCGAGTCTGTCGCATTGATGCCGCTTATCCTGTTCCGGATCGATTGAGTGTCTTCCAGAGTTGAGGCCACTGCCTGAAGCAAACTCTTGTTCATGTTGGCTCCTTTTGTTAGCATCGTCTTCTGTTTCTTCTTCCACTTCGAGACGTCCGGCCAAGGACTGTTGCGGCTTGAGCATTACCTCATATGCCCTTTCGTCGTTGAGGACCGCGATCAGGTCTATGACCGGCGTCTCCTTCCACCCGGCGAACGTCGGGGAGTTCTCCCGCCCGATGGAGCCGTAGGTACGCTGGTCTGTCTCGAGTTGGGCTCGCAGATGATTTTGGCGATGGATTCGTCTACGTAACCCCCTGATAGTGTGCCTCCTCGTCGGCGTATGCCGTGGCAATCTCCGCCTCATACTCGCCGGCGAGGTACCGGTCGTAGTTAGCCTCTTCCATTTCGAGACAGTCCTGTTCCATCTCAAACAGGAATTCCTCTAGTTCGCCGTCTCCTTCGCCGTCATCCTCGTCCAGATCCGCGTAGTAACGGTTCAACAGCCTTTGCTCATCCTTGCGAAGCTCCCATTCTGGAATTGTGCAGCCCAGTTGCCGCTCCATGGCGTTGACCTCAAGGTCCAACAGGTCAAGCATGTCCTCCGGCGTAACCTGGTCGTCGATCAGCAGCTGCCGTTCCTCGATGATGTCCGCGGCGAGTTCAACAGTGAAGCCCATCATGCACCTCCCTTCTTGATAGGCTCTCGCATGTTTCCGAGCCAACGGTAGTGCGTTCTGGTTGTCATAGTGCTACTTTCCCTCGTACTCGTCGCCATCATCGGTTGGCGGTTCAACAATCATCCTGGGTTCCGCCTGTGGAAGTCTTTCGGTCTTCTGTCTGGTCGGAGCAAGAGCCTTGATCCTGGCGCGGGCAAAAACGATTCTGTCGACTCTGTCGAAGTCACCTTCAAGTAGTGCTCGTTCCCATTGAACTCGGAGAACGTTCAACGTTGCGCCCTTCATGCTGTCACATTCTCAGTGTCCGGATCGGTCTGACTCACGTGAAAGACGACGGCGGAGACAGGGAAACTGTGTTCTTCGGTTATCCCGTCGGACTTCACTGTTTCCTTGTGCGCGTAGGTCAAAACTTTGACGCCATGTTCTCCTTTCCTGACGTGCCGATGAAGAGCATTCCAGGCATTGAAGGTAAAGACATCGACACGAGGGTGAGCATCGATTCCCTTGGCTGCATATGCTGCAATAATCAGCAAGTCATTCGTACAGGCCCTCCCTTCTCGTGCGCGTCCGAGGGCCGCGACCTCGATGGCTACTCGTTCTGCATGGTTGACTCTCTTCCGGCGTTCCCTGATACGATTCCTGGTCACTTCCATAGTTCTCTCCTTTGCCGGCGGGGTCTCCGGCTTCCCGTGACGCTTCTGGGCATGGGTGGTGTGAATTGCTCAGGCGTTACAGCAATCCCGCCCGGGCGAAACTGTAGAAGTCCTGGCGTGTCCGTCCAACGATGATGTGGTCCAGGACACGGACACCTACATATTTCAGGGCTTGGGTGATCTTGGCAGTAGTGTCGAGGTCTTCCTTCGAAGGATCGCATTCGCCTGACGGATGGTTGTGGACCAGAACAACGCGACTTGCGTGGTGGATGCAGGCTTCCCGGACGATGTCGGCAGGATCGACGACGCTCGCGCTGACGCTCCCCCGGCTAACTTCAACAGGCGCTCCAATAACCTTGGTCCGGATATCAAGCAAGACGGCGAAGAAGTGCTCCTGGTGCTCGTCGTGCAATGCGCCCAGGTTGTGGAGGACATAGTCGATCACATCTTCCACGCTGGTGACCCGGATGACCGTCTTCGGCTGGTCATGCTCGAGAACCAACACGCGGGCAAGGTCCGCTGCTGCCATGATACGTGCCGTCTGGATTGTTGTAAGTACCTCTTCGAAGGTATCTGGAGCTGTTCTCAGTGCGCGTAGCAATTCGGCCAGGCTGGGCCGGTCGACATGCTGGTCACGCGCCGCCTTCGCGAACAAACGAGCAGCTGCATCTGGCCCGAGGATTACGGCAAGTGCGGCATTGGTATCTGGATCCTGAGTGACGGGGCTGCCAGTCGTGCGCTCCCGCACATACGTCACAAGGTCAGCCGGTCTCATGGTTCCCGGGCGGAGTGAGGTGATGGATGGACTCACATTAGTGTCAGCGAACAGCGTTTCAAGCATAGTGACCTCCTTTCAAGATCTTCCTCGAGGTTTGGAATGGTGACAGTGGAGCAATGAACGCAGAAGGCACCGTACACTGGCCCTGATCGGGATGTGTCGTCAAGGGTCTGGACATGCAAAAAGGGGATGCGGCACAGGCGCCGCATCCCCTTGTCTTGCTACCCTGCTCCCGGCAAAGCCAGGTCCTGCGCTAGTGAGCGTAAACCGTAAGTGAACCTCTTCGGTCACGAACGCGGAAATCCATGCCGGCGGCGAGGGCAAGTTCGATATCCGGAGCGTCAGCAGGATTTTCCCGCTTCAATTGGTCCAGAGACGCGATTTCCTTCAACTTGGCGCCACAGCAATCACGAATGACGAGTTTATACAACGTCATAGCTGCTCCGAAGTCGAGAAAGGAGGTGTCCCGGATCAAGCGTGAGCAAGATCGAAATCGACAAGAAGGTCGGCTTCCTCGTCCTCACCCTCGCGGGCGGGCACAAGATCCGTGGCCTTAGTCTGGGCTTCGAGGACAATGCTCTCGAACGTGTCGCCGAATTGGTGCATCCCCTGAAGTTCAGGACGCTCTGCATTGGCAATCCACACAAAGGTGTCCCTGATCACTGCCCACTTGAATTGGCGAGTGCCGTCAGCGTTCAGGATGTAGGTGCCGTCGTCACTGCGAATTACCTCACAGTGCACAACTGCATGTCTCACTTGAGCGTTCGATTCATGTCCGGTATCGGTTCTCAGCCACGGACTCACGGACAGGTTCTTGTACTGACGGTTGAAGGTGTATGGACGAGCATTCTCGTCTCTGACCACGTCGCCCATGTTGGCGTCGTAAACGTACAAGAGAACGCGCAGATGATTGTCCGCGAGTTTCTTGGCAGTACCACAATTATCCAGGACGCAACTGACGCGGCCGTTGATGGGAGTCGTGACAATCTTGCCGTCACTCGAACGAACGGTTCTTTTCAGCAAACTCTGTAGGGAAACGGTTTGAGACATCTTGCACACTCCAGATTCGTCGCCAGCTCTGCGAGGCCTGGCTAAACGTGAGTCAGCGGTTGCCAACTCAAGATTGGTTCCGTCCTATGTCCTGCATAGGAAGGTTCACACCAGTCTTCAATCGACAAAGGAGAAGAGAGACAACAACCAAAGAAAGCCTCCGCCGCCGTGGTAGTTGTTTTGGCGGAGGCGCAGTTGTCCTGTCTCGAAGAACACAAACCATGAGAAAGGCGGGTGCGTCTCTCAGCGCCCACCATAATTGCACCTAACTACTCAAGCCCACCTCTGTTGACGGGCGATAGAGAGGATGTCTCCGGGAACTGCTGTGGTAAGACGGGAGACACCTACTGTGAACTTGTGAACAGCACATCGCAGATGCGATCCTGCTTTTTACACTTTGGGTCGGGCGAGAGGGTTCAAGAAGGGCTTATCAAAAGATGGTAGGTGGTATAGGGATGCATATTGACATGTCTATTGAGGATTAGATGCTACGATCGACAGAACAGAGTATGGTGGCCTTGGCCGATAGTGAGTATTCATCTGGCCGGAGGGTGCTTTTGGTATTACCCAGTAGAGAACAATGCCTCTCGAAATCCCTCTCTTCCTTGAGAATTGACAGCGTTTCACGACATGGAGAAAACCCGCCCTGTGTGAAGGGTGCATCACTACTCACACGAGGCTGGTTCTATGACTTTCGCGAAAAGTCCGGAGACTTCAGTGTCGGATAACCCTCATTTGTCTATCCAAGGCAGCCACGTCCTGGACCCTTTACCACGAGGACCTTCACGCGCATGTCGAGCAAGAGTCTTCTTCAGATGGGCGCTCCTCAAGCGCCATCTTGGCAGCGAACCGGAGGGCATATTCGTGCGGCGTGAGAAGGATGACACGCTTGCCCTGTGAACGGGCGATGATGGAATTCAGGCCCTCAATGGACATGCGGGCAACCGTTTCTTCTTCGTCGGCAGGGAGCTCGTACGTCATCTTGAGATACTTGGTATACAATGCATCTTCCTCTTCTGGAGATGCATTCATTGCCTTCGTAGCAAAGTAGTCATAATCAGAATCCGCGGTATCTGCTGGATCTGAAGAACGGTAGGACATGTCTGAACCTCCTGGGTAAGGGATGGGGACACAAATACGAGAGAGCGAGTTCCGCATCTGTAGTTGCAGTTGGAACTCGCGCCTTTGAATCTGGTACCGGATGAGTCAAAAACCCGGAAGGAGAGCAGCGCGTTGTGTGCGCGGCTCGTACTGGAACTACTCAACCTCGATGTCACCTCCCCTGGTGACGGAGCATGGTGATCAGCAATTTGCGAAGCAGAAGGCCCCACCAGGATGGGTGAGGGCGTGGAGACGGCGGAGCTGCACGTGCAGACGACCGAACGAACAAAGCGAGTAGGGAAGACGCTATAGATACCCCCCCCCATGGTCGGTCCCAGATACATATGGAAGAGGTTTGGGTGGGTTCTCGGGCAGTGTCAAGGAATCTGTAAGACGTTCTAGTCGATGCCGAGAGCGTTCGACCGGCACACTATGTGTCCCGATTAGGGTTGGCCCTAGGGAATAAGGTGTGCACTATGGCCTCGGCGGCAAGCTTGGCGTTTGTAGGGTCGGTTTTTTTGCTGCCTTACAGTAGCTGTTCATTGTTCATGCGTATCTCTTTCAAGGAGCTGTCCCCTCCCCGTGGGGGGATGACAGTCGATTCGATCAAAGCAATTTCGTCGGGGGATAGACCGTAAAGTTGATAAACCAGTTTGTCAATTTCAAGTTCCAGCCCGGAAGTATCGGAATCATCGGTGGATTGTTTCTTCAGAAGAATCTTGTCGACAAGGTCTACAAAAAGCTGTTGCCCAGATAGTGGAGTTCGTTCTATTGGAATTTCAGAAAGTGGGTGCTGATATAGTTCCAACATTTCGCCTTTTCTTTTACCACGATGATATAGCCAGAGATAGTAGAGTTTTGAATTGAGAAGTGCCAAAACATACTTTAGTAAAACGGATTTGTCCTTTTCAGTAATAAAATAAACATCTGCGCTTGCATACCAAGGAATTTCGTTGTAACCAAAAGTGTTTCGTCGGCTACGCTGGGGAACCACAATCTTCTCGCCGATAAAATCAATGTCTCTAGGTCTATGCAGATAAGGAGAATTCGAACTTGAATCGTCGAGAATTTTCCTAAATCTCATCAAATGATTCCCCAGTTTATTACCACTGAGATTGTGCAATCTCTTATCAGCAAAAATCAATTTCTCTGTTGTATGTGTATTTGTTCCCCATCTATAGATATCACTATTTTTGAACCACGGTTTTAATATCTCCTCTTCCCTTTCAGTCAAGTCTAGTCTCTTTACTTCCTCCTCAGAGAGAACAAAAATACCATCACCAACATTTGCTTTAATCGCATACTTCTTAATATGCCTTTTTGATACTTTATCTGCACTTGTTACTATGCCTTGATTCACATCACAAATACTTCCCAAAACAACACCTTGCTTTTTTACTTTGTCCAATAGCACTTGTAATGCATCACCTGAGGCACCTGAATTGCGATCCATTCTTATATAGAAATCATCTCCATCATATAAATCGTCCTGAGCGATCTTGTAATAGTCCGTCTCTACATCATTACCAGCAAATATCTGTTGCAATATTTCGGGTGTAGCAAAACCCTTCCTCTTGGTTATACAAGTCTGAGCAATAGCATCCTCTCTATGTCCTCTTTGCAACATTGTTATCATATTGTGCTGTCCTAAAGCAGACTCGAAAATCTTCAGCTCATTGAAATTGGTGAGATTCGTAATGATCGCCCTGTTCTTAAAATCCTTTGTCAATTTCTTTGCACCTGTAGCCGTTGGATAGTAATTCGTGGTAACAAATGCAATCCCTGAATTCTGCTTAGTGAGATTCAATGCAAGATGGAAGAAGAAATAGAACAAATCCATTTTGCCTTGATAGAATTCACCAAGAGGCCCTGGCTTAATCTCTCTAAACTTGTCCTTATGTCCCTTTTCACCAATATATGGTGGATTGGCAATTACTACATCAAACCCCAAAAGACTACCATCGTCATTGATTATTTGTGGAAAATCAATTGTCCAGATCAGTCGATCATATTGATTTCTATTTTCATTTTCATTTTCATTTTGATTCTTTGCTCCGACGATTAGCTTTATTAATCCGTTTCGTTCTTGAACCAACTCTCCCTCTATTGCTTGCTTCGCTTTCTTGTCTGAAGCATTTTGATATTGAGTCCAAATGCTTCTATACCGTGGAATGTTACCACCAGAAGTAAAGAGATCCGTGCGAAGAGAAGGAACAGAAGCAAGCAAACTATTGCCTTCCTTGATATTGATATCGATGTTGGGCAATGTTTCCATCGTTCCGTCGGGTTTGTAGTATGTATTCTTCAAGAGTTCAATCCACAACCTCAATCGCGCTATTTCGACCGATTTTGGATTGATGTCAACGCCGAACAGATTGTTCTCAATGATCTGTTTCTTTGCCTGAAATACTGCCTTCTGGAATTCCATATTCTCTTGATCTGCTGAGTTCTTCCTGTAGACAAACGGTTCATCATTCTCATACAACCGCATGTCGCTTTTTTCAAACCTCATGTCGTACTTGACGTACATGTGGGGGGTGATGGGGATCATCCTGAGATCAAACCAAATCTGCAACAACACGTTAAGCCCAGAGACAAGAAAGTGCCCGCTACCGACCGCTGGATCAACAATGGTCAGTGTTTTGATGATCTTCCTGATTGCGGTTCTTTCCTCTTGCGTGAAAGATGGGAAAAAGTCTTTGAATTCTTCAAAATCACTGTAGTCCAGGTTCAATTGGTCCTTGACTTTGACAAGGATCGTTCTTTCCAGTGCACATTCTGCCATATAATCCGTGATTGCCGTTGGCGTGTAGTAACTGCCATCCTTGTATCCATTGATTTTCTCGAAGATTAACCCCAGCACCACAGGGCTGATGAGAGAAAACTCATTCTGATCGTCTGCAAAGTCATAGGCATCAAGAAATTCAAAAAGATACTCAAGAAGTGTCGTCGAACCGGTTCTTCTGTTCCCATTTTTCTCCTTGAGAATCGTGTCCTTGAAATACTGGACATCCCCGTTCCCCAGGATCCTGTTGATTGGAACGAGACCCTCCCGTCCCTTCTCTTCAAAAAGCGACGAATTGAGATACGGAATCCTCTTGTCTGTTCTTTCCCTTTCCGGGACAGCCAATATACGGAAGAACAATGTCTCCAGCGTCGTCGTGTCCGGAATCTCCTTCTTGTTCAGGAACTTGAACGAGAGGTCGTCATTGTTGAAGCGCACAAGCCGCGCTTCAAACAATTTCAGGAAAAGGATCCTGTTGAGCCATATGACAATCAATTCAAGCGATTGCTCAAAGTCGTCTAGCCGGCTGGATATTTGGCTGTAGAACGTGTTCGTGACTTCGTTGGGAACGATTGTCTTCTTTCCCTGGTTCTCTTCTTCCTTGAGTCCAAAAAGGTACAGCAACTCCTTGTAGAACTGTTTGTCCAGGGTATTGCCAACATTAGGATTATATTCATGCAAGAACAAATCGGGGGAAAGGAAATAGTAAATCGATTCCTTCTCGTTTGTATAAAGACAATACTTTGAAAAATCAAGAAGGATCTCGGGATTCTTCTTAAGAAATGAAGAAACGTCCGAATAGAAATTTCCCCTGTATTGAGGGACAAGGTTTGGCAATTGATTGATTCCGGAACCGAAATAATTCTGTACTTTCAAATTTCCCCAAAATCTCACAAAGGGCGTCTTACTGAAAATGAACCACTCTTTCCCGTTGCTTGCGACAAGCCAGTCAGGGATTTCATCTTTATCAGACAAGGACTTGAAGTTGACGATTAATTCCCCGAGTGCTTTCTTGTTGAGATTTGCATACTCGAGCATTTCCATTTTGTTCTCGAGTCTTTTACACTCAAAAATGCCAATCAGTTCCTTGTTGTTTCTGACCACAAGATCAAGGTTGTTTTCATTCAATCTCGTATCGTATCTTGGAAATGCTAAGAGCATGGCATTGATGTGTTTCTTGACCTCCTCTTCGGAGTCTTTCTGACTGATGTTATCATATTCTTGACCAACCTTGGCAAGAATTTCCTTGTCAGGTTTCTTGTTGAACCCAATGCTTTGCAAATATTCTTTGACAATTCTCATTTGTTTTTTACCTTACTGGCTTTCTTGCTGGCATCCAGCTCCCAGCAATCAGCTGTGTATGCGCCTTATTGATCATCGCAATCATCGCAGACAACCGACCGGCAGGTGGTCGTGAGGATTCACGATTGCCCTGAATTTCTCAACGTACAGTTCCTTTATCATGAAGGAGTCCCCATCTGTTTTCCGACCCCCTCTACTCAATCGAAATGGCAGAGTACATTCTGTCCGGAATTGCACAATTCCTACTATATGCGAGCATTTCTGACCCTTTTGCCTTCCGACACGCCGTGTAGCTCAGCGTAAGTGATTTCTTTCGTGTATCCTTATACATTTCGATAATCTGTGGCGCATGGTCATAGGTCAATATCCACTTGCATGTCAGGTTCTGGATGAACAGAGACAGTGTTTTGTGGTCTTGGTGCGAGTAGTGGTTCACATACAGACCTGAACCTTGGTTGTAGTACGGAGGGTCGAAGTATATCAGTGTATGTTCATCTATCATTGGCAGCATTGAACCAACGAAGTCAAGCGCATCCTTGTTGTAGACGCCAATTCGTCCGCGATAGAGAGAAATCTTCTCGATTCTTCTGATGAGATCGAGCTTGTTGAACCGCACGTCCATTTTCCACTCTCCAGCCTGGTCCTTGCCGCCGATGACGCCCCCTTTGATGATCCCGGATCGATTGGTACGGTTGAGGAAAAACGTCGAGAAGGCCAAATCGACTAAGTCGACGTTGTCCTTGCCGCCCTGAACTCTTCTTTGCCGCTTCCACTCTTCAATCGTGACTTCTGTGTTACGAATCCTGGTACATAGTTCTTCTGTTCGGTTTAGGACGCAGTACCAGAAGGCATAAATCGACCTGTCAAGATCATTGATCACGACCTGATTGACGTACTCGTTAAACAGCAGGTACAGTGCCACACTTGCTCCACCCGCAAACGGCTCAATGTATGTGCCACCCTGAATGCCGTTTTCAATGACCACATCCCCCACAAACTCTGCCAGTTTTCTCTTCCCCCCTGGGTACCGTAGCGGCGATGCATATTGCATGGCGGTCACTTCCAAATCTGTTGAACAAATGGCCATATGTCTTCCCAGGCTATTTTCAGATCACCTGAAGATGGCGTAACATCCATATTGTGAACGTACGAATTGAAGGTTTCGAGTGAATGGTTCTGCGTGGGGCTAGAGGTCATCTGTCTGGCGACAACCAGTCCATTCTTGTTCATAATACTGTTCTTCTCCATGTAGTTCGCTATTCCGTCGATTTTTGCTTTGAGGCTGCTGTCTGCGTTTAGGTTCTCGGCAATGAGGCCGTGCTGTGAGATGTAGTAGTCGGCGCTAAGTTCAACAAAGGTTCTAAACAAGACAGCTACGGCATTAGGGCAATCGTCAACAATAATGGATTTCAGCTCGTTGAATATCCTCAGGATACGAGCCTTAGGAATAGTCAATGAATCCTGCCGAGAAATGAGCGTCTTCCGCCCAATTGGATAGCTGGGCAGTTTCCTGGAGGCGTGTGTGTTTGTTGCCGCTTGATTCTCCAGCGCAGAAGTCACAGGTTCTGCGTGAGGATTGTCAGAATCATCCTGTGCAGGACCATACGAATTCCCCGTACCGGAAGGAGGCTGCATTGCAGTAGGAGATAGGGTCTGGTCTGCATATCTTTGCCGCAGAGACTCTATGTATTTCTCTCGGTCACTTTTCAGATAAATGGTGCCAACGCTCAATTTACCAAACGCCAAGTCCTTAATCACCATCAGCAGATATGGGGTTACTCCCCCAACAAGTCGAAGTCTAGTTTTGAGAATGCTGACTCCAAGAAATTCCCTGACATCTGGGTCATCCATAAGACGGTCGAAATTGGTTTTCCTAATATCTACAAACCTGTCCTTCAGGGACTGGGGGATAGCTTCGGAGTGTCTTAATTCATCCAAGAACGCTAATCTCGTATCCGTTTTGCCCGCGGCAATGGCCCGAAAACGGCTGGTTTGCTGTCCATCCCATCCAACTGTCCCCACTCCGTTATTCTCTCCCGTATGCGCCAGTCCAACCCATTCATTGATTTGGTCTTCGTCCTCCAGGACAACGCAAGGGATATTTTGTAGCGATTCTATGTTGATGGATGAATTGAGCTGCTGAAACTCCTTCTTCAACTTCGGGAAGTCGGATGGCACTAGAGACGGCTCATTCATCAACTTCAAAGCGGTTATCCTTCTATTGCCTTCACGCACAATCCATTGTTTGTCGTTGTTGTCATAGGGTTTCACCAGAACGGGGGCAGTCGGATTCAGTCCATGCTTCGCTATGTGCTGTGCCAATGCGGCCAATTTTCCCTGCTGGTCGGAAACCATGGCACTTATGGCCTCCAATTGGTGTTCAACGGGATCAAATCTTGGATTGTCAGGATTCAACAGCAGATTGGCTATAGTCATCTTCCTGTAAATGGGTTCGAACATATTATCCCCCTTGCTACAAGTCATTCCCCATCTTTCTGACGGATTCCCTGTCTTTTGATTATACGCCGCCCCTAGGGACAATCAACATACATACTGCTTGAAAGGGGCCTGTTCATATGTGCCCCCGTTCTCGTTTTCAGTTTGTCCATCCTGTCTTTCTCATTTCTCCATCCTCCTCTACTCTGCCCTCTTCCTGGAGTTTGCGGCTAGGATTCCGGCTGCTGCGACCCCGTAATGAGGGCATCACCCCATTTTTACAAGCGCGTAGCTTGTGGGCGTCACCACGAGACTTTCATCTGGTGAATCATGGTCTGCTAGTTCTGGCGATGTTTGTGCAGGGGGCTCTTTACTCTGTGCTTTGCCTTCTGCCGTTTCTTCGACAGCCTTTCCCATTGGGAGGGGGCACAAGGCAGGGAGTCCAGGACGACCCCGGCCGGATGATTGACGTGGACGTTTAATGGGGAAACTCCCCCTCTCTCCACCACGTCCTCTGAAGCTGCTCTGGGACTAACTCTGGAGTACGACTTTTTCGCGAGTTCTCCTCGGCCATCGCCCTCACCTGACCACTTTGTGCTTCAATAGGGGCATCAATCCGGAATATTCGAGAAGCGTAGATCTGCTACCCACCATATCGGCCCAGGTCAAGTCTGTCAGGGAAGCTTCAGACATTTTCAGTTCGTCCGATGCAACGACATGTGGGCACTACGAACACTAGCAGCGTTAGCAGTTGTCGAAAATGACCTCATCGTCATACTGATGAAGAGCGCGCACGTAGGCAATCCTGGCAGAAGCAGTCAGCGGGCCAGTGTCGCGAGCAAGGAGGCACAAGTTGACCAAGAAGGGGCCGTTGTCTTGCCTACGCTGTATTGCCGCCGCTGTTGGCTCGTTGGTGCTCTTGTCGATGTTAACAACGCGGAGTCCCAAGAAAACTGCAGTTGCTCCCGACCCAGAGAGCCTTCCACTAGCCGTACCAGCCAAATGCGAGCTGGCAACAGTCGTCTCTCAGGGCGCGACCCCAGCAGATCATGCCGCTCCGAAATCCGTGGCGACTGCCACTCTCTCGGAGCTCTTGGAGAACAACCAGAAGCTGATTGAGGTCATTGGTGTCTTCACAGCCATCTCGCTCTTCACTGGGCAACTGGGAATCCGATTCTTCGCCTACATTGTCACATTTCTGTTTATGACACTCGTGCTGGTCCTGTGCGTCGAGCTCTGGACTCGGATCCCTTCCGAGAGCGATAGCCTGAAGGTAATGATGTTCAAGGACATACTGACACTCGCCGTCCTGTCATTGGTCCTCGACTTCTTCGTAGACTACAGGGACATATGGAGGCACTTACTCATCGTCCCGATTTTCGTAGCTATCTTCGGTGCCGTCTTCTTCGGCCTTGTCCTTCCAGCAGTCAGAAGAAGCTCTCTTCGCAAGAACAAGAGACTGCTTTGGCTTGTGGATCGGGTCATCGTCCTAGGCCTAGGATACTTGTCCATACGCTTGGCTTTCCTAGTTGAACCCAGTGTCAACCGGTTCCTTGACGATCTCTACAAGCTGACTTCGGGCTGGGCCAAATGAATCCGTGTCCAAGATGCACAGCATGGCGCGGTTGCAGGACCGATCGCCGCGCGCACATTATGCCTTGATGGCCGAGCCCCATGAAAGGAGACTAGGAGAATGAAGAGCGGATCATGCGTCAGGCTGCTATTTCTCGGGATTATCATCATGTTCTTTCTTCCCTGGGCGATGGTTTCATGCACCGGACAAAAGGTTGCGAGTGCCACCGGGTACCAGCTTGCAACCGGTAGGTACACTGATCTCGAAAGTGGACAGACGAGCAAACAGCTTAGCGCCTCCGTTGGCAAGAAGCTAGCATCGACCACACAGACCGTTCTTATAGGTATCATGATCCTTTCAGGCTTTGGTATCATGGCAGGATCCTTGGGCGGCGAAGACTCACTCGGTGCGATGATGTGCGTATCCGTTGTCCAATCAGTCGCTTTCGTCGGGTCGTACTTCAAGGCTCCCGCTCTGTTTGGCGAAGCTCTTTTCCAACAAGCACCAGAGCTAGTTTTCAGTTTTGAGCCAGCTTTCTACTGTGCACTATTGCTTTCGCTCGGTTGTACTGTCTTGTGTTTTGTTCTGCTGGGCACGAGTCAAGAACCCTCGTCTGAGGGCACAGAAGGACCACCGCCCGCTACAGTCCCAAGTACAGAAGACGCGAATCCCGATGACCTGGAACCGAGAGAGAGCCACGGGCATTGAACAGGAGAGCTTCGGGAATCGTTCTGTCGTTCTTGTCTTTCGCCACTGTTGCGCGATGCCTACTCGGGTACTGCCCTTCCAGAACCCGCCAACAGCCTTATAGAGAAGACACTTTGCGAGGTTGCGGTAAAGAGCCGGCCGATTATGCTAGACAAGGAGAGAGTTCGGTTGATGCGGAGGACGGGATGGCAGGAAAAGTCACACGATACGACATGCTGGTTTCGTGCCCCTCGGATGTCATAGACGAGCTAGCGGCGGCACGAACAGTCATTGATGATTTCAACAAGCAGCATAAAGACATGGTCATTGTCTTGAAGGACTGGCACTCGGCGTATCCTGAGACAAAGAAAGGAGGACCACAGGAAGTACTGAATCATCAACTGGTCGACGCATGCGATTTCGCTGTCGCTATCTTCCGGACACGTTTTGGCACAGCGACTAATGCCTATGGGTCAGGTACGGAAGAGGAAATCTGCAGGATGTGCGATCAAGGGAAAGACGTGCTCCTGTACTTTCTTGATGTGAAAGTCACTCCAGATGATCTTCAGAATGACCAACTTCGGAAGGTCAAAGAATTCCAGAAGCAGCACGAAAAAGACTCGCTGTATAAGACATACGATTCGCCAGAGGACTTTCGGTACAAGTTCTCGAAGAATCTTGAGCTGTACATCAGGGACCACAGAGACGCTCTCAGCAAGAGGATTTCTGCTGCGTCAGCGCTTCCGAAGCTTACTGTCTGTGGCGTCCTCAACGGAAAGCCCGCTGGTGAGCTGCACGTTGAATGCGACTACTTTGACAGATACCTGAGCGAGGTCAAGGATTCGCTCAGAAGTCAGGTCGCGCGGATTGGTGCGATGCACCCCGCTCCACAAGGGAAGAGCGAGGTAAAAACTGAGGCCCGGGGCTTGACTAGCAGCCTTGCTGAGATAGCAGCTTTCCAGGGTTCGATTCAGGCTATGGTCGGCGGCTTCATGAAGGGCGAGAAGGTCGTCGTGGTCGATGAGACCCGCCAGTTGATCAACGAGTTCTGTGATGGGCTGCACATTCAGCTCGATGACACTAGCTTCTATGATGTCGGAGACCTTTGGGAAGACTTCCGAGGAGGTATGACAGCTTCATCTCCTCTCGAAAAAGAGAAGTACAACGCGATCATCGAACTTGAGTCCAACATTCTGAGCTTCTCGGTTAAGGAAGCGTTCACTAGCAACCTTCCTACCCACTCCGTCTGTCTCGGAGCCATATCTAATGAAGGCACATCTTATGATGAAGACATCGAGATCCGCCTTGAATTTCCTGGTGACTGCATCTGTGGCATTGACGAGTTCACCGCTCCTGACAGTGAGTACGTGCTGCCGTTCAACGACCAGAACATGGAAAGAAAATTCTTCATGCCTCAAGGGATGCTAGACGTCGCCGCGTACTCTGACTACCCCCCAAAACGGGGCTCTGACCTAGTCATCCCCGCGTGGTCTCCAGAAGAGTCCCGCAGACAGCAACAAGAGGACTTCCGAAAGAGAATGACGCGAATTTTCTGCTACGAACGATACCGCGATCCCGAGACTGGTACTGACATATGGACGTTCAAGGTCAGTAAACTCAATCAACACAAGACTATTTCGTTTCCATCCATCTTGTACTTCAAAAAAGTCCCAGACAGCGTTGCATTTGAAATCCGTTCAAAACACGTCGCCGACGTCATCAAGGGGAAGACCAGCGTTGTGAAATAGCAGGAGTACACACCCATTTGGGTTAGCCTCGCTTGATTGACCACTTGTGGAGCGTCTCGACTGCTGACCTCAGTGAGATGCAGCAACTAGCGCACCCGTCCCGCCCCTTGGCGCACCTTCCTGTGCGCCTGTGCTCCCTTGGTTCGTCGCTTTGTCACCTTCTTCCAAGACCGTCGGCCCAAACCTCTGCATGAGCAGGTTTTGCCAAAGGTACAACCACATCCCAGTCCTGTAGCCCCCTAGCCGGAATCACGAGACCGGACCTGCAACAGCGCATCCGCAAGAGCGTCCACGACTGCGCTCTCAGGTTGTGATGCGGGGTGTTCGGCAGCGTGGTTCAACGCCCCTATCTCCACCACCCGGCCACCATCATGTTGCTGACTTGCCGTGGATTCGTCACCAGTCGGTCAACAGTGCAGTTCTTTCCCGAGGAACGGCCAATGCCGCCCATCTTTCCCTTTCTTGGCGCGGCGAGGTCCGGACGAGTCCCAACCAGCACAGTCGATAGTCTCAGCTTTCTGCTCATGCTCTCATGGTGATGAAGACACGAGCTGATTGGGCGGGCGAGGATCCCAGGACTCTTCTTCGAGAAGCATAGATTGTATACTGTAGTGAGATGACTGTAGTAATGGAGTATTAGTTCTAGATACCTTGGTAGTGAACATCGGGAGGATATCCCCCTGATCGTGGATCGTGCTATCTCTTCCTCTATTCTAGTGCTGCTGTGCTTGAGGACTCATGGTCCCTGTCGTTCGTGGATTGTTCAACAATCTTGCTGAGTCTCGACAATTCCGCGAGCAAAAGGTTCCAACTAGGGTCTGCCTGGTCCAGTAACATGTCCAAATGGCTTAACTTCGTCTCTCGGCTGTTGTCTGATACTGCATTCGGCTATACTTGTCGTGAACTGGACAATCTGGAACACACCCCAAGGGAGGGATCATGACTGCATTTGAAGCACTCGACTCACTTCTTGAGACAGTTGTTGACGAACGGGCCAGCATCGAGGCCCAAATGAGGAACATCTATCCGACCCCGGGGGGCGGCTTTGCATATAACAAAGCCAAACCAAACGAGACGACTGGGTATGATCCCACTCCCAGCTTTCACTTCAGCGAACAAGACCGCATCGACACAATGAGCGCATTGCAGGGACAGCTGCAGTACAATGCGCAGGTGCAGGACCATATCAAGCGCTTGATGACCAAGGCAAAGGAGTAGTGCTTCAAGCTGGCAATACCTGACTTGGGGCTGGGCTCTCTACGTGACTGGCGGTGAGTAGCAGCGTATCTGGCAGACAAGAGGAACCTCGAGCGAACATGGCCAGTTGTGGCATCAACCCCAGACGACTTGCTCGGTTTACATGATGAGCTAGCATTATAGTGGCATGGTGTGTGGTCTACGCGGCGGCGTCCGGCTTCGCCGGCGCAAGACCGCGGAGCCGGGACCGACGGAGTTTGCTTGAGCACTGGCTGCCAGAAGTGCAAGAATATCCCGCGTCAAGTCAATACTTCAGGTTGGAGGAGTGCATGGGCCAGCGCAAGAACGAACGAGACACAATTGAACAATATGATTACAAAGACACAGACTACTTGGCTAGCATACTTGACGACTTTGCGCCAGCAATCGGATCGTTCTTGATCAACTTCAGCGTGTTGGAGCACGAGCTCACGATTGCCATCGCCGAATTCCTTGTGGATGACTACCATCCGCTGGGACTAGTAATCGCCGACAGACTGACCACGAACAGCAAAATCGACTTGTTCTACCGGCTCTGCGTGTTGCGTGATGCCATGACCAGTCGCGGTACCAAGGTAGTCAAGAAGCTGAGACAACGACTGGACGAAGTCAATAGGTTCCGCAACCAGCTCGTCCACGCCAGTTGGGGTTCACTATCGAAAGACGGCTTCGTCCACACCAGGGCGGACGTAGATGACAGTGACGGAATCGTCAAGCGCATCCGATTGAGTGTGTCGCCAGAACTCATTCAGGAGAGAATTGAGGAAATCACGGATCTCATTGAGATGCTCGACAACTACACGGACGAGGTTGAACCTTAGTCTCTTGATGCAGACATGACTCACCAGACTACAGGTCTCTGCCCCTGAACTCGTACAGTTCAGACTTAAGGAGGAGCAGTGCTCGGAATTGGACCATTAACGATGCTTGACTGTGCTAGTTGCCAGCGCGGACAGTCGCTCTCACCCGAGGAGGCTGACCGTGCCCAGAAAGACCTGAAGTCCTTTCTCGCCAGCACATGGCGTTGCCCATCATGTGGCAAGGAATGGTCATTCCAGGAGGCGATCATCCAGGGGTTGATCAGCAGCAATCCCTACGCTTCCGTTACCGTCGTAGGAAACATACTTCTCTCTGGGAAAGCAACCGTTTCCATAGGACAGGAAAGTCTAGTTGGACTCACTCAGGAAGTGCCTCTTGTTCTCAGCGTCGGTCTCACTCCGTTTGGCAAGTTTGCCCGTCTTGGTTGGGTGCCGGCTGGCAAGGACAAGTTCATCATTGTCAGTTCAGCCGTCACAGCAACGGCTGGTCAGGATCCGGGGGGATATGCAAAGCTCGGCGATAAGCTCGAAGTAGACTGGATATTGAGTGGTAGATCGAATTGGAGCGACCTGAACGTTCCGGTCTGGCAAATCGTTCTCATTCAGGCCAGAGAAGAGTTGGACCGAAAGGGATACAGCTTGTCTATCCTCAGCAGTGTCGCCGCTTTGGAAGCCTTTGTGGGCACACTGATCTCTGATGCGTTTCTTGATGCTGGAGTTGAGAAGACGGTCTCGGATACTGTCTTGGAATTTGCTTATGGCCTTAAGCGTAAAATTGACTCCTTGTTGCCGGGTATCGCCGGAATTTCGCTCAGGAACTCAGGACTTCGGTCTGATCTGGATACAGCGGACAAACTGCGGAACAAGATTGCACACGGTGCAACAGCCGAGTCGACAGAATTAAACGCTCGCAAGGCATTTGAGGTAGTCGTGCGCAGCATATTCTACTTGCTTGTCCAGTCTCTGACTGCGGACGCTCGCTGAGCCCCCTCTGAGTTCGACAGATACTAGGACATTGCGGAACCGTTCAGATATGATGCTGGCACGTCCTCGAACGCCTGCCAGTCGAACCAGCCTTCGATGCCGAGCATGGTTGCCCACTGGTTGGACTCGCACACGCCACCCTCGAAGCCGGTGTCCGGTTCCTCCAAGACGGCAGCCAGCTGCTTGCCCAGCTCAACAATGGCAGAGTCGGCATAGTCGCGGACCAGGTTCTGACCAAGCATAATGCCGATCGCTTGGATCCACTTCTCCGTCAACGCTGCGGAATAATCCATGACGGTATGGATTCTACTCTTGTTGTCTGCTCTCCAAATGAGTGATACGAAACTAAGTAACCTCTGCGTTGCTTGGACTCTAGCCGTGAGGGACTGACTTCAATTGCGCACAGCTTCTTCTTGCTAGCGAGTCAACCATGGCCATCTTGCAGACCATGTCGCGCACGACTTCATCAAGTTCACTATTCTCGGAATAATCCGCGAGAACGGCAAAATCTACTCGACCATCGTGCAGCAACTCGGTGGGCCTCTTCCTCTTCTGATAAACGGCAACGGAATAGCCACCACGAGACTTCACCAATTTCATGCACGGCACATCTGTGAGCCCGTCGCCTATGTAGATCATGTTGCGGAAAGGTACCGATCGCTCATCCTCCGGGACGTATCTGTTCAGATCTATGTCGTTCGAAAGATCGAAAACCCCCTTGTTGATGCGGAACAGAAACTGGGTCTTGGTCGTATAGTTCACAACGTTCTTCGGCCAGCAAGCAATATCGTTCTCATCGTACAGAAACTCGCAAGCAAAAACGCCATTGAAATGCTTGTAAATTGCAGATCCCTCGATAATTTCACCGAGGCCAGAGGAAATGATATAGTGCCGAATCTTGACTCCCACATCAGTTCCAATCCTGTTAATTCTGTCGAACCATCCCTCAACGCCAGGGTAAAACTTCAAATCCTTGCCCAACTTAACAAAATCGTTTCTATGTATGCTAATCTTTGCAGAGTGAGCTTGCTCAAGCATAACATACATATAGGCAAGTATGTTATCCATCTTCTTTTCTTTCGCTAAACCACTTGATTTACTCCAGAAGTCTTTTGCTGCCATCTTCAAATCTGGAATGAAGCTGTATTCCTGCATATCCTTTGTGCACAGTGTCTTGTCAAAGTCATACATCAGTGCCAGGACTGGTTTAGCCACTCTGCCCATCGCCGCTCCCAGGCGTTACTTGGAGTCTTTTGGCGGACACGGATCGTACCCGTAGCTGTCAGAACGCTGGATCTTCCCATCTTTCCCATGAATAACCAATTCGTTGCCAGATCGTTGGCTTATGACACGCCCCAGCTTCACTGCTTCTGCTTTCGTCTCAGTCCGAACGCTGGTGCGCTCTGTTCCTTCCCTCTTCACGTTCCATCCCCCTTGAGTGCTGTTGGGAACAATATGTACCGCTTTCCTTGTCATATTATCCTTCCTCCCTTCATGACTAGTCGAACTCAAAAAAGGAACCATTCAACTGCACTACCCTCTGCGCGACGCGTGCACGCCCACGGTTGGGCTGAGCGGCTTGCTGATATCTGTGTCGTAGTCTGTTCTAAAGGATGAGTGCGGCGAACACGATTACGTCCAGGAGGCACCCCGCTAGGAAGAAACCAACCTGAAGCATCTGAAGAACTCTAGGACTCTTTCTTTGCAGTTTCTGACCCCCTGCCCGTGCCTCCTCAGATGTCTGGGCGACAGGGATAGTGTTATTGGAGTACTTCCTTGCAATGTCGCTGTAGAAATCGGCCCAGTTCGTGAAGAAACGTTTCTCCGACAGAAAAAAGGCAGACCCCAAAATCATGGATGCGAGGTGCAGGATCCAAGAGCAGAGGACTTCCACGTGAACCCACACGGCAAAACCGTCCAGCCTGCCGGATTGCATGAAGAACGTGCCTGTGACCGCCAACAGTACAGATGCGGCCAGGAGGAGCCGCCGCGATGATTCCCAACAGCATTCGTTCGCATCATGCCGATGTGACTCAGTCAGAGACTCGTACTTGTGCTGTTGGGCTACGCCTTCGGCCGTGTCATCAAAGTCTTCACCGAGTTGCTGGTCCCCCCGACAGTTACTTGCCATGCTTGTCGGATGTTGAACTGTGAACCGGCTTGACAGGCGGTTTTCGGTCCGGATTGACTTGGTTGGAGACCCCCCCTGCCCTGGCTACTGCCTGGCTTCGTTGGCTGCGCATTTGCTGAATGCCTGGTTGTCTTTCCCTTGTCTTCGTTCACTTATGTCACCCCCCATTGAGTGCTTGCGAACAGAAATAGGTTAGCTCTGTCCCTTTTGATATTCTAACCAACAGCACAGAATTGCAATGTTGGGTCCAAGCGAGGGAAATTACCGCCCGGACTCAGACTATGACGTCTTGTTTCGCTCTTGATGGGCATCTTGTTCACCTACGACAAGTATGGGCCCATTAGTTTCAACTCCTCAGGAGAAACTTGCTGAAGAAGAAGTGGCACTCTGATGAGATTCAGGAGTTTATGAAGTTTCAGTCGATCATAGAAACCCACTAAACACCCAGTGACTCCAGTTTGCCAGTGCCGTCTAACCTGGTTCGGCTAGTTGACATAATTCAAGAAAACCGACAAGAAACTGCTGCTCTTCTTGACGGACCGTTCCAGAATCTGGCATGCGAGTATCTCCTCGCGCTTTCCTGTCGGGTCAGAAACGCCGAGACAAAGGCCAAGAATCGTCCCGAATTCTAAACTTAACGGGACGAGAATCCGTGATATAATACGTTCATAACTCACACAGGAGGACTTGTTGATGCTCAAGAATGCTGCGGTTTATCTGAGAGTCTCGACGGAAGAGCAATCCAAGCACTGGGGTGTCCAGGCGCAACTCTCGTCCTGCAAGAAGTATTGTCGGGAGAACAAGCTGGCAATCGCCGCCGTGTACACTGACATCATCTCGGGTGCCACCTCGAACCGTCCCGGCTTCCAACAGATGCTCATTGACGCAAAGCAGAAGTCATTTTCCATGATCGTGGTCGCCAAACTTGATCGTCTCGC
>Ga0209745_1000412_pt1 | contig 25739 bp, 16 predicted proteins | sample BarGraNGADG00312_FD_184495 | JGI IMG/M metagenome (GOLD analysis project Ga0209745, IMG submission 184495) | Arctic peat soil microbial communities from Barrow, Alaska - Barrow Graham LP Ref core NGADG0004-312 (SPAdes) (version 2) | ecosystem: Environmental > Terrestrial > Soil > Wetlands > Peat...
GGCCATCGGCTTCTGGTCCAGCGCCTTGGCCGTGCCGGGCGCGTTCCAGTGCAGGTCCAGGATCACGTACAGGCCGGCGGCATTGAGCCGGTCCACGAAGCCGCCGATGGCGCCCTGGTAGTTGGCCCCGGCGTACGCGGCCGGGACACCATTGATCCCCAGCCAACAGTCCTCGTTGAGACTGACCCGCACGGCGGTCATCCCCCACGCCTTCATGGCTGCGATCGAGGCCGCATCGGACGGGCCGTCGAAGAAACCCGACCCCTCCGCGCAGGCGTACTGGGTGCCAGAACGGTTCGCGCCCAACAACCACACCGTTGACCCGGCGCCGTTGACAAGACGGTTGCCCGACACACTGACCTTGAGAGCCACCGCGCTCGGGGAGGCGTTGGGCCGCGCCGTTTCCGTCTGTGCGGGCAGCCACCGGAGAGACAGTCCGAGCAGCAACAAACCGAGCACCGCGCCAACTGAGGCCGCGATGACTGCACGGCGCCTACGCACGTTTCGCTCCAACGATTGGCCCCAGGCTAGCGATCTGGGCGACCCAGGCAAGCCACGTCAGTCCGCAGGCTTGGGCGGCACGCTAACCACGACCATCGCTGACCCGATCTGGCCGCGTTCACCGATCTCGCCGCGTTCACCTGAGGACGCCGAGTTCACCCAAGGGTGATGACAGCGTCGTCAGCGTAGAAGCCCGTGGTCCGAGCTGGCACATTGTTGACGAAGGCGTTGAAGTCCAGCGACGTCTTACCGGACTGGCTGACCGTGTAGCTGACGGTGATCTGCTGCCAGCTCGTGCTCAGGGTGACCGTATTTGTGGCCGACCCGAGGACGGTCGACCCGTTCATCTGCCGCAGTCGCAGAGTGAGGGTGGCCCCGGATGTGGCTCCTCTGACCCAGAGAGAGGCGCTGTAGGTGCCCGCCACGGCATTGTTAACCCAGTCCTTGGAGTCGTTCAGGGTGCAGGTCGTCGCCGTGCCTCCGGTGTTGTTCAGGCGGGCCGCCCAACTTCCCGAATGCCCCCCTGACACACGAGCGAGCTGGACCTGGCTACTCCCCGTGTTCCACCCGTTGGTGTTGTTCTCGAACCCTGGGTTCCCGACGAAGTTCTGCTTCGAGATGACCTGCTGGGTGGCGGAAGCGGACAGGTTCGCCGTGTCCCTCACTGTCACGGTCAGGGTGAAGGTCCCCGCCTTGGTGTACGTGTGCGTGACGGTGGGCGAGGTTTGCGTCACCGTTGCGGTGCCGTCACCGAAGTTGAACGTGTATGACGCAATGGGAGTCGCGTCGGTATCGGATGATCCAGACGCATTGGCCGTCACTGCGAAGGGAGCCACCCCGGATGTGGGCGTGACGGTGAGGGCTGCCACCGGGGCGGCATCGGCCGTGACCTGGATGACCTGGCTATTGATTGCTTCGACGTTGCCAGCCACATCCCAGGAGCGGAACTTCACGGTAGCCGAGCTGGACAGCGTGAAGGGTGCTGTGTAGGTGGGGCTGGTGAGAGTCGGGTCGGTCCCGTTCGTCGTGTAATGGGTGCTGGATATCCCCGAGCCGCCAGCATTGTCGGTCGCCGTGAGCGACACCGTGAGGGAGCTGAAGTACGACGAGCTCAGGCAGTCCGCGCTGTTGCAGGCGATGCTCGTACTCGGCGCCGTTGGGTCGATCTGGATGAGCTGGCTCTTCGTGGATTCGACGTTGCCGGCGTTGTCCCACGATCGGTACTTCACCGTTGTTGTGCTCGGCGCGCTGAACGGCGCCGTGTAGGTCGGGCTGGCAAGGGTCGGGTCGGTCCCGTCCGTGGTGTAGTGGGTGCTGGCCACGCCGTAGCCGCCGGTGTCGGTCGCCGAGAGCGCAACGGTGACTGCGGCGCCATACCAACCGCTCGAGCACGCCGCGCTGTTACAGGTGATCGACGTGATGGGCGCGGCGCTGTCGATCTGGACGACCTGGGTCTTGGTGGCTTCCACGTTTCCGGCGTTGTCCCACGATCGGAACTTCACCGTGGAGGTGACGCTTATCGCGAACGGAGCCGTGTAGGTGGGGCTGGTGAGGGACGGGTCAGTCCCATCAGTGGTGTAGTGCGTACTCGCCACACCGGAACCGCCGACGTTGTCAGTGGCGGAGAGCGACACCGTCACAGGCGGTGCGTAGAGCGAGCCTGTGCAGTCCGCGCTGTTGCATTGGACCGTTGTTGTTGGCGCCGCGTTGTCCGGCGCCGGCGGCGCGCCGTGGCAGCCGCCGGTTCCGGAGTCGGTGAACGTCCCCTCGTCCGGCACGAAGGACCAGTCGTAGGAGCCATTGTGCAGCGTCATCCGCAGGACGCCGTGAGTATCGGCGTTGAGCGCCTGGCTCGTGGCCAACGGGGTGCCGGGAGTATCCAGCCCGGCACCGCCGGTCCCGACGATGAACTGTCGGACGCCATACGTTGAGTCCGGAGCCCCTGAGGCGTTCAAAGGTGCGAATCGTTCGTACCAGTGGCGGTCGCCGTTGAGCACGACGTCCGCACCGCCCGTGTAGAGGTCCTGCCAGATCTGCTGGTAGGTGGGATCCCCGCCCGAGCCGGATGCTGTCGACGCGAAGCGTGGGTTCTGGTAGTACGCCAGGGTGCATTGCGAGGTGTTGGCGGCCAGATCCTGCTGAAGCCACAGGTCCTGCGCCGAGCCGGGGGCACAGCTGGCCGGGTTGTCCGGGCATGCCGCGGTGTTCAGCGCCACGACGTGCCAGGTGCCGATGTTGTAGCTGTAATAGCCCTTGGCAGGGTCACCGGCCGCGCTACCGAAGTAGGAGTAGTAGCCAGCACCTGCGGTCGTCGGGCAGTCGGCACCACCGGTGAGCGCATAGTCCTTGTCACCGGGCACGGGGTGGGTGATGGATTTCATCTTGCCCCACGTGGGGTCGTAGGACTGGGCGAAGGCGGTGGTCGAACCGCATTCGTACTGGATGTCGCCCAGAGGCAGCACCGCATCGACGCCCTTGAGCAGGCCGACTGTATGCGAGGCGCGGCAGTCAGTGGCGGTGCCGTTGCCGCTCTCGAACGCCGGCGCGGCAGGATCACAGGCGATGTCTCCAGCAGCGCCGACAATCGGATCCACGTTGGGTTGCACCAACACCTGCTGCGTCTTCACCTGCTCGACGTTGCCTGGGTTGTCCACGGAGAAGAACTTGAACGTGGTCGGCGAGCTGATGGTGAACGGGCGTGAGTACACGGTGCTTGACGTCGTGGGAGTGGAGCCGTCGGTCGTGTAGTACGTGGCCTTCACGCCGGAGCCGCCGGGATCGGTGGCAGCAAGCGCGACCGTCGTCGAGCCGTTGTAGGTGCTCGACTGGCAGGGCGCGCCATCGCAGGCGAGCGTCGTGATCGGCGCCAGCAGATCGGGTCCGTTGATCACCTGTGAGACCGTCTGCACGGTCGTACGTGCAGGGGCTCCGCCGGACTGACCTGCGTTGTTCAGCCAGTCCATGAAGGCATTGAGAGTATCGAGCTCGATCGGGCCGTAGTCGGCGATGCAGCTGCCGTAGTCGGCCGGGTCGTAGGTCTGTGAGCAGATTTGGTGGAAGACGAGCGGGACCCAGCCGCCACCATGCTGGGCAGCGGCGGTCACGGAGCTTTGCAGGTAGGACAGCGAGACTGGCGGAACGTTGGGCGGGTTTCCGGTCGGCGCATCGTAGACCGTGCGAGTCGCGTACGGGTCCTTGGGAGGAATCGTCTCGGCGTACACGGGGCCGGCGCCCGTGCCAGCAGTATCGATGCCGCCGGCTGCCCGCGCGGTCGTGTATCCGCAGCTCTGGACGATGGCTTCGGCGGTAGCGTCGTAGGCACCTTCAGGGTAGGCGAAGCTGGTGGGGTAGAAGCCATGCTGGATCAAGTTCTGGCGGTCGTCGCAGACCTCCTTGACCTTGGTGGCGTCGTCCGTCGTCGTCTTGAGGTTGACGTGGTTGACCGTGTGGCCGCCGATCTCGTTACCCCCGTTGTTCAGGGCAGTCAGCTCGGCCCAGGTCATGTGCTGGGGGTCGACCTCGTTCAGGCCGCTGACGTTGTAGAACGTCCCGTTCAGGTTGTGCGGTTGGAGGGCGCGCCGGAAGGCAAGGTCGTAATGGGTCTTGAGACCGTCATCGAAGGTGAGGGAGACGACGGTCAGGGGCGGAAGGACCAGCACCTGCTGGGTCTGCACCGGTTCGGCATTGCCCGCCAGGTCGGTGGAGAAGAACGTGACGCTGTAGGTCGCGGGCGTCGTGAGCTGGATGGGTCCGCTGTAGACGGTGCTAGTGGCGGTCGGCGCGGATCCGTCGGTGGTGTAGTAAGTCTTGTCCACTCCCCAGCCACCAGGATCGGTGGCGGCCAATGTCACGGTCGCCGTCCCGTTGTATCCGGTAGTCGTGCAGGCCAAGCCGTTGCACGCGATGGTGGTCGAAGGCGGGGTCGTGTCCGGGGGCAGAGTCGCCTGGATCGCCTGGGTGTTCGTCGCCTCGACGTTGCCGGCGTTGTCCCAGGACCGGAACTTGATCGTGGTGTTACTGGTGACCGGGATCGGGGTGCTGTAGGCGGGACTGGTCAGCGACGGGTCGGATCCGTCGGTGGTGTAGCGCGTGCTGGCCACTGCGGAGCCGACGTCGGTGCTGGCCAGAGTCGCATACACGGTGCTGGTGTAGACGTCGGTCGTGCAGGGTGTTCCGTTGCAGGCGATCGTCGTGACTGGCGCGGTCGTGTCGGCGCTGATGGCGGCATCGCGAACCGTGCTCAGTGCCGCGCCTGCCGGAGCGCCGCCGGTCTGGCCGGCGTTGGCCATCCAGTCCAGGAACGTGTTCAGATCGGCGAGCTCGATCCATCCTGCGGACCCGGTGCAGGCGGTGTAGTTGTTCGGGTCCAGGGGCTGGGAGCAGATCCGGCCGATCACGATCTGGCTCCAGCCGCCGTTGTGCGACGCGGCACCAGTGACCAGTGCCTTCATGCTTGCGACGGTGACCTGGGTGTTCGGCGCATAGGCGCGGGTTGCGTACCAGTCAGTAGGCGGCAGCGGTTCGGCGTACGTGGGTCCGGTCGGTGACAGCGACCCGGCGCTGCGGGCGCTGCCGTACCCACAGTTCTTCACGATGTTCTTGACGGTGGTGTTGAACGCCCCGCCGGGGTAGGCGAAAGCGACAGGACTCAGGCCGTGCTGGATCAGTGCGGCGCGGTCGTCGCAGACCTGCGCGGTCGGGTTCGGGTCGGTCGTCAGATTAGTGGCGTTCACCGTCTTGCCGCCGATGTCATTCCCGGCGGCGGACAGCGTGCCCAGCTGGGCCCAGGTCATGATGTTCGCCGACACGCTGACCGTGCCGGAGTTGACGAAGAAGGAAGCGTGCGCATTATGTGGCTGCAGCGCCTGCTGGTAGGCGAGCGTGTACTGGCCGACCGAGCCGTTGTCAAAGGTCAGCGAGACCTTGGTCGTCACCGGCACGACCTGGACCGCTTGGGACTTGACCTGCTCGGCGTTCCCCGCCATGTCCGTCGAGAAGAACTTGATGTTGTAGGTGGCCGGGCTGGTGAGCTGGAACGGCGCGGAGTACACCGTGCTCGAGGTCGTCGGCGTGGAGCCGTCAGTGGTGTAGTAAGTGCTGGCCAGGCCGGATCCGCCAGTGTCGGTTGCCGACAGGCTCACCGTCACGGAGCCCACGTACGGCGAGGTTGAGCAGGCCGCGGAGTTGCACGCGATCGTGGTTGTCGGGGCTGTGGTGTCGGCCGGTGCCTGGATCACCTGGGACTGTGTCGCCTCGATATTGCCCGCGTAGTCCCACGACCTGAACTTCACCGTCGTCGACGCGCTCGAACCGTTGACGTTGAAGGCACCGGAATAGGTCGGACTCGTCAGGGTCGGGTCGGATCCGTCAGTGGTGTAGTGGGTGCTCGCGATACTCGAACCGACGTCAGTTGGCTGGAACGTCACGCTGACCACGCCTGAGTACGGCGTGACTGAACACGGGGCACCGTTGCACGCGATGGTCGTGACCGGCGCGCTGGAGTCAGCTGCCGTCACCACGTCACGCACGGTGTTGAGGGTGGCCCCGGCGGGGGCTCCGCCGACCTGCCCCGCGTTGGCCATCCAGTCCAGGAACGCGTTCAGGTCGGCGAGCTCGATGTGGCCACTGGCCAAGCTGCAGGTGCCGTGGTTGCCTGCATCCAGGGTCGCCGAACAGACCCTGCCGATCACAATCTGGGTCCACCCACCGTTCACTGCGGCGCCGTTGACCAGCGACTGCATATCTGCCAAGGTCACCGCGGACGGGGCGTAGGCGCGGGTGGCGAACCAGTTCGCCGGCGGGATGGTTTCGGCGAAGGTGGCTCCGGTCGCAGAGAGGCCGCCGGCCCGGCGGGCATTGCCGTACCCGCAGTTCTTCACAATGTTCTGCACCGTGGTGTCGTTCGCCCCGCCAGGGTAGGCGAACGCCACTGGCTCCAGGCCGTGCTGGATCAGGGCGGCCCTGTCGTTGCAGACCTGAGCGGTCGGGTTCGGGTCCGTGGTGAGGTTCGTGGCGTTGACGGTCTTGCCGCCGATGTCGTTCCCGGCCCCTGCCAGCGTGCCCAGCTGAGCCCAGTTCATGAAGTTCACCGACGAACTAGTGACGATGGTCCCCGAGTTGACGAAGAAGGTGGCCTTCGCGTTGTGCGGCTGCAAAGCCTGTTGATAGCCCAGCATGTACTGACTGATCGAGCCGTTGTCGAACGTCAAGGACACCTTGGTCTGCGTCGCTGCCGCGGCCGGATTCGCCAGCATCGGCAGCAGACCCAGCACGAGGGCGCCGGGAACCACCATATGCAGCAACGTCTTTCGCCGCCGTCCCTTGTCGGTGAGTCGCAACCGAGACGGTCGCGCGTTGGAACGGTGCTTCGCCCTGTAACCGTCTCGCTTGCGATCCACCGATCCACCTCCGCGTCAGACGACGACCCACCCCGGGCCGGCGTTGAGTCCTCCCCAGCTGACAAGGGGAAGGCCTACTCCCGCTAACGGTAGGGAAATACGTCGCGCGGCACCTCCGCCAGTTGACCGCAGGGAAGTCCGCCAGTTGGCATAGCCATTCTCAATGGCCACGTTGAAATTCAGTGGCCACGTTGAACTCCGATGACCGGTTCAACTCCGATGACCACCCCAGCCTTTCAACGGCTCATGCCCTAAACACGGCTCGCGATTCAGCCCCTGTCTGGGGGTGTCATGTCTGATCAGACTGGTCTTGCCGCGGTAGTGCGGGATAGTCCATCTGATGAATAGACGGTCACGTTGTGTGCTGTCACCGTGGATGGGGTGACGGTGGCTATAGAAGTGGTCTTGCCAGCGGTGACAATGGAAACGTGGGTCGGCACCCTCCACGGGCGGTGCGGCGCTCGGTTCGCAACGCGGCCGCAACTGGCTGTCTCCACACGCATCCACGGTCCCCACGACCGATCGACCGGCACCCTCCCAGCATGCTCGTGCACTACCGGCGTCTGCGCGCGGAACCGGTCTGGTGTATGAGCCATCGCCAGGTGCCGACGGGACGCGGTGTCCTCCTCCGTCGTCCTCTTCGCGGACTCTGCGGATGAGCGACGTGGTAGCAACCAGACAAGCCCAACCAGGGCTGGCGGCCCCTCATGGGGGTCGCCTCGTTGACTTGGGAGTGGGCTCAGAGCGAGCTGTCGAGCTGTCCCGGCTGGCGGTCGGGTGGCCCAGCTGCCACCTCACCGAACGGCAGCTGTGCGATATCGAGCTCTTGGCATGCGGTGCCTTTTCCCCGTTGACGGGATTCATGAACGAGATCGACCACGCATCCGTGTGCGACCGGATGCGTATGGGCGACGGTACGTTGTGGCCGATTCCGGTGACTCTTGATGTCGATGATGCGACACGGGAGGCCGCCGAGGAGTGTGGGTTCCTGGCGCTGCGCGACGACACCGGCCTCCTGGTGGCCACGTTGGACCTCGATGGGGCCTGGATGGGTGACCACGTGGCAGAGGCGGAGGCTGTGTTCGGCACCGTCGACCCCGTGCACCCTGGGGTTGACTACCTCCTGCACCGCACGTACCGGTGGTATCTTTCCGGTCGGCTCGAGGTGCTCGCATCTCCGCTGGGCCCCGAGTTCGGCGAGCTGACGTACACGCCGCGGCGCCTGAGAGAGTACTTCGAGGACCGTGGTATTCGCCGCGTGGTCGCATTCAACTCGCGCAACCCGATGCACCGCGCGCACCAGGAGCTCACCCTTCGAGCGTCGCGAACCACGGGCGCCCACTTGTTGATTCACCCGGTGGTGGGCCCAACTCAGCCCGGTGACGTCGATGCGTACACCAGAGTGCGCTGCTATCGGCAGCTGTTGCCGAGCTACCAGCCCGGCCAGGCGACCCTGGCCCTGCTGCCGCTGGCCATGCGGATGGCCGGTCCGCGGGAGGCGCTGTGGCACGCCCTCATCCGACAGAACTATGGGGTCACGCACATGATCGTCGGACGTGACCACGCAGGGCCAGGCCCGGACGGGTCGGGACGGTCCTTCTACCGGCCGTACGCTGCTCAGGAGCTCGTCGCGCGGTTCGCGGACGAGCTGGCGGTCTCGATGGTGTCGTTCCCTCAGCTTGGCTACGTAGCCGAGACGGACTCCTACGAGCCGGTCGACGACGTGCCTCCTGGGACCGCGGTCATCACGATCTCGGGCACAGAGGTGCGTCGCAGACTGGCGCGGGGCGAGCCGCTGCCTACGTGGTTCACGCCGCCCGCCGTCGCTGCGGAGCTCCGCCGCAGGTTCCCGCCCCTGTCGCGGCGGGGATTCACGGTCTTCCTCACCGGGCTCTCGGGGGCCGGAAAGTCGACCATTGCGCGGACCCTGAAGATGAAGCTCCAAGCGCTCGGCGATCGCCAAGTTTCTTTGCTCGATGGCGACGTGGTGCGCCGCCATCTTTCCGGTGAGCTGGGCTTCTCGAGGCAGGATCGGGACCAGAACGTGCACCGGATCGGTTACGTAGCCAGTGAGATCACCAAGCATGGGGGCGTCGCGATCTGTGCCGTCATCGCACCCTACGACCGTGCCCGCCAGGACGTGCGCCGGCTCGTGGAGGACTGGGGTGCGTTCCTCCTCGTGCATGTCGCCACCTCGATAGAGGTGTGCGAGTCGCGCGATACCAAGGGCCTGTACGCGCGCGCACGGGCGGGCGATCTGGCAGGCCTGACCGGAGTGTCCGATCCTTACGAAGAGCCGCTCGACGCCGACCTCGTCCTGGACGCGCAGGTGGTCGGCGCTGAGGAGTGCGCCGACCGGATCCTGTTGAGGTTGACGGAACTGGGCTATCTCGAACCGTCACAAGGGACGAGAGGTGGCTGAGTGGCGCACCGCTATCCTCCGGGTACGCTCGACTGGGCGGTCCAGCCGCAGCGTGCATGGAAGCGGCCGCGTGGTCGGCGAATCCAGCGCCTCTTGGTGCTGCTTCTGGCGGTCTTGGTGGGGTCGCTCGTCTGGCTGGTGACCATTCCCGGGCCGCCGCACGTCGAGACGGTTTCCGGTACCTGGCGACCGCCCCCGGGCGGTTACCTTGCGCTGCAGCCGGTCGGCAGTTACGCCCAGCTGCCCGACGATGCGAAGGCCGCGGCCATGGTTCACCGATCGAGCTGGGAAAACCGGCCCGACAACGCCACCAGCAACCGCACCGTCCCGGCGTCCATGCATCTACGTCCGACCGTCGTGCGAATGCGTGCCTACGACCCGCTGTGGAACCGCAACGTCCTCGCCCGCATCTCCGGTCGTTACACCGGGACGACCGACGAGATCATCCAGTGGGCAGCGGCAAAGTGGGGGCTGCCTGACGACACCTTGCGCGCCGTCGCGGTGATGGAGTCCGACTGGCACCAGGGCAAGCAAGGCGACTTCGTGGACGACCGCAGCCGCTGCCTCCCGGGCTACGCCGAGGTTCCTTGCCCACTGAGCTTTGGCATTGCCGGCGTACGTTCGAACTCGTGGCAGGGAAGTTTTCCCGCGATCCGCAACTCAACCGCAGCGAACCTCGACGTACTCGGTGGCTGGCTGCGGGGGTGCTACGAAGGCTGGGTGTGGTGGCTTCGCGACCACGGCAATACCTCGCGAGGGGCCTACCGTTCTGGCGACCTGTGGGGTTGCGTGGGGGCTTGGTATTCCGGTAACTGGCACGACGACGGCGCCTTGGGGAAGCAGGGCGGGGAGGACTACATTCGGCGGGCCCTCAACTGGCACACGTTGAAGCCGTGGTTGGGGACCGGTTACTGATTGACGGTCATCGAGTTGGGGCTTGGCCGTCCGGCGCGATGAAGGCGTCGTAGGCGTCGTAGGCTCGCTTTCGCAGTCTGAGCGGGGACACGTCCCAGCTGGCAGACAGTGCGGCCTTCGCCTGGTCGCCCTCGGTCGACGGCACCCACACGTCCTGTGCGGCGGCGCGGGGAGCTCCGCCATAGGTCACTACCTGTCCCGCGCTTCCTCGCGCCGAGCGCAGCTCGCTCCGGCTGACCAGCCCAGACTCGAAGTTCAACAGGGTCGGCGACAGGCTCGACCGTGCGGTTACGAGCTCCTTGCACTCCCGAAGCATCTCCTCGTCGAGCTGCGGCAGTGACCACGACGTGCCGAAGCGGTCGTTGAGCCGCCGGACAACGGCCCCCAGGTCGCTCGTCACCTGCCCGAACTCGCCCACCACCATCTCGTGCCGGTGGGTCAGCAGCTGCTCGTAGAACCGGGCGTAGGCGACGAGGGCGTCACGGAGGTCGACGTTCGGCTCGCGCACGAGCTGGGACAGAATCGCCCCGCGGGGTTCCCGGATGACGGCCAGCGCAGGCAGCCCACGGCGGACGGCCTCGACGAGCTGCGCGCTCGCATGGAGGTGGTGGGCCATGCGCACTGGGCGCTCCTGCGCGAGCTGGAACGCGTAGACGACGAAGGTGCTGGCCGACCGGGTGTAACCGTCGATCACCAGCTCGGTCGCGGGACCTACCACCTGCGGGCTGGGGCCGGGATACCGTCGTCGTGCCAGGGGCAGGTAGAAGGTCGGGCTCTCCGACAGGTAGATCCTGGCGCGGTGACGCAGCCGGTAGGGGAGTGCCACCGCCGGGCCTCGCGTCATGGCGAGGTCACCGAGAGGCGCTCGCGGCGACGCCCCCTGGGTCGAGCCAACAGCCGACTGAAGATGGGCAGGTAGGCCGCCTCCTGATGCTCCCAGGCAACGCGCTGGGTGACGAGCCGCCGTCCAATGGCGCCCATCCCGTTGCGCCGCGCCGGATCGGTGAGCAGCCCGTCGACCGCCTCGGCAAACGCGACCACGTCACCCGGGGGAACATAGTCACCACTGCCCTCGCCCAACGTGCGGGTCTCCACGAGGTCGAAGGCGACGAACGGGAGGCCGCAAGCCATGTACTCCATCACCTTGACCGGGCTCACGACCGGTTCCATGTTCGGCTCCAGACCCACGTCGGCGGTCCGAAGGTGATGGAACACCTCGTCCTCGCCGAGCCATCCTGTGAACTCGACGTTCGGGCGGATCCCGAGCTCATCCACAAGCTGCTCCATGTGGAGACGCTCCTCACCGTCCCCGATCAGGACCGCCCTGAGGTCGTCACGGCCACGCTCGTGGACCAGGTGCGCGACCGCCCTCAGCGCGAGGTCCAACCGGTCCTGTGGACCCATAAGGCCGACCCAGCAGCACACAGATCCGGCTTCGGTGGCGCCCCGCGTTGACAGCTCGCTGGTCGCACGAGTCATGCGGGGACCGTTGCCGACGACGGTCACTTCCTCGGCGCCCAACCCGCCCCGTTCCTGAGCCACGGTTCGCAGCGACTCGTTGACGGTGACGACGTGGTCGGCGCTACGGAAGCTGAGTCGCTCGCAGGTGAGCAGGGCTCGGTGAACGACACCCCTGGACGTGCCGTATCGCGCGACGTAGACCTCCGGAGCCAGGTCGCGTTGGTCCAGGACGAGGGGGACGCCAAGGAGTCTGAACGGTGCGGCGATGGCGAAGTAGATGTCCGGCATCCCGGAGATCTGGATGACGTCGAACGGATGGGAGAGATAGACGCGCCAGGTGAGAAACGCCGCCATCGTCCATGAATAGGCGTACTCCCACAGGAACGCGAGATGGCTTCCGGCATCGGCCGGGGCTCGGTAGTCGAGAACGCGGATGCCCTCCAGCTGGTGGTTGTCGGGGTCGCGGCGGCAGATGACGGTCACGTCGTAGCCGGCGGCGCGCAAAGACGTCGCCTGCTTGCGAAGCCGATGGTCACGGGCTAGCGAGACGTTCTCGACCACGAGGAGCACGTGTCTGCTCACGTCGCCACCAGGAGCAATCCGACGCCGAGGATCATGGCGGTCAACGCGCGTTGATAACCGAACTGCCCGGCTTGGCGGAAGACCCGCTGCCCCACCAGGAGGTAGGTCGCCGCGGCCAGCAGCGGCAGCAGCAGCGACATCGCCGAGACCACCAGGTCGCCGGAGGCGAGCAGGACGAGGAGCTGCATCGCGGCCATGGCGCCGTAGCAGAACGCGATCTGCCGGCGGATCACGTCCTTGTCCTGGCTCGACCCCCCGACCAGCGCGGTCAGCAGACCCCCGCCCAGGTTGGAGGCGCCGTGCACGAGACCGAGCAGCAAGAACAGCGGTCGCTGGTGACGCTGCATCCGGGCGTCCACGCGGCTGTGTGCGCCGCCCGAGGCCACACGAAGCAGGGCCGAGACGATCAGCATCGCTCCGACGACCAGCCGGATTTGGCTCGGCGACCCCCACGTCAGCGTCACGACGGTGGCGACCACGACGGCAGGGACGGTGATGACGAGGAACCGCCGACGCATCGGGTCCAGCGTCAACCCTCCCGTCGTGGCCACCTGTAGCGCGCTCACGGTGATCGAGCACGGCAGGAGGTAGCTCAGCACCTGTGAGAACGGCAGCCCGAGCAGGAGCAGGACCGGGGTGCCGAAGACGAGCAGCCCTACTCCGAAAACCGACTGCACCGCCGCGAGCAGCACGACGAGCCCGGCCAGGAGGGGCCAGGAGACGATGAGGGCGTCGAACATTTCGAGAGCCGCTCAGTCGACGTCGTCGCCGGTCGGGAGTGCGACGACGTCGATGCAGCCGTCACGGACGCTCATCAGCGTGAGCGAGCCCCGGCCGACCGGGATGCGCCACTGCTCGCCGTCGACCTTCCTGAGTCCGGCGACCGCGAGCCTGATCATCACCGCGTGCGTCACGGCCGCTACCGCCTCACCCGGGTGTCGTTCGCCGATGAGCCGGAGCGCTCCCAGCATCCGCTCCTGTGCGGCTGTCAGGCGTTCTCCGAGCGGGCACACCGCCCGGTCGGGGGCGGTGCGGTAGAGGTTGAACGCGAGCGGGTCGTATGTCGACGCCTCTTCGCTCGTCATCCCTTCCCATGCGCCGTAATCCACGTTGTTCAGGCCGTGCAGGATCCGCAGGTCGGGGACCAGGGCCTCGTCGGCGATGATCTGCGCGGTCGCGATCGTCCGGCGGAGTGGCCCTGTGTACACCGCGCGCAGACCGGTGCTGGACAGTGCCCGGGCTGCGTCGACCGCGTCCTGGTAGCCCTGGGCGTCCAGAGGCACGTCCCGGCGTCCGCGGTAGCGGTTGCTGACGTTCATGGTCGTCGTGCCGTGCCGGACGAGGTAGATGTCGCACTGATCGGCGGGCCGTGCCGCAGGTTGCAGCGCCGATCCTTCTTGGAGCTGTTGGGTCGTCATGCGAGAGTCTCCGTTTGTGCCGCGTCGCCACGTGACGACAGCTGCGGCTGCTCGATCTGGCTGGTGCGACCGTGTTCAGCGCGCGTGCGGATGCCCGACCGCCCGGCGCTGCTCGGCTGGGTGAGGACCGTCGTGACCAGCCCGCGCGAGCCAAATCTGATCTCACGGTGCGCCTCCTGGACGTCATCGCGCTCCGAGAGCTGAGTGTCAACGACAAGGAGGCAGGCGTCGCACTGACGCAGGCGCATCAGGGTCCTTGCCGAGCTCTTGAGCGGGGCGGCCTGCACGATGACCACGTCGTACCTCTGGCTGAGTTGCTCAAGGGTGCGGGCCTCCGCGGACAGCTCGACGGTCCTCGACCGCGGTGTGGTGCGCCTCTTGGCGCTGCCGGGACTTGGCGTCAGGGTGCCCGCTCGCGGCTCTTTGACGACCTCAACGTTGATGTCGAGGCCCGGGTGAAGCATCACAGCACCTCCCAGTTGCCGGTGGCCGAGCAAGGTCTCGAGGGCCACCCGGTCAACGGTGTCCGCCACGACGACGACGGCGCGTCCCGCCTCCGCAGCCGCAGCGGCAAGATTGGCCGCGACGACGTCACGCGCCTCGCGGTCCCGATCACTGGAGCAGGTGACCAGGAGGGTGCCGATGCCGCGCGACGCCAACGGGTCGAGCAGCTTCGCGTGTAGGAAGCGGTAGGCCTCGGCGGCGTCGGAGCGGGGGCTCGACGTCAGTACGAGGCGCTGCGGGCCAGACAACTTCGGTCTCGGCACCACCGCGAGAACGGGGGAGTGCGTCAACTCGGCCAGATGACCGGGCCCGCGAACGCGGCGATCCCAGCGGTCGCTCGCGGCCGCCACACCAATGCCCAGCGCGAGGCCCAGGAGCAGGGCCGCTCCGATCTGGAGAAGGTGGTCAGGGCCGGACGGCGAGGTCGGCAACGATGCCGGCGTGATGATCTCGGCGAGCTGGGGGACAAGCTTGCCCGACGATGTCGAGTGGAAGCTGTGGTAGTCGACGTAGGCCTGAGAGAAGGCCTCCGTACGCCGGGCCACCGTTTGAGGTACCTCTCCCGTAAAGCTGAACTCCAGAACGTGCGTGTCCACAGGGACCGATATTGAGAGGCCGGCAGACGCTTGATCGAGGGGCAGGCCGAGCACGGCCGCCGCGGCCGTGGTCACCGCGCTCGACATGGCGACCGCCTTCTCCGTAGCCATGTCGGGCGCCGGAGGCGCGCCACCGTTAGGGAGGAGCTGTGGTTCGACCACCACTCGGGCGACCGAGGTGTACGTCGGAGGTTGCTGGTAGCTGAGCGCTCCCGCAGTCACCGTCACGAGTGCCGCGAAGCACACAATCAACACCGCATGGGCCCGAAGGAACGTGCGTCGACCAACCGGGCCGGCGGTCTGGTCGGGGTATATCTCTGTGCTCGTCATGCCGTCACGGCTCCTGTAGGTCGCGTTATGTTGGAAGGGTTCATGGGTGCAGGCTGGGCCGGGCAGCGCGCCAGGGCAGCAAGGATGAACAGTGCGTCCGCGGACCCGCGGTACGTAAGGTGCGGGTCGAACAGCATGAGGACCGTCATGACGACGACGCCGACGATCAGGCCGGTGGCCGCGACGCCCACCGCGTCCGGGCGCGACCGGGCGACCCTGAATGAGCGGACCGCCGTAGCACGGACGAACCAGACGAAAGCGAGCAGTAACAGGATGCCTCCGCCCCAGAGCAACCAGATGTAGCCGCTCTCGATCCAGACGTAGCCGGTCGCTTGGCTCGGCACGGCGATCCGGGCGCTCGGGCGGACCCCGAGCAGGTAGCTGTCGTTCGACATGAGCGGTGGCACGAAGTAGTTCTGCAGGTTGTTCAGCCGTCCCGTCCAGCTGACCGGGAGACCGGAGACGCTCTGGAAGCCGGCGAGACGCGCCGAGATGACGGGCCAGAGCCCCACGGCGACGAGGGCACCCACGGGCAGCGAGAGCAACAGCAGCCGGGGCCGACGGACGACCACAGCGACCAGGACGGCCCCGACCACCAGGCCGAGCGCGCTGGAGAACTCCCCGGCCGAGACGGCAGCCAGCACGAACAGGACACCGACGCCGCCGAGGAGGGCCCTGAACCGGATGCGTTGGGATACCAGGGCTGCCACCAGCGCCAGGTTGTAGATCATCAGGTCTGCGACGGCGGCGGGCAGCGCCAGCGTGGAACCGCCACGGGGCTTGGCCAGCGCCCCCACGTGGCCGTTCGGGACGTAGTAGGTCGCCAGGACCCCGCGAACGTTGAGCTGGTCGAGCGACTGAAGGATCGCGATGACGGCGACGACGGTCGCCGCGCCCAGCGAGAGGTACAGGCAGCGCCGTACCTGAGGCTCGGTTCGGACGCTCACCCGCACGATGAGATAGACCGCGGCGAACTTCCAGAGGACCAGTGAGTAGAGCAGATCGTCGCGGCTGATCTCCTGGTGTCGGAGCGACATCCACAGCAGCGGTATCACGGAGCTCGCCACCGCCATGGCGAGCAGCGCCCACTCAATCTCACTCAGCCGCAAGCGGGGGCGGGTGCCCTCACGAGCGAGCAGGAGCCCGCGTGCGATCAGGGCAGCCCCCGCCACCGCGGCCAGCGCCTCGTTGGGACGAAGGACCGGGATGGCTGCCCCGCGGTCGATGCCGACGGTAAGTGGCGTCACGACCGTGAGTGCGTACGCCGCCACGCTCGGGCGGACGACGACCCACACTGCGAGGCCGCCGATCGCCACCAGCAGCAAGGCGATGAGCGGATCCTGCAGACCCAGCCAAACGGCCGACGCCCCCAGCGGCACCAGGGCCAGGGAACCGGGTCGGGGGAGTCGCCGACTGGAGGGGTAGCTCGACGTGGGCGCGAGGACTGTCATGCCGGTTCGCTCTGCAGACGGTTGCCGCGCCTGACGCTCTCGAGCAGCCACCTGAGCTCCGGCGCTTGCAAGAGAGCCGACGCAGCCATGAACGTTGTGATGCCGACCGCGGCACCAGCGGCGATGGCGAGGGCGGCGCCGGTCCTTCCTGATGAGGCGGCGGACACGGCATGGGCGGTGAGCCAGACGGGTCCGGCCATTGCCAGCGCAGCCAGGCCGGTGCGGACGATTGACGGCATCAGCCGTTGCGGGCCGGTGAAGATCCGCCCGGAAACCAGGCGCCACATGCACACGGCCCCGGCGACGGTTCCCGCGGAGTAGGCCGCGCCCAAGCCGATCAGGAGCGACACGCCTTGAAGGAACATCATCGCGAGCACCGTTCCCACCCCGCAGATCGCGACCTGGGCGCCCGCGGCAAGCAACGGGGAACGGGTGTCCTTCTGTGCATAGAACGCGTAGCTGCACATCGTGAAGACGGCCTGTCCCAGGATCGCCGCTGCTAGCGCCGCGAGGGAGCCTGTGACCATTGAGACTCCGGCTTCGGACGCCATACGGCCCACAGCCACGAAGCGGGCCAGCAAGGGGGCGAGCAGTACACAACCCACGGCGGCGGGCACGGCGACGAAGAGGCCGAGGCCGACCGATCGCACAAACATGTCGTGGAACATCTCGGGCTCTTGCCGGACGAACAGTCTGGCGAGCCAGGGAAGCGTGGTCAGCGCAACCGGAGTCACGCCGATGGCGATGGCGAGGTAGACAAAGCTCAAGGCCATCTGGAAGCCGACGACGCCCCCGGGGGTGTGGTTCGCAGCCGCGAGCAGCACCAAGATTTGCATGGCGAGCAGACCCGCCTGGCCCAGCGACGGCAGGGCTCGACGGATGACAGTGGTCACCTCAGGATTGCGCCAGCCGGCAAAGGGTCGGAGTACGACGCCGGCCCTGCGCGCGCCCCACCACTGCAGCGCCGCGTGGGCCGCGACTGCGGCAGTTGTCCCCAGACCGAGCAGCAGCAGCTCACCCATGCTCAGCTGGTCCAGCCGCGACGGGTCGGTCCTCATCACGGCGGCCGTCACGCAGAGGACGAGGATGATCCCGATGTTCTCCAGCGCGGGCGCTGCGGCCGCGAGCCCGAACCGTCGATGTGCGTTCATCGTCGCGGAGGCAGTGCCAACGACGGCATAGCAGAAGACCTGAGGGATGAACATGAGGAACAGCAGGCGGGCGAGTCTCTCCTGCCCGGCGGCGGACGCCACGTCAGATCCGTGCGGAGCCGTGACTCCCAGCAGTGCCGGAGCGAGCGCCAGGGCCACAGGGACGACAACCGCCAGGGCGATGAGGGTCACACCGAGAAAGCCACCCGCGAGCCGCTCACAGGCGCGCCGGTCCTGCGCGTCCACGTGGTGCACAAGGGCGGGTACGAGGAGCGAGGAGAACAGCGAGCCCGCGAGCAGCCCGTAGTAGAGGAGGTTGGGTAGGGCGTTGGTGAACTGGAAAGTGTTGCCGAGAAGAGTCGGGCCGAGAACGGCGCCGATCGCGGCGATCCTGACGAGTCCTGTCACGCGGCTCACCACGGTCCAGGCTGCAACGGTCAGGGAGTCGCCGGCCGCCGATAGCGCCGCGGTCGGCGTGGGTGTTGCCGCGGCGTCTGCCGCTGCCTTGGCGGCTGCGAGTCTGCCCGGCTGTCTCACTCTGCGTCCCCCGGGCGCAGCACGACGAGCCCGGTCTTCAGCAGGATGCGCAGGTCCAGCAGCATGCCGCATCGCGCGACGTACGCGAGGTCCAGGTCCAGTGCCTGACGCATCGTCAGGGCGCTCCGGCCGCTGGTCTGCCAAAGTCCCGTCATGCCTTGCGAGACGTTGAAGCGGTCGGCATACCTGTCCTGAAGCAGTTTTGCCTCCCAGGGCAGCACGGGACGCGGCCCGACCAGCGACATGTCACCGCGCAGGACGTTGAACAGCTGAGGGAGCTCATCGATGCTGGTGCGGCGCAAGAAGCGACCCATCGGAGTCCAACGCGGGTCGTTGCTCAGCTTGTAAAGGCCGTCAGAGGCCGCTGACCGTGGGGCGTCGTTCGACAGCAGCTGACGAACGTAGTCGCGGTGCAGCTCGTCGCTGCACCCGCTGGTCATGGTGCGGAACTTGAGCATGGTGAAGAGTCGGCCGTCCCGTCCTACGCGCGGTTGCCGGAAGAGGGCGGGGCCGGGGGACGTGAGTCGCACGAGGAGTGCCACGAGGGCCATGAGAGGGATGAGCATGACGAGCGTGAGTGCAGCGAGCACGAGGTCGACCGATCGCTTGGCTGCGAGGTACACGCGTCGGTCGCGCATCGGCTTCGATGCTTCCTTCCGGCGGCGGGGGGTCGACCATGCCGACGTCCACGCCCGGGCGTTGATCTGGCTCATGTCCGGTCCGCCAGGCCGGCTGCGATGCCAACGGCTGGGGGAACCCGCACCGAGAGCCGGAAGCGGCTGGCGGAGCCGGCTGCCGCCTCCACCCGTTCCGTGACCTCGCGGAGGTGTGCCACGTCACCCCGTTGTGTCGCGGGGTTTCCGAAGACGACCGCACCGGGAGGCACGTCACGAGTCACCACAGAGCCCGCACCAACGAGAGCGCCGGCCCCGATGCGCACAAAGGGCAGCACGGTCACGTTCACCCCGAGCTGGGCACCCGGTCCGATCCAGGGCCCGGACATCACGGTGCGGGAGTCCTCCTGCCCTGGATAGAGATCGTTGGCCAGGCTGACACCGGGGGCCAGGAAGGCCCCGTCGCAGATCTCGGTGTACTGGGCGATGTAGCAGTTGGTGTGAATCTTGACCCGGTCGCCGATCCTGCAGCTGTAGTCGATCACTGTTCCGGTCCAGATGCAGACCCCCTCACCGATCTCGCAGCCCTCGCGGATGACCACGTTGTGCCCTGTCTCGAGACCGCGCCCGATGTGCGACCCCGCATAGAGCACCGTCCCGCTGCGTAGGTGCGCGTCCCTACCCAGCACCAGCCGCCCGTGGTTGCCGGTGGCTGCCGGGTGTCCAAGGACGACGCCTCTATCGGCTTGACAGCCAAGTCCGATCTCGGCTTCGCTGACATCGTTTGACCACCTGTGTCCCCTGCCGGGCATGGAGGATCTCACCTCACCCTGGTGTAACGGCCGAGGACAACGTCTCGCAGACGTAGGACACCTGCTGATGCGTCATGTGCGGGAACATCGGGAGTGAGAGAATCTGGTCCGCCGCCAGCTCCGTGACCGGCAATGGGCCCGGCGAGTAGCGGCGGAAGGGCCCTTGTAGGTGGCAGGGCACGGGGTAGTGCACACCCGTCTCGACCCCGGCTCGAGCGAGACCGGACACCGCGTCGTCACGCTGGGTGGTGCGCACGACCGCGAGGTGGTACACGCTCGGTGTGCTGGGCGTCTCCTCGACCAGCTGGACGAGGCCGTCGGGAAGCTGCTCGCGATAGTCCTGGGCGACGGCGCGACGTGCTTCTGTCCAGGCGTCCAGGTGCTTCACCTTGATGGACAGGACGGCCGCCTGGAGCGCGTCCAGCCGGCTGTTGGTCCCGAGCGTGTCGTGCCGGTACCGGTCGCTGTCCGAGCGGCCGTGGTCGCGAATTGACCGCAGCCTCGCCGCGAGCCTCTCGTCAGAGGTGGTGACCGCGCCGCCGTCGCCGAAGGCCCCCAGGTTCTTGCCGGGGTAGAACGAGAAGCTGCCGGCGATGCCCACAGATCCTGCGCGGGCGTCACCGCAATACGCGCCGTGACCCTGGGCGGCGTCCTCGATGAGTGCGAGCCCGGCTCGCTCAGTGACGGTCTTGAGCGCCGTCATGTCCGCCATCTGGCCGTAGAGGTGTACGGCGATCACGGCCGCCGTCCGCGGTGTCAGGGCAGCCGCAACCTGGGCCGCGTCGATCAGCAGGGTCCGCGGGTCAACGTCCACGAACCGTGGGGTGGCCCCGACCAGCGCGACGGCCTCGGCTGTCGCGATGAAGGAGTTCGCAGGGACGATCACCTCGTCGCCTCGCCCAATGCCCAGAGCACGCAGGATGAGCTGCAGAGAGTCGGTGCCGTTGGCTACCGACACGGTCCACCTTGCGCCGCAGTAGTCAGCCCACTCCTGCTCAAAGCCCTCGACGACGCTTCCGCCCACGAACCGGCCGCTGTCGACCACCTGGGTCCAGGCGGCGTCCAGCTCGGAGCGGATCTCTGCCGTCTGTGCGGCGAGGTCTGAGAAGGGGACCCGCAACGTGGTCAGGGCCTGGGGTGCGGCGGTCACAGGAGGCTCTCAACCAGCGACTCGTTCTGCCGGTTCGGCGAGCCGGCCAGACTCCGGGCCCCCTCGGCGACCTCCGCAAGCTGCACCCGACGGCCCTCTTGAAGGGAGATCTGAAGACATTCGAGGACCTCGACCACGGCCAAGCCGTTCTCACCATCCACCGAGGGCCGCATGCCGGTCCGGATACAGTCGGCGAAGTTCCTGTCCTGGACCACCAACGGTTCCTCGAAGTCGAGGTACGGCACCGTGATGTCGCCGTAGCGGTAGCTCATGGGCGGCTGTGTCAGGTCCTGGTCATCGGCCGGTGGCGTCACGCCCTTGTCGTATACCCGGATGCGCTCGTCGACGGCGAGGTCGTCGTACAGCGCCATCTTCCGACTGCCGACAATGGTGAGGCGGCGGACCTTGCACGGGTCCAGCCAGCTGACGTGGATGTTCGCAGACATGGTCAGCTGTGGGTAGAACAGTCGGAGGTAAGCCACATCCTGCAACCGACGGTGTGCGTGGCAGGCGCCCCAAGCCTGCACAGACTCGGGGGAACAGCCGAGGACGTAGTTCACGATTGAGACGTCGTGCGGGGCCAGATCGAAGATGACGTTCACGTCGGACTGGTACAGCCCAAGATTGAGCCTGGCGGTGTCGATGTTGTAGAGCTCTCCGAGCTCTCCGCCGTGCACGAGCTCACGCAGCTTGTGTACAGCCGAGTTGTGCTCGAAGGTGTGACCGACCATAAGGCGGACCCCGGCAGCCGCCGCGGCGGTCACAAGGCGGCGGGCGTCCGCGGCAGTCGTGGCCAGTGGCTTCTCCACGAGCACGTGCTTGCCGGCGGCGATCGCAGCCAGCGCGAGCGGCACGTGCGTGGTCGGCGGCGTGGCGATCACGACCGCCTCCACGTCGGGCAGCGCCGCGGTGAGATTATCGAAGCCAAGCGCCCCCGGGAAGCTCCGCATGAGGCTGTTGATGCGGTCCTCCCGCGGGTCGATCGCCACCACCTGGTCCACGCCGCTGAGCGAGGCCAGCACGCGTAGGTGCTTCGAGCCCCAGTAGCCGCAACCGACGACGCCGACCCGTAACTCTGCCGGAGTGTTCACCTTTGGTGCTCCTTCGCTTGTTCGCTGGAGACGCCAGGGTGACCTCTGACGTCCCTCCCAATCTCCCGTAACGGCCACGTGAACGGATCGGGCAAAGAGATGCAGCCGGTGCGCCAAAATCGATGTAGTGGATGCCGATCCAACTGGCCTAGTCAACGCGGCTCTTCATACTTGACCGGGCAAACGGGTCTGGCGGGTCGTTGGGCGTAGGAGGCCGGTGGCCCCGGTGGCCCCGGTGATCATGGCTGTTGTCAAGACAGTGCGAAATCCCTTATGGGACAACGGCTTTGCGGCTGTTCTGGTAGAAGAGGTAATGGCGCTGCCTGGAACGCGCGTGTGCCCGGTCCTCTTTCACCGAGTCGGTGCCCGCAGTCCGGACGCGCTCGAGACTGATGACCCAACTGTGCGCTGAGCTGAGCCGGACGGTTACCGAACATCAACGATGCGTGGCCGAGACCGCGGCACAGCACGGCGCCAATTGGCCCGTCGTCCACGCCGCGTTCGTCGGACAGGTCCAGGTCCCGCTGGCGGCGTCGCTGCCGCCGTAGGGGTGATGGGCATCGATGAGACCCGCCGCCGCAACCGATGTGGTGAGCTCACGACGCAAGCTCTCCAAGCCCAGCCGGCAACGGAACGTCAGGAACATCAACCGCAGGCAGACCTCCATCGGCGTCAAGGGCCGACCAAGCTCACGCCTACCAGTGATGCATCCAGTTCGCCAATAACGTCCGGATCTGGTTTACGAACAGTGCCTAGTCAGGAATGACTATTGTTCGCATTTCCGGCAACACCGGCACCAAGGTCGGCGGCCCGATCGTCAGCCCGTGGCTCTCGCTCGTGGACCTCGGCGCTGGTGATGCCGCAGTCTGGGTCGGACGTGGCGCCGCAGACGGCACCTTCGACATCTCCGGCGTGCCCGACGGGAACTACACACTGACCTGGTGGGACGAGCCGCAGGACTACAACCTCAACATGGTCAACGTGACCGTCAGCGATGGGGAGGTCGACGTCCTGGCCGCCTATCAGTGGCTTCAGGCACAGCCGGACTTCGGCGTTGTGCTGGCTCCGAGCGAGGCAAGTGTGACGGCTGGTGGAAGCGCGACCTACACCGTGCAGATCACCTCGGTGAACGGCTTCGGCGCTGACGTCTTGCTGTCGCTGACCGGTCTGAGCGCGGCGCAGGCGGACTGGACCTTCACCCCCGCGGTGGTGCCCGCGGGCTCGGTCTCGTCCGAGCTGATGGTCACCACGTCGTCGGCGATCCCACCCGGCAGCTACCCGTTCACCGTCACCGCCAGCAGCGGTTCGATCAGCAGGACCGCCACCGCCACTCTCACGACCACCGTGCTCAGCGGTGGCGATCTCGCCGGCCCGGCCACGATGTCCCCGACCCTGACCCCTAGTCCCACCAACGGTTCGGTTGACGCCGCCCTGCACGCCACCGGTGATGACACCGCCACCGGCGGCTCCAACATCGCGGCGGCCGAGTACTTCACCGATGGGCTCGGCGCCGACGGGTCGGGAACGTCGATGACGGTCAACACTGCCGCACCGATCGCCGGCCTGGACGCCGCGATCCCGGCGGCGACCGTGAGCGCACTGGCCGAAGGCCTCCACACCATCTCCGTCCATGCCATGGACGCGGCGGGCAACTGGGGCTCGACGGCGACCACGACTCTGGTGTTCGACAAGACCAGACCATTGGTCAGCGGCGTCAACGCAACACCCAACCCGACCGTGGGTGCGACCACTGTGACGCTGTCGGCGACGGCCACGGACGCCGCGTCGGACGTCAATCGTGCCGAATGGTTCACCGGCGCAGACCCTGGCGTCGGCAACGCCACCCCGATGACGGTCCCAGGGTCCGCCCCGTGGAGCCTGTCGGCCCCGATCGACGTCGGCAGCTGGACCGAGGGCGCCTACACGCTCAACGTGCGGGCACGTGACGCGGCCGGCAACTGGAGTCTGTCCGCTTCCACCGTGCTCAATGTGAGCACACCTCTGTACTTCTCGACACTGGGAAGCACAACCGTTCCTGGCGTGGGTGGTACCGCCGATGACGCTGACATCTACAGCTGGAGCGGCACGGCATACAGCCGGGTGATCGACGCCAGCGGCGCAGGAAGCCTTCTGGGCTTGCCAGGTGGCGCCAACGTGGATGGCTTTGACCGGGTCAGCGCCGCGCAGTTCTACCTGTCCTTCGCCGGCAATGTCACCATTCCACTGCCTGGCCCGGATCTCACGGTTCAGGACGAGGACGTCGTCTTCTACAACGCAGGTACGTGGTCGGTCTACTTCGACGGCACCGCCCGAGGGCTGACGTCGGCCAACCAGGATCTGGATGCGATCAGCGTCGTCGGCGGAACCTTGTACTTCTCCACGGTGGGGAACACCAACCCACCCGGGGTCGGCGGCACCGCGGACGATGCCGACATCTACAGCTGGGACGGCACGGCATTCGCCCGGGTATGGGACGCGTCCGCCAACGGACTGGCGGCCGGCGCCAACGTCGACGGCTTCGTCAGGGTCGACGCCACCCACTTCTACCTGTCCTTCAGCGCCGACACGACGGTGCCGCTCCTGGGAGCGGTCCAGGACGAGGACGTGGTCTACAACAGCAACGGAGTCTGGTCGGTCTACTTCAACGGCACCGCTCACGGTCTTGCGGCCGCCAACCTCGACGTGGACGCCTTCGACGTTCCCTGGTGACGCACACCTTGCAGGACCTCGTCTCATACGTTCGGTGGAACGATGAATCGTCCAAAAGACTGTTGAGGTAAGCCTTACCAACCTCTACCGTCAAGTGAAAGTCCCATGACGTTTGGCGGCCCTGTCGGACCGCCTTCGCTGAAGAGTAAGGGATGGGGCATGAGTTCTGTGTTCTGTGCTGGAGGGGCGGGTTGACCCATGGCCCTCTTGCTAGTGGTGGACGACGAGCCGCGAATCCGCACCATCCTGAACCGGTCGCTCTCGGCCCAGGGCCACACCGTCTACGAGGCCCCCGACGGTCAGGCTGCGCTTGAACAGCTCGACTCTCGGGACGTGGACCTGGTGCTCCTCGACCTCGTGATGCCGCGGCGTGGCGGGCTCGACGTCCTCAGCGACTTGAAACTGCGCGTACCCAGCCCGCCGGTGATCGTGCTGACCGCCGTCACCGAGATATCGGCTCGGATCCAGGCGCTCGACCGGGGCGCGGTGGATGTCGTCGCCAAACCCTTCTCCACCACCGAGCTGTCTGCGCGCATCCGACGACACCTGGACCAGAAGACGCCGGCGCCGTCCGGTGAGCAGCGCTACCTCGAGGCCGGCGGCGTGCAGCTCGACCTGCACCGCCGCCGCGCCCTCACCGCGCAGGGACCGGTGAGCCTGACCGGGCGCGAGTTCGCCCTGCTGGCCCACCTGATGCGTCGCAGCAACGACGTGTGCTCGCGCGAGGAGCTGCTCCACGACATCTGGGACCTGAGCTTCGACCCCGGCAGCAACGTGGTCGACGTGTGCGTGCGCCGACTGCGCTCGAAGCTGCAGCCAACCCCTCCGATCGAGACGGTGCGCGGTGCCGGTTACTGCTTCTACGATGAGTGAAGGCGCCCGACTCACGGGCAGGTTCGACCCCGGTCGGTTCGACGCCGGCCGGTTCGACCGCCGTCACCTCGTCGTGGTGTGGACGGTGTGGGCTCTGGCGTGCGCAACCGTGATGTTCGTGCGGCCCGGCCAGGAAACAATTCCTTATCACCTGGGCTGGGCTGGCTTCGCGCTTGCCTTCGGACTCGGTACCTGGAGCAGGTGGCAGCTGGTGACAGCGATGG
>Ga0209745_1000414_pt1 | contig 25714 bp, 22 predicted proteins | sample BarGraNGADG00312_FD_184495 | JGI IMG/M metagenome (GOLD analysis project Ga0209745, IMG submission 184495) | Arctic peat soil microbial communities from Barrow, Alaska - Barrow Graham LP Ref core NGADG0004-312 (SPAdes) (version 2) | ecosystem: Environmental > Terrestrial > Soil > Wetlands > Peat...
CGGGCACCTGTTCGGGTGCCCGGCGCGAGCCGTCTGGGATCAGGATCAGGCGTACTGGCACTCCGGGTCGAGCCGGTTGGCCAGGCGCAGGCCCCGGTTGGCGGTGGTGCGCAGCAGCCGGGCGCCGAGTTCGCGCACGCCACTGGGGGCGTCGGCGACGAACCGGGGGTCAGCCGTGGCATCGATGGTGGTGAGCTCGCGCTCGACGAGCTGGATCTGGTGCATCAACGAGATGGTCATCTTCTTGTTTCCTTCACTAACTGGTTCAAATTCGGGGGGCCGGACCGGTACTCGACCTGACGACAAGTTCGACCGGGAGGGTGATCTGGCGTTGGGGATAGTCGGGGTCCATGGCGAGCCGGCCGGCGAACCGGCCCTTGTCTGCGATCGGCTGCCGGACGGTGGTGAGGCCAACAAAGGCCGCATCCTGGATGTCGTCGAAGCCGGTGATCGAGATGTCCCGGCCCGGGGTCAGGCCGCGTTCGCGGACGGCGTCCCAGACACCGAGCGCCAGTGCATCGCTCATGGCGATGATGGCAGTCGGTCGGTCCTGGACGTCGAGAGCCTGCGCAGCGGCGAGCCGCCCGGCCTGCTTCGGCTTGTAGCCACCGCAGACGATCCGGAACGTCGCCTCGGGGAGCTTCTCGGCCAGGCCCTGGAACCGTTCGGCCGCGAAGCGTCCGGCCACGGCTGTCAGTTCCTTCGGCGTGATCTCGTAGGCCTCGCCGTCCGGCGTCTCGCCGGTAACCACCACGACAATCTGGCGGTGTCCGAGCTTCGCGAGATGCTTGCCGATCAGCCGTCCGGCCTTAACGTCGTTGACCGCGACCCAGTCACCAACTTCGGCTCGCTGGGCACCGACAACGCGGACGCCGCGCTGGGTGAGCAGCTCTGTGGCCGGGTGTTCGCTGGTCGCAGAGCAGGTCACGATCGCGTCGATCGCCGCTCGCTGCAGCAACTGGCTCTCTGCGTCGTCGCCATCGCCCGGCGAACGCAGCAAGAGGATGGAGGCACCGAACTTCTCTGCGGTCTCGCTCAGGCCGGCGAGGAAGGCGACGGTGTACGGATCGGCGAAGGCCTCGGCCAGTTCGCCCCCGAACAGGAAGCCGCAGACATCGGTCTTGCCTGAGCGCAGGGCCCGGCCGGCGGCGCTGGGCCCGCAGTAGCCGAGTTCCTTGGCCGTGGCCAGGATCTGGTCGCGCAGGTCGGGCGAGAGCCGGTCAGGCTTGCTGTAGGCGTTGGACACGGTCGTGACAGAGATGCCGAGCCGGTCGGCCAGCGTCCGCATGGTCACCGGCGATGCCACATGCCCCATGACAGCCTCCGTGTTGATCGTTTACATTAACGATACACTTTATCGATAAACAAGCAAGCCCGGGATGGCTGCGGCGCCCTGTCCGGTCCTCGCGTTAACCTGTGCCGGTGACTGAATTCGACACTGAGCCCGCCGTCCGTCCACAGGACGACCTCTTCCGCCACGTCAACGGCCGCTGGCTCGCCCAGGTGGAGATCCCGGCGGACGAGCACGCCTCCGGCGCCTTCATCGACCTGCGCAACGCCTCCGAGCGCGCCATCCGCGAGATCGTGACCGGCTTGTCCGGGTCGACGCCCGGCACGGAGGCCGCCCTGGTCGAGAACATGTACGCCAGCTTCATGGACACCGAGCGGGTCGACTCCCTGGGCGTGGAGCCGCTGGCTCCCCTGCTCGCCGAGATCGACGCCATCGGCACCATTGATCACCTGCTCGACTATTTCGGCGCGAGCCTGCGCCGCGGCACCGGGGCACCGATCGGCCTCGGCGTGGACGCCGACCCGGGCGAGCCGTCCCGCTACGCCCTGTTCCTCGGCCAGTCCGGCATCCGGCTGCCCAACGAGGAGTACTACCGGCTGGAGCAGCACGCGTCGATCCTCGCGTCCTACCACGACCTGGTCGACCGGATCCTGACCATGGCCGGCATCACCACCAGCGCGGGCACCCTGGTCGTGGGGCTGGAGTCCGAGGTCGCAGCGCACCACTGGGACAAGGTGCGCACCCGCGACATGCGGGCCATGTACAACCCGACCTCTCCCGCCGACCTGGACGCCACGGGCGTCGCCTGGACGCGGGTGCTGACCGCAGCGGGGGTACCGGACCTCGACTCGGTGATCGTCGAGCAGCCCTCCTTCCTCACCGGCCTGGCCGCGCTGCTCGTCCCGTCCCGCCTGGAGGACTGGAAGGTGTGGTGCCGCTGGTCGGTGGTTGCGACGCTGGCGCCCTACCTGCCCGAGGCGCTCGCGCAGGCGAATTTCGACTTCTACGGCACCGTCCTGCAGGGCATCCCGCAGCAGCGCGAGCGCTGGCGCCGCGGCGTCGCCCTTGTGGAACGCACCCTCGGCGAGGCCGTCGGCAAGCTGTACGTAGAGAAGCACTTCCCGCCGGTGGCCAAGCACCGCATGGACGAGCTGGTCGCCAACCTGCTGACGGCCTACCGGAACTCGATCACGACACTGGACTGGATGACCCAGGCGACCCGCGTGGAGGCCCTGGACAAGCTGGCCCACTTCACCCCGAAGATCGGATACCCCGAGGTGTGGCTGGACTACTCGGCCCTCGTCATTGACCCGCGCGACCTTGTGGGCAGCGTCCTGCGGGCCTCGGCGTTCCACACCGACGACGAGCTCGGAAAGCTCGGCGGGCCGATCCGCAAGCACGAGTGGCTGATGACCCCGCAGACGGTCAACGCCTACTACCACCCGCTGCGCAACGAGATCGTCTTCCCCGCAGCCATCCTGCAACCGCCGTTCTTCGACGCGGACGCAGACGACGCCGTGAACTACGGCGCGATCGGCGCGGTGATCGGCCACGAGATCGGGCACGGCTTCGACGACCAGGGTTCCACCTGCGACGGCGAGGGCAGGCTGCGCGACTGGTGGACAGAGGACGACCGGGCGGCTTTCACTGAGCGGACGTCCGCGCTGAAAGCGCAATACTCGGCGCTCGCGCCCCGGCAGCTGCCCGAGCTGCGGGTGAACGGCGAGCTGACCGTCGGGGAGAACATCGGCGACCTCGGCGGCCTTGCCATCGCCTACGACGCCTGGCGGCTCGCCGTCGGCGACAACGATGCGCCCGCCATTGATGACATCCCCGCCACACAGCGGCTCTTCTTCGCCTGGGCACGGGCTTGGCAGACGTCGCGAAGGGACGAGGCCCTGCGTCAGCAGCTCGCCACCGACCCGCACTCCCCCGAGGAGTTCCGCTGCAACCAGGTGGTGCGCAACCTCGAGCCGTACTACGAGGCCTTCGAGGTGACCGAGACTGACGACGCCTGGCTGCCGCCGGGCAACCGAGTGAAGATCTGGTGAGCGACCGGCCGGTACCGGTCACCCTCGCCAGAGGGGCGTACGGCGAGTTCGTCCGCATCCAGCAGATCCTGCGATCGGAGTCGGTCGGCGGCATCCTGCTGCTCGTTGCTGCGGCTGCGGCGATGGTGGCCGCCAACCTGGCGCCGGACTTCTACCTCGGCCTGCGCGACACCCATCTCGGTGGGGACGTCCTGGGGCTGCACCTGGACCTCTCGATCGGCCACTGGGCCGCCGACGGCCTGCTGGCGGTGTTCTTCTTCCTCGTCGGCCTTGAGCTCAAGCGGGAGTTCGTCACCGGGGACCTGCGCGACCCACAGAAAGCCCTCGTGCCGGTGGTGGCTGCCGTCGGCGGCGTGGCCGTGCCCGCGCTGATCTTCGTCCTGTGCACGTTCGGCGATCCCGCGGGCCGCACCGGCTGGGCGATCCCTGCTGCCACCGACATCGCGTTCGCCCTCGCCGTCCTTGCGGTCATCGGATCCCACCTGCCGGCCGCGCTGCGCTCCTTCCTGCTGACGCTGGCCGTCGCCGACGACCTGATCGCGATCACGATCATCGCCTTCTTCTACACCCGCGACCTGCAGCCCATCCTGCTGGGGGCAGCCCTGGTGCCGATCGCAGCGTTCGCCCTTGTCGCCCACCGGTGCCAGCGATTCCTCTCCCACCACTCGTTGGCGCCGTGGCTCCTGCTCGTGCCTCTCGCGGCTGTCGCCTGGGCACTGACCTATGCCTCCGGCGTCCACGCCACCGTCGCCGGCGTGCTGCTGGCACTCGGCGTGCCGGTGCACCCCATCCCGGGGGACGACGCGGCTCACGGGCTCGCCGAAACCCTCGAGCACCGCATCCGTCCGTTCTCCGCCGGAGTGGCCGTGCCGGTGTTCGCGTTCTTCTCCGCCGGTGTGGCGGTGGGCGGTCTGAACGGCTTCACCTCCGCGATCGCCAGCGCGATCGGGCTCGGCGTGATCCTCGGCCTCGTTGTGGGCAAGGCGATCGGCATCTCCGGGGCCACCTGGTTGGTGACGCGGCTGCGGCACGCTCATCTCGACCCCGACCTGAGCTGGCTGGACGTTTTCGGGCTGGCCGTCCTCGGCGGAATCGGCTTCACCGTCTCCCTGCTGGTCAGTGAACTCAGCTATGGCCAGGGCACCCCGGACGACGACATCGGCAAGGTGGCGATCCTGACCGCCTCAGTCCTTGCAGCGGTACTGGCCGCAGTGATCCTCGGCTCCCGGAACCGTCACTACCGCGACATCGAGTTGGAGGAACAGGTCGATGATGACGCTGATGGGACACCAGACGTCTTCAAGTCCTGACGCGTCAGCGGCGGGACTGGAAGTAAGTCCTGACGACGGGCGCGTCAGCGGCCGGAGGAATAGACCGCTTTGCGCACTGACGCGTCAGCGGCAGCAAGCGGAGCGGTCTCGACGAGGGCCGCGCCAGCAGGGATCGCCTACTGCGGATCGGCGGCCAGAAACGGGTGCTCCCAGCCCACTGCATCCTCCAGCTGGGCTGAGACGCTCAACAGGGTTTCCTCTGCCCCCAGGCGTCCGCCCAGCATCACGCCAATCGGCAGCGCGCGTCCGCCGAGCTCCGCCGTGTGCAGCGGCAGGGAGATGGCCGGGCGTCCCGTCAGGTTGTAGACGCTCGTCCATGGCGTGAAACGGGTCTGCGCGGCGAAGTCGGCGGCCGGGTCGTCATCGTCTCGCAGCTCCCCCACCAGCGACGGCGGCTGGGCCAGCGTCGGGGTGAGGATCAGGTCGAAGGCGTCCCAGGCGAGCGCGGTGTCGACCGTCAGCCGCTGCACGGCCGCCAGTGCTGTGGCGTACTCCACGCCGCTGGTGGCGCGACCCCGCTCCCGCAGCCAACGGGTGAGCGGACGCAGCAGCGGTTCTGCTTCCGGCGGCAACGGGATCGACGCAGCACCCACCGACCACAACGCGCTGAACGCCAGCCACCGCTCGATGCCGAACGGCACCGCGGCCTCGCCGACCTCATGACCGAGGGCGGCCAGCGCCTCAGCGGTTGCCCGGGCGGCCTCCAGGCAGGCGGGATGCACGTCGGCCTCCGCGATCACCGGGGTGGTGAGCACACCGATCCGCAGCCGCCCTGGCTCACGGCTGGCGGCCTCGAGGAACGTGGTGTGCGGGCCTGGCACCTGGTAGGTCTCCCCCACGCCGTGCCCGGCGAGCACGTCGAGGGCGACTGCCGTGTCTGCCACCGTCCGGCTGAGCACGCCGTCGCTGACCAGCCCCGGGCCCGGCTCGCGCCAGCGTCCGGCACTGATCCGGCCACGGCTGGCCTTCAGTCCCACCAGGCCACAGGCGGACGCCGGGATCCGGATCGAGCCGCCACCGTCGGAGGCCTGCGCGATCGGGGCGAGGCCCGTGGCGACCACAGCAGCCGCGCCACCGCTGGAGCCCCCCGCGGACCGGGTCAGGTCCCAGGGGGTGCGGGCAGGGCCTGCGTCCGGCTCGGTATAGCAGGGCAGCCCGAACTCAGGGGTGCTGGTCTTCCCGGTGATCACCGTCCCGGCCGAGCGCAGCCAGCCGACGATGTCGTCGTCCACGGCTGCCACGTTCCCCGCGAGGGCAGCGCTGCCGGCTTCGTGGCCAACGCCTGCCACCGGCACGAGGTCCTTGATCGGACAGGGGACTCCCAGGAGCGGCGCCGATGCCTCGCCGCGAGCCACGGCCCCATCGACAGCAGCGGCCTGCGCGAGGGCGATCTCCGGCGTCAGCCGGGCGAACGCGCCGACGACAGGCCCCAGCCGCTCCGAGCGGTCCAGATATGCCCTTGCGACCTCGACAGCGCTGACCGTGCCCGCCCTGATGGCCGCCGCCGTGGCCAGGGCGTCGTAGTGGGTGAGTTCCATCAATGCTTGATCTTGCCAGGTTCGAGCGTCCCTGTGATCGTGGGCTGGAAGTCGGCGCCGAGTTGCTGGACGGCAAGGCGCCCGACGAGCTGCTGCTCTGTGGTCACCCGCTCCGAGCGCGCCCTGCCGACGAACGTGATCGCCCAGTGCAACAGGGTGGTGAGCCGGTTCTTGAACCCGACGACGTAGATCAGGTGCACGAACAGCCAGGCGAACCAGGCCGGGAACCCGGTCAGGCGCAGCTTGCCTACCTTCGCGACCGCACCGAACCGGCTGATGACGGCCATCGAGCCCTTGTCGTGGTACACGAACTGGCTGGTGTGGGGGTGACCGGACACTTCCCCCTTGATCCGGGCGGCGGCGAACCGTCCGCCCTGGATGGCCACCTGGGCAACCCCGGGCAGGCCCCGCAGGGCGATCATGTCGCCGACGATGAACGCCTCCGGATGCCCGGGCAGGGTGAGGTCGTCGTTCACCTGGACGCGTCCAGCCCGGTCGATGCCTGCCCCGGACTGTTCGGCAAGCGTCCGTCCGAGCGGGCTGGCCTGGACGCCCGCAGCCCACACCTTGCAGGAGGAGGCGATCCGCTCGGTGTGACCGTCGGAGTACTTCACGTCCAGCCCGCCAGCATCCAACCCCGTGACCATTGCGCCGAGGCGCACCTCCACCCCGTTGCGTTCGAGCTCCTTCCGCGCTGCGGCGGAGAGTTCGGGTCCGAACGGCGGCAGGACGGCGTCCGCGCCATCGAGCAGCAGCACCTTGGCGCTGGTGGTGTCGATCCTGCGGAAACTCTTGCGCAGGGTGTGCTGGGTGAGCTCGGCGATCTGTCCGGCCATCTCCACCCCGGTCGGTCCGGCACCGACCACGACGTAGGTGAGCAGGCGGCGCCTCTCGTCGGCGTCCTCGCTCAGTTCAGCCATCTCCAGCGAGCCGAAGATGCGGGCCCGCAATTCGAGGGCGTCATCGATGCTCTTCATGCCGGGGGCGAAGGTGGCGAACTGGTCATTGCCGAAATACGACTGACCGGCTCCGGCGGCGACGATCAGGTAGTCGTACTTGACCACGACGGTCTTGGCGAGCTTCTCCGCGACGACGATGCGGCTGGCCAGGTTGATCCGGGTCACCTCCGCCAGCAGCACGGTGGCGTTGGCCTGGTTGCGCAGGATGTCACGCGTGGCCGGGGCGATCTCGCCGGTGGAGAGGATGCCGGTCGCCACCTGGTACAGCAGCGGCTGGAAGAGGTGGGCGACGGTCTTCGAGATCAGGGTGATGTCGACCTCGGCCTTCGCCAGCGCCTGGGCGGCGAAGAGCCCCCCGAAACCGGAACCGATGATCACTACGTGTGGGCGGGCCATCTGTTGACCTCCGATTCGAGGGACGCTACCCGGAACTAAGGCCACCCTAACCCGGTCAGGAGGATCGCGAAATGACCCCGTCGCACAGTGCTGCCAACGCAAGCTTGGCCGTGCCCTCCGGCAGGGGCGCGAGGTGGCCGCGGGCGACCTCTGCCCTGCGGTGGATCTCCTCGCGGGCCTCGGCCATCGCCGGGTGGGCCCGCATCAATCCGAGCGCCTCGCTCAGGGCTGCATCGGAGCTCAGGTCAGCGTCCAGCAGGGCGACCAGGCGTGCGTCGGCCGGGTCGGTGGACCGCCGCGCCAGCAGGATCGGCAGGGTCGGAACGCCCGCGCGCAGGTCAGTGCCAGGAGTCTTGCCGGAGGAGTCGCTGGCAATGTCGATGATGTCGTCGGAGAGCTGGAAGACCACGCCGATTTCCTCGCCGTAGGCTGCCAGCGCCTTCAGCACGGGTTCCCCCACCCCGGCGACCATGCCGCCGAAGATCGCGGACGCGGCGATCAGGGAACCGGTCTTGTCTGCCAGCACCCGCAGGTAGTGGTCGAGCAGGGCCTCGCCGTCGAGCGGTCCGCGGGTCTCCGCGATCTGGCCCTGCACCAGCCTGGCGAAGGTGGCCGCCTGCAGCTGCACGTACTCGGTGCCGAGCGTTGCGACGATCGAGGATGCCCGGGAGAACAGGAAGTCGCCCACCAGGATCGCCACCAGGTTGTCCCACCGCTGGTTGGCGCTGGGTGCGCCGCGCCGCAGCTGGGCCTCGTCCATGACGTCGTCGTGGTAGAGGCTGGCGACGTGCGTGAGCTCCATCACCAGCGCCGCGCGAATCAGCGCATCCTCGTCCACGTCCTCTGCCAGCAGGGCTGCGAGCACCACGAGCAGCGGACGGAACCGCTTGCCGCCGGCCCTGATGGTGTGTTGGGCCGCAACGGTGACGAAGTCGGTGTCTGCGACCGCCGACTCGGCCAGGCGCTCCTCGATGCTGTCGAGGAGTTCGGTCACGCGAGCCGTGAAGGCCTCATCCAGGTCACCGACGAGGTCGGCTTGCTGGTTGGTGGACACGCTGGTCAGCATAGCCTCAGCGGAGGAACGTGCTTGCCGAGGTCACCAGGTCCAGCAGTGGACCGGGGAACAGCCCGAGGTACGCAGAAGCGATCGCGCCGAGGCCCACCGGGACCCAGGTCATCCCGCTGGCACGACCCACGGCAACGCCGGGAGTCGGCTCTGCGAAGAACATCAGCACGATCACGCGCAGGTAGACGTAGGCGGCCACGAGGCTGAACGCGACAGCCGCGAGCACGAGCCAGGAGTAGCCGCCGCGCCAGGCGGCAGAGAACACCGCCCACTTGCCGATGAACCCACCGGTCAGCGGGATGCCGGCGAAGCTCAGCATCAGCAGGGCGAAGATGCCCGCCAGCAACGGGTTCTTCCTGCCCAGCCCGGCCCAGCCGGAGATGGCGTGGACCTCACCGGCGGAGTCCCGCACCATGGTGACGATGGCGAAAGCAGCGATGGTCGCGAAGCCGTAGGCGATCAGGTAGAACAGGATCGAGCCGAAGCTGTTCACCTGCCCGTTGCCGCCGGTGGTCGCGCCGACAACGGCGACCAGAATGAAGCCTGCGTGGGAGATCGAGCTATAGGCAAGCAGGCGCTTCATGTCGGTCTGGGTCAGTGCGACGACGACACCGAGGGCCATCGTGATCACGGCGACCGTTGCCAGCAGGGGCTGCCAGCTCCAGCGCTCGGCGCCGAACGCGACATAGAACACCCGGACGGTGGCGCCGACGGCAGCGAGCTTCGTGCAGATCGCCATGAAGCCGGTGACAGGGGTCGGGGCGCCGACATAGACGTCCGGCACCCAGTTGTGGAACGGCACGGCGCCGATCTTGAACAGCAGGCCGATGGCCAGCATCACGATGCCGGTGTACAGCAGGCCGCGGCCGTAGACGGGGTCGGTGATCGAATCGTTGATGGCGCTCAGCTGGAAGGAACCGGAGTAGCCGTAGACCAGCGCGACCCCGAAAAGGAAGAACGCGGACGACAGCGCGCCGAGCAGGAAGTACTTCAGCGCGGCCTCCTGGCTGAGCAGGCGGCGCTTGCGCGCCATTCCGGACAGCAGGTACAGCGGCAGCGACATGACCTCGAGGGCAACGAAAGCTGTCAGCAGGTCGTTGGCAGCGCAGAAGACCATCATTCCCGACAGCGAGAAGAGTGCCAGCGGGAAGACCTCGCTGTGCTCGTGGCGTGCGGTGGTGGCCTCCGCCTCCGACGGGCTGCCGGGCACGGAGGCTGCGGACGCCGCGAAGGCCGTCGCGCCGTTGTCGAGGTCACGCTCGGAGAACACCAGCAGGCTGAGCAGGCCGAAGACCAGCAGGGAGCCCCACATCAGGTAGGTGGGCCCGTCAAGACTGATTGAACCCATGGCCATCAGCCCCATGCTGTCGGTCGGCAGGCGCCAGCTGAGCACGAGGAAGACGAAGGCAACCAGCACGGTCAGCTCGAACAGCGCGATCTGGGCGACGAAGCGCCAGCGCCGCGGCACGAGCGCCTCGATGACGATGCCGAGGCAGGCCGCCACCAGCACGGTCAGCACCGGCGCGAGCTGCAGCCACTCGAACGTGGGCGGAGCGAGGGTGTTCACTTGGCTTCCTCTCCCAGCGGCGGCACCGGGTCGGTGACTCCCACATGGCTCAGGGTCTGTTGCGCTGTCGGCTCGATGACGCCGAGCGCGAGATTGGGCAGGAGACCCAGCAGCAGGATGATGGCGATCAGCGGCGCGGCCACCCACTTCTCCCGCGCTGTTGCGTCCGTTGTGAAGTGCTCGGCCGTTGCGGGGGTGACCGGGCCGGTCATGGTCCGCTGGAACATCAGCAGGATGTAGACAGCTGCCAGCACGGTGCCGAGCGTCGCGATGGCCGCAACCACCGGCTGTCGCGACCAGGCGCCGGCCAGCACCATGAACTCCGAAACGAAGCTGGACATGCCCGGCAGTGCCAGCCCGGAGAGGCCGGCCATCAGGAAGATGCCGGTGAGGACAGGAGCCAGCTTCTGCACTCCGCCGTAGGCGCTGACCAGCGCTGAGCCGCGGCGGGTGATCAGGAACCCGAGCACGAGGAACAGCGCAGCGGTGGAGAAGCCGTGGTTGAGCATGTAGAAGATCGAGCCGGTGATACCGGCACTGGTGAAGGTGTAGATGCCCAACACCATGAAGCCGAAGTGGCTGACCGAGGTGTAGGCAACCAGCCGCAGCAGGTTGGAGCTGCCGATCGCTGCGACCGCGCCGTAGATGATGCTGATCAGGGCCAGCACCACCATCACCGGGGCGACCCACTGGCTGGCTTCGGGGAACAGCCCGAGGCAGAACCGGATCATCCCGAAGGTGCCGATCTTGTCCAGAATGCCGACCAGCAGCACCGAGGTGCCGGGGGTGGCCTGCTCGGTGGCGGTGGGCAGCCAGGTGTGCACCGGCACCATGGGCGCCTTGACGATGAACGCGATCAGGAAGCCGACCATCAGCCAGCGGCCGACCTCCGTGCCGAGGGGCAGGTTGCCGAGCTCCAACAGCAGGTAGGTCGGGGCGCCGGTGAGTCGGACCGATTCGGCGTAGAGCCCGATCACGCTCGCGAGCATCACCAGGCCGCCGGCCAGGCTGAACAGCAGGAACTTGACCGCTGCGTAGGCACGGCGAACGCCGCCGAAGCCGCCGATCAGGAAGTACATCGGGATCAGGGTGGCCTCGAAGAACAGGTAGAACAGCAGCACGTCTTCGGCCATGAAGACGAACAGCGACAGGGATTCCAGGGCGAGGACGAGGCCGAAGAAGGCCTGTGCGTTCCAGCGTCCGACGCCGCCGACCTTCCATTCTGCCAGCAGCACCACCGGCACCAGCAGGACGGTGAGCAGGACCATGACCAGCGCCATGCCGTCGAGCCCGACCGCCCACCAGGCGCCGAACGCCGGGATCCAGGGGGCCTTCTCCGCCAGCGGTGCGCCGCCGACGTAGAGGACGGTGACACCGATGCCGACCGCGACAGTGAGCAGCGCGAAGACCATGCCGACGCCGCGGGCGATCTGCTTGATCGGCAGGCACATCACGCCGGCGCCGACGAGCGGCACCAGTCCGAGGAAGGTGAGCCAGGGGAATGTCATCTCAGCAAATCCTCCCTCAGCCCAGCTGACTGAGAATGAACACCAGACCGACCAGCAGCGCGCCGACGGTCATGGTGAGGGCGTAGGTACGGACCTGGCCGGTCTGCAACCTTCGGGTCTGCGTGGACAACCCGGCGAACATGGCGCCGAGACCGTCGGCTCCGATGTCGATGATCGCCTCGTCGTTCGCGACGAGGCCGCGGGCCAGCACCATGGTGGGCTGCACGACGAGGGTGTCGTTGACGGCGTCACCGAACAGGTCGTTGCGTCCCGCGACGGTGAACGGGTTCGACGATACCGGGGCGATCTCAGGCACCGGCTTGGTGCCGAACATCCACCAGGAGAGCCCCACACCGAGGGCGACGATAGCCAGCGTTGCCCAGCCGATCGGGCCGGGGACGAGCGAGCCCTCGACGACGTGGTTTCCCACCGCTGGTTCGAGCCAGTCCTGGATCCAGAAGTTCATCGCGAAGCCGGCGATGACGGAGAGCGCGGCGAGGATGATCAGCGGCACCGTCATCAGCTTCGGCGCCTCGTGCGGGTGCACTCCCTCGCGCCAGCGCTTCTCGCCGAAGAAGGTCATCAGCATCAGCCGTGTCATGTAGAACGCGGTCACGCCTGCGCCGACGAGGGCGGCAACGCCGACCAGCGTGCTGTGCTCGAAGGCTGCCTCGATGATGGCGTCCTTCGAGAAGTAGCCGGCCCAGCCGGGGAACCCGATGATCGCGAGGTAGCCCATCCCGAAGGTGATCGAGGTGATCGGGAGCACCCGGGCAAGCGCGCCGTAGTGGCGCATGTCCACGTCGTCGTCCATTGCGTGCATCACCGAGCCGGCGCCGAGGAACATGTTGGCCTTGAAGAAGCCGTGGGTGAGCAGGTGGAAGATGGCGAACGCGTAGCCGGCCGGGCCGATGCCCGCTGCCAGCATCATGTAGCCGATCTGGCTCATGGTGGAGCCGGCCAGCACCTTCTTGATGTCGTCCTTGCTTGTTCCGATCCATGCACCGACCAGCAGGGTGACGGTGCCGACGATCACGACGGCCGTCGTTGCCGCCGTCGACATCTCGAAGATGGCGTGGCTGCGCACGACCAGGTAGACACCGGCTGTGACCATGGTGGCTGCGTGGATCAGGGCGGAGACCGGGGTCGGGCCCTCCATCGCGTCCAGCAGCCAGGCCTGCAGCGGCACCTGTGCCGACTTGCCGCAGGCGGCGAGGAGCAGGAGCAGGCCGATGGTGGTAGCCCAGAAGGGGCTGAGCTGCCCGGCGCGGGCGTTGACGTCGACGAAGGCTGAGCTGCCGAACAGGGCCAGCATGCTCATCACTGCCATCGTCATACCCAGGTCACCGACCCGGTTCATCACGAACGCCTTCGTGGCTGCGGCGGCAGCGGACGGCTTGTGCTGCCAGAACCCGATCAGCAGGTAGGACGCCAGGCCCACGCCCTCCCAGCCGACGAAGAGGACGAGGTAGTTGTCGGCCAGGACAAGGATGAGCATTGCTGCGATGAACAGGTTCAGGTACGCGAAGAATCGGCGCTTGCGCTCGTCGTGTGCCATGTAGCCGACGGAGTAGATGTGGATCAGCGAGCCGACCCCGGTGATCAGCAGCGCGAACAGGATGGACAGCTGGTCGACCAGCAGGCCGACAGTGATCTTCCAGGACCCGATCGTGATCCAGTCGAACAGGACGACGCCGACCGCGCGCGCCTCCGGTGCGACCAGGAGCTGGTGGGCGAAGAGGCAGACGGCGATGCTGAAGGAGAACAGCACGGCTGCGACGGCGAGCCAGTGCCCGACGCGGTCGAGGATGCTGCCGAACAGGAGCAGGATCGCAGCGCTGACGGCGGGCACGGCGATCATCAGCCAGGCCACGTCGAACATGCCGGTGGCAGCGACGGGCGCCAGGGTTTCCAGGGTGATCATGCGATTGCGCCCCTCACAGCTTCAGCAGGCTCGCCGCGTCCACCGAGGTGGAGCGCCGGGTGCGATAGATGGTGATGATGATGCTGAGCCCGACGACGACCTCCGCCGCTGCCACCACCATCACGAAGAAGGTGGCGACCTGGCCGTCGAGGTTGCCGCGCGCCAGCGCGAAGGCGACCATCACCAGGTTGGCTGCGTTCAGCATCAGCTCGACCGACATGAAGGCGACCAGCGCGTTGCGCCTGGTCATCACGCCGATGGTGCCGATCGTGAAAAGGATCGCCGCCAGGTACACGTAGTTGTCGGGGCTCACTCTTCGTCCTCCTCGGCCTTCACGCCTTCGATGGCTGCGAACGCTTCCGCGGTCGCCCGGCTGAGTGCCGGGGAGTCCAGGATCACGCCACGGCTGGTCAGTGCCGGCGAGACCGATGCCTCACTCACCGTGCCGTCCGGCAGGAGAGCAGGCGTCGCGATCGAGTTGTGGCGGGCGATCACGCCGGAGTTCGGCAGTGTGCCCGGGTGGGCGCCGGACGCGGCGTAGTCGACCATCCGCTGCCGTGCCAGTTCGCGCTGTGTCGGCTTCGGCCGGACGCGGGCGTGCTGGCCGAGCACCATGGCGCCGACGGCTGCAGTGATCAGGAGGGCCGAGGTGAGCTCGAAGATGAACACGTAGCGGCCGAAGATCAGGGCCGCCAGGGATTCGACGTTGCCGCCGCGGGCCGCGTTCGCATCGTCCAGCCCCACCTGGGGCCCGCCGGCGAGCGCGCCGCCGATGCCGAACACGATCAGGCCGAGCAGACCGAGCCCGGCCAGGGCAGCGAACCAGCGCTGGCCGCGCAGGGTCTCGACGATCGAGTCGGGGGTGTCGACGCCGACCAGCATCAGCACGAACAGGAACACCATCATGATTGCGCCGGTGTAGACGATGATCTGCACGAAGGTGAGGAACATCGCGTTCAGCGAGGCGTAGAGGACGGCGAGGTTCACCATCACGAACGCCATGCTGAGGGCTGCGTAGACGGCCTTGCGGAAGAACAGCAGGCCGAGTGCACCGAGCACCATCAGCGGGGCCACGATCCAGAACGTGACCTCGGCGCCGGTGACATTCATCGGGTACCTCCAGCAAAGTCGTCGGCGATCGGCGTGCGGTTGTCAGGCTGGCCGGTGGCTGGCAGGCCGAGGAAGTAGTCCTTCTCGTCCGCGCCGAGCCGACGCGGGTGCGGCGGCTCCTCCATGCCGGGGAGCAGCGGGGCCAGCAATCGGTCCTTGGTGTAGATCATCTTCTCCCTGGTGACGTCGGCCAGCTTGAAGTCGTTGGTCATGGTGAGGGCACGCGTCGGGCAGGCCTCGATGCACAGCCCGCACAGGATGCAGCGCAGGTAATTGATCTGGTAGACCTTGCCGTACCGCTCACCGGGGCTGAAACGCTCGTCCTCGGTGTTGTCCGCACCCTCGACGTAGATCGCGTCCGCCGGGCAGGCCCAGGCGCACAGCTCACAGCCGACGCACTTCTCCAGCCCGTCGGGCCAGCGGTTCAGTTGGTGGCGTCCATGGAAGCGTGGTGCGGTGACCTTCTCCTTGCCCTTCTCCGGGTAGCCCTGGGTGAAGGTCTTGCGGAAGATGGTCCGGAAGGTGACCCCGAACCCGGCCCACGGGTCGAAGATGCCCATCTACTGTTCCTCTCCAACTACTGCCGGGTCGGCCTCTGCTGTCGAGGTGACCACGCCGGTGAGCTCCGGCAGCACCTGTCCCGGCATCGGCGGGACGGGGTAGCCGCCGGCGAAGGCGTCGAACTCGCCGACGTCGACGTCCTCGATCTCCTCCGGCTTCTCGCCGAGGAACCCGATGGCGAGGATCACGGCCAACGCGATGCCGCCGAGCACCCATGGCAGCGGGCCGACGAGCAGGTTCTCCTGGCGAAGCGCCTGGATGGTGGCGATCACGATGATCCAGACCAGCGAGATCGGGATCAGGCCCTTCCACCCGAGCTTCATGAACTGGTCGTACCGCATCCGCGGCAGCGTGCCGCGCAGCCAGACGAAGAACGAGATGAACAGCTGCACCTTGATCACGAACCAGATCGGGCCCAGCCACGGATCGTTCAGCTGCGGCACAAGCTGTGCCAGCCAGCTGACCGGCCATAGCGGCAGGTAGCCGCCGACGAACAGCGTTGCGGCGATCGCGGATACCGTCGCCATGTTGATGTACTCGGCGAGGAAGTAGACCGCGTAGCGGAACCCGGAGTATTCGGTGATGTAGCCGGACACCAGCTCGGACTCTGCCTCGGGCAGGTCGAACGGGGCCCGGTTGGTCTCGCCGACCATCGAGATCACGTAGACGACGAAGGACGGCAGCAGCAGCAGGAAGTACCAGCTCTGGAAGCCGAGGTCCTGCCCGAAGGGCAGCAGAGGGAGCCGCTGCGCCTCGACGATGCTGTGGGTCGACATCGAGCCGGCGTACAGGAAGACCGACACCAGCGACAGGCCCATCGCGATCTCGTAGGAGATCATCTGCGCAGACGACCGCAACCCGCCCAGCAGCGAGTAGGGCGAGTTGGACGACCAGCCGGCCAGCACGAAGCCGTAGATACCGACGGCGGTCACGGAGAGCAGCACCAGCACCCCGACCGGCAGGTCGGCGAGCTGGAGATAGGTCTTCACACCGAAGATCTCGACCTCACCGCCGAAGGGGATCACTGCCCAGGCCGTGAAGGCTGCAGTGCCGGCGATCAGCGGCGCGATGGTGAACAGCACCCGGTCGACCATTGAGGGCATGAAGTCCTCCTTGATCAGGAGCTTCATGCCGTCGGCCAGCGCCTGGCCGAGCCCGAGCGGACCGTTCATGATCGGGCCGAGGCGGTGCTGCATCTTGCCCACCAGCCGTCGCTCGTACCAGACGTTGAAGATCGTCCAGACCAGCAGCACGACGAACAGGACGACGACCTTGATCAGTACGAGCCACCACGGATCGTTCATTCTTCGCCTCCAACACTCAGCGCGACGTCGTCGCCGAAGACCACGCCCAGTTCGCCCAGCGGCGTGCCGGGAGAGTTGGTCGGCACCCAGACGGTGCCTTCTGCCATGCCCGGGGTGATCGCCACTGGCAGCGTGTACCAGCCGGCACCGCAGCTGACAGTGAGTTCCTCGCCGTCGGCAACGCCGAGCTGTCCGGCCAGCGCCGGGCTGACCCGGGCGACCGACTCGCGCGCCGTGGCCGCCATGGCCTCCTCGCCGTCCTGCCCGCGGCCGCCGTCGATCAGCTGGCGCCAGGTGGACAGCTTCACGGTGACGTCACCGTCGGTCGAGCTGGTCGAGGCTGCCTTCGCAGCCTTCCTTGCAGCAGCCTTGCGGGTCGCCCTGGCCTTGGTGGCCGGTGCGGCCCAGGTGCCGAGCTCGACGATCTCTGCGAGCGCGTTCTTGGCTGTACGGATGCCGAGCGGCTTGCCGAGCCCGTCTGCGAGCGCTGCCAGCACCCGCAAGTCGGTCATCGGGGCGTTCGCCTGCCTGACCACCGTGTTCACCCGTCCGGCGCGGTGCTCCCAGTTCAGGAAGGTGCCGGCGTGCTCCTCGATGAGGGCGACCGGGAAGACAACGTCCGCCCGCTCGGTGACCTCGGAAAGGCGGTTCTCGAGGGCGACAACGAACCCGGCGGCTTCCAGCCCGGCGCGGACGGCTGCCGCGTCGGCGAAGTCCGACGGCTCGATGCCCGCAACAACGAGGGCCTTCAACTCACCGGAGGCTGCCGATGCCAGCATCGCAGCGGCCTCGAGGCCGGGCTCTGCGGGCAGGCTTTCCAGCTCCCAGGCGGACGCGACGTCGACGCGCGCTGTTGCATCGGTCAGCGGGCGTCCGCCGGGCAGCAGCCCGGGGAGGCAACCGGCCTCGATGGCGCCACGATCACCGGCGCGGCGCGGCACCCAGGCCAGCTTCGCGCCCGAGGCGTCGGCCAGGTCCGCAGCAGCGGCCAGTGCCCCGGCTGCGAGCGCGGCGCGCTCCCCCACCAGGATCACGTTGCCGGGCGCGAGCTTGAGCCCGGCGAGGGCTTCGGCCTCGCCGCCGGGGGCAGTGGCCACCAGCGTCGCGTTGAGCTTGGTTGTGCCGGCGGTGGCGAAGGCGGCGATCGCCGTCACCAACAGGTGGCTCTTGCGGACGGCCTTGCGGAGCCGCAGGAATACCAGCGGGGACTCGTCCTCTGGCTCGAAGCCGACCAGCACGACGTGCCCGGCCTTCTCGAGGTCGGCGTAGGTGACACCGTCACCGAGCGTGCGCCCGGCGACACGGGTGGCGAGGAAGGCCGCCTCGTCTGTGCCCGTGGGACGGGAGCGGAAGTCGATGCTGTTGGTGCCGAGCACGGCGCGGGCGAACTTGGAGTAGCCGTAGGCATCCTCCATCGTCAACCGTCCACCTGTGAGCACGCCGGAGCTGCTGCCGGCAGCTGCCAGACCGGCGACGGCGGCGTCGATGGCCTCCGGCCAGGAAGCGATCCGCAGCATGCCATCCTCACGGATCAGCGGCCGGGTCATCCGGTCCTCACCGCGGGCGGAGACGAAGGCGAAGCGGCCCTTGTCGCAGTTCCACTCCTCGTTGACGTCGTGTGCTTCTGCTGCGAGGCGGCGCTTCACCTGGAAGTGACGCTGGTCGGAGCGCAGGTGGCAGCCGCCGGCGCAGTGCTCGCAGGTGACCTCCGTGCTGACCAGGTCGAACGGGCGGCTCTGGAACCGGTAGGCGGCAGAGGTGAGTGCACCGACCGGGCAGATCTGCACGACGTTGCCGGAGAAGTAGGAGTTGTACGGGTCGTCGGCGTACCTGCCCACCTGCTGCAGGGCGCCACGCTCGACGAGGGCGATGAACGGGTCACCGGAGATCTGCTCGGAGAACCGGGTGCAGCGGGCGCAGAGCACGCAGCGTTCGCGGTCGAGCAGGATCTGGGCGGAGATCGACACCGGCTTGGGGAAGGTGCGCTTGACGCCTTCGTAGCGGGATTCGCCGGCGCCATTGCTCAACGCCTGGTTCTGCAGCGGGCACTCGCCGCCCTTGTCGCAGATCGGGCAGTCCAGCGGGTGGTTGATCAGGAGGAACTCCAGCATCCCCTTCTGGGACTTCGCTGCCACCGGCGAGGTCAGCTGGGTCTTGATCTGCATGCCGGGTGCGCACTCAAGAGTGCAGGACGCCTGCGGCTTGGGCATGCCCCTGCCGTTGCCCATGTCAGGCACCTCGACAAGGCACTGGCGGCAGGCGCCGACCGGGTCGAGCAGCGGGTGGTCACAGAACCGGGGAATGGCGATCCCGATCATCTCGGCGGCCCGGATGGCCAGCGTGCCCTTGGGCACCTGCACCTCGATGCCGTCGATGGTGACGCCGATCGTCTCCACCTGCGCCACCTGGTCGGCCTTGGTGACCACGCTCATGCGTGTGCTCCTGCCTTCTCGGAAACCGGGAACAACGCGCTCGCCCCGTAGGGGAACAGCTCCCAGGCCGGGGTCTTGTAGCCGGCCTCGAACTCGGTGCGGAAATGCCGGACGGCGCTGGTGACGCAGGCGACCGCGCCATCGGCGAGGGCGCAGAAGGACTTGCCCCCGATGTCGTCGCAGATGTCCAGCAGCTTGTCGACGTCGCCGTCGAGGGCCTGACCGGCCTCGAACTTCTTCAGCAGTTGCACCAGCCACCAGTTGCCCTCGCGGCAGGGCGTGCACTTGCCGCAGGACTCGTGCTTGTAGAACTCGATCCAGCGCAGCGTCGTGCGGACCACAGAGGTGGTCTCGTCGAAGACCTGCAGCGCCTTTGTGCCGAGCATCGAGCCGACCCCGGCCATGCCCTCGTAGTCGAGGGGGACGTCGAGGTGGTCACCGGTCAGGATCGGGGTCGACGACCCGCCCGGGGTCCAGAACTTCAGCTGGTGGCCGGCGCGGACGCCTCCGGACAGGTCCAGCAACTGGCGAAGGGTGATGCCGAGTGGCGCCTCGAACTGCCCGGGACGGTTCACGTGCCCCGACAGTGAGTAGATGGTCATGCCCTTGGACTTCTCCGTGCCCATCGAGCCGAACCAGGACGAGCCGTTCCTGACGATCGAGGGGACGCTGGCGATCGATTCGACGTTGTTGATCACCGTCGGGGAGGCGTAGAGGCCCGCGACAGCGGGGAACGGTGGCCGCAGCCGGGGCTGCCCGCGGCGTCCCTCCAGGGAGTCCAGCAGCGCCGTCTCTTCCCCACAGATGTAGGCGCCCGCACCGGCGTGGACGATGATGTCCAGGTCGTAGCCGGAGCCCTTGATGTTCGTGCCAAGGTGGCCGGCGGCGTAGGCGTCCTTGACCGCCTGCTGCATGCGCCGGATGACGTGCAGCACCTCGCCGCGGATGTAGACGAAAGCGGTGTGGCAGTTGATCGCGTAGGACGCGATGATCATGCCCTCCAACAGGGTGTGCGGGCTGGCCAGCATCAGCGGCATGTCCTTGCAGGTGCCGGGCTCGGACTCGTCCGCGTTGACAACGAGGTAGGTCGGATTCGGGTTGTCCTTCGGCACGAAGCTCCACTTCATGCCGGTCGGGAAGCCCGCTCCCCCGCGTCCGCGCAGGCCCGAGTCCTTCACCATGTCGGTGACCTCAGCCGGGGTCAGCTTCAGCGCGGTGCCGAGGGCCTCATAGCCACCGGTGGCGGTGTAGGCGTCCAGCGTCCAGGACTTCTCTGCACCCCACTGGGCAGAGAGGACGGGCGTCAGGGTGTCGGTCACTTGGCATCCTCCGGCTTCGGTGCGGCCCAACCGTTGGCATCGGCGATCGACTTGCCCAGCAGGGACGCCTCGCCTGCGCTCGGACCCTCGTCCGCGCGTCCGTCGGGGAACCCGGCGAGCACACGCTCGGCCTCCCGCCACGAGGTGATCGTCGCGCCGCGGGTGGACGCCACTTCCTTGCCGGCTGCGAGGTCATCGATCAGCCGCTCGGCCTTTGCCGGGGTCATGTTGTCCATGAACTCCCAGTTGACCATCATGACCGGGGCGAAGTCGCAGGCGGCGTTGCACTCGATCCGCTCCAGGCTGAAGGTGCCGTCGGCCGTGGTCTCGTCGGGCTCGATGCCGAGCTTCGCGGAGACCTTCTCCAGCAGCGTGTCGCCGCCCATCACCGCGCACAGCGCCGTCGTGCAGACCCCGACGTGGTGCTTTCCGCCGGGACGGCGGCGGTACATGGTGTAGAAGGTCGCGACGCCGGAGACCTGGGCTGTGGAAATGCCCAGCACGTCGGCGCAGGCCTCGATTCCGGCCGGGGAGATCCGGCCGTCGACGCTCTGCACCAGGTGCAGCATCGGCAGCAGCGCAGAACGGGCCTGCGGGTAGCGCCCGGCCAGTTCGCGCAGCTCGGCCATGGTGGCCTCGTCGATGCTGGTGGTGGTGTCGGTCATGTCCACTTCGCCGGATTCGGGGAAGTGGGATCTGAACTCGTGGCCACTCATCGGTCCACGCCTCCCATCACGGGGTCGAGGGAACCGATGGCAACGACGATGTCAGCCAGCATGCCGCCCTCGCACTGGATCGGTACGGACTGGAGGTGGTTGAACCCTGGGTCGCGCATGTGGACCCGGAACGGCTTGGTGCCGCCGTCGGAGACCACGTGGCAGGCCAGCTCGCCCTTGGGGCTCTCGATCGGCACGTAGGCCTGGCCCGGCGGGACGGCGAAGCCCTCTGTCACCAGCTTGAAGTGGTGGATCAGGGCCTCCATGGACTCACCCATGATGTGCTTGATGTACTCGTGGCTGTTGCCCTGGCCGTCGGGGCCGAGCGCGAGGGTTGCCGGCCAGGCGATCTTCGGGTCGTCGACCATCACCGGCTGCCCGGTGGAGGCCTCGAGCCGGTCGGTGGCCTGCTTGACGATCTTCAGGCTCTCCCACATCTCGTCAAGGCGCACCCGGAAGCGGCCGTAGGCGTCGGAGGTGTCCCAGGTGATCACGTCGAAGTCGTAGGTCTCGTAGCCGCAGTAGGGCTGCTGCTTGCGCAGGTCCCAGGCGTAGCCGGTCGACCGGAGGATCGGGCCGGTGACACCGAGTGCGAAGCAGGCAGACAGGTCCTGGTGGCCGACGCCGACCATGCGGCCCTTGAAGATCGGGTTCTCGTTGCAGAACGCCGCGTACTCCGGCAGGTGCTTCTCCAGCCAGTTGATCACGTCGTGCAGTTGGGCGATGCCGGTCTCGGGCAGGTCGATCGCGACGCCGCCGGGACGGAAGTAGGCGTGGTTCATGCGCAGGCCGGTGACAGCCTCGAAGAAGTCGAGGATCATCTCCCGCTCGCGGAAGCCGATCGTCATCACCGTCAGGGCGCCGATCTCCATGCCGCCGGTGCCGATCGCGATCAGGTGGGACGCGATGCGGCACAGCTCCATCATCAGGACGCGGATGTCGCTGGCCCGCTGCGGGATCTGGTCCTCGATGCCGAGCAGCCGCTCGACAGCGAGGCAGTAGGCCGCCTCATTGAACAGCGGGGACACGTAGTCCATGCGGGTAACGAACGTGGTGCCCTGCGTCCAGGACCGGTACTCCATGTTCTTCTCGATACCGGTATGCAGGAAGCCGATGCCGGGACGGATGCTGGTGACGGTCTCGCCGTCGCACTCCACCATCAGCCGAAGCACGCCGTGGGTGGACGGGTGCTGCGGGCCCATGTTGATGACGAGGACCTCGTCACCCCGTTCGGCCTGCTCGCCGGCGATGTCGGCCCAGTCGCCGCCGCCCATCGCCGTGTAGACGGTGCCTTCGGTCTCATCGCCGGGGCCGGCGTAGAGGTCGCTGCGATCAACGGTCATCGGTAGCTCCTGCGGGCTTCGACCGGGGGCACGGTGGTGCCCTTGTACTCGATCGGGATGCCGCCCAGCGGGTAGTCCTTGCGCTGCGGGTGGCCTACCCAGTCGTCGGGCATCAGGATCCGGGTGAGGTGCGGGTGCCCGTCGAAGATGATCCCGAACATGTCCCAGGTCTCACGCTCGTGCCAGTCTGCGGCGGGGTAGATCGCCACGACGCTCGGCACGTGCGGATCGGCGTCCGGGCAGGACGTCTCCACGCGCAGGCGGCGATTGTGGGTCATCGACTGCAGGTGGTAGGCGACGTGCAGCTCCGCGCCGACGTCATCGGGGTAGTTGACGCCCGACACGGACGCGCAGAACTCGAACCGCAGCAGGGCGTCGTCGCGCAGGGCCTGCATCGCCTCTGTGAGCTTCTCGCGCGGGATGTGAAAGGTGAGTTCGCCACGGTCGAGGACGACCTTCGTGTACGGATCGGCGACGAGGGTCGCGAGACGGGCGTGCACCTGGTCGTACCAGGAGCCGAACGGCGGCTCGGACGGGGCAGGCCAGTTCGTGGCCCGCACGACGCGGCTGTAGCCGGAGGTGTCGCCGGTGCCTTCGCTCCACATGCCCTTGCGGGTGGCGATCGGCTTCGGCTCCTCACCGACGGCCGGGGTGAGGACCGGGTCGGCCTGCGCGTCCTCGCGCTCCACTCCGGCCTTCGGGGACGCCTCGGGTTCGGTGACCGGCTCGCTGACGCTCTTCTCCTCGCCGGGCAACTTTTCCTGGCTCATCGCATGAGGCCCTTCATCTCGTGCGTGGCCGGGGCTACCAGCGCCGCGGCCTCTGCCGCCTCGAAGGCGTCCAGCTCGTTCTGGGCCATCGGGCGCTTCATCACGATCTCCTTGCGCAGCTTCCACATGGCGTCGATGAGCATGTCGGGACGTGGCGGGCAGCCGGGCACGTAGATGTCCACGGGAACGATGTGGTCGCCGCCCTGGACGATCGCGTAGTTGTTGAACATGCCGCCGGAGGAGGCGCACACGCCCATCGCCATGACCCACTTCGGGTTGGGCATCTGGTCGTAGACCTGCCGCAGCACGGGAGCCATCTTCTGGCTGATGCGGCCAGAAATGATCATCAGGTCGGCCTGGCGCGGTGAGGCGCGGAAGACCTCCTGGCCCCAGCGGCCGGCGTCGAACCGCGGCGTGCCGTAGGCCATCATCTCGATGGCGCAGCAGGCAAGGCCAAAGGTCGCCGGCCAAAACGATGCCTGCCGCATCCAGCCGAACACGCCTTCGAGCGTGGTCAGCACCACTCCCTGCGGAATCTTGTCCTCAATGCCCATATCTACTTCCCTGCCTCTGATCAGTCCCAGTCCAGGCCGCCGCGACGCCAGACATAGGCGTAGGCGACGAAGACCGTTGCCATGAACAGCACCATCTCGAGCAGGGCGAACAGGCCCAGCTGCTTGAAGGTGACGGCCCACGGATAAAGGAAGATGGTCTCGATGTCGAAGACGATGAACAGCATCGCCGTGATGTAGTACTTGATCGGGAAGCGCCCGCCACCGACCGGCTGCGGCGTCGGTTCGATGCCACATTCGTACGAGCTGTACTTGACCTTGTTGTACCGCGCCGGCCCGAGGAACGAGCTGAGGGTGATCGATATCGCAAGGAACCCTGCGGCCAGGGCCATGATGCCCAGCAGTGGAATGTAGGGGCTCATCGGGTAACCCGTCCCTTCTGCAACTCGGCCGTTGTCGATTTGTTCATGCTGAGGGTGCCACCTTTGCGAGGGTGCTGATGACCTTGTCCATCCAATCACCATCCCGGGTGTCGTAGAGATGCGCGAGCAGTTTCATGGTGAACCGCATCAACGTCGGCCGCGGAAGACCGTAGCGGGTGCACAGGTGCATCACTTGCGGGTGCTCGATCAGGGAGACGAACACCTGCCCGAGCCGGAAGTACCCGCCCCATTCGGACTTCAACCGGGCCGGGTAGCCAGCGAGCGCACGCTCGGCGCTGGGGGTTCCGAAGCCGCGGAAGCGCGCGTCGGCGATGGCGTCTGCAGCCATCTCTGCCGCCTCCATCGCGTAGGAGATGCCTTCGCCGTTGAACGGGGAGACCATGCCGCCGGCGTCCCCGACCAGCAGCAGCCCGCGGGTGTAGGCGGGCTGGCGGTTGAAGCTCATCGGGAGCGCTGCTCCGAGCGTCGGGCCGACCTGGTTCTCGGGTGTGAAGCCCCATTCCGGCGGGGTGCTGGCCAGCCACCGGGAGAACATGTCGCGGTAGTTCAGCTTGGCCGGTTCCGAGCTGGAGGCGACGGTGCCGAGGCCCACGTTGACGGTGCCGTCGCCCATGCCGAACACCCAGCCGTAGCCGGGCAGCAGCGCGGATTCACCCGGCTTGCCGTCCCACAGCTCCAGCCACGACTCCATGTAGTCGTCATTGGTGCGCGGGGACGTGAAGTAGGCGCGCACGGCGACGCCCATCGGACGGTCGGTGCGCTTCTCCAGGCCCATCCCCAGCGCCAGGCGCGCGGAGTTCCCGTCGGCAGCCACGACGACCGGGGCGCGGAAGCTGCGTCCGTCCTTGGTGGTGACGCCGACGATGCGGTCGGTGCGCGGGTCGATGATCGGGGCGGTCACGTTGGTGAGCTCGTGCAACCTTGCACCGCCGGCGACGGCGCGGTCGGCGAGGATCTTGTCGAATTGCGCCCGGGCCCGGACGAGGCCGTACGGCGGGAACTCCGACAACTCCGGCCAGGGGAGCTCGAACGGTTCGGCGCGTCCGCCGTAGACGCGGAGACCCTTGTTCCGTACCCAGCCGGCGTCCTCGCTGGTATCAATCCCGAGCTTGATCAGCTGTTTCACCGCGCGCGGCGTGAGCCCGTCCCCGCAGACCTTCTCACGCGGGAAGGCCGCCTTCTCCAGCAGCACGACGTCCAGGCCGCGTTCGGCGAGGTAGGCGGCTGCGGTGGACCCACCCGGGCCGGCACCGACGACGATCACATCGGCTTCGACGGCCGAGCCGGCGGCCGGGGCTGCCGGCATGGGCTCGGACATGGAAACTCCTGCGCTTGGGCTTTGGGGAACTCCTGTCAGTCTAGGGCGTGTCGCATAACTGGTCGCGTAGGAGGGTGATGATTCCGGCGAGGACGATCCCGGCGCGGTAGTTGCGGGAGTGTTTGTCGTAGCGGGTCGCGATCGCCCGGAACTCCTTGATTCGGTTGAAGAATCGTTCGACGACGTTGCGGCCCTTGTAGATGGCCGGATCGAAGTCGGGGGGTCGGCCGCCGACACTGCCCTTGGCCTTACGGC
>Ga0209745_1000415_pt1 | contig 25706 bp, 27 predicted proteins | sample BarGraNGADG00312_FD_184495 | JGI IMG/M metagenome (GOLD analysis project Ga0209745, IMG submission 184495) | Arctic peat soil microbial communities from Barrow, Alaska - Barrow Graham LP Ref core NGADG0004-312 (SPAdes) (version 2) | ecosystem: Environmental > Terrestrial > Soil > Wetlands > Peat...
CCGCGGCCGCCTGTGCGCGGCCGCCTGTGCTACGATCGGAGTGGTTGGTGGACGCGGGCCGTGGCGCGGACACGGTGGCCGTGCGGAGGATGCGAACGCTTATGAACGTTGCCGTGATCGGCGCCCAGTGGGGCGATGAGGGCAAGGGTAAGATCGTCGACCTGCTCACGCCGCACTTTTCGGTCGTTGCCAGGTACCAGGGCGGCCACAACGCCGGGCACACCGTGCTGGTCGGCGGCACCAAGTTCGTCCTGCACCTGGTGCCGTCGGGCATTCTCCATCCCGGCGTGAGCTGTGTGATCGGCAACGGCGTCGTGGTCGACCCCGAGGCGCTCTTTGAGGAGATCGCGACGCTGGCGCAATACGGGATCGAGGTGGGCGACCGCCTCGCGATCAGCGACAAGGCGCATGTCATCCTGCCGTATCACCGCGACCTCGATTTGCTGTCGGAAGCGCGCCGCGGCGATCGCAAGATCGGCACGACGTCGCGCGGCATCGGGCCCGCCTACGAGGACAAGATCGGGCGGCGCGGCATTCGCGTCGGCGACCTGGCCGACCCGTCGGCCCTCGCCGAGCAGGTGCGCGAGAACGTCATGGCCAGGAATCGGCTCGTGGGCGACTCGGCGCTCGAGTGGCAGCCGCTCTTCGAGCGCATGGTCACCTACGGCGAGCGGATGCGTCCGTGGGTCAAGGACGTGTCACTGTTCCTCGCCCAGGTCCAGGCCGAAGGGCGGAGCATCCTCTTCGAAGGGGCGCAGGGCACGTTCCTCGACATCGATCACGGCACGTACCCGTTCGTCACCTCGTCGAACTCCACGGCGGGTGGCGTGTGCACGGGCCTCGGCGTGGGGCCGCGATCGATCGGCAGCGTGCTCGGCGTCGCCAAGGCCTATACGACGCGCGTGGGCGGCGGCCCGCTCCCGACCGAGTTGTCGGGGCCGATGGCCGACCGGCTCCGCGAGGCGGGCCAGGAGTACGGCGCCTCCACGGGGCGGCCGAGGCGCTGCGGATGGTACGACGCGGTGGCGGTGCGCTACGCGGCGCGCGTCAACGGCCTCGACGCAATCGCGCTGACCAAGATGGACGTGCTCGACGGCCTGCCGCACATCGACGTCTGCACGTCCTATCGCTGCGGCGACCGCACCCTCACCGAGTTCCCCGGCAACGTGCGGCAACTGGCCGCGTGCCGACCGGTGTACGAACGCCTGCCCGGGTGGTCGAAGCCGACCGGCGGCGTGCGGTCGTACGGCGAGCTTCCCGCGGAAGCGCGATCCTACATCGCGCGGTTGGAAGAACTCACGGGTGTGCCGGTGGGGATCATCTCGACCGGTTCCGATCGCGACGAGACGATCTTCAGGGAAGAGTCGGTCGCGGCCGCGTGGCTCGGCCAAGAGGCCTAGGCGGTCAGTCCCGCCGGTTGGCGTCGCTGAACGCGCCAATCGCTGCCTTGTCCGGGTCGGTGAACTCGATGCCGACCCGGTGGGTGGGTCCCTTCCTCGACAACTCCAGCCTCGCCCACGCGATCGTGCCTGTCACAGTCAGTGGCGGTTCTGCTGAACCCAGCGTCACCGTCACCGTCTGCTTCGGCCGGGCCGCATCCGGGCCGATCAGCTGCACGCCGAGGACCGACAGGTCGATCAGGCGCGCGGGTTGGTCGTCGATGGTCGCGGAGGCGTCCTCTCTCATCCTGAAGCGCGGCGCGCGGCGGGTGCCGCGATCGAGGGTAGTCACCTTCTTCGCCACGACGATCGTGGGTGCCGGCAAGTCGCGACGACGCGGCGAGACGCGCTGGTAGTCGGTGTCGTGGGAGAGAATGCGAATCTCTGACGCGTCGAGCCCGGCGTCGGCTTTGATGCGGGCGATCAGCGCCGCGCCGCGTGGGCTGGCCGCGAACAGCCGTTCGAGGACGATGACCGGCGGATGCTGGGCGGTGATCGCCTCGAGCGCCCGCAACGGTTCCGAGTCGGCGAATGTCAGCACCCGACCGTCATCGCCAACGCGTTCCCGCAGGGCGGGGATCAGTTCTGGAGCGGCAATCAGGATCACCCTCTCGTCGGACATCGGCCTTCAGTCTAGCAGAACAGCAGCGGGCTGGCGGCTGTGTCACAATGCCTCTCGTGGGAGCACCAGATACCGGACGGGCCGCCGCGGTCGTGTGCCGCGGGTTGCAGAAGCGCTATGGCGACGTCGTGGCGGTCGCCGGTCTCGACCTCGAGGTGCGGGCAGGGGAGTGCTTTGGCCTGCTCGGCCCGAACGGCGCCGGCAAGACCACGACGATCGAGATTCTCGAAGGCCTCCTGAAGCAGGATGCCGGCGAGGTGGAAGTGCTCGGCCTCCGCTGGGGCACCGACGACCGGGCGCTTCGTCAGCGGCTTGGCATCCAGCTGCAGGACACGCAACTCCAGGAGAAGCTGTCGGTGGAGGAGGTCGTCCGCCTGTTCCGGTCGTTCTACCGACGCGGCCCGTCGGTCGGGGACGTCCTCCGGATGGTGGAACTCGAGTCGAAGCGCCGCAGCTGGGTGGGCAAGCTGTCGGGCGGCCAGAAGCAGCGGCTGGCCGTGGCGTGCGCGCTGGTGAACGAACCGGACCTGCTGTTTCTCGACGAGCCGACGACCGGGCTCGATCCGCAGTCGCGACGGCAGCTGTGGTCGCTCCTCGACCGCTTCCGCGCCAACGGAGGCACGATCGTCCTCACCACCCACTACATGGACGAGGCTCAGACCTTGTGCGACCGTGTGGCGATCATGGACCAGGGACGCATCATCGCGCTCGGCACGCCGCGCGAGCTGATCTCGTCGCTCGGCGCCGAACACGCCGTCGAGTTCGCCGTCGATCGCGGCGCGGAGGTGTCGACCTCGCTTCTGGCGCAGTTGCCTGGCGTCACGGATGCCAGGGTGGATGCCGGGACCGTGCGACTACGCGTGACCGAGCCCCATGTCGTGATCCCCGCGCTTCTTCTCGAACTGGAACGGCAGCGCCTGCAACTGTCCCAGTTGGCCACGCACCAGGCGACGCTCGAGGACGTGTTCGTGGCGCATACAGGACGACACCTGCGCGATGAGTAGACGTGAACGCCCGTATCATCCGCTGATCGAGCTGACGATCGCCCGGCTCCTCGAGTTCGTGCGCGAGCCTGAGGCCGTCTTCTGGGTCATCGTCTTTCCACTCGTGCTCGCCCTTGCCCTCGGGATCGCGTTTCGCACGAAGGGTGACGAGCCGGTGTACGTCGGGGTGATCGAGGCGGCGGGCAGCGCGGAGGTCACGGCCGTGTTGACGAAGGCGCCGGGCATCCAGGCGCGCCTCGTGGCGCGCGATCGTGCCGACCTGGCCCTGCGCGACGGCGAGGTGCAGGTGATCGTGCTGCCCGGCACGCCGCCGACCTACCGCTTCGACCCCACTCGGCCCGAGAGCAAGCTGGCGCGGCTGGCGGTGGATGCGGCGCTGCAGCGGGCGGCAGGGCGGGCGGACCGGTTCACGGCCGGCGAGGAGACGATCGAGACGGTGGGCGCCCGCTACATCGACTGGCTCATTCCCGGTCTGCTCGGCATGAACATCATGGGCACGGGGATGTGGAGTATCGGATTCTCGGTGGTCTGGGCGCGCACCCGGCGGGTTCTGAAACGGCTGGCCGCCACGCCGATGTCACGCCGGGACTATCTGCTCGCCCAGATGCTGGCGCGGCTCGTGTTCCTCGGGCTCGAGGTGGGCGCGCTCCTGGGGTTCGCGGCGCTCGCCTTTTCCGTGCCCATCCGCGGGTCGCTGTGGACGCTGACCGGTGTCGTGCTGCTTGGCGCGCTGGCCTTCGGCGGGCTGGGCCTGCTCGTGGCCAGCCGGGCGCGGACCATCGAGGCGGCGTCTGGCTGGATGAACTTCTCGATGCTGCCGATGTGGGTCGTCTCCGGCGTGTTCTTCTCGTCGGCCCACTTCCCGGCGCCGATGCAACCGTTCATTCACGCGCTCCCGCTGACCGCGCTCAATGACGCGCTGCGCGCCGTGATGCTCGATGGCGCTACTCCGCGCGAGGTCGGGGCCGAGGCCGCGATTCTCGGCGCGTGGGCGGTGGTCTCCTTCTCGATCTCGCTGCGGATCTTCAGATGGAAGTAGCAGGGGCGACCGGCGGACCACTTAGTGCTTCGACTCGCAATGACGGCCACGATCGGCTTTCGACGCACGTGGCCGGTTGTGCTCGCTCAGCACTTAGTCCTGAGGGCACAAATACGTCGCCGTACTTGTGCATCGAAGGACTCAGTGCACGCCCGGGCTCATCTGCAGCGTGCCCGGCTCGGCGCCCAGCCGACGGAGCGCTGTCTCCCACATGTCCGCGGCCGGCACGTCGAAGATCAGGTCGAGTTCGACCTGCGTGATGAGCCAGGCTGACTCCAGCAGCTCGGCGTCGAGCTGACCCGGTCCCCACCCCGCGTACCCCATCAGCAGCCGGGTTCTCTCCGGTCGGTCGTGTTCGAGCAGTTGACGAAGCAGCGTCGCGGACCCGGAGATGTAGATGCCGTGGCAGATCTGGACCGCTTCGACGTCGTGTGGATCCTCGCCGAGCAGCAGGCACCCGCGCTCCGGTTCAACCGGGCCCCCGACCCACAGCTCGAGCCCATTGTCCGAGGCAATCGGCGGATCGAGGCGAACGACCTGCGCCGCGCCCGTCCCCGTCGGCCGATTGAGCACCAATCCCCACGCGCCGTCGGAGGTGTGCTGGCACAGGAGCACGACCGTGTGACGGAAATTCGGGTCGTCGAGCTGGGGCATCGAGAGCAGCAGCGCCGGGGCCATGGAGGCGGGCGGGGAAGCCGAGACTGTCATGCTCTTCATCATACCGCGCGTCCCGTCTCCTGGGCAGCCCAACCGCGGGCTGAAAGGCGATGGCACGGTATAATTCCCCCTCCCGCGGTTCACGTGTTGCGGGCGAAGTAGGCGTCCATGAAACCAGCGCTGGTCGTTCACGGTGGCAGTGGGTCGGTTCCACCAAACGCCGATGAGAGGCAGGCAGCCTGCGAGCGGGCGGCGGATTCCGCGTGGGCCCTGCTGCAGCGGGGCGCGAGCGCGCTCGACGCCGTGGAAGAGGCGATCCGTCGGCTCGAGGACGAGCCGGTGCTGAACGCGGGGACTGGCAGCGATCTCCAGGCCGACGGTGTCATCCGCATGGACGTGTCGCTGATGACGTGCGATGGGCGGGCTGGGTCGGTCGCGCAGGTGCCCGGACTGAAGAACCCTGTGCGACTCGCGCGCTACATCCTCGAGCAGGAGGCGCACGTGATGCTCAGCGGCCAGGAGGCGCTCCACCTCGGGCTTCGCGTGGGTCTCGAGCCGGCCGCGGCGGCGACGCCAGCCAAGGTGACCTACTGGCGGGAGCACCTCGATGCGGCCGGGCAGCGCCTGGACTACCCCGCGATGGCGGCCGGGTGGAAGCGTGACAATGCGGCGCGGCTGGGAACGGTCGGCTGCGTGGCGCTCGACGCGGAAGGGCGTCTCGCGGCCGGCACGTCAACGGGGGGAACGGCGCTGTGCTACCCGGGGAGGGTCGGCGACACGGCGGTGATCGGCGCCGGGACGTACTGCACCCGGCTGGCCGGCGTCTCGATGACCGGCCTGGGCGAGCGCATGCTGGTGCTGCTCTCCGCCAAGCGGTTCTGCGACCGCGTGCAGGAAGGCCTGGCCATCGATCGGGCGGCGCGGGCCGTGCTCGAAGAACTCTCGCGCCTGACGCCCGGCATGGCCGGCCTCATTGCCATCGACGTGAACGGCGGCATCGTGTCGATGCACGACACCCCGTTCATGGTGACCTCCGAGCGGCCTTTCTGATCTACTTCGAGTACATGTCGATGATGCGGGTGATGGCCCGCTGGCACACCCGGCAGAACCCGACGTTGTCGCGTGTGAACATGATGCAGTCGGCTTCGGGACGGAAGAGGCCCTTCACTTCATACGACGCGCCCTCGAACGCGCCGACCTTGCGCGAGTACTTCATCCCGGCGAGGAACGGCGTGGACCAGTTCAACTCTTCCGTGAACAGCTGGTTCATTTCGCTCTCGGGCACGTTTCTCGCGCGGAGGTCACGGCGCCGCTCCTGGATCTCGCGGCTCTTCTTCTCGTACGGATCCTTGTCCCACGGCGTCGGCAGCGGCATCCCGGCTTCGACCAGGTCCTTCCACTTCAACGTAGCCGGGTCCTTCATGGCAGTGATGTTCGGTTCCCACGGCTCAGGCCGGTCCGCAACGCCGGTTTCGTAGGCCACGTCCGACGTGTAGTACTCGTCGCCCAGGCCGGCGAAGTGGTGACCGAACTCGTGGACGAAGATGTAGTCCGCAAAGGCGGTGTCCACTGCCGCCGTCGCGTGATCGTTGAAGACGCCGCCGCCGCCGTACTGCTTCTCGTTGATCAGAATCTCGAGGAAGTCGTATGGCGCGGCCGACGCGATGTCCCGCATCGACCGGTTGTCGAGCGTCAGCGCGTACCGCTCGGAGTCGAAGATGTTGTACGACACGCCGAGCGGCGTTCGCCGGTAGTCGGAGGTGCGCGGCCGGTTCACGCCGCTCCTCTCGGTCGGGAGGTCGATCGCCCGCACGTTGAAGTCGGCCTTTCGGCTCTTGAAGGGCTCGGTGGCGAACAGGTGATCGGTGAGCCGCTTCACGTCGGCATGGAACTTCGGCAGGTCTGCCTCGCTATAGCCGTCGCCCAGGATCAGCAGGTCCACCTTCGTGGCCGCCGGTCCGTTCTCGAAGACCGTCCAGGCCTTCCCGATCGGCCGCGTCTGGGCGGGGGTGACGAACCGCGACGAAGGGTCGATCTCCGTGGACCAGACCTCGCGGAACGCATTTGCGCGGTCGCGCTTCTTCACGACCACCTGCACGGGCGCTTTCGGCCACGGAAAGCGGAGCGACTCGTGGAACGACCGGTGCAGTCCCTGCTTCGGTTCGTCGGTGGACTCCCACTCGCCGTAGATCGACGCGAAGCCTCGCGAGTAGATTGGCTGGTTGGTCTTCCGGTCAATGACCTCGAAGAAGTACGGTCCGAGGTTCGTGTCGTCGAGAAGGCGCGTGCGGCTGCCTGCCCATGGACCATCCGACACCACCTGGTCGAGCGAGAACACCTCCTGCCCGCCTCCCGTGTGGTAGTAGTCCACCCGCATCGTCTTTTCGGTGAAGAAGGCGGCAAAGAGGGTCTGGGCCCCCGCGCTGGACGCTGTGGCCAGCAGCATCGCGGCCAGCATCCCGACACACAACCGGCAAACCAATCCGTGCGGCATCGTCATCCCTCCTCGTCCGTCGTGAACTCTGAAGGGTAGCCCGGCGGAGGGGCGAGGGCAAGTGGCTGTCACTGTGGTGTCACTGCGGCCAGTGACCGACTCTGAAGAAAGGACCGTACGTCAACGAGGCCGCACGGTGCCGGGCGGCCTCGTTGACCAATCTGGTATGGATGCGGGCTGGAGGTGTCCGTAGGGGGCGGGTTTGAAACCCGCCCCTCCTACGCTTCCAGTTTGACGACGCAGCCGTCCACCGGGCAGACTTCCACACACTTGGGCGAGTCGTGGGTCCCGACGCACTCTGTGCACTTCGCGGCATCAATCACGTAAATCGTATCGCCCTGGCTGATCGACTCATTCGGGCATTCCGGCTCGCATGCGCCGCAGCTGATGCAATCGTCCTTGATCACCATCGCCATCGTGTCCACTCCTGTTGTTCAGGGGCCAGAATCGGCCGACGCCTGTTCGTTTGTTCGTTTGTTCGTTTTGCAAAAGCCGATCCCGTTTGTGATCGGCGGCCTTCCGTCATATTTTATCGCACTTTGATCGATGACGGCAACATCCCGGCGATCGTGCCGGGAAGCCGGTAGCCCGGCGGGCTGATGCGACCAAAGGGGTCGTGGATTGAGGTACGAACGCTACGCGCCGCCGCGCAGCAGGCTCAGCCCTTGAATCAGCGACGCCGCCACCGAGGCGATCGTGAGACCGAGGCAGGCCAGCGCGAGCAGCATGTGGTCGGTCCGCTCGGCGCGGAGCGGGTCGAGCCACATCGCTGCCAGGTAGCCGCCGACGAATCCTCCTGCGTGCGCCCAGTTGTCCACGCCTGGCATGATCAGGCCGAACACGAACAGCGAGAGCGCCCACGACCACGCCTGCCCGCGCACCAGGCTGCTGCCGGTGCGATGGCCGTAGCGCACCAGGGCGCCCAGCAACCCGAAAATCGGCGCCGACGCGCCGATGGTGAACGAGGCGCCCCCAATAATCGGGATGCCCGGCAGCAGCACGCCCGCAATCGAGCTGAGCAGGAACCCCATGGCCCCGCCAATGGTGTAGATAATCACCAGGCGGCTGGCGCCGTAGAGCTGTCCGGTGGCGGGTCCGAGCTGGCGCACCCACATCAGGTTGAAGATGATGTGCAGCAGATTGCCGTGCAGCCAGCCGGCAGACAGGATGGTCCACCACCGACCGAACACGAACACCGGCATCGCGCCGCTGGCGCCAAACAGGAACAGCGACTGTGAACTGGGGGAGAGCAGCGAGAACAGGCCGCTCATGCCGATCTGACCGCCGGAGGCGAGCAGCGTCAGCACGTAGAGCGCGGCGCAGCCGCCCATCACGACCGTGGTGAAGCCGAAGTCGTTGCCGAGGCGGCGCAGCAGGGGAGCGAACCCCCACATGCCAGGGTTCCAGCGCCCGCAGCTGTAGCACCGCTCGTCGTTGACGCCCACGAGGTTGCCACACGAGGGACAGACGATCGACCCGGTTCGCTGCCGATTGAACATGTCCCGATCATAGCCCATCGGCCGCGCTGCACGCCCCTACACCTTCAAGACCACTTTCCCGTGCGCTCCCGGCGACATCACGGCTTCGTGCGCGAGCCTCGCGTCCGCCAGCGAGAACTCGCGGCCGATGACCGGCCGCAGCGTGAGGTCCCGCAGGCCCGCGCCCACGGCCGCGTGAATCTCCGCCATCTCCCGCGGCGACGTGTTGAATAGGATCATCCCGCGAATGTCCGCGTCCCTCGCCATTGTCTGACGTGGATCGATCTCGACCGTGCCGCGGTTGCCGATGACGATGACCCGGCCGTTCCTTGCGAGCAGGCCGAGGTCGCGGTTGAGGTTGACGTTGGCCAGCATCTCCAGGATGACGTCGATGCCGTGCCCGCCGGTGGCCGCCATGATCTGATCCGCGTAGTCGGTGCCCCGGTGGTTGAACGCGTGCGTGGCTCCCACCGCCAAGACCTGCGCGAGGCCGCGGTCGGTGCCCGCCGTCGCCAGCACGACCATGCCGGCTGCGCGGGCGAGCTGGATTGCGGCGGTGCCAACGCCGCCGCTGCCCCCGTGCACGAGCACCCACTCACCGGGCTTCGCCTGCGCCCGCTGGAACAACGCGCGGTAGGCGGTGCCGTAGGGCACGCCCACCGCCGCTCCCTGCTCGAACGACACGCTGTCGGGCAGCGAATACACATGAGCGAGATCGCAGACGGCCATCTCGGCGTACGCGCCGTAGGCGCCCTCTGAGGTGCCGGTCATGTAGACGCGGGCGCCGAGGGAGAACATGGCCACGTCCGAGCCACGCGCCTCGATCGTCCCGGCGGCGTCCGCCCCCGGCGTGTACGGCAGCGAGGGAAGTCGGGCGTACGCGCCCTTGCGAATGTAGTGGTCCACCGGGTTCACGCCAGCGGCGTGGATCCGCACCAGCACCTGGCCTGGCCCGGGGGCCGGGTTCGGCAGCTCCTCCAGCCGCATCACCTCCGGCTCTCCAAACTTACGAACGACGATCGCCTTCACGGTGCCTCCTTCTACGCAGTGTATTGATCCAAGACTCCCAAGACTGACTCGTCCCTGCGGCATTCCAGTGAAATCCGCACCGGGCGTGTAAAAGCTACAGGCCGGAGACACCCGGGCTCCACGTGCCTGCCGGCGTGAGGCCTGCATCAAGCGAAAAACAGGCCGATTTCAGACGATGCCAGATGCTGGCCGTACTTTTGCTGTGCGCCAGACGGCAGGGGGAAACCAACCAATGGTACCGCAGAGCGCCGTGATTGTCTGGCAGTTGCGTGGGTTCGTCGAAGAAGTGGACTGCTACTTCGTGAAACGCACGTCAGCGTTCACGCTGACCGTCGAGCGCGCGGGTGAATCCCTCGCCGAGGAGCAGTATTCGAGCCTCCACGAAACGATGGTCCGCGCCGGTGAGCTGCGTCGCAGCCTGATGAAGGTCGGGTTCCTGCCCGTCGCGGCATCGGAAGCGGAGCCGCAGCCCGTGCTCGACTCGTTGTTGATGCATTTCGTCAAAGACGGCACCGCGGCCCCGTACGTCGGCTACGGAGCCTGAGCTCCGCCCTTCCCGTCACCCTTCGCAATTCGCTATGATGACCATGTCGGCCGCCCACGGCCGGCATCGAAGGGAGACGCATGGACTTCGCCCAGATCACACCATCCTTGTCGCCCAAACCGATCATGGAGATGGCGACCGCGTTCCAGCGGAGCCGCCCGCTGCTGACGGCCTTCGAGCTGGGGTTGTTCACAGCGCTGAACGCGGAGGCGCGGACGTCGGAGGACATAGCGGAAGCGCTCGACACGGAGCCGCGCGCGACCGACCGGCTGATGAACGCGCTCGTCGGGCTCGGCCTGCTCGAGAAGCACGAGGGCCGGTTCCGGAACACGCCGCTGGCCCAGGCCTACCTGGTCAAGGGGCAGCCAGACTATATGGGCGGACTCGGTCACACCAACCACCTGTGGGACACCTGGAGCCGCATGACCGAGGTCGTGCGCACGGGCCATCCGACCGGTCTGCCCGAGATCAATGAGCGCGGCGACGATTGGCTGCGTCCGTTCATTGCGGCCATGCACTCGCGGGCCAGGCAGACGGCAGGCGAGGTGATCCGCGCGCTCGACCTCGACGGCGTGGATCGGGTGCTGGACATCGGCGGCGGGTCCGGGGCCTACGCGATGGAGTTCGTCCGGGCGCGGCGAGGCGTCTCCGCCGTGGTGTTCGACCTGCCGAACGTGGTGCCGCTGGCCAGGATGTACATCGCCCGGGACGGGTGTGCGGCCGAGGTCACGACCACGACGGGCGACTACCTGACCGCCCCGCTCGGCGAGGGGTTCGACCTGGTGTTCATGTCGGCGGTCATCCACAGCAACGCGGCGGACGACAACCGGCTTCTCATCAGGAAGGCGGCACAGGCGCTCAATCCGGGCGGGCAGCTGGTCGTGCAGGACTTCCTGATGAGCGAAGCACGCGACGGCCCGCTCATGGCGGCGCTGTTCGCGCTGAACATGCTCGTCGGCACGCCGGAAGGCGACACCTACACCGAGTCGGAAGTCCGGTCGTGGATGACGGAAGCCGGCTGCCGATCGGTCGAACGCAAGGACACCACGTTCGGGACGAGCCTGGTCATCGGGCGGCTCTAAGGATGTAGAATAGCCGCAACGCATGACCAAGACTCGGCGGCAGACAGTCATCCTCGAACTGGTCGACCACGAACAGGTCACGAGCCAGGAGATCCTGCAGCGGCGGCTGAAGACGCACGGCATCCACGCCACCCAGGCCACGATCTCGCGCGACCTGAAGGAGCTTGGCCTGGTCAAGCGGGCGGGAGACGGCGCCTACGGCCGCCCGGGCCAGGACACGACCAGCCCCGAGAACGCGCTGGCCCACCTGCAGCGGGTCGTCGTCCGATCGCTGTCGCGGACGGCGCGGGTCGATCAACTCGTCGTGCTCCGCACGCCGCCCGGCGAGGCACAGCACCTGGCGCTCGCCATCGATCGGGTCGCGTTTCCCGAAGTGGTCGGTACGATCGGCGGCGACGACACGGTGCTTGTGATTGCCGCCGGCTCGCGGCAGGCCACCGCATTTCTCGACCAACTCGAGAAGATCGGCCGCTGACACGCTCCTCCGACCGCGCCCAGACATCATCCAGGGCGGAGGTCGTCACGGTTGAAGCAAGTTTCTGTCGGTCCCCTGGAATCTGTCTCAGGCGCAGGCCGCGCTCTTGCGCCAGCGGTATCTCGACTGGTATAGTTATGCAGTGTAATGCATACGTATCCGGCCGCGGCCGCGGCCGCCGTGAAGGAGGCGAGATGGAACGCATCGTGTTGGCATACTCCGGGGGGCTGGACACATCGGTCGCCATTCCATGGCTGGCCGAGCGGTATGGCGCCGAGGTCATTGCGGTCACGCTGGACCTCGGGCAAGGCGAGAACCTCGACTCGGCGCGCGACCGTGCCCTGGCGACTGGCGCGGTCAACGCGTACGTGCTCGACGTCCAGCAGGAGTTCGCCGACGACTACATCCTGCCTGCGCTCCAGGCCGGCGCCATCTACGAGGACCGCTACCCGCTGGCAACCGCCCTGGGGCGCCCGCTCATCGCCAGGAAACTCGTCGAGATCGCGCACGTGGAGAAGGCGAGCGGCATCGCGCACGGCTGCACCGGCAAGGGGAACGACCAGGTGCGGATCGACGTCTCGGCCCGGGCGCTCGACCCGACCATCAAGGTGTTCGCCCCCGCCCGCGAGTGGGGCATGACCCGCGCCGACGAGATCGAGTACGCGCGCGTTCGCGGCATCTCGGTACCGGTCACCAAGCAAAGCCCGTACAGCACCGACGAGAACTTGTGGGGGCGGTCGATCGAGTGCGGCATCCTCGAGGACCCGTGGGAGGAACCACCCGAGGACGCCTACTCGCTCACGCGCTCGGGCGCGGGCTGCCCGGACCTGCCGGCCTACCTCGAGCTCACGTTCGACGCCGGCGTGCCGACCGAGGTCAACCTCGTCAGCATGCCTCTCACCGAGCTGATCCACAGTGTGGCCACCATCGCCGGCGTGCACGGCGTCGGCCGGATCGACATGATCGAGAACCGGCTGGTGGGCATCAAGTCGCGCGAGATCTACGAGGCGCCGGCCGCGGTGGTGCTGCACACCGCGCACCGCGAACTCGAGGCGCTCGTCACGCCCCGCGACCTCATCCGGCTCAAGCGCGAGCTGAGCGTCAAGTACGCCGACCTCGTCTACAACGGCCTCTGGTTCACGCCGACGCGCCAGGCGATCGACGCGTTCGTCTCGACGATGCAGCCGCAGGTGACCGGGCAGGTGCGCTTGCGCCTCTTCAAGGGCGAGTGCCGAGTGGTCGGACGCCGCTCGCCGTACGCGCTCTACGACCACTCGCTCGCCACCTACGACGCCGGCGACACGTTCGATCACACCGCGGCCGTGGGGTTCATCAAACTGTGGGGCCTGCCCGTTGAAACGGTGGCGCGTCAGTCGGCCCTGCTCCAGACACGCCCTGGCAGCCAGGCGACGATCGGCGCCAGCCTCGCCGACGCAGCCGCCAGGCCGACGGCGGCGATCCACACGCGGTCGGCCATCGTGGCCGATTGGGTCGGGCTGTAACAAGGTGGCCAACCTGTGGTCGGGCCGGTTCGCCGGCGAGCCGGACCGTGAGGTCTTCGAGTTCGGGCGGTCGTTTCCATTCGATCGCCGGCTCTTCGAAGACGATGTGCGCGGCAGCCTGGCGTGGGTCGAGGCGATCTCGGCCGTCGGCGCCATCGATGCGGCGGATGCTCGGGCCATCGCCGACGGCCTGCTCGGCATCCTCTTGGACGGACGGCAGGATCCGGCGTATGTCGACGGCCCGGACGAGGACGTCCACGCCTTCGTTGAGCGGAAACTCGTCGAACGGATCGGCGAAGCGGGGAAGCGGCTGCACACCGGCCGCTCCCGCAACGAGCAGGTGTCGGTGGACCTGCGGCTCTACCTGAAGCGCCGGATCCCGGCGCTTCAGGGGGCGGTGGCGGAACTGGTGGCTACGCTCGCCGACCAGGCCGCCCTCGCGGGCGACACGCCGATGCCGGCGTATACGCACCTCCGGCGCGCCCAGCCGGTGCTCGTCGCCCATTTCTGGCTCGCGCACGTCGCCGCGCTGCGTCGCGATTACGCCTACCTCGACGTCGCCGCGGGGGCGGCCGATTGCCTGCCGCTCGGGTCGGGGGCGGTGGCCGGCACCAGCTATCCGCTCGACGTGCAGGCGCTTGCGGCCCGACTCGGGTTCTCCACCGTTGCTGCCAACAGTATCGATGCATCGTCGGATCGCGACTTCGTCTCCGTCTTCCTCCACGCCTGTTCGCTCGCGATGGTGCACCTCAGCCGCCTGGCGGAGGACCTGGTCATCTTCACGGGCGAGGAGTTCCGGTTCTTCGAGCTCTCGGACGGCGTGGCGACCGGCAGCAGTCTGATGCCGCAGAAGAAGAACCCCGACCCGCTCGAGCTCATCCGGGGCAAGGCTGGGCGCGTCATCGGACGCCACGCCGGCTGGCTGGCCACGATGAAAGGGCTGCCCGGCGGGTACAACAAGGACCTGCAGGAAGACAAGGAAGCCGTGTTCGACGCCGAATCGACGGTCTGCGGCTCGCTGTCGGCCGCGAGGACGGTCGTGGCGGGGCTCACACTCGACCAGGCACGCGCTCGCCAGTGGGCGTCGGGGCTGCTGCTGGCGACCGACGTGGCGGAGTATCTGGTGGCGCGAGGGTTGCCGTTCCGGAAGGCGCACGAGATCGTCGGGGCGATGGTCCGCATGCTGGTTGCGGACGGTCGTGATTTCGGCTCGCTCTCGGTGGAGGAGTGGGCGGCGTTCAGCCCGCTGTTCCAACCCGACGTCATCGCGGCGATCACCCCTGGGGCGGCGGTGGCGGCTCGACGCACGCCGCAGTCCACGAATCCTGCGGCCGTTGCCTCGGCCCTGGCCGACGTCCGGCTCTGGCTGACTGCCCGGGAACGTGGCCGCTGAACTTTTTCTTGCCAGGCTATGCACTGATGTGTATAGTTATGCAATGCTTGGCGGGGACTGGCGTCTTGCCGGTCCGGACGGCAGGCGGGGAGCGACGATGAGCGACCGTCCAGCGGCCATCAACGGGAAGCGCAACCAGGCGTGGGGAACGCTGCACGCCTGCCCCGCGTGCGGGCAGTGCCTGTGCTTCGGCTGTCATCCGACAGGGCCGTGCGTGGACGATGCCGCGCTTGCCGACGGTGTGGCGAGCGGCAGCCACCCGGCATCGGCGTTCACCGCGACCGGCTTTCCGGTCACGATGACAGGCGCCTGGCTCGCGGGCGGAGCGTCCGGTTCCACGGGCGTGCCCGGCCTTCGGATGCACGCCGCCTCGGACGCCGCTCACGATCGGCTTCGCTAGACATCTTCCAGGGCTGGAATCGTCCCGGTTGATGCAAGTTTCTGTAGGGCCCCTGGAATCTGTCTTATCAGCCCGCGACGCAAGTCCCGCCGGCATTCGGCCGATGCCGCGTCCCGCCCGGCGGCGTGGCTCCTTCCTCGAGTCTTCCCGATATTTTCGGTCGTCGCTCCTGGCCGGCCGGGCGCCTCGTCGCCCTCGGTGCTGCGTCGCGACTTGCACCACGGGCTGCTATCATGGTGCGTTCGCATGGAGGAGACGATTCAGGTATGACCGCACCAGCATCAGGTACCGCCGTAGCCACGCGTTTTCCGGTTCGTGTCTGGCTGATTTCTTTGGCCGGGTGGATGTTCGACTTCTACGACCTGGTGCTCTTCTCGTTCCTGCTCGTGCCGATTGGGCACGAGTTGGCACTGACGCCCGGCCAGGAAGCCACGCTGCTGGGCGTGGCGCTGGGAGGGTCCGGCATCGGCGGCATCGTGTTCGGCTACCTCTCGGACCGGTTCGGCCGGCGGCAGGTGATGACGTGGACGATCCTGCTGTACTCGATCGGCACCGGTCTCACCGGGTTCGCGACCGGCTTCTGGAGCGTCCTCGGGTTCCGGCTGCTGACCGGTCTTGGCGTGGGTGGCGAGTGGGCGGTTGGTCATGCCCTGCTTGCCGAGTCCGCACCGCCGCACATGCGCGGCCGCGCCTCGGCGCTGCTGCAGGCCGGGGAGCCGATGGGCGTGGGTCTGGCCGCGATCATGGGGTTCCTGGTGGCGCCCGTCATCGGCTGGCGCGCCGTGTTCTTCGTGTCCGCGGCCTCGGGGCTGGTCGCGTTCGTCGTCCGGACGCACCTGCCCGAATCGCACCTGTGGGAGAGCCAGCGCGAGGAGCGCCTGTCGCCGCTGCAGGCGTTGACGCTGATCGTTCGCTATCGGCTGGTCGGCGCCACGTTGAAAGGGTTCGTGCTGGCCGTCCTGAAGCTGGGCACCTACTGGACCTGCTACACCTGGCTGCCCAAGTTCCTTCAGACCCAGATGCATCAGCCGATCGGTCGCTCGGCGCTCTGGATGCTGACGGCGCAGTTCGGGCAGTTCACGGGGATGCTGCTGTTCGGGTACCTGGCCGACCGCCACGGCCGACGGGTGCTGTTCACCCTCTACTCGCTGCTGACCGCGGCGTCGCTCTATCCGCTGGCGTTCCACTGGCAGGAGTTGCTGCTGCACCCGTGGCTGTTCTGGGGCGCGTTCCTCGGGCTGGGCCTCGGGTCGGGTTGCACCGCCGGCTTCGGGGCGCTGCTCGCCGAGCTGTTCCCGACCGATATCCGCAACTTCGCGATGGGGACGACCTACAACACCGCGCGCGGCGTGCAGTTCTTCGCGCCCTTCCTGGTGAGTTTCTTCGTGGCGTCACACGGCCTCGCGGGAGGCCTGGGGGTTCCGTTCACGCTGGCGTTGGCCACGGCGACCTGGGTGTGGACGCTGCCGGAGACACGCCACCGCGACCTGTCGGCGGTGGTTTCGAAGGGGCGCTGACACGCGGTGCGCGGCCGTGCGTCAGCGCGCGGGCTGCTCAGAGAGCCAGGTCGACAATTGATCGGCCAGCTTCCCGACGGCCGCAGCGACCGCGGGCGAGAGGCCCTGGCCCATTTCGAGCGTGGCCGGCTGCACGCCAATCAGGGCGACGCGACACCCGAGATCGGACGAGAGGAAACTGGCGAGGACGGAGGGGGGCAGCGTGTGGGTGGACGCGCTCATCCCGTCGGCGTCGTGCCAGTCGATCCAGGCGAACGTTCCCGGTGGCTGTTCCTGGTGCGCCGCGTCGATCTCGAGGACGAGATCGGGGCGGAAGCGCCGCAACGGCCCGGTGAAGTTCTCCGGCGCCGTGCCGCCGTCGATCAGCAGCACGCCCGGCGTGGCCGCCATGCGCGCCGACAGTTCTCTCACGACGCACACGCCGGCGCCATCGTCGCCGTTCATGTCATTACCGACGCCGAGCACCGCGATGCGTGCCGGCCGCGGATTGGGAAAGAGCAGTGTGTCCACGCGGTCAGCCACAGGGATCTGGGAGAACAGAATTCAGATGTCAGCTGGCTACGTCGTCGCCGGCGCCACCGGAACCACCGGCGCTGCGCCCAGCTTGCCTGTCACCTGGGTGAGCAGGGCTTGGATATCTTCTTCGCGGCCGAAGGAGACGAGGAACGCTTCCTTGCTCAGGGCCGCCAGCTCCCACTGCTCGTGCGACATGCCGAGGGCGTCGAACTTGCAGCTCACCACGCACTGCGCGCAGTAGGTGCAGCGGTCGGTGTGGAAGCGCATCACGAAGCGCTTGGCGACCTTGTCCACCACCATGATCTCGATGCCGTTGGCGGGGCAGTCGCGCACGCAAATCTTGCAGCCGGTGCACTTGGCCGGGTCGAAGGTGAGTTGCCCTCGCAGGCGTTCTGGGGCGGCTTTCCGTTCGAACGGGTAGCGCTCGGTCACCGGCCGCTTGAACAGCGACCGGGAGATATCGCCAAGCATGGCGCCGATTCTCATGTCAGGCTCCACGAAGTCAGAAAGCAGAAGTCAGAAGTCAGAATTCAGAAGAGAGAACTTGCCACGCTGTCCGCGGGCGACCAGCCGGTCGCCCCTACGGTGTCTTTGCCCGCTGCCCGCTGCCCGCCGCCCGCTGCCCGCTATCTCATGAACACCAGCAGGAACAACTGCGCCAGCGCCAGCAGGATGCCGATCCGCCACCACATGCCGACCGTCTGGTCGATGCGCAGGCGGCAGAACAGCGACTGCAGGGCCGCTGTGACGAGCAGCAGGCCTCCGGTTTTCAGCACGAACTCGATCGGGTTGGCGAGCCCGCCGAGGTAGAAGGCGGCCATCAACGTGAGGCCGACGAGCAGCTCCACGTCCCGGCCGATTCGGAACAGCGCCCATCCGCGGCCGCTGTACTCGGTCATCGGGCCGGCCACGATTTCCGTTTCCGCCTCGGGTGAGTCGAACGGCGGCAGTTCGAGCTTGCCCATCAAGCCCACGAGCGCGACGAGGAAGCCGACCGGCTGCGTGAGGACCAGCCACCAGTGCCCCTGCGCGTAGGCGTCGACCTGGCTGATCTGCCAGCTGCCGGCGGCGATCGCCGGGCCGAGCAGGGCCATCAGAAACGGCGCTTCGTAGGAGAACAGCTGCGTGAGCGCGCGGGTCGCGCCGATGAGGGAGAACCGGTCGAGGGTGTTCGCGCCGGCCAGTCCCATCGAGAGCGTCATGAGGCTGAGCAGGTAGAGCGTCACGATCAGGTCGCCGGTGAAGCTGTAGGACGGCGCAATGCCGGCCATCGGCACGTAGAGGGCCGCGGTGAGCGTCCCGACGAGCGCCACGACGGGCAGGCCGTGGAAGAGCACGGGGTTCACGCCGTCGGGGACGATCTCCTCCTTGGCGAGCAGCTTGACCACGTCGGCCACGGGCTGGAACCAGCGCGGCCCGATGCGGTTCTGGAACCGGGCCACCAGCTTCCGGTCGGCCCATTCATACACCGTCCCGGCAGACAGGAGGAACAGCCCTCCCGGGAAGAACAGTAGCGCGACAAGGGGTGGCAGCTCGATGTTCATCGGTAGTACTCGATTCCGTATTGACGAAGCCTTGCCCACGTCCATGTTTCCGCAGTGCTGCGCCGCCGGACCGTCACCAGGCGGTCGTTGCAGGAGAAGCACGGGTCGATGCCGGCGATCAGCATCGGCACGTCGGCCAGCTTGTGCCCGGGCGCCGTGGCCAGCACCGAGCCCCAGTTGCACAGGCTGGGCGTGCGGACCTTCACGCGGTCCGGGTTCGGGCCGCCCGCGCTCTTCAGGAAATAGAACAGCTCGCCGCGCGGCGCTTCGACGCGGCTGACGGTCTCACCCGGCGGGACCCTCGGCTTCACGCGCACCGCCAGGTCGCCGGCCGGCAGCTTGTCGAGGATCTCGCGGATGACCCGGTAGCTCTCGAACAGCTCCTGGATGCGGACGACGAACTTCGCCTCGAGGTCGCCGGCCGTGGCGGTGATCGTCTTGACCGGGAAGTCCGGGTAGGCGGCGTAGGGTGCGTCGACGCGGATATCGCGCGGCACGCCGGACGCGCGCGCCGTCGGCCCGACCGTCCCGAGGGTCTCGGCCTCGAGGGAGGTCATCTTGCCCACGTTGCGGGTGCGCCCGATCAGCGTCTCGTCGGTTGTCACCACTTTCAGATAGTGATGCGTGCGCGGCTCGAGGAAGTCGACCGCGCGGCGGATGGCGTCTGCCTGCGTGTCGTCCACGTCGAACTTCACGCCGCCGAGGACGTTGCACGAGTAGTTGACGCGGTTGCCCGTCAGCCCCTCGAGGACGTCCATGATCATCTCGCGGTCGCGCCACGAGTACATGAACAGGGTGTCGAAGCCTCCCTCGTGGGCGGCGACGCCCAGCCAGAGCAGGTGGCTGTGTACGCGCTCGAGCTCCGCCACCAGCACGCGGATCGCCTGGGCGCGGGGCGGCGCCTGCACGCCGGCCAGCGCCTCGACGCCGAGCGCGTAGGCCGTGGCATGCACGTGCGAGCAGATCCCGCAGATCCGCTCCAGCATGTACATGGCCTGCGTCCAGTTCTGTTGTTCAACGCCCTTCTCGATCCCGCGGTGGACGTAGCCCAGGCGCACGGTCGCGGCGGTCACGATTTCGCCGTCCACGGTGATCTCGAAGTGGCCAGGCTCCTTCAGGGCCGGGTGTTGCGGCCCGATCGGGACGACGAAGGTCTTGCGGGGTTCCTGCTGAGTGTCCATTGCATCTCTCTTTCGCAATCTCTGGCAAGCCGACGGCCCGCCCATCTACACCGCGCTGGTGAGACCCTTGAACGACTTCCGCAAGGGATAGGTGTGGTCCGGCCAATCGTCGGGCAGCAGCAGGCGCCCGGTGTCCGGAGTCCCTTCGACGATGATCCCGAACATCTCGTGCAGCTCGCGCTCGTAGAGCGTGGCCGACGGAATGATCGAGCAGATGCTCGGCACCCTGGCGTCGTGATACGTCACGCTCACGCGCAAGGTGGCTACCAGGGCCCCGTTCACGAACTGATAGAGCGCCTCCAGCCGGTCTTCGACCGGGCCGACCGGTTCGGCCGGAGGCTCAGCTGGCTTGGTCACGGGCTTGGGCTTCGGCCACGGGTGGTCGAGGCCGGTAATGGCCGCGAGGTACCCCCAGCGCGCATCGACGAGGGCCTTCACCGCGGCCGGCAAGTCCGCGCGCCGGATGACGACGTCGATGCGCGACACTTCACGCGACGGCGCGCCGACGGCAAACGGTTTCAGCAGCGTTTCTGCCGCGACGACGGTCTGTTCGAGGTCCATAGCCATCTCCTCACGCCACCGCTTCGGCGTCCGGGGCCTTGGGCGCCGGTTGCTTCAGGCTGTTCAGCAGCGCGACCACGCCGTAGATGATCGCCTCTGGCCTCGGCGGACACCCGGGCACGAATGCGTGGACCGGGATCACGTCCGCCAGGTTCCCGACGATGTTGTAGCAGCCCTGGAAGGCGCCGCCAGAAATGCCGCAGGATCCGACCGCGACGACGAACTTCGGATCGGGCATCTGCTCGTAGATGCGAACGAGCCGGTCCCTGGCCTGCCGCGTCACCGGCCCGGTGCAGATCAGCACGTCGGCATGACGAGGGCTGCCCTGGAGCTTGATGCCAAAGCGCTCGATGTCATACCTGGGGGTCAGCGTAGCCAGGATCTCGATGTCGCAGCCGTTACACGATCCGCTGTTGAAGTGGATGGCAAACGGCGAGTTGACCCGCGCCCACGTCCTGAGCGGGTTCATGATCGCCTGGAGCAGCGAATCGTTACCCATACAACCCTCCTATCCGAGAATCAGCGCCACGAGCGCGATGAAGAGCCCGACCAGATACACCGCGGCGGGCATCGGGAGACTGCCGATCCCAAGCACCAGCATGGCGAGGTGCACCACGGCGAAGAACAACGCGATCAGGAAGAAGGGCTGGTAGCCCGGCGCTGCCTCGAAGGTCGGCGACGCCTCGCCGCTGCCGTACACGCTCGACTTGACCGCGTTGGCATTGGCCGGCCCCGCGAGCAGGCGACCAAGGCCGAGGAGCACCAGCACCAGCGGGACATACGCCAGGAACGCGACCGGGGGTGAAAGTAGCAGGCCCATCATCTCCTCACAAGTAGAGGCGGATTTGAAATCCGCCCCTACGCTAGAACTGCGCCAGCGCCGCGCTGCTGCTGAAGATCGACACCAGGTGCACCGCCGCCGGGTGCGTGATGAAGTCCACCAGGCCCGGCCAGAACCCGAGCACAACCACGAGCAGCGTCAGCACCGCCAGCGGGGCGCCCATCAGGAACGACACCGGGCGCCCGGCTGCCACCGCGGCCGAGGGTTCGTGCCGGTACATGCGGTTCACGAGCGGCGCGTAGTAGGCGAGCGACAACACGCTGTTGACCGCCGCGAAGATCACGAGCAGCTCGACGCCGGTGCTCCGGGTCTCGAAACCCGCCACGAAGATCTGCCACTTGGACATGAACCCGGAGAGCGGCGGCAGGCCACCGAGGGCCAGCACCGCGACACTCAGCGCAAACGCGGTCATCGGATACCGGTTTCCGGCACCGTTCAGGTCATCCACCGTCAGCGGGGCGTGGCTGCCGCGGACCACGTGCAGCGAGTAGAGCAGCGCACCAGCCGCCATGAAGGCGAGCCCCTTCATCAGCGCGTGGTTCAGCAGGTGGAAGAAGCCGCCGGCCGCGCCGTTCACGATGCCGTACCCGACCGCCACACCGAAGCCGATGAGCATGTATCCCATGTGGCTGACGCTCGAGTAGGCGAACATGCGCTTCACTTGCGTCTGCCGCAGCGCCATCAGGTTTCCGACGATCATGTTCAACGCGCCGAACCCCAGGAGCAGGGCGCCCCAGGTCGCGGCGGCGGGCGCCAGGCAGCCGAGCGACCGGAGCATCGCCACCAGCCCGGCTTCGATGACGACGCCGGAGAGCATCGCGCTGATGCCGCTCGGCGCTTGCGAGTGGGCGTCGGGCAGCCACGTGTGCAGCGGGACCAGCGCCGTCTTCACGCCGAAGCCGATCAAAAACAGCGCGCCGGCCGCCAGCAACTGCGGCGGCGTCGGCCGTGCCGCCGTCGCGGCCACCTGCTGCAGGTCGAGGGTGCCGGTCTGCGCGAACACGAACGCGATGCCGATCAGCACCAGCGCCGACCCGACCGCCGACTGCACCAGATACTTCACGCCGGCTTCGAGCGCGCCCCGCTGCTCGCGGTAGAACGCCACCAGCAGGAACGAGGTGACGGTCATCGCCTCGAACCACACCCACAGGTTGAACAGGTCGTGCGCGCACCCGAGGCCGACCATCGTGGCGGCCATCGACACGAGCAGCGCGTAGTACTTCTCCTCACCCTCTTCACCGCGCATGTACGGGATCGAGAAGATCGACACCAGGAAGGTGAGCGCCATCACCGTGACCGCGACGACGAGGCCCACGCCGTCCATGCGCAGCGAGATGGTCCCGACCGACACCGACACCGGGCCGCCCGCGAGCACCGCCTCGCCGAGGAACCAGAGCGGAACGCCGGTCACCGCCAGCGTCAACACCGCCAGCCACCGGGCCGGGGCCGCGGTCGCCCCCAGGCGGAAGCTGATACGACCGGCCAGATAGATGACGGGCGACGCCACGAGGGGCAACAGGAGCAACCAGGTCAACGCCAGTATCGGATTCATAAGATCAGGCCCCTCCGAGCGCCAGGATGGCCAGGACAACGACCAGCCCGACGAGGATCGCCATGACATTCCAGTTGAGCACGCCGTTGTGCGTCGTGCGGAGCGACTCGGCCGACGCCTCCGTCACGCTGACGACGGCGCGGTTGATCGCCTCGAAACCGAAGCTGTTCGACGCCATGGTCCCGATCCCGCGAAGCGAGTGGGCGAGACCAGCCAGTCGCGCGCGCTGCCACCAGGCGGCGAGGCCGAGCGCCACCACCGCGAGCGCCACGAATGTCGTCGGCGCCGTCGCGACCTGCAGCAAGAGGGCTCCCGTCGATTCGACGTCGTGACCCGCCGGCAGCGCCTTCCCGAGGAAATGGCCGAAGCTCCCCGCCAGCAGCCACGTCGTCAGCGTGCCGAGCGCCAGCGGCACCAGCGCGATCTTCATCGCCGGGCCCGCGTCGTGCACGTGCTGGCCGCTGCGCGGCTCGCCGTAGAACACCATCGTCAGGAACCGGAGAGTGTAGAGGGCCGTCAGCCCCGCGCCGACCAGCATGAACAGCCAGGCCCACAGCGGCCCGCCCTCGTGACCCGCCTCGAGCACCAGTTCCTTGCTCCAGAACCCGTTCAGGACGGGGATGCCCGCCAGCGCCAGCCCGCCGATGATCATCACCACCTTCACCAGCGGCATCTGCTTGCCGAGGCCGCCCATCTCGCGCATGTCGCGGGTGTGCACCGCGTGGATCACCGCGCCCGCCGACAGGAACAGCAGCGCCTTGAAGACCGCGTGCGAGAGGAGGTGGAACTGGCTGGCGAAGATGCCGCCCGCGCCAATCGCGTACACCATGTAGCCGAGCTGGCTGACGGTCGAATACGCCAGCACCCGCTTCAGGTCGTTGGAGACGAGGGCCATCACGGCCGCCATCAGCGCGGTGACGGCGCCGACCGCGACGACCGCCAGCTTCCAGTTGGGCACCGCCTCGAAGGCCGGGTAGAAGCGCGCGAGCAGGTACACGCCCGCGTTCACCATCGTCGCCGCGTGGATGAGCGCGCTGACCGGGGTGGGCGCTTCCATCGCGTCCGGCAGCCAGGTCTGGAACGGGAACTGCGCCGACTTGGCCGCGGCCGCAACCAGGAAGCCGAACGCCATCAGGGCCAGCACGTTCGGCGGCAGCCTGTCGGCGCCGGCCAAGAACGTCGGCACGTCGTAGTTGCCCTGATAGGCGTAGAGAAACAGCGCGCCGGCGAGCAGGCCGATGCCGCCCACCTGCGTGATGATCAACGCCTTGATCCCCGCCGCCACCGCCTTCGGGTCGTCGTTGTAGAACGAGATGAGGGCGTACGAGCAGAGCGCCGTGATCTCCCAGAATACGAAGATCAGCAGGAGGTTGCTCGAGAGGACGAGCCCCACCATCGACCCGATGAAGAAGAGCACGTAGGCGTAGTAGCGGCCCAGCTGCTTCTCGCCCTTCATGTAGTCGACCGAGAAGACGACCGCCAGGCAGCCGATCGTCGTCGCGACGACGGCCAGGAACACCGCCAGGCCGTCGGGCAGGAACGTCACCTGGCCGAACGCCGAGCCGAGCGGGAAATCGAGGACGTTCACCTCGCTCCGCAGAGGAATCATGGCCAGCGCGGCCACTGCGCCAGCGAGGGCGAACACCACCGCCAGCGCGTGCTGAAGTTGCGGTTGTCGGTCCCGGACCAGCCAGATCAGCACCGCGCCCGCCCACGGCAGGGCAATCGAGAGGATGGCAAGGGTTGAGATGTCCGGCATCGCGCTACCTCCGCAGTGTCGACAGCGCCTGGAGATCCAGGGTGCCGAACTGCCGCCGCACCTGCACCGCGAGGGCGAGCGCGACGACGGAGACGATCGTGTCGGCCACGATCACGGTGAGCGCCAGGGTCTGGCCGGTCTGCACCTGGCCGGACAGCCGGCCGGCCAGCAGCAGCGCGAGCAAGGCGCCTTTGACGAGGATCTGCAGGCCGACCACCACCTTGATCAAGTTGCGCGTGACGAGCAGGCCGAGGAGTCCGATCCCGAGCAGTCCGAGCACCGCCACCGCGGCCATGAGGGGAAGCGACAGCGACATCATTGACTCTCCTTCCGGGCGTCCGCCCGTCCCCCGGCCAGCAGCCCCAGCACCGCCAGAACGCCGCCGATGATCAGGACCACCTGGAGGAGGACGTCCAGGCTGCGGTGCTCCCACACCACCGTGGCGAACTTGTCGGCCTGCACCAGGCTCGACTCGACGCGGAGGTTCGGCAGGGCCATGGCCGCGCCGAGACCGACGGCACACAGGGCGACGATGCACGCCAGCGGCGCCGGCACGAGCGACCGGAGCGTGACGGGCGGTTCCTCGCCGGCAATGTTGATGGCAAACACGAACAGGACGGTGACGAGCCCGGCACCAACGCTCAGCTCGATGACGGCCACCTCCGGCGCGCCCAGCCGGAACATCATGATGGCCGTGAGCGCCGACGCGCCCGCCAGCCAGAGCGCCGCGATGAGCAGGCGTGTGCCGCGAACGGCCTGGAACGCACACCCCAGCATCGCTGCCACGATTAGCAGATCGAACATGGACGAGTCCCTTGATGGAAAATAACGATGGAAATGCTGCGCCTTCCCGAGGGGCTGTCTGGTGACGCCGCATAATTGCGGCGCATGGCCCGACTCGGAACGGCAGCAGATGGCAGGACCGACGAAGCTAGTCCCCGACGAGAGCCACGCGAGCGAACGAAGATAATGGCGTCAACGGACGGATATAAGCGAAGTGGCCTTCGACACGGTCTGCGGCCGCGTCCGATCCTCGGCATATTACCACGATTTCTTTTTTCCCGACGTCGAAGACTT
>Ga0209745_1000416_pt1 | contig 25658 bp, 20 predicted proteins | sample BarGraNGADG00312_FD_184495 | JGI IMG/M metagenome (GOLD analysis project Ga0209745, IMG submission 184495) | Arctic peat soil microbial communities from Barrow, Alaska - Barrow Graham LP Ref core NGADG0004-312 (SPAdes) (version 2) | ecosystem: Environmental > Terrestrial > Soil > Wetlands > Peat...
CTGGTAGATGGTCGAGATCCCGGCCTTCGTCGCGGCCTGGGGCGTGGCGAAGGTGACCTCTTCGCCCTGCCACAACATCGAACCGGCGTCCGGGCGGTGTACGCCGGCCATCACCTTGATCAGGGTGGACTTGCCTGCGCCGTTCTGACCGAGCAGGCAGTGAACCTCGCCGGCCCGAACCTCGAGCTGTACACCGTCCAGAGCACGTACGCCCGGGAACGTCTTGACGATCCCAGATAGGCGCAGGACGACGGGCTGCTCGTTGGCAGGTGTCATGACGGCACCTCCACCCAGCTCGTGGACGCGGCGGCCTCGACAACGGCCGAGGTCAGGACAGCGGCGCGCAGGCCGTCGGCAAAGGTCGGCAGGCCGTCGGGCTTGTCGCCGTCGATCGCCGAGTAGACGTCCGAGACAAAGGAGTTGAATGCGTCCTGGAACCCTTGGGGGTGGCCGGACGGCAGCCTTGAGTAGCTCTCGGCCGCCCGGCCGAATGTCTCAGGGCCGCGCATGACGATGCGGTTCTCGGCCATTCCACCAACCCACAGCGAGTCGGGAAGCTCCTGGTCGAATGAGTAGGACGCGTTCTGTCCGTCGAAGGAGAACCACAGCCGGTTCTTGCGGCCTGGGCTGGCTTGGGAGACCACGACAGACCCGATCGCGCCCTGGTCGGTCTCGAAGAGAACCACGGCGCCGTCCTCCGTGCCGACGGAGGCCATGCCGTCCGCCGTACGACGCTTCGCAAAGGCCGAGCCCATCCGCGCGGTGAGGCGGGAGATGCGGTGCCCCGTGGTGAACTCCATCAGGTCGCACCAGTGGACGCCGATGTCGCCGAACGCACGGGAGGGGCCGCCGAGAGCGGGGTCTACCCGCCAGTTGGTCAGGTCCGGTGAAGCCAGCCAGTCCTGGAGGTAGCTCCCGTGAAGCACCCACAAGGGGCCGGCCGCCTCGTGCGCGATGCGTTCGCGTGCCTCGCGCACCGATGCGTAGAAGCGGTAGACGAATGGTACGAAGGCGAGGACGTCTGCGTCGGTCGCCAGGTCGGTCAGGCGCTGCGCGTCGGCGACGGACGTCGCGAGGGGCTTCTCGCAGATGAGGGGCTTGCCCGCGGAGATGACCGCTTGCGCCACCTGCACGTGAGTGTGGTTGGGCGAGCAGATATGCACGACGTCGATGTCGTTCGCCGTGACCAGCTCGTCGAGGCAGGAGGCGCCACGTCCGGCACCAAGTGCCCGCACCCCTCGCGCCGTGGACTCGCGTCCGGAGTCGAGCACGGCCACGACTTCGCCCCCGGCCGCGCGCACCGCGTGGGCGTGTACACCCGCGATGAAGCCGGTCCCCACGAGCCCGGCACGGAGTCTACGGCTCATGTCCGCTCCCTCCCGGTGCTTCGCCTTCCGGCTCCTGTATGCCGCCCCTCTGCGAGAGCAAGTGCGGTGAAACTAGGTCTAATGCACAGATCGTGCCAAAGTCAACCCCTTGGGGGACGAAGTGAGTGACACGTCTTCCGCCATGACCGCATCTTGCTTGCCGCTTCTGCCTGCATACAGGTTTACTGTGATGTAGCACCCACCGACATGGAGCACGGCAGGGGTGCAGCAGGGCAGCAGGGGCAGCAGGGTGCAGCATGACGCAACAGGGAGGCGGGCTTGGTGGGCACGGGATCGGCCGGAGTCACCTCGCTGGCCTTCGACCAGCTTGACTCGTTCGCCCTGGTGCTGGGCGGGGTGCGGACGGGAGGCTTGCGGACCCGCCCCGAGCTCGTTCGAGTACTCGGCCTCGGCCGCAACCTGGTCAGCCAGCGGGTGAGCGATCTGATCGAGCTCGGGCTGCTCCAGAACGGCCGCATGGCCCCCTCCACCGGTGGCCGGCCGTCGCGCGAGCTGCGCTTTCGCTCCGCCGCCGGCTGCCTGCTCGTGGCCGATCTCGGCGCGACTCACCTGCAGGCCGGCCTCACCGACCTCGACGGTGAGGTGATCGACTACCGCGTGGAGCCGCTAGACATCTCCACAGGGCCCGAGGCGACGCTGGACCGGATCGAGCAGGTGTTCGACAACATCCTCGAAGCCCGCCCTGGATCAGCCAGGGCGCTGTGGGGGATCGGGGTCGGGCTTCCGGGACCTGTCGAGTTTTCGCGCGGCCGCCCCATGGCCCCGCCGATCATGCCGGGGTGGGACGACTACCCGGTCCGGGACCGGCTGGCCGCCAAGTATGCCGCACCGGCCTGGGTGGACAACGACGTGAACGTGCTCGCGCTCGGGGAGCTACGCGCCGGCATCGGCCGCGCCGAGCAGGACCTGCTCTATATCAAGGTCGGCACGGGCATCGGGGCAGGTCTGATCTCCGGAGGCCGCCTGCACCGAGGAGCGCAGGGCGCCGCCGGCGACATCGGCCACGTGCCGGTCCTTGATGACGACAGCGTGATGTGCCGCTGCGGGAACACCGGGTGCCTGGAAGCAGTGGCCGGCGGCTTCGCCCTCGCGCGCGACGGTCTGGCGGCTGCACAGGCCGGGCACAGCCGCCTGCTTGCCGAGGTTCTCGACGCCAATGGCGCCATTGCCACTGAGGACGTCCTACGGGCTGCCGCCCTTGGCGACCAGACCAGCCTGGGCCTGCTGACGCGCGCAGGTCGACTCGTCGGGCGGACCCTCGCGACGCTGGTGAACTTCTACAACCCCTCTCTCATCGTCATGGGCGGGCAGATCAGCGCGGCAGACGAGGCTTTCCTGGGTGAGCTGCGGCGAACGGTGTACGGGCGCTCGATGGCCTTGGCCACTCGCGACCTGCGCATCAAGACCTCGCCGCTGGGCGACAGAGCTGGGCTGTTGGGCGCGGCGTTCCTCGTCGCCGACGAGCTGTTTGCGCGCGACTGCCTCGGTCGATGGATCTCAGAAGGCTCACCGTGTGGCCGAACGAACCTTTCGACGCTCGTAGCAGGGTCATAACCATCATCAAGCCCGCGAAAGCCGGCCCAAGCTTTACGGTAGGCCGAGGCGGCCGCCAGTCTCGTGTGTGAAGTGGCGGGCCAATACCGGGCCACGCACGGTACTGCGAGCCTCTGGCCTGCGGAAATGCCCTGAATCACACGTTGAAGCGGAACTCCACCACGTCTCCGTCGGCCATGACGTAGTCCTTGCCCTCGATGCGGACCTTGCCGGCAGCCTTGGCCGAAGCCATCGAACCCGCCGCCACGAGGTCAGCAAAGGAGACCACCTCGGCCTTGATGAACCCGCGCTGGAAGTCTGTGTGGATCACGCCGGCTGCCTGGGGGGCCGTCCAGCCCCGGTGGATCGTCCAGGCTCGCGTCTCCTTGTATCCGGCGGTCAGGAAGGTCTGCAGGCCGAGACTCGAAAAGCCCACTCGCGCAAGCTGATCCATGCCGGCCTCGTCAACACCGACCGACGCCAGGAGCTCGGCCGCGTCCTCGGGCTCAAGCTCGGCGAGGTCCATCTCGAGCTTGGCGTCGAGGTAGATCGCGTCTGCAGGTGCGACCAGCGCGGACAGCGTCGACCTGAGCGACTCGTCGGTCAGCTGGTCCTCGTCGAGGTTGAACACGTAGAGGAACGGCTTGGTGGTGAGCAGGGACAGCTCACGGATCGCCTCGAGGTCCACGCCGGCAGCCGCGCCCGCGGCATACAGGGTGTCTCCGGCCTCGAGCACCTTCTGTGCGGCAAACGCGTTGTCCAGCACGGCCCTCTTGTCCTTGTTGACCCGTGCGTCCTTCTCCATCCGCGGCAGGGCCTTCTCGAGGGTCTGCAGGTCGGCGAGGATCAGCTCGGTGTTGATCGTCTCGATGTCGCCCTCGGGGCTGACCTCGCCGTTGATGTGCACGACGTCGTCGTCCTTGAACGCCCGGATCACCTGGCAGATCGCATCGGCCTCACGGATGTTGGCCAGGAACTTGTTGCCCAGACCCTCACCCTCGGAGGCGCCACGAACGATGCCGGCGATGTCCACGAAGGACACCGTCGCCGGCACCAGACGCTGGCTGTCGAAGAGCTTGACCAGCACCTCGAGCCGGGGGTCAGGCAGCGCCACCACACCGATATTGGGCTCGATCGTGGCGAACGGGTAGTTCGCCGCGAGCACGTTGTTCTTGGTCAGTGCGTTGAAAAGGGTGCTCTTGCCGACGTTGGGCAGGCCGACGATGCCAATAGTGAGTGCCACAAGGACAGGAGTTTAGTGGCCATCGAGGCTGTATGCCGCCACGCACCTCAGCTGTCAGGGAAGCAGCACCAAAACATCATCGAGGACTTGTCGCTGGAGTGGTCGCCGCCGTGTCGTCCAGCGGTTGTCGGTCCCATCTGGCACGGTGAGGCACATGGAGATCCTGATTGCTGCCGTCGTGGGGTTGTTGCTCGGCGTTGGGGCGGCGACCGTCGTGGCGCGCGTCCTGTTCGCAGTGCGCTCCGCCGCCCTGTCCACCGAGCGTGACCTGTTGCGTGAGCGGGTGATCGACCTCGAGGCCGCAGTCTCCGACGATGCCCAGACGGCAACGATCCTGGCTCCCCTGCGGGACGCCTTGGTTCGTGTCGAGCGACAGGTGGGCACCCTCGAGCGCGACCGCCAGGCTCAGTTCGGCGAGCTCGGTGAGCGCCTCGGTCACGTCACCTCCACCACAAACGCTCTGCGCGATGCCACCGCGTCCTTGGCTGGGTCACTCAACGCCTCGACCGTCCGCGGGACCTGGGGTGAGGTGCAGCTGCGTCGGGTCCTCGAACACTCAGGCATGCTCGCCCGCTGCGACTTCGACGAGCAGGTGAGCGCGGTGAGCAGTCACGACCGTGGGGTGCGCCCTGACGTGCTGGTCCGCCTCCCCGGCGACAAGTGCCTCGTCGTCGACGCCAAGGCTCCGATGACCGCCTTCCTTGCGGCACAAGCCGATTCGCTCGACCCGATCGAGCGCACCCGTCTGTTGGGCACCCATGCAACCTCGCTGCGGGGACACGTCGAGTCTCTCGCGGCGAAGGCCTACTGGTCTGCGTTCACGACGACGCCTGAGATGGTCGTCTGCTTCGTCCCCGGCGACGCGATCCTCGCCGCGGCCCTTGGCGCCGACCCGACGCTGTATGAGTACGCCATGAGCAAGAAGGTCGTCCTGGCCTCCCCAGGCACCCTGCTTGCCCTGTTGCGCACCGTCGCCTTCACCTGGCAGCAGGACGCCCTGACCGCCAACGCACAGGCTCTGCTCAAGCTCGGGAACGAGCTGTATGCACGGCTGGGCACGTTGGGCTCGCACGCCACCAAGATGGGGGCGTCGCTGCAGAAGTCCGTCGAGAGCTACAACGCGCTGGTGGGCGCACTGGAGTCGCGGGTGATGGTGACGGCCCGAAAGATGCATGAGCTCGGTCTGGCGGATGGGCCGATACCCGCAACCGAGCCGGTCGAGACCGCCCCCCGGCCCCTGACGGCCGCGGAGCTGGTCGTGGTGTTGAACTCAGAGGTCCTGGACCCAGACGTGGCCCGGCCCGAGCTGGACCTGGGCCAGGTGCGTGAGCTGGGACCGGGCCGCACCGGTGGAGCCCACCCCCGGTCCGCCTGAGTCCGTCTAGTGCAGTGAGCCCGCGTCGTGGCGCAGCGGGGTGGCCTCGACACCGGAGCCGGACTTGAGATCGTGTCGCAGCTCATGCGGAAGCGAGAACAACACGCTCTCCTCGGCGGCAACGATCGGCTGCACATCCTCATAGCCACGCTCGGCCAGGAAGGCCAGGACGCCGCGCACCAGCACCTCGGGCACGCTCGCGCCACTCGTGACGCCGACCGTGCGAACCCCGTCGAGCCAGGAGGGATCGATCTCCTCGGCGTAGTCCACCAGATGGCCCGCTGCCGCACCGTGCTCCAGCGCAACCTCGACCAACCGCACGGAGTTCGAGGAGTTGCGCGATCCCACGACGATCATCAGGTCGGTGTCCGGCGCCATCTGCTTGACGGCCAGCTGACGGTTCTGGGTGGCGTAACAGATGTCGTCACTGGGCGGGTCCTGCAGCTGGGGAAACTTCTCGCGCAGCCGGCTCACCGTCTCCATGGTCTCGTCGACGGACAGCGTGGTCTGCGACAGCCAGATGACCTTGGACGGATCGCGGACCTCGACGTTGGCGACGTCATCAGGGCCGTCCACCAGTGTCACGTGGTCCGGGGCCTCCCCCGCCGTGCCGACGACCTCCTCGTGGCCCTCGTGACCGATCAGCAGGATGTCGTAGTACTCGTCGGCGAAACGCACGGCCTCACGGTGGACCTTGGTCACCAACGGGCACGTTGCGTCGATCGTCTTCAGCGAGCGCGCCCGCGCCTCGTCATGCACGATCGGCGCGACCCCATGGGCCGAGAAGATGACCGTGGCGCCCTCCGGCACCTCCTGGGTCTCGTCGACGAAGATCGCGCCACGTTTCTGCAACGTGGTGACCACGTGCTTGTTGTGGACGATCTCCTTGCGGACGTAGACCGGCGGCCCGTAGAGCTCCAGCGCCTTCTCGACCGTCACGACGGCCCTGTCGACGCCGGCGCAGTACCCCCGCGGAGCGGCCAACAGCACTCGTTTTGTCGTCACGGTCACCCGACAATGGTAAGTCGCCTCCTACAGTGACCTCGTGAGCAGCCCCAAACCCCTCCCTGAGCGCGCTTCGGACACGACCGCGGAGGATCCCTGGCCGATACGGCTGCTCAGTCTGAAGATCGCGGACTATGTCGACAAGATGTCGGTTCTGTGGGTCGAGGGTCAGGTGGTCCAGGTCAACCGCCGTCCGGGACAGGCCACCGCCTACCTCACGCTGCGGGACGCAGACGTCGACATGTCGCTCAGCGTTACCGTCCGCACCACCACGTTGGATGCCATGTCCACGCCGCTGGCCGAGGGTGCACGCGTCGTCGTGCAGGCCAAGCCGGCGTTCTGGACCAAACGCGGCACCCTGCATCTGGACGCCCGCCAGATCCGCCCTGTCGGGATCGGCGAGCTGCTCGCCAGGCTCGAGCACCTCAAGCGCGTCCTGGCTTCCGAGGGGTTGTTCGACCAGGACCGCAAACGCCCGTTGCCATTCCTGCCCGGCAAGGTCGGGCTCATCTGCGGCCGGGCCAGCGCAGCGGAGAAGGACGTCGTCGAGAACGCCCGACGGCGTTGGCCCGCAGTCCAGTTCGAGATCCGAGCGGTCTCGGTCCAAGGCCCCAACACCGTTCCTGAGGTCAGTGCGGCCCTGCGTGAGCTCGATGCCGATCGCAGCGTGGATGTCATCGTGATCACGCGCGGCGGCGGCTCGTTCGAGGACCTGCTCCCCTTCAGCAACGAGGCCCTGGTCAGAGCGGTCGCCGAGGCGGTCACCCCGGTCGTGAGCGCCATCGGCCACGACGTCGACACCCCCCTGCTCGACTTCGTCGCGGACCTGCGCGCCTCGACCCCGACCGACGCGGCGAAACGGATCGTCCCCGATGTCATCGAGCAGCGGGCCGCGATCGAGCAGACCCGACAGCGGGTATGCCGGGCGCTCACGTCGCGCGTGCACGGCGAACGACGTCTGTTGGTCTCCTTGCGGTCGCGGCCGGTCATGGCCGATCCGCGCGCCATGATCACGGTCCGAAGGCAGGAGCTGGACGCCCTCACCGACCGGGCTCGCCAGCGCGTGCGTGCCAAGGTGCACCGCGCTGGTGACCAGGTCGACCACCTTCGAGCACAGGTTCGGTCATTGTCGCCGCTGTCCACGCTCGAACGCGGATACGCGGTCGTGCAGCACGCCGACGGCCGGATCGTGATGGATCGCACCGACGTCGACCCCGACGAGCTGCTGCGCGTGCGGGTGGCCCGCGGCGACTTCGGGGTCCGCCCCGTCAGCGAACGGCAATAGGGTGTTCAGGTGGCAGCCAAGGACACCGGGACCCCGCCCTCAAAGACGGCCGACTTCCCGGACATCACGAACCTGACCTACGAGCAGGCTCGCGACGAGTTGATCTCGATCGTCGCCCAGCTCGAAGGCGGCCAGATCGGGCTCGAGGACAGCATGACCTTGTGGCAGCGAGGGGAGGCGCTGGCGGACCACTGCAACACATGGCTCGACGGTGCTGAGGCCAAGCTGACCGCGCAGGACTGAGCCAGCACGCGTCAGCTCGCGGGCACCGGCTGCAGCGCCTCGGCGAACTGGGCCAGCTGGGTGTAGGGCGCCGTCCCGCTCAGAACCGTTATCAGCCCACTGTCACCTGAGCCCCTCGACACGAGGCTGCGCTGGACGGTGTCCCGTGAGCTGAGCTTCTGCCACACGGTTCCTGCGGCGGACAACGTGCCCTCTGCGCGGCCGTTCGACGTTTCGGTCGAGACCCACAGGTCGGTGGCGCCGGCCAAACTGGTCTGGTCCATCGAGACGTAGTTGCCCTCGGGCGAGAGGTAGCCCGCATGCCATGTCCTGAGCCCGCCACCGGCCGCGGTGAAGCGCACGCTGGTGGCCTTCCACCCGGCAGGCAGCCGCGGCTGGGAGATCGCCCACGAGGTCTCCTGGCGCACCTGCCTGGCCACGGAACCGACATCGACCGCCGGCTGACTGATCTCACGGGTCCGCGGCACCATTGCCACCCAGACAAGCACCGCGGCCAGGATCACGACCATCGAGATGACCATGCTGCGCACAGTGCCCATGCCCCGCCTCGCCGCGGGCGGCTGCATGGCCGGGGCTGGCACGGTGTCCGGGGCACTGGTCGCACTCACGCCCCCATGGTGGCTGACCGTCAAGCTGTCAGGCGAGCCGCCCTTGCTCAGCGACGTCGCGACGGCCCCCACCCCGCACCGATAGAGTCATCTCCCCGCCCATCCCTGAGCCTGAGGACGCCTGCATGTCCGAAGAGAACCTCCCCGCAGCGTTGACGTGAACGGTCACACGCTGGTGGTCGGCGAGTCGCTGATCGACCTCGTCAAGAGCCCTGACGGCTCCACCCAGGAACATGTCGGCGGCAGCCCGGCCAACGTGGCTGTCGGTCTGGCCCGCCTCGGCCAAGACGTCGCGTTCGCCACACGCATCGGCGACGACGAACGAGGTACCAGGATCGCCAGGCACTGTCAAAGAGAAGGGATCTCGCTGACCGAAGGCAGCGTCGGAAGGTGGCCGACGTCTGTTGCCACCTCGACACTGGACGCGACCGGCGGCGCGGCATACAGCTTCGACCTGGCTTGGGAGCTGCCGGAGCTGGCGTCCCTCGAAGGGTTCACGCACGTCCACACGGGCTCCATCGCCGCAACGCTCGAACCCGGCGCCTCGGCCGTCCTGACCACCATCCAGAGCGCCCGTCCGAGCGCCACCATCTCCTACGACCCAAATGCACGCCCGTCCCTGATGGGTGACCCGCATGAGGTCCGCTCCAAGATCGAAGCACTCATCGGGCTCAGCGACGTGGTCAAGGCCAGCGACGAGGACATCGCCTGGTTGTACGGCGGGGCGCCGATCTCCGATGTACTGCGCCTGTGGGGGCAGCTCGGTCCCTCCCTGACCGTGGTGACTCGAGGCGGCAAGGGCGCCGTCGCCGGGCTGAGCACCACCGGCGAGCTCACCAGCGTTGACGCGCCCGTCGTCCGCGTCGTCGACACCGTCGGTGCCGGAGACTCCTTCATGGCCGGCCTGCTCTCGGGGCTCATGGATGCCGGGCTCCTCGGTGGCCTCCAGGGTCGCGAGCGCCTGCGGACCGCCTCGCTCGCCGACGTCCTGCCGGCGGTGGACCGCGCGCTGGCCTGCGCGGCGATCACGGTCTCGCGCGCAGGCGCCAACCCACCGCGCCGGGCCGAGCTCCCGCCGACCCCTCCGAACACCGCTCCGGCACCGTTTTGACGTCTATGGCAGTCGGAAACGGTGCCTGCGAGGTGTTTGGTGGGATTGATCGGCGGCGTGAACGGGTCAACCGACCTCGGCGGCTTCCCTTTCCCGCACCCGCTCCAGAGCGCGCTTGCGATCAGCTTCGCTCTCCTCGGCAATCGCTGCGGCCTTGGCCTCGTCCCGGGTCAGGCAGTCGCCGGAGTTGGGGTCGAAGACATGCATGGTTGCCGGGTCGAAGGTCAGCCGGGCCTCTTCGCCCTCCCTGATTCGCGAGCGAGCGTCGAGGTTGACGACCATCTGGGTCCGCATGCCCTCCCCGTCGAGGTCGCGGTCGAGCTCGTCCAGCTTGGCCTTGACCGCAGCGTCAGCCTCGAAGGGAATGTAGGCGTACTGCTCGTTGCCAAGCCACTCGGTGACATCGACCACTGCGGTGAAGTCCACGCCCTTGCTGCCGTCCAGTGAAGCGTCCTTGAAATACTCCGGACGAACACCGACGATGACGATCTCGGCGCCCTGAACCTTCTGGGCAAGCTCGCCGCTGACCGGGACGTCGCAGAACGGGAGCTTCAACGTGGAGCCGTCGACGCGCGCAGGAAGGAAGTTCATCGGCGGCGAGCCGATGAAGCCGGCAACAAAGAGGTTGACCGGCTGCTCGTACAACTCTCGAGGTGACGCGCACTGTTGCAGGAGACCCTTCTTCAACACCGCCACCCGGTCACCGAGGGTCATCGCCTCGGTCTGGTCGTGCGTCACGTAAAGGGTGGTGGTGCCGAGTCGCCTCTGCATTCGGGCGATCTCGGTGCGCATCTGTCCGCGCAACTTGGCGTCCAGGTTGGACAGCGGCTCGTCGAACAGGAAGGCATCGGCCTCGCGAACGATTGCCCGTCCCATAGCCACCCTCTGACGCTGACCGCCCGAAAGATTGGCAGGCTTGCGCTCAAGGTGCTCGTCCAGCTCGAGCATGGAGGAGGCCGTGTTGACCCTCTTGCGGATGTCCTCCTCGGAGTGCTTCCCCTTGGCCAGCCGCAGCGGGAAGGCGATGTTCTCGAAGACGGTCAGGTGCGGGTACAAGGCATAGTTCTGGAAGACCATGGACAGGTGCCGGTCCCTGGGGGCGAGCTCGTTGACCCGCTTGCCGTCGATGAGCATCTCGCCCGAGGTGATGTCCTCCAGACCGACCACCATGCGCAGCAGCGTGGACTTGCCGCACCCAGACGGGCCCACGAGGATCATGAACTCGCCGTCGGCGATGTCGAGAGAGATGTCGTTGACCGCGGGGAACCCGTCGCCGTACGTCTTAACGATGTTCTTCAGCTCGATCTTTGCCATCAGCCTTCATGCTCCTTTGGTGTATGCCGCTGCCGTTTGCCGCGCTCAGCCCTTGACGGCACCGGATGTGAGTCCGGAGACGATCCGACGCTGGAAGAGCAGAACGAGGATCACGACGGGGATCGTGACGATGACCGCGGCGGCAGCGATGGCGCCGGTCGGTTGCTGGAACTGCGAGGCGCCGGTGAAGAACGCCAGCGCTGCCGGGACCGTTCGGGCTCGCTCGCTGGTCAGGGAGATGGCGAACACGAAGTCGTTCCACGCCGTGAAGAAGGTGATGATCGCCGTCGTGAACACACCCGGCGATGCCAGCGGCACGATCACCTTGCGGAAGGCCTGCCATGCCGTCGCACCGTCCACCTGCGCCGCTTGCTCCATCTCCCAGGGGATCTGTTTGAAGAATGCAGCCAACGTCCAGATGGCCAGGGGCAAGGTCAGCGACAGGTACGGGATGATCAAGCCGATCTGCGTGTCGAAAAGGTGGATCGTCCGCCACAGGTTGTACAGCGGGGTCACCAAGCTGATGACCGGGAAGATCGACACCGCGAGCGCGGTTGTCAGGATCAGCTTCTTGCCCGGGAACTCCAAGCGAGCAATGGCGTATGCCGCAAACATCGCCAGCACCACACTGATAAAGGTGGCGACCAGACACACCACCACCGAGTTGGCCAGAGCCGGGAGGAAGAGTCCACGGGCGTCACCAGTGAGGATGAGCCGGTAGTTGTCCCAACTGATCTCATGCGGGATGAACTTGCCGTCGGCAAGAGTGGCGGTCGACTTCAGTGACAGCGACAGGATCCACAGGATCGGGATCAACGTGTAGATGATGATGGGGATGGAGACGACGCCCAGCCACGTCCGGGTCTTGTCGGAAACGTGCGATTCCATTGTCGTCACTCACCTTTGACCTGTGAAAGATCGACCTTGAATCCCTTGACGAACAGGGCACTGATGCCAAGGACGGCCAGGAAGAGCAGCACCGAGACCGCGGAACCCATGCCGACCTCGACTCGGCTGATGGTCTGGTTATAGGCCACCAATGAGACCGACGACGTGTCCTGCGAGCCGCCGGTCATGACGAAGACGGCGTCGAAGATGCGGAAGGCGTCGAGGGTGCGGAACAGCAGAGCCACCATGATCGCCGCCTTCATGTTCGGCAGCACCACCTTGAAGAGCCTCTGCCAGAACGTCGCGCCGTCGACCTGGGCGGCCTCCTCCAACGAACTGTCCACCTGGGCCAGGCCCGCCAGAAGCAACAAGGACATGAACGGGGTGGTCTTCCAGATCTCGGAGATGCAGATCGCGAAGATCGCCGACCAGTGGCCGCCGAACCAGTCGTAGGTCTCGGAGAACGCTCCGAACGTCAAGGTGTGCATCCAGTGGTTGATGAAGCCGGTGTCCACGGCGAACGCGAACCGCCACGCGAAAGCCGACACGACGGTGATGATCGCGTAGGGGATCAGCACCACGGTCCGCAGTGTCCGCCGTGGGATCACGATCTTGTTCATGATCATGGCCAGTGCCATGCCAACGACCAGCTCGACGACAACCGTGAACACCGTGATGATCACCGTGTTCAGCACCGCTCCCCACCACAGGCCGTCGGTGAGGACCACCACATAGTTGTTGAGGAAGATGAACTTGCGGGCGCTGGGATCGGTGAGGCGGTAACTGTAGAGCGAGAGCCAGACGGCATTGAGGATCGGATATGCCGTGACCGCCAGCATGATGACGAACGCCGGTCCGGCCAGCTTCCAGCCGAGTATGCGCTCGGCCTTGGCCCGGTCCGAGAGCTGAACATGGCCCGGCCGCTCAGAACGGGTCTGGGGGGCGGAACCGTCGACCAGCGTGGTCATAGCAGCGTGTTTCCCTTGAGCACGGACGTGATCAGGTCGGTCGCGGCCTTGGGCGTGGTGTCGGGGTTGACCGCGTCAGGCGGGCTGAACTCGCGCTGGAGGCCCGTGGAGATGTCGCCGTAGTACTGGCTCTGCGGGCGGGGCGCGGCGTCATCGAGGGACGAACGGATCAGGTCCGCCATGGGGAACTGCTTCTGGATCTCGGCGTCGTCATAGACCGACTTGCGCGCGGCCGGGTTGCCCGTGCCCATCATGTAGAGCTTCTGATGCTCTGAGGAGGTGATGCATTTCGTGGCGTCGTAGGCCAGGTCGGGACGCTTGCTGAAGGCGCCGACTCCTAACTCGATCCCGCCGAACGGAGGGCGCGACACGGTGCCTGCAACGGTCTGCGGGTACTGCGCCCAGCCGACGTCGTCGATGAACGTCACCTTGTTGGTCGGTAGCGCAGCCCACACGTAGGGCCAGTTGACCAGGAAGCCGCTGGTGGCATTGTCGGAGAACAGGTTCAGCGCCTCGGTCTCGGTCGTGGACGACAGAGCGGGCCCCCCCACGCCGGTGCTGGCGACCTTACGGATCACCGCGGCCGCGTCCTTGCCGGCAGTAGTGTCCAGACCCAGCTGCAGGGCGTCAGCAGACGCACCAGGGTTCTTCAGCACTTGGCCGCCCGCGCCGGAGATCAGCGCGTTGATCCACACGACATAGCCTTCGTAGCGGCTCGCCTGGACGCCGATGGTCTTCTTCTGGGACTGGGCGGCGGCGATGATCTGGTCCCACGTCACGGGCTTCGTCATGTCCAGCCCAGCCTTTTGCGCCACACTCTTGCGGTACCACAGCAGCTGGGTGTTGGCCCAGAACGGTACCGCCACCAGCTTGCCCTTCCACTTGGAGCCCTCCACCGCTGCCTTGGCGGTGTCCTCGGTGAAGCCGGCCTGGAGGTTGGCAGGAACGGGGGCAAGGAAGCCCGCTTCGGCGAACTCGGCCACGAACACCGGGTCGATGCTCATCAGGTCGATGCCCGAGTCGCTGGCAGCCAGACGGCGCAGCAGCTGCTGGCGCTGGTCGCTGGCGCCGTTCGGGAGCAGCTGGACCTTGATGCTGTACTTGCCGCCCGCGGCGTCGGTGCACTCCTTGGCGATCTGTGCCTGGCCCTTCTTGGTCGGGTCAGCGCCGCCGCCGTCCGGGTTGATGTACCAGGTCAGCACCTGCCCCGACCCGGTGTCATTGCTCGAGCAGGCGGCCAGCGAGCCTGCCGCCAAGGTGATGATGACTGCACCAACCACCGTCATTCGGGCCCGACGCCTGCGCACGACCGCTCCCTTCGGATGATCGGCGACGCGAGAACGCCGCGCTCACTAGTTCTACACCCGGCAGTGTGACGTACGCCACCTTCACCCACGTCCTAGGCTGGCACGGTCTCCAGGCCAAGACCGACCGGCCAGGTTGCGGCGTTCAAGATGGTGACTGTCAAAGGAGTAACGATGCCCGAGTTCCAGTACGAGGACCTGCTTCCCACGGGAGCGGACAACACGGCATACCGGCTGCTGACCAGTGATGGCGTGCGGACGGTCGAGGGCCCAGACGGGCGGGAGTTCCTCGAGGTGGCGCCCGAAGCGCTTCGGTTGTTGACCGAGACGGCGATGCATGACATCGCGCACTACCTGCGCCCCGCGCACCTGGCCCAGGTGCGAAACATCATCGACGACCCCGAGGCCAGCAACAACGACAAGTTCGTCGCCCTCGACCTGCTCAAGAACGCCAACATCTCCGCCGGCGGTGTCCTGCCGATGTGCCAGGACACCGGCACCGCCATCGTCATGGGCAAGCGCGGCCAACATGTGCTCACGCACGGTGGTCAGGGCTCCGACGAGTCGGCCATCGCGCAGGGCGTCTATGACGCGTACACGCGGCTCAACTTTCGTTACTCCCAGATGGCGCCGATCACGACGTGGGAGGAGAAGAACACCGGGTCGAACCTCCCCGCCCAGATCGAGCTGTATGCCGACACCGCGGCCGGCCACGAGACCACGTACAAGTTCCTGTTCATGGCCAAGGGCGGCGGCTCGGCGAACAAGTCCTACCTCTACCAGGAGACCAAGGCCGTCCTGAACCCCGACGCCATGCTCGCCTTCCTCGACGAGAAGCTGCGTTCGCTCGGAACGGCGGCCTGCCCGCCCTACCATCTGGCCATCGTCATAGGCGGCACCAGCGCCGAATTCGCTTTGAAGACAGCCAAATACGCCAGCGCGAAGTACCTCGACGAGCTGCCTCGCGAAGGATCAGCGGCCACGGCTAGAGGATTCAGAGACGTCGAGCTCGAGGAGCAGGTGCTCGAGCTGACCCGCAACTTCGGCATCGGCGCACAGTTCGGCGGCAAGTACTTCTGCCACGACGTCCGGGTGATCCGCCTCCCCCGCCACGGCGCTTCGCTGCCGATCGCCATCGCCGTCTCCTGCTCGGCCGACCGTCAGGCCCTCGGCAAGATCACTTCGGAGGGCGTCTTCATCGAGGCGCTCGAGACCGACCCTGGGCGATTCCTGCCCGAGACCACGGACGAGCACCTCGAGTCGGGCTCCTCGACTGCGGCTGACGACGTCGTGAAGATCGACCTCACCAGGCCGATGGACGAGATTCGCGCCCAGCTGACGAAATACCCTGTGATGACCCGTCTTTCGTTGACCGGCCCACTTGTCGTGGCCCGCGACCTCGCCCACGCCAAGATCAAGGACCTGCTCGACTCGGGTCAGCCGATGCCGCAGTACCTCAAGGACCACGCCGTCTACTACGCCGGTCCGGCCAAGACGCCCGCGGGCTACGCGAGCGGCTCCTTCGGCCCCACGACAGCCGGACGCATGGACTCCTACGTCGAGCAGTTCCAGGCCGCGGGCGGCTCGATGGTCATGCTCGCCAAGGGCAACCGCTCGGGCCAGGTGTCCTCCGCGTGCGCGACACACGGGGGCTTCTATCTCGGCTCCATCGGTGGCCCGGCCGCGCGGCTCGCCCTGGACTGCATCAAGTCCGTTGCGGTCCTTGAGTATCCAGAGCTCGGCATGGAGGCGATCTGGAAGATCGACGTCGAGGACTTCCCCGCCTTCATCGTCGTTGACGACAAGGGCAACGACTTCTACGCCGACACGGCCAAACCCGTCGCGATGAGCATCACCAAGCGACCGGGGCTATGACCGAGATCGACCAGGGATTGCCCTCGCGCCCGTGGACCCCCGCCGAGGCATGGGCCAAGCTGGCCCGTGGCAATGAGCGCTTCGTCGCCGGCGAGCACTACCACCCCAACCAGGACGCCGCCCGCCGGGACAGCCTCACCGAGGGCCAGACACCGATTGCCGTCTTCTTCGGCTGTGCGGACTCGCGCGTGGCGGCCGAGATCATCTTCGACCGCGGCCTCGGTGACCTCTTCGTGGTCCGCACGGCAGGTCACGTCATCGACCCCGGTGTGGTGGGGTCCATCGAGTTCGGGGTCGGCCTCCTGGACATCCCGCTCGTGGTGATCCTCGGGCACGACTCGTGTGGCGCCGTCTCCGCGACGGTGCAGGCAGTCCAAAGCGGCGTCATGCCCAGGGGATACATCCGCGACATCGTCGAACGCGTCACCCCCAGCGTCCTCGCCGCGCACACAGCCGGCATGACGACTGCCGACGAGATAGAGGCGGAGCACGTGCGGCATACGCTTCGTCTGCTGACCGAACGCTCAAGCCTGATCGGGGACCGTGTCGCCAGCGGTCGCCTGGCCGTCGTGGGCGCCACCTACACGCTCGGGGACGGTCGCGCGCGGATCGTCGACTCGGTCGGCCTCGACCTCACCCCGTAGGGCACAAGAACGTCAATGGAAAAGCCGGAACCAAGAAGACAATGTCTTCTTGGTTCCGGCTCTTGATGCTCCTAGCGACCTTACTGAACGGGCGCTGTGACAACGTTCTTCTGGAGCGTGACCTGCGTCTGTGCCAGTAGTCTGCCATTCGTCGATGCGCCAGTGTTCAAGGCAATCATCGTCTTGGTCAGAATGGTTCCCTCGGAGTGCGCGGTTGTTCCAATGGCGACTCCGCCGGCGGTCTGCCAGAAGACGTTCTTGGCCTGTGCGCCACCTGACAAGATCACCTTGGTGGCAGAAGCCTGGGTAAGAGTTCCGGCAATCTGGAAGATGAATACGTCGTTCGCGCCACCCGCGAGGGTGACATCCTTTGATATGCCGACGTTGCTAGTCCATTTGTAGAGGCCGGGAGCCAGGGTCAGTCCGCCAATTTGTCCGGCGCCCAGGTTAACGAAACCAGGGTTCGTTCGTCCGGCGGCGTCGGTGTATGCGGTTTCCTCGTCACGCACGGCCGTCGTCAGGATAGAGGGGGCTGTCACCCTGCAGGCAAGAGGACCGGTCGCGTTGACCGAGTAGATCGTCCCTGTCACCTCTGGGCACGTCAGACCGATAGCGGCGCCGGTGATGGGACTGGCCCCGACATTCCCCGTGATCTTCGAGGAAGGGACGTCGGTAATGCCCGATTTCGTCAGAATTGCGAAGCTACCGGCTGTTCCAAGGTTTACCGGTGCCTGAGCAGGCGCGACGGCGGTGACCACTGGCGGACGGGGTGCGTCGCCATGATGTCCTGGGGTGGCAGCTGAGACGACCGTGGTGCCGGCCGCCAGCATTGAAATCGCGACAATTGGAACGATGGACAGAGTTTTGAGCCTCAAAATTTCTCCTAGTTCGCAAAGCATGAAGTGCGTTTGCGTGACAAGAATCAGGATGTTGATGCCTGTTCTTCAGGAGATAGAGATAACTTCCTGTTGGGGAGGGCGAAGTGATTCCTGCTGCCCTTCCTCCGTGCACGACGCACTGAAGGGGGTACGCGTGATCCTCGATTGCCTCCTCATACGTGCCCATTGCGGCACGTTCTTCAGGTGGGACTGTCTCGTCGCGCTCCCCGAAGATTCTGAGGCCGATCGGCACCAGAAGAGTGAAACCTTGCGGCTTCGCTTGAAGGATATGATCCCTGCCCAGCAAGTGTTTGGGCCGGACCAAGGTCCTTTCAGACAGGACCAAAGTCCCGCGATTAGGGGAGAATACCACATAAAGCACTCCCCGCGCAAAATGCGCGATATTCGCAACTATTAGGGTGCCCTTGGCGACGCGCCTGGTCGACCTTGATCCTGCCTCAGAGTGCCAGGTTCCTTGCCACCACGTCAGCCAGCCGCTGGGCCACGGCTTGGGCGAGTGCAGCGTCATCGGCCTCGACCATGACCCGCACGAGAGGCTCAGTCCCGGACTTGCGCAACAGCACCCTGCCAACCCCGGCCAGCTCGGCTTCGGCGGCACGAACCTGCGACTGAACCGCCTCGTTTCCCTCCACCCGGCTCTTGTCCACGCCCTTGACGTTGATCAACACCTGGGGCAGACGCCTCATGACGCCGGCCAGGTCCTCCAGCGAGCGGCCGGTCTGCGCGAGGCGCGCGGCAAGCATGAGTCCGGTCATCGTGCCATCACCGGTGGTTCCGTGGTCGAGGAAGATGACGTGACCGGACTGCTCACCACCTAGGGAGAGCGCGCCTGCCTTCATCTCCTCCAGGACGTAGCGGTCACCCACGGCGGTCTGCCTGACGGCAACGCCCTCACGCTCGAGCGCCTGGATCATGCCCAGATTGCTCATCACGGTGGCGACCAGGGTGTCCTGCGCGAGCACACCCCGCTCGCGCATGGCAAGGGACAGGATTGCCATGATCTGGTCCCCGTCAACATCTGCACCGGTGCCGTCCACGGCCAGGCAACGGTCGGCGTCGCCATCCAGAGCGATGCCAAGGTCAGCTCCGGCCTCCACGACAGCCTTCTGGAGGTTCGCCAGGTGAGTGGAGCCGTATCCGTCGTTGATGTTGAGACCGTCGGGCTCGCAGCCGATGACCGTCACCTTGGCACCGGCCTGGCGGAAGGCTTCCGGAGCAACCTCGCTGGCGGCGCCGTGCGCGGCGTCCACGACCACGTGTAGGCCGTCCAGACGGTTCGGCAGTGTGGCCAGCAGGTGTGCGATGTACCGGGCGGGGCCGTCCACGAGCGGGCGCACCCGGCCGACATTTGATCCGGTAGGGCGCTCCCATGGCTCGTTCAGCCGCGCCTCTATAGCATCCTCGAGCTCGTCGGCCAGCTTGTGACCGCCGCGCGCGAAGAACTTGATGCCGTTGTCCGGCATCGCGTTGTGAGACGCCGAGAGCATGGCGCCCAGGTCGACGCCGCAGTCTGCGATGAGGAACGCGATGGCCGGAGTCGGCAGCACACCTGCGTCCAGGACATCGACCCCCGCGGAAGCCAGCCCCGCGATCGTCGCCGCCGTCAGGAACTCCCCCGAAGCCCGCGGATCCCGACCCACGATCGCCCGCGGTCGATGGTCATCGAAGGCACCGACCTCACACAGCACGTGAGCCGCGGCCACCGACAGGTCAAGGGCGAGCTCGGCGGTCAGGTCTCTGTTCGCGAGACCGCGGACGCCATCGGTGCCAAAGAGTCGAGCAGTCATGCAGGTGAGCCTTTCCCCGGAAGGTGCAGAGGCGGCCTCGATTCCCGGGCGCCGCCGGGTTCGAAGCCGCCACTGGCGGATGATGCTGGGTCAGCGCTTGCTGTACTGAGGCGCCTTGCGGGCCTTCTTCAAACCAGCCTTCTTGCGCTCCGGGACCCGAGCGTCGCGGGTCAGGAAGCCAGCCTTCTTCAGTGCGGGACGGTTGAGGTCCTCGTCAATACCGTTCAGCGAACGGGCAACGCCCAGACGCACCGCGCCTGCCTGGCCCGAGGGGCCACCGCCGTGCACGCGGACGAGCACGTCGTAGGCGCCATCGAGCTCGAGCACCTTGAAGGGCTCGTTCACGATCTGCTGGTGCACCTTGTTGGGGAAGTACTGGTCCAGCGTGCGGTTGTTGATCTTCCACTGGCCGCTGCCCGGGACGATGCGCACGCGGGCAATGGCCTGCTTGCGACGTCCGGTCGCGGCGCCGGGGACCGAAGCCGTCGGCTTGCGGGCCTCGGCCACGGGGGCCTCGGACTCGCTGGTGTACTCGGTGAGCTCTTGCTCTTCGCCCGCGACAACATCTGTGTCGACGGCGGAAGTGGTGTCAGCCACGGTTCTCCTCGTTGCGTCTTCTGCTCAGTTGATGATGCAGCCTGATCGGCTGATGGTTCAGCCCTCGCGGGCCGAGGTACTACTGCGCGACCTGGGTGATCTCGAACGGCACCGGCTTCTGTGCCTGGTGCGGGTGCACGTCTCCTGCGTAGACCTTCAGCTTGTTCATCTGCTGGCGGGCGATGGAGTTATGGGGAAGCATGCCGCGGATGGCCTTCTCGACCGCCTTGGCGGGCTGCTTGGCGAGCAGCTCCTGGTAGGAGGTGGCCTTGAGCCCGCCGGGGAACCCCGAGTGGTGGTAGGCCTTCTTCTGCGCCAGCTTGCTGCCGGTGAGGGCAACCTTGTCGGCATTGATGATGACGACGAAGTCACCGCCGTCGACGTGCGGTGCGAAGGTCGGCTTGTGTTTGCCCCGCAGGAGGATCGCGGTCTGGCTGGCCAGTCGGCCGAGGACGACGTCAGTGGCGTCGATGACGTACCACTGACGCTCAACCTCGCCGGGCTTGGGAGTGTACGTACGCACGGATGATCCTTCGTTCTCTCGTGACTGTGCAAACTAGGGGTAACGACTCGGTGAATGTGGTGGTGCGACGGTGGCGTTGCCTCTGCCCGACAGATCGGGGTCGGCGACCGTGAGGCCGCAGTTCGCACAACGAGGTATAACGATACCGGCGTCCCGACACACCACAAAATCAGCTCGAACCGGCCTTCTCCGAGCACGAGTGAGCCATTTTCGACATCCCGCAGGGAACTTGTGCAAAGGAAGTATGCATGATTAGTGTGCATGCATGAGCAGCTCGAAGGCTTCCACCGTCCACCTCGACCGGGCGGCTCTGGCCATGCTCGCCCATCCGTTGCGCTCCCGCCTGCTGGCCGAGCTGCGAGTCGGTGGCCCGGCTACGGCCACGATGCTGGCCGCCGTCCTGCGGACCAACAGCGGGGCCACCAGCTACCACCTGCGCAAGCTGGCGCAGGTGGCTCTGGTGGTCGACTCCGGCGAAGGCAGCGGTCGGCGACGGCTCTGGAGCGCCAGTACCGAGTCCCGATCTCGCGATGAGGACTCCGGGGACGACGCGAACGCCGAGGCCGCGTTGTCCTGGCTCGCCCAGGACTACCTGCATCACTTCACCGACCGGGCTGAGGAGTGGCTGGACACCCAGGACCGGTGGCCGGTTGACTGGCGCGAGCGGGTCGGTCTCTCGGATCACCTGGTTCAGGTCACGGCCGGGCAGCTATCAGACTTGCGCGAGGAGCTGGCCGTGGTGCTGGAACGTTACCGCCGGGTCGGAGCGGGCAACCCCAGCGCCAAACGGGTTTCGGTCTACCTCTGTCCCCTGCTGGTCGACCGCCCGCCCGAGTAAGGGCGGGCGGCCGGCGGGTCAACGCTGGACGAAGACTGCCACCGTCCGTGCGGGGACGCTCAACGTCGACGTCGAGCCGTCCCACCGCGACGTCTTGACCACGGCGTCCGCACCCGCGGACTGCACGGGCGAGAGCGCGAGGTTCGCACCCGTCATACCGGGCACCTTCTGGTCCACCGCGGCAGCCGAGCCGTTGAACACCACCACCAGGCCCTTGAGCGCAGGGTCGACATCGGCGCCGACGGTGTCGTCCACCCGCATCACGATGACGCCCTGGTGGGCCTCCGCGCTGCCCGACACCGGGAAGGTCATCTTGGCGTTGATCGCGTCCGCCGAACCGAGGCGGAACAGCGGCGAGGAGAAGCGCAGCGTGAGCAGGGCCTGCGCCTGAGCCGTCGCGGACTGCACGTCCGCCGCCGACGGCTTGAGCGCCGGGTTGGCCAGCAGCGGTTTCATGAAGGGCCATTTCGCGCCGTTGTCGGCCTCAGGTGGCAGACCGTGCCCGAAACCGTTGTCTGCTCCGGTCCAGTCAAGGGTGTTGAACCAGTCACCGCTGTCATAGCTGTTGCGGTTCAGGCTCTTGCTGCGCAGCAGGTCGGCGCCCGCGTGCCAGAACGACGGCGTCTGGCTCAGCGCGGTCGCCGCCAGCGACAGTGTGTTCATCCGGACGCGGTCGGCCATCGAGGTCGTCACGGGCAGCTTGAACGTCAACGAGTCCCACAGCGTCTCGTTGTCGTGGGCATCGACATAGCTGATGATCTCGTCCGGCTGGTCCGCATAGCCGGCGGGCGAGCCGTTGTAGTCGACCTTGTCGCCGCGCACCACGGCCCCAGATGTGTTGTCCCTGAAGGAGAACGACCTGAGGTTTCCGGCCAGACCGAGCTGGACGAGGTCGGTGTCGTGAGCAAGCGAAGCGGTGGCGCCCGAGTTGATCGGGGCACCGTTGGGGTCGGTCGCCTCGCCACTTCCGAATCCCTGCTTGCGCGGGTCCTCGTCGAACGGTCCGCCGCCACGAACACCGTCACGGAGCCGGTCGGAGAAGGTGGCGATTCCAGTACCACCGAGGTTGCCCTGGGCGGCCTGGGGGAACAGCGCGTTGTTTGCGACCTCCCCGAAGTTCCATCCCTCGCCATAGAGCGTGACACCCTTGCCGTCGACGCCGTCACGCTTGAGGGTCAACGTATCGAGCGCCGCGCGGATGGCCAGCATGTTGGCCTTGCTGTGGTGGCCCATGAGGTCGAACCGGAAGCCGTCGACGTGATAGTTGCGCGCCCACGAGACCACCGAGTCGACCATGATCTTCTGCGCCATCGCGTGCTCCGTGGCGACGTTCTGGCAGCAGGTCGAGGTCTCGACGACGCCGGTGGCGTTCAGCCGCTGGTAGTAACCGGGCACCACCTTGTCCAGCACCGAGGTGCTGGCCTGACCGCTGGCCGGAGTGTGGTTGAACACCTGGTCCAGCACCACGCGCAGGCCATCGGCATGCAGGCCGCCGACCATCGTGCGGAACTCCACCACCCGCGAACCGCCATCAGCCGCAGTCGCGCTCGACGCGTAGGAGCCCTCGGGGGCCATCCAGTGGAACGGGTCGTAACCCCAGTTGAAGGCGTCCTTGCCCGCGACCACAGTCACACATCTCTGCTGCTGGTCGCTGTCCGGCGCAAAGGACGCCAGATCGCAGGCCGGCTTGAGCTGCTTGGCCGGGTCCTCCTCGATCGAGGCGATGTCGAACGTCGGGAGTAGATGGACGGTGTTCAGCCCCGCGGCTGCCAGGTCCTTCAGATGCTTGGTGCCGTTGCCGTTGTCCGCGAACGCGAGGTAGGAGCCGCGATGTGCGGCGGGGACACTGGGGTCGCTCACCGAGAAGTCACGCACATGCAGCTCGTAGATGGTCTGGTCGACACGCTGCTTGAGCGCGGGACCCGAACTGCGTTGCCAGAGAATGGGTTTCAGAGTCGGCTCGGCGAGGTCCACGGCCACCGAACGGGTGGAGTCCAGCGTCAGTGCGACGGAGTAAGGGTCGGTGACAAGGTTCGTCTCGACCTGGCCAGTGGTGGGTGCAAAGACCACGACCTCGAACAGGTATCGCGCGCCTCGCCACTGCGCGCCGGCGTCCGCTCCCCACGACCCGTCCGGGCGACGCGTCAACAGGACCCTGGTGGCCTGGCTCGCCGGAGCATCGGCGCTCGCCGAGGCGGGCCACAACAGCACCGATACCCTCTGCGCGGTGGGGGCCCACAGGGTGAATGACGGCGCCGTGAACGAAGGCGCCGAGAATGAAGGCACCATGAACGACGGGGACCGACCGCGCCAGGTCACCCCGTAAGTGCGCGAAGCCGCGGAACGGTAAAGGTCGTCCAGGACACCCGGCGTCTGCACACCCGTCGCGTCGAGCAGCCGGCCCAGATCGTCATACAGGGCAACGGCGACCTGACCTCGCAGGATCGAGTCGGCTTGCTTCGCAGTCCTAGTGTTCAGCCGAAGTGCCAGGTAGCCCTTGAGCTCGGGATGCGCAGCCACCACGTTCGCAGGCAGCCCCGCAGCGTCATAGGTGAGGTCGGCGACCGAGCCCCCGGTCACGGACTCGGCGTCGACGGCGAGGCCACCCGTCGGCGACCAGTGCAGGCGCCAGTGCAGCAGAGCCAGGTTCGCTGCGGCGGGGACCGCTGTTGCCGGCCACGCCACAAGGTCCTTGGCCACCCAGAAAGCCTTGGACCTCAACAGGTCGGGCGCGGCGCCCGCCTTGGAGATCTTGGTGCTGATCTGGTGCGTCGCGAGCACGTACGAGATCGTGACGACCGAACCTGCGGAGGGCACGGAGAGTGTGACGTTGTTGCCGCCGTCTCCGTAGCTCTCGTCCCAGCTCAGAGCGTGGGCAACCTTGAACTCATAGCTGCCAGCAGGGATCTGGTCGGTGGACCACGTGTAGGTGCCGTCACCGTCCGGGTCCTGCAGCCAGGGCCGCATGCAGCCCGGCATCCAGTCGCCGGGGCAGCCGAGCTCGCTCTGGAAGGAGCCGGGCGCCGTGATGATCGGCCCCTGGGCGTCGCTCGTGGCCCAGTGGGTTGCGTGGTCGTAGTAGAACGTCACATCACCGCCGGGTGCCTTGTAGGCGATGTTGCTACCGCCCTTGGCGGCGCCGGCGCCGTAGTTCTCGTCCCAGCTCTTGTTGATCGCAGCCTTGTACTCGTAGTCACCCGCCGGAATGGTGCTGAACTTGCCCTTCCAGATCTGGTCCGTGGCGTCGAGTGCCAGCTGCGCCTGCGCGCAGTCCGGCTGCCAGTCGCCTGAGCAACCCATCTCCGAGTTGTGGCTTCCGGCCACGCTGACGTTGTCGGGCTGGGTGACCGGCCCGACACCCCCGCCACCACCAGCGGCCGGCGCCGGGTCGCCGACGACGCCGTAGGACGAGGCAGCAGAGACGTCGCCGCTGTTGTCCTTGGTGATCGCGCGGTACTCCAGGAGCGTGCCCTTGGCCCGACCGCTGACATCGTCAAAGACGCGGTACGGCGCGTTGTCGTCGGTCCCGAGGGCGTGCCAGGTGCTCGTCCCGACCGGGCGAACGGCGAAGGTGACCTGGGCAAAGGCGTTCTCGGTCAAGGCGGCCGAGATCTCGGCACGGCCCCCGACGATCGCGCCGGGCTGTGGCGAGGTGAGCCACGTCGTCGGGGCGGACTTGCGATGCTCGATGCGGTTCTGCGCCTTCCACACCGACACCGACAGTGCCGGCACGCTCGCGGTCACCCGCATGTCCTTGCCGGACCTGAGCGCCGTGCCGCTGCCGTAGAGCAGGGCGAACTTCGCGTCCTGGCCGTAGGTATCGAATGTCGCGCTCTTGGCCGTGGTCGCGTTGTTGGCCACAACGAGGTACTCCGTGCCCGACGCCGCATCGACCCGGCTGAACGCATAGATGCCGGCGCCATCGGATGCATAGCGGTGGATCTGCGCACCATCGGCCAGGCCAGGATTGGTAGCTCGCAGCTTGGACAACGCCGAGATCTGTTGGTAGAGAAGGGCTTTCGTGTCGTAGCGGTCCTTGCTGCCCGGAGTGCTCCCGAGGATGTCCTCGCCCGCATACTGCGGGACCTTCGTGGCGAACATGTCCTGGCGGGCGTCCTTGTCGCCGCCTCCGCCGATGAAGCCCTGCTCGTCGCCGTAGTAGACCACCGGCTGCCCCCGGGTGAGGAACATCAGGTCGTTGGCCAGCTTGGTGCGTGCCATCAGGTCGGT
>Ga0209745_1000417_pt1 | contig 25621 bp, 21 predicted proteins | sample BarGraNGADG00312_FD_184495 | JGI IMG/M metagenome (GOLD analysis project Ga0209745, IMG submission 184495) | Arctic peat soil microbial communities from Barrow, Alaska - Barrow Graham LP Ref core NGADG0004-312 (SPAdes) (version 2) | ecosystem: Environmental > Terrestrial > Soil > Wetlands > Peat...
AGCTGGGAGAATTTCATCAGGAAGAACAGCGACAGGGTCAAAGAGTAAGCTTCTGTGCCGCTGCCAGCGCAACAATGCTCACCTTTATATCACCTGCTTCATGCAGCGCATTGATGCAGGCCTCCATTGTTGATCCTGTCGTGATAACATCATCAACGACGAGGATATGCTTACCTCTGATCTCCTGCGGCTCAGGAACAAAAAACAGACCCTTTACATTCTCCCATCTCTCATATCTGCCTCGTTTTGTCTGCGAATCTGTCTGCTCAATGCGCCTGATAATGTTGTTTTTCACGGCTACCTTTGTTGCCTCAGACAGGCCGTACGCAATATATTCGCTTTGGTTATAACCCCTTTTTCTCTGGCGCGCCGGGTGCAGCGGCACAGGAACAATGATATCTATATCGTGCATAAATCCGCTCTCAGACAAGATAGTTCCATAAAGCTCTCCCAGCATCTTCCCTATCTCTTTTCTCCCGCTGTATTTCAATGCATATATCAGCTTTCTTATCCTGCTTCCCCGGTTATAGACGGAAAAAGCTGCCGCACGCTCTATCATGCATCTTCCCCAGAAAGCCTGTTCAAGCGGGTTGTCACGCCTCAGGTGAAAATCCGTCCTGGCCATCGATAGAAGGCATTCGGTACAAAGCACTTTCTCGCCACGTACCAGGTGTACGCTGCAGGCAAGGCACAGACGTGGAAAAAAGAGACTCAGAAAATCGTCACCAATATCTTTAATATGAGACACTTCACAGCGAGAAATCACTGTAAAGATATGATATATGGGAAATATTCTTTTTAGATTGGTAAAACATTTTTATCTGCCAGATGACAGGGGTTTTTTTTATTTCAGATTTTTTTACAGTTTCACGTGATCGCTGATAGCCTTTGCCAGCCTCTTGTTCTCTTCATCTGTGGGTGATACCCTTGGGTTTGTGAAGAGCAGGTCCGTCTCCCTGGTAAGCGGTACAAGGTGCATATGGGCGTGAGGCACCTCAAGTCCGAGAACTGCCACACCTATACGCTTGCAATCAATTACTTCCTTCATGGCCAGGGCCACCCTGCGGGCAAAGACCATCATGTCAGCGAGGGTCTTTTCATCAAGATCAAAGATGTAATCAACCTCTTTTTTGGGTACCACGAGAGTATGGCCCGGCTTCAACGGCCTCACATCAAGAAATGCAATGAAGCGGTCATCCTCAGCAACCTTATAGCAAGGGATCTCTCCATTGATAATACGTGTGAAGACTGATGCCATGATATTATGCTTTTCAGATTGATATTTCCACTATCTCAAAAGGAATAACGCCTGAAGGTACCGTTACCTGCACCACGTCTCCTACTTTCTTGCCCATAATTCCCTGTGCTATCGGTGAGGTGGCAGCAATCTTTCCTTCCTTGAGGTTCGCTTCACTCTCAGGTACAAGCTGATATTCCATAGTCTTCCCACTGACCTTGTTAAGTATCCTGACTTTATTCAGGATCTGTACCCTGAAGGTATTGATCCGGGAACCGTCAATTATGCGTGAGCGTGACACCACGTCTTCAAGGCGCGCAATCTTCATCTCAAGCATGCCCTGTGCCTCTTTGGCAGCAGAATACTCTGCATTCTCTGTAAGGTCGCCCTTATCGCGCGCGTCAGCAATCAGTCTTGCCATAGCCGGTCTTTCATTACGGAGCAGGTCAAGTTCCTCCTTCATCTTCTGGAGACCCTCTTCTGTTACATAGACAAATTCCGACATAATTTTCAATAATAGGTTAAAAAATAAGAAGAATCCCGGGGTTACCGGAACTCTTCAAAGAACAAATATAGGAAATTCTTAATTAAAAAACAAGACTCCCTTTATCTTCAATAACTTCTGTATTTTTTGATTTTATGCTGTTTAAGCCTGGGTTGTCTCCCCGGATCCTGCAGTTTTTGCCTTGCCTTTCCCTTTTGCTGCTTCAGGATTGGCTGTTTCTTCGGATCCTTTGTATCGGGCTTTGCCTGATCCTTCGGCGGCTTAGGCTGCTCCGGTTTCTGCAGAACCGGCATGGTCTGCTCTTTCCTCTGCTTCTGTTTCTTTGCCTTATAACTTACCCGGGTCTTCTCCCCGTTGTTTGACATTCTCTCCTGGGTGGCAGTGCTCTGTATTTCGTATTGCCTCTTTCTGAGCTCTTTAAGCTTCTTCTCATCCTCTTTGTCTCGGCGGGCTTCCTTCTTCTTTTGCTCCTTCATTGCTTTACCTGCAGCTCCTTTCGCTTTGATCTTATCATTCAAAGGCTTGCTTTTACCCGTTTTGCCGAATAACTCTTTCTCAGCCTTGCGGCTGGCATTGCGCTGTGCCGTGCAATCAGCCGGCGGAAGCACAATAAGGAAAACTGCAAAAAGAAGTGCAAATTTCAGAAATACTAACTGATGCCTCATTCCGTTTGTTTGATGTGCCTTTGCAGACAGAAATACCTATTTTTGTATAAACGCAGGGATCGATATGTTAGTTTCAAAATTAGAATTTATTTTCATTCTCGTCATTATGCAGTTTGCCTTTAACTCTTGTCATAATGAAGAGAATGATGTGATTCCTGATATTACCGTTGAGTTTTACATAAACTATTCGGACCCTGAGTTTTTTGATCTCTTTTATACACCGGGTACCAGCGCGCTTGTTTCAGCCTCACAAACTTATCTTGGAATTGGTACCAGCGGATTTGACCATAACGGCATAATAATATATAACACAGGCATGGAGGGGTTTGAGTATGCGGCCTTTGACCGGACCTGCCCGCATTGTTATGTAAATGCCGGCGTCAGCGTGGCAGTCAATGTTGATGGTGTCTTTGCTGTTTGCCCCAGGTGTTCAACAAACTATTCTCTCGGTGGCTCCGGCTTGCCTCAATCCGGACCGGGACATTACTATCTGAAAAATTATCAGACAGTATTCTCCGGGGGCAGTATCAGGGTGTGGAATAAAAAATAAAGGGTCTTCCTAATACCTGTAGTGTTCGGGCTTATAAGGTCCTTCAGCCGATACGTCAATATACTCAGCCTGGGCCGCGGTCAGTTTCGTGAGATTGACGCCCAGCTGCGCCAGATGCAGGCGGGCAACCTCCTCATCAAGATACTTGGGTAACCTGTATACACCTATCTCATAGTCTTTTGTCCACAGATCAATCTGAGCCAGCGTTTGATTGCTGAAAGAGTTACTCATGACAAATGAAGGATGACCCGTTGCACAACCCAGATTGACCAGCCTGCCTTCAGCAAGAAGATAAATAGCATGACCGTCAGGGAAAAGATACTTGTCAACCTGAGGTTTGATATTGATCTTTTTGATGTTCTTATAGCTGTTTAGCTTATCAACCTGTATCTCATTATCAAAGTGACCAATATTGCATACGATAGCCTGGTCCTTCATCTTTTCCATATGTTCTATGGTGATAATATCGCGGTTACCAGTAGCTGTGACAAAAATATTTCCCTCGGGCAGGGTGTCTTCCACCGTCTTGACTTCGAAACCCTCCATCGCTGCCTGCAAAGCACATATAGGATCTATCTCTGTGACAATAACCCTGGCTCCATAGGCCCGCATCGAGCGTGCCGAGCCCTTTCCTACGTCTCCGTAACCGCAAACAACAACAACCTTGCCTGCTATCATCACATCAGTGGCTCTCTTGATACCATCAGCCAGTGATTCACGGCATCCGTACAGATTATCGAATTTACTCTTGGTGACTGAGTCATTCACGTTTATGGCAGGCACCAGCAATTCACCGGCCTCCTTCATTTGGTAGAGACGATGAACCCCGGTAGTGGTCTCCTCGGATATGCCCTCCATCTCCTTGACTGTTCTGTGCCATTTCTGAGGGTCTTCAGCCAGGATTTTCTTAAGTGTATCAGTTATGATGCCTTCCTCTCTATTGCCTGGTTTGACATCAAGGAGGGAATGGTCCTTTTCGGCCTTGTATCCCTTATGAACGAGGAGTGAGGCGTCACCGCCGTCGTCAACGATCAGGTTCGGGCCTTTCCCATCGGGGAACGAAAGGGCCTGTGCGGTGCACCACCAGTATTCCTCCAGCGTCTCCCCCTTCCATGCAAAAACGGGAATCCCGGCAGCAGCGATGGCTGCAGCGGCATGATCCTGGGTCGAGAAGATATTGCAGCTTGCCCAGCGCACATCAGCGCCAAGCTCACGCAGTGTCTCAATAAGGACAGCTGTCTCAATGGTCATATGGAGTGACCCCGTGATCCTTGCACCCTTGAGCGGCCTGGATACCGAATATTTCTTTCTTATGGAGAGAAGTCCCGGCATTTCTTTCTCCGCAATCTCAATACCCTTGCGACCCGCTTCTGCCAGCGAAATATCTTTTACCTTGTATGGGAGATCCTGATTAATAAATGGCATATTCTTTAGTTTTTTAAGTCTGCAAAGATAACTAATACCGGGCTTTTTTGTTCATTTTCTTAATAGAGCGATGGTCATTGCACGATCTTTTTCCAGCTGAACAGCAAGAGCATCAACGCTTTTAAATTTCATTTCATCGCGTAAACGGTGACGGAATCGTACGGTGATGTTGCTGCCATACAGGTCAGAATTCAAATCAATTATGTGCGCTTCAATCGTCCTCTGTCCGTCGTTATCAGCAATAGTAGGCCTTATTCCGATATTGAGTATGGCAATGTGCTTTTTTTTGTCACCTTCCACCTCAGCCTCAACAGCATACACACCACTTCCAGGGATAAGCTTATATTTGAATTGGGGAGCGATATTTGCCGTGGGAAATCCAATCTCTCTCCCTATTCTTTTGCCGGAGACTACTTTCCCTCTTAAAAAATAATCGTATCCCAGCAAAGCAGATGCCTTACTGACATCGCCTTCCTCCAGCAGACCTCTGATGGATGATGAGCTTACGGTCTTCCCGCCGACAGTGAAGGCTTCTTCTCTTGTGACCCTGAATCCCAAACTGGCTGCAGAGTCAAGTACGGTCCTGCTGTCACCTTCATGCTTATTCCCGAAGTGATGGTTGAAGCCCGTTATAAGATGGCTGATACCAAGGTGACGGCATAATATTTCCGCGATGAACTCTGACGCAGTCATGCGGCTCAACTCTGAAGTAAAGGGAATGATAACAAGGTGACCTATGCCCGTCTCACCCAGGAGGTCAATGCGTTCTTCGATATCAGTAAGGAAGCGCAGGTGTGACGGATCGCCCGTCAGAACAATTCGCGGGTGAGGATCAAAGGTGACTGCGACAGCATCTGAACCATTTTTTTCCGCCTCGGCCACCACACGTCCGAGAAGCATCCTGTGGCCAAGATGTACTCCGTCAAAGACACCCATGGTGATTACAGGATTTCTGAAGCTCAGGTTTTTATAGCCGTAGTGTACTTTCATGACTCTTTTTCAGCAGTAAAATTAATAAAGGCAGCAATGCAGCGCTCATTTTTTGTAATTTAGTAATGATATTGACTGACATGAAAAGATTTTATGAGATCGACCCATGGCTTGATCCCTTCAGAGGTGTCATCGAAGCACGTCTGACTTATTGCAATGACCGTGAAGCTGTTATCACAGGAGGCAATACGCTCTCTGATTTTGCCAATGGCCACCATTGGTATGGTCTTCACCGGACAGATAAGGGCTGGGTATTCAGGGAACATGCTCCGAATGCTATTGCGATATCGCTTATCGGTACCTTTAACGGATGGAAAGATGACGGACGTTACGGGCTGCGTCCTGCAGGTGCAGGTGACTGGGTGATAGAGCTTGAGGAAGGTCTGCTGTCACACGGTGACCTGTACAAGATGGATGTCAAATGGAGGGGCGGCGGCGGCGAGCGTATCCCGGCATATGCCACGCGCGCTGTCCAGGATGATGCCACAAAGATCTTCTCAGCGCAGGTATGGCAGCCCTCACAGGGCTATATAATGAAACACCCCTCGCCGCCGCCGCCATCCTCGCTCCTCGTCTATGAAGCCCATGTGGGCATGGCTACCGAAGAAGAGAAAACAGGCACCTACGGGGAATTTACTGAAAAGGTGCTTCCGCGCATAAGTCGCCTTGGATACAATACCGTCCAGCTCATGGCCGTACAGGAGCACCCATATTACGGCTCTTTCGGATACCATGTTTCCAGCCTGTTCGCACCCTCATCCCGCTTCGGCACACCTGATGAACTCAAAGAACTGATTGATACTGCCCATGGAATGGGCCTTAGGGTAATAATGGACCTCATTCACTCACATGCCGTGGCCAATACCCTTGAAGGATTGGGATTGCTTGACGGTGACCCGGCCCTATACTTTCATAAGGGAGCAAGAAGAAAGCATGTGGCATGGGACTCGCTCTGTTACGACTACGGCAAACCCAAGGTTGCTCATTTCCTTCTTTCAAACTGCAAATACTGGCTCGAGGAGTTCCATTTTGACGGTTTTCGATTTGACGGCATCACCAGCATGCTGTATTATGATCATGGCCTCGGCTCCAATTTTACATCCTATAAGCAGTACTTTGACGGGAATGAGGATACCGATGCCATCGTCTATCTCACTCTTGCCAACAAGCTGATACATACTTTTAATCCGGGCGCGACAACAATCGCCGAAGAAATGAGCGGCATGCCCGGACTGGCAGCGTCAGTAGACACCGGCGGCCTGGGATTTGACTACAGGCTGGCTATGGGTGTCCCCGACATATGGATCAAGATGGTCAAGGAGATACCTGACGAAAACTGGGACCTTGCGTATCTCCTGCATGAACTCACTCAACACCGCGCTGAGGAACGCGTTGTGTCATACTGTGAATCGCACGACCAGGCACTCGTAGGCGACAAGACGCTGATATTCAGGCTTGCAGATGCTGAGATGTATACCTCAATGAGTATTCTGACACCCAGCCTGATCATTGACCGCGCAGTGGCGCTGCATAAGATGATAAGGCTCTTTACCTTCCTCACCGCCGGAGGAGGTTACCTGACCTTCATGGGCAATGAATTCGGTCACCCGGAGTGGATTGACTTCCCGAGGGAAGGAAATAACTGGAGCTATAAATATGCCCGCAGACAATGGAGCCTTGCTGATAATGAACTGCTGAGATACCGTCATCTCGATGAATTTGATCGGGCAATGATTGAGACCGGTACAAAGCACGAGCTGCCCCAGGTGCAGATAACAGAGGCTATCACAATAAACAATGCGGATAAAATAATTGCTTTTAAACGCGGCAACCTTCTGACAGTAATGAACTTCAATCCGTCAGTCTCATTTACCGGCTATGGCATACCTGTAAAAGGCAAATTCAGGATTATCCTAAGTACTGATGACCCCTTGTTTGGCGGACAGGGACGCATAGATACTTCCCAGGCATACTTCTCAGTACCTGACCAGGGACGGTATGGCGTGACGGCACCGCACCATCTCAAACTTTATCTTCCTGCGCGTACAGCAATGGTATTGCTGCATGAAAAGATAAAAAGCATCAAGGACCTTTAGATCAGTCGACCCACCTAAGCAGGCAGAAATCCTGTCTGTGCGGAAGGTCTTTATGCTTGGCGTAGATGCGTATCCCGTAAAAGAAAGTACCTGCCATCTCAGGTTGAAAATCAACACTGTACAATGCCCTTCCCTTCTTCCTGTTTACAAACTTGAACTCCTTGCTTGTGAAAAATGCGTGTTCGCCGTTTTTCAGCATTCGGGTGACAACCATTTCAACCCCCACATTTTCCGGCGGAATATTCTTTATGTCAAGGAGGATCTCTGTAGAGTAGGAATGGCCTGAACGGTAAACATTTTTTACCGCATTCTTAAAATCGTACTTAATAATCTCTATATCCTCCCACGCCCTGGTAATCTGACTTTTCCAGTCAGCAAGCTCACGGGCAAGCGCGTAGTTATCAGCCACCATGCGTTTGCTCCGTTTATAAAGCTTTTTGTAATATTTTTCCAGATAATCATTAAGCATGCGCCTGGTAGTGAACTCCGGAGCCACTTTTACCATAGTGTTCTTGATGTAGCTCGTCCACTCACGCGGGATGCCATCATCGTCCCTTGAGTAATACGCTGGTCCGATTTCATACTCAAGCATATTGTATATTGTCTCGGCGTCAATGTCGTCCTGAAGATCCTTATCAGAATATGTACGTTTTTTGGGCAGTGCCCATCCGGCGAAGGCCCTGTACCCCTCGACCCACCATCCGTCAAGGACGCTGAAATGTATTGTGCCGTTCATGACAGCCTTCTCTCCGCTTGTGCCTGACGCCTCGAGCGGTCGTGTGGGAGTGTTAAGCCAGATGTCAACCCCTCGCACAAGATACTTCGCCATTTCTATGTCATAGTTCTCAAGGAAGAGCACCTTACCCGCAAACTGCGGCATCTGTGAAACTTCATTGATACGTCTTATAAGATCCTGACCTCCGCCGTCGTTGGGATGTGCTTTGCCTGCGAAAATAAATTGTACAGGTCTCTCGGCGTTATTAACGATTTTTGCCAGCCTGTCGAGATCCCTGAAGAGGAGATTTGCTCTTTTATATGTGGCAAAACGCCTGGCAAAGCCTATGGTAAGCGCCTTCTCATTCAGGTGACTGCTGATATTCATTAAGGTGCGGGGACTTACATGCTTTTCGAGCATATCAGACTGCAGACGTTTGCGAATATTGTCAAAGAGTCTCTTTTTGAGTCTCATTTTTACTTCGAATACCTTCTCGTCCTCGACCTGGTAAATTTTCTCCCATTGCTCCCTGTCGGTCTCGTCAAAATGCTTTTTGCCGGTAATTTTTTCATAAACCTGTTCCCATTCCGGTGCGATCCATGTTGAATGATGTACCCCATTGGTCACATAGCCTATATAGAGTTCATCACGGAGATATCCCGGCCATAGTTTCGCGAAGAGACCACGTGACACTTGACCGTGGAGCTGACTCACACCGTTCATTTCCTGCGAGAAGCGTGTGGCCAGATAACTCATGTTGAACTTACGGTCATTATCGCTCTGGCACCGGCCCAGCGCCATGAGCTGATCCCATGTAATATTCAGCCTGGTGTGATAATGCGAGATATATTTCCTCAGGAGATCCTCTTCAAAAGCATCATGCCCTGCAGGCACAGGAGTATGCGTGGTAAAGAGCGTTGAAGCTCTTACAATCTCAATCGCCTGCTCAAAGGTGAGATGGTCGTCTTCAATAAAGTGACGCAGGCGTTCAAACCCTATGAAGGCTGAATGTCCTTCATTACTGTGGTAAATGTCTGGCTTAATTCCAAGTTCAATGAGTGCGCGCATTCCGCCGATGCCAAGGATCAGCTCCTGCTTCAGCCTGTTTTCCGAATCGCCTCCGTAAAGATAATTTGTTATGGCTCTGTCCTCAGGTATATTTTCATCAATATCCGTATCAAGAAGGTACAGATTGACTTTCCCTACTGAAGCAAGCCACACACGTGCCTTGACAGTTCGTCCGGGCCAGGTGAGAGAAATAGTCAGAACATTGTTTTTGGAATCCTTAACCTGTTTGACCGGCAGCTGAGAGAAGTTTTCAGCCTCATATATTGTCTGCTGTTCACCCTTTGGGCCGAGTTTCTGTCTGAAATAACCGTATCGGTAGAGCAATCCTATTCCGGTAATTTTGACATTTGAATCACTTGCCTCCTTAAGATAATCGCCTGCAAGAACACCCAGACCGCCAGAGTAGATCTTAAGGCTGGGATGAATACCAAACTCCATGCTGAAATAGGCCACTGAAGGAAGCTCAGTGTTATCAGGCCTAGCGAGATATTCAGTGAACTCCCTGAAGATTCTGTTAGAATCATCGAGGAAAACCCCGTCATCTGCCAGCACTACGAGCCTTTTATAATCTATTGTCTCAAGCAGCCGTTTAGGGTTATGCGCCACATCTTCCCAGAGTGTGGGGTCCATACGGCGGAAGAGAAACTCGGCTTCGCTGTTCCATGACCACCAGAGGTTTGAGGAAAGATCCTTCAGATAACTGAGGCGCTGCGGTAACTCTGACTGTACGTAAATATCCTTCCACACCGGTACCTGGTGAGGCTTACTCACCTGCACCTCCGTAGCCTCAAGGATACGTGCATATTCTCTTGGCTGCTCTTGCCTGTCCTCGCTCTTTTCAAGGGCAAATGTGTAAGCATCAGTATAATAATGAAACAATGTAGTCCAGTTTGCAATGCGCGATACCTCCCAGGCTTTATCCCGGGCTGTGCCCACATCTTCCCTGCTCATCTGCATGAACTTGCGTATAAACGCCTCCATTTCATCGGTGACCTCTTTTTCGTTGTCATCAGTGCGGTTCAACACCAGGCATCCGTTTCCGGGGTTATCGAAATAAGTGTTAACCCATATTCCAAATCCGGAAAGGTTGGTTGTGACAGTGGGTACATGAAACATGAGGCTTTCAAGAGGTGTATAACCCCATGGCTCATAATATGAAGGATATAAGGTCAGATCAAACCCGATAAGCAACTCATAGTAAGTTTTATTGAAGATTCCATCAGCGCCGTTAAGATAGGAAGGAACAAAGATCACTTTAACACTGTCAGCCTCTTTGTTCTGAATGTTCTCCCTGACAAGCTGTCTGATAACCGGGTCATCATTGACATAATGAAGACCATGAGTCAGGTACCTGTCGCCATCCGTGACGAAAGTTCCGCTGCTCAGCGCTGTGACAAGATCCTGCCTTGGGCCTTTATGATATGCCGGGACAAGGATGAATGCAACACACTTCCTGTCAGAATCCTTCTTCTTATTTATCTCCCCCAGTGAGGACAGGAAGAGATCAATGCCTTTATTTCTGTATTCATACCTGCCACTTGTCGATATTAGAAGCGTGTCTGCAGGAAGAGTGTATCCCAGCAGAGCGCCGGCTACGGATAAAAGTTTTTCGCGTGCCGCATTTCTGCAGCCCTCAAAATCGTCAGGCGAAGGGACAAATGTATCTTCAAAACCGTTGGGAGTAATTACATCCGGTTTTTTATCCAGGAAAGCAAGACATTCACGTCCGGTGATCTCACTCACTGCAGTGAAGACATCTGCCTGTGCGGCTGTGATCTTTTCGAGTGACTGCTTTGATGTTACATTCAGCTCATGAGCTGTCTGCACCGGGTTGTATTCCTTCATCTTGCCGTAGAGCTGTCTGTTGTTGCCGGCAATGCTGCGACCAAGCACTGTCGCATGAGTTGTGAATGCGGTAGTTATCCACGGTGCATTTTTCTCCAGGTAGAGTATACCGGCACCCGTCATCCATTCATGAAACTGTGCAACCACCCTCGGAAACTCGCGGTAATACGTGGTGAAGCTCTCAATTATTTTCCCGGCAGCATAACCGAACAATGCAGGTTCAATATAATCCCACTGTCCCGATATGCTGTCAAGTTTATAAGTTTCCCATAAACGGGCAAATATGTCATTCTGCTGACCAAAGTAAGGGGTGAAGTCCACCAGCATCACACGCGGCTGACCTTTGATATTCCAGCGTCCCGTCCTGACTTTCAGGCCTTCCTGAGTTGCAACAGTTTTCCACTGAAGGAACATGGTGTCATCAGGTGTGAATTCTGGATTTGTCTTATCGTCGCGCCATACATCCGGTCCGATAAGAACATAATTATCCCCGAATTCATGTGTGGCATTCAGCGCTTTGGTTGAAATGACAGTGTAAATGCCTCCTACCTTGTTGCATACTTCCCAGCTTGTTTCAAATAAAAAGTCAGCTTTCATTTTTATATATCTAATAGTCGTTCAATACGCCTGGGCGCATTATGGATACCTTATATGTTTAACCTAAACAGCTATTCTTACTTTTTGGCTTTTGCGGCCGTGGTTTTTCGTGAAGCTGTCTTTTTCACGATTGGTTTTTTCGACGTGGCTTTGCCGGCAACAGCTTTTTTTGCAGTTGCCGCCGGGCTCTTCTCCCTTTTGGGTTTCACTGCTTTTGTCCTGACTATGCGGCCCTTTTTCTCAAACTTTGTTAATTTCTCCCGCAGCTCACTGATAAGATGATCTTTGGTCTCAACTGCTGCTGCGAGGCGATTAACCTCCTCGTCATGGACATTTGCCGGAGCTACAGCCTTAAGCCTTATCTCAAAATCGCTCAGAACATTCATATAATTCATGAAAGCCTGATATGGGTTTTCATAGGGATTGAAATATGCATGTACTGTACCGTCAGAGAAAAACTTTGTTGACATGTAATAAAAGTGGTCACTCGATTGCAGGTAACCCCAGTCGCGCATGAGCTGATCGGAGCCACATCTGTTGACCTGTTCTGACAGACTGTAGAGTTTACTCACGGCAGCTGTCTGAAGCTCATTTCCCATCCAGGCAGTGAGATCTCTTTCCTCATCTGCCCAGGAAATGGGTGATGGGACATGCAACACAGCAACAGGCTGATAATTATCCGCTATCTCCGAAACGGTCATAAAAACAAACGGAGTCTTTTTGATTACGACATCAGGAAGATGTTTCAGGAAATCAAAAATTCCGGTTTCCTTCTTCTGGTGCTCACCGAATGTCTCATAATCCATAAAGATGTTCACTATATCTGAAGACGAGCCGAGTCCTTTTATCCATGAGACGTACTTTTCGGCAGTCAGTGGATAACTCGACCAGCTCTTGTTGGAGAATCTGAATGCAATATCATCGCTGAGTGTATAATTGCGCAGCAGTACTTTCAGCTTCGGGTTAATAGAATTACAGTACAGAAAATTGGGCGACTTCCATCCAAGTATATGCTTCGCTCCTTCCGTGACGGTGGCTTTATACCCCATATCAGCCATCCAGCTGCCTATTTCATCGGAATAGATCAGCTCGGTGTTTCTTACTGAGGTTGGCTTGTAACCAAGATACTCAACCATTTTTTCCGTATGTATGCTGATCTGTCTCTCAAATCTCTCACGATCCATCAGCGAGGCCAGCGAATGCGAGTTGGTCTCAGCAAGGAACTCAACGCAGCCCGTCTCGGCAAGCTCTTTGAAAGAGGCAAGAACCTCAGGGGCGTAAAGTCTGAACTGGTCAATAACAATACCGCTAAGAGAAAAGGTCACCCTGAACTTGCCCTTGTGCTTGCTGATAAGATCAAGAATTATCTTGTTGGCAGGAAGATAACAGTCAGACGCAATCTTCCGGAGAATTGATTCGTTCATGAAATCATCATAATAATAATGCTCATGACCCATTTCAAAAAAGCGATAGCGCCTGAGTCTAAAGGGCTGATGAACCTGGAAATATAGGCAGATTGCCTTTTTCTGTGCTGTGCTCATATCTTTTAGCTTGTCTGTTTCAAAACCTCATTGTAAATATTTTTAACATGCCTGGCAGCTTTATCCCACTTCAGCTTGTCAACCTCCTCCTTGCCGTTCATGATAAACATGCGTGAGAGAGCAGGATAGGTAAGAATGCCGTAAATGGCATCAGCCATTGCCTCAATATCCCAGAAATCAACCTTCACGGCATGGGTAAGAAGCTCTGCAACGCCGCTTTGCTTGCTGATTATCACCGGAACATTTGACTGCATCGCCTCAAGTGGGGAGATGCCAAACGGTTCCGACACTGAGGGCATAACATATACATCGCTCATTCTCAGCATGGTGAATACATCATTGCCGCGCAGGAATCCGGTAAAGTGAAATCTGTCAGTAATGCGCAGGGCAGCAGCGTGACGTATCATACGCTCCATCATGTCACCTGATCCGGCCATTACAAACCTGACGTTGGGCATCCGGGACAGGACAATCCTTGCTGCCTCAATAAAGTATTCCGGACCTTTCTGCATGGTTATCCGACCTAAAAAGGTAACTATCTTGTCATCGTATGTCCTTTCCGGTACATCAAGCTCTGAATGATGCGGTGGTTCAACGGCATTATAGACAGTTTCTACCTTGTCAGGATTTATATTGTATTTACAAATGACAATATCGCGTGTGAGATTGCTGACAGTGATGATCTTATCAGCAGCATCCATTCCCTCTTTTTCCATATTATATACGACAGGATTGACATTGCCGCCACTGCGGTCAAAGTCTGTGGCATGAACATGTATCACCAGCGGCTTTCCGGATACAGCCTTGGCGGCTATGCCTGCCGGATAGGCAAGCCAGTCGTGTGCATGAATAATATCAAATTCCTGCTCGGAAGCTATCACCTGCGCAACCATCGAATACTTATGGATCTCATCCATCAGTGAGGCACCGTAACTTCCTGTGAAATCTACCTTGCCGGATTTGTTGGTCGTAACAAGGACGTCAGTCTCCGCCACCTCTCCCCTCGTCATCTTCCAGAAATCCTCGGGATCAGTATAGGGCACAAGTTTTGAGAAGACCTCAATCTTATCAATTGGCTTACTAAAATAATTAAACCGTACTTTTTTAAATTCAACAGGGACGGTGTTGGCTCCTATCAGGCTGACAATACTCTGGTCTTCATCACCGTAGGCTCTTGGAACAACAAAAATAACCTCTGTGTCAGGCTGTGCCGCGAGACCACGTGTCAGACCGTAGCTGGCAGTGCCAAGCCCACCTGCAATATGAGGGGGGAACTCCCATCCAAACATCAGAACACGCATATCATAATTTATTTTCTTTATATTTTGTCTCAAGAAGATTGTAAATGCGGAGTACCTCGCCCACGTTGGATGCCTGCGATATGGCGCCCCTGGGTGCATGCGGAGGATCACCGTCATATATCTCCGAGATGGTTGATATACCGGCTTCGGTAAGTGTCTCCTCAAATCCGGTAATAAGTTTTCTTACACGTGATACGCCGCCTTCGCCATAGACTCTAAGCCATCCTTCGCAAAACGGCCCTATAAGCCATGGCCAAACCGTACCCTGATGATAGGCTTTGTCGCGCTGCTCCTCATTACCGCAATAGATACCGCAGTAACCCTCTTCGGCAGGCGAGAGAGTACGCAGGCCGCGGGGCGTGACAAGGACCCTGTTTACTATATCCAGCAGGCTCTTCATCTGGTCCTTGTTCAGCATGGTGTAAGGCAGTGAGGTGGCAATGACCATGTTTGGTCTCACCTGCATGTTTCTCTTCTCGTTATCATTGACATAATCAGCAAGATATCCATGTTCTTCGTCCCAGAAGAGCTCAATGAATGATGTGCGGATCAGCTCCGGCAGTGCCTCCCATTCTTTAATAAAAGCCCTGTCCCTGGCAGCGCGTGCACAATCAAGTGAATATCGTACTGCATTATACCAGAGTGCAGCAATTTCCACAGCATAGCCGTTGCGCTGAGTTACCGGTATGCCATTGACGACAGCATCCATCCATGTCAGCGCCCTGCCCGGGGCATCAGCATAAATGAGTCCATTTTCTTTCATGTGTATCCCGAAGGATGTGCCCTTACGGTATGCCTGCAGCACATTTTTCATTGAATCACCGTAACGTTTCCAGGTCTCGCGGTCCTCAAGACCATAACTCTGAAGTGCATGGAAAAACCATAGCGGAGCATCGGCGCTGTGGAAGGCCGGATTATCATTACGGCTCGTATCCGGGAATATACCTCCCTTCATACGTCGTACCTGTGTGTCAAGCACCGCAGCATTAAGGTCTTCCGACTTGCGGGCGAGGGCCAGGCCGGGAAGAGAGATAAAAGTATCTCGCCCCCATGAGCCGAACCAGGGATAGCCTGCCATGATGTTGGTATCGTTACCCTTCTTTACAATGAATTGCTGTGCTGCATTGCGAAGGCAGTTCCCGAAATTGCTCCTTGGTATCTTTGATGAGACTGTTTTTGTGAATTTTGTTTTGAAGCCTGCAGGCCGTTCTTCATTGGTCGAAGCCGAAAAGACAATGACATCACCCTTGCGGACTGTCAGTTCAAAAAATCCGGGGGCAAAGAGGTCTTCTGAATATTCATACCCCCGTTTTTGTTCCTCAGTGTACTCAACACCCTGGTACCAGTCAGGGACCGACACGTACTCAGCTTTACCCGAGAGCTGCATATAGAGATAAGGGAACCCGTCATACATGCGTATCCTTATACCATTTGGCACTGCTTCAACGCGGGTGTTTGCCCATATATTGGCATGTGTCAGCTGATGGATACTGCGGAATGCCAGGAATGGTCTCAGCTGAAGCTTGACAGGCTCATCCGAATTCAGGATGGTGAACCTGATCATCAGCTGTTCCTCGTAGTGAACCAGCAAACGCTCCTGCTTGAAAAAGACATTGCCTACTCTATAAGTCATTCCCGGAATGTCCTGGATATCAAAGTCTTCAATATACTTATGACCTTTGGGACTGTAATAATCCCCGTGATATTTGCGGATACCTGTGTTGAAACTCTGCCCGTTACTGACCACAGTTGTGTCAAGACTCGATAGAAGAACATGTCTTCCCCCTCCCAGTGCATCAACAGGGCAAACCAGTAAACCATGGTATTTGCGGGTATTGCAATTCACTATGGTCGTGCAGGAGTAACTGCCCGACCTGTTGGTGCGTAATATCTCACGACTGAGAGAATACTCAAGGTTAACTACCTGAGCCTTATCAAATTTAATGTATCCCATTGTTTTAGGTTGTAGTTAAACCGTATAAAAATTAACAATAAACTCTATTAAAATATTAAAAATAAAATCCTTCTGCAAAGAAACACAAAAAAATCAGATTTAAGAACATGCAACAATTTCACTTTCAGCCTATGGGACTCTTAAAATTAGGTATCTTTGCAGTTCAGTAATATAACCAGTGCGAGTTTAAATTGTTTAAGAATATGGAAAATATTCCTCTCCGAAATAAAGGGATAAAGCTTTATATATTACATATATTCTGCCTGAAGAATTTCTTTTTCATTCTTCTCTTCCTGTCTGTTGTTTTTATAACCGGGTGCAGAAAGAACAGTGTAACTGTCACGGGTCACATTAGCGGGATTGGCAATGGAGAATACCTCCTTCTCAGGGAAGTGAAACCCGGCGTTCTTGAACCGGTAGACTCGGTCATCCCCGGACAGGACGGAAACTTTACCTTCAGGACTGAAACGGAATGGCCTTCATTCTACATGCTGAGCGCAGGAACCGATGACTTTCTTACAATCCTTGCCTCACCAGGTGAAAAAATAAAGGTAACGGCTGCCCGCGACTCACTAAGCTCGCCATCAAGCGTGACCGGCTCAAAAGGTACCGGTGTTATGAATGACTTCCGCAAAGAACAGCAGGTTGTCATCAAAGAACTCGAGAGCCTTACAAAAGTCTATAATGACAGTATCCTAAGCAAAAGGTTGCCCCTGATAATGGATAGCCTCGACAGGAGGGCGGCAGATATCGTTGCGGGCTTTCGTGAGAAGGCTGTGACCATGCTTGACCACAACAGCAGTTCTATGGTTTCAATTTACCTGCTGAACCAGCAGATTGTTCCGGGGCTTCAGCTTTTTGATCCGGCAAAGGATCCTCAGATTTATTACAAGGTTGATTCCCTTCTTAATGAAAAATACCCTGAATCTGATCTCGTTCTCGACCTGCATAATTTTGTCTCCGGCCTTAGAAAATCAGTCTCCATAAACAGCATTGCCGGAGAACCAATAAGGGAAGGTGAATTATTACCAGACATTGCTTTGCCGGACCCTGTAGGTGACACTATAAGATTGTCCTCAAAACGCGGCAGGATAGTGCTCGTCGATTTCTGGGCCGCCTGGTGCCCCCCCTGCCGGGAAGAGAACCCTAACCTCGTTAAATTATATGACATGTACCATTACCGGGGCTTCGACATATTCCAGGTTTCACTCGATCAGAGAAAGGAAGACTGGACAGGGGCGATCAGGAATGACAGACTCGGACGATGGACCCATGTGAGCGACCTTAAGTACCGTGACTCGGAAGTTGTAAAGAGATTCGGACTCACAGAGATACCTGCAAACTTTCTGATCGACCGTGAAGGAAGGGTGATTGCTTCAAACCTGAGAGGACCCATGCTCCAGAAAAAACTTGAGGAACTTTTCAGTCAACAGTAGCTAATCTCTATTTTTACTTTATTTGTACTAGAAATCAGCATCAATAATGAAGAGGTTTGTATTGATTCTTTTACTTGCAGCAGCCGTTACAGGATGTGTCAGAGACGATAAGGTGGTAATAAAAGGGACCTTCGGCAACATTAAGGAAGGAGTAGTATATCTCGATCAGTCAGATGTTGACAAGAGTGTTGTCATCGATTCCGCAACAATAAAACGGGGACGCTTCAAATTCACGACAGATTTTCCCGGGCCCGAGTTTCTCCAGATCAGGCTTGACAAAAACGACTTTGTCGGACTCCTTGCTGCACCCGGCGAAAAGATAATCCTCGACTTCGGGCCAGCTCCCATGGTTATGAATTACACGGTTGCCGGCTCACCCGGTTCAGAGTTGATCAGGAGGCTTGACCAGCACCTCTTCACCACGAAGGTGAAACTTGATTCACTTACCGGGATCTATACTTCCCTTACTGACGAAGAGATTGCAACCAGGGGAGCCGTGCTTGAAAAAGCCTATGTCAGTGCTGTGGATTCCCAGAGAAAATACAATATTGGATTCATCCTTGAAAACATGAATTCACTGGCAACTATAAAAGCACTGTACCAGCGTATCGATGAGAATACCTACGTGCTTTATCAGCCTCGTGACCTGCAATTCCTCAAAATTGTTTCCGACTCGCTTTCCGTGAAATATCCTGTATCAAGGCATGTCCGTGCACTGAAGGAGAACGTAACCTCTGAACTTAACCAGATGTATATTAACCGCCTGGCAAGCATGGCTTCGAATGTCAATCCGGGGAAAGCCGACCCGGTACTTCCTGACCCGGAAGGCAAAATGATCAGTCTCTCATCACTGAAAGGCAAATATGTGCTGGTAACCTTCTGGGCGACAACATCAGAAAACTGTCTTGCTGAACTGCCCTTATTGAAAACCCTCTATTCCCTCTATCACAACAAAGGCCTGGAAATATACCAGGTCAGCCTTGATGCTGACGCGAACAGATGGAAAAATGCCGTTAAATATGAAGAGTTACCTTGGATCTGCGTAAGAGAGGAGAATCCTGATAATCCTACATATGCCATGTTAATGCATATCACCCAGGTACCTGCCAACCTGCTATACGATCCGGATGGTAATATTATAAACTCCAATCTTTTTGGCCGGAATCTGCAGATAAGGATGGACCAGCTGTTCAACAAATAGTACAGGATATTGAAAGGTAACAGAACATACTTCGCATCTGACTTCCATCTCGGACTGGCCGCCGGGACTGTTCCCCGTGAGCGCGAAGCCAGGGTTGTTGCCTGGCTTGACAAAGTATCCCGTGACGCTCAGACCATCTATCTTCTCGGAGACATTTTCGATTTCTGGTGGGAATATAAATATGTGATACCTAAAGGATTCACACGTTTTCTTGGCAAACTTGCCGCAATAACTGACAGTGGCATTACCTTACATGTTTTTACCGGTAACCATGATCTGTGGATGAAAGATTACCTGGTTAAGGAGTGCGGCGTTATATTACATCATGAGCCCTTCATCACAAAGATCGGAGATGAAGTGTTTTATCTTGCTCACGGAGAGGGCCTTGGAACAAGAAGCAAAGGCTTCAAAGCCCTTCTTGCCGTCTTTAATAACAAATTTCTCCAGAGGGCTTACAGTGCATTGCATCCGGGGATAGGCATGGCACTTGGCCACAGCTGGTCAAACAAAAGCCGCCTGGCCAAACACATTTCGCTTCCTTTCACGGGGGAAGATAAGGAAGATCTCATCAGACATACCCGCAGTCTGATCAGCGAAGGATGTGACGCGCGATATTTTATCTATGGTCACAGACATCTGCCGCTGACGTTTGATGAGGAAGGAAGAAGGATGATAATTCTCGGTGACTGGTTCAGCCTGAACAGCTATGCTGTGTATGACGGTATGACCCTTACTCTGATTAATGAGCCTTTAAGCCCTTTGCCCTGACTCTCACTGTGAGAACATAGTAAGCATAATCCTCATTTACCTCGTCGAAAGTATACCTGAGCTTCTGGCCTGACCGGCGTGCCATCTCCAGGAGGCCCATGTAACCTGTAGAGATCTGTGTCATGTCCTGACCTTCAAGGGCTACCTTAAGAAGGCTTTTCAGCCCCTCTTCATCATACTTGTTCACCATATCAAGTTTCTGCCTGAGATGATCCATGTCACTTTTCCTTATGAGATTCCCTGAAGTAATAATATATGAAGAAGAAGTCTTCCGTATCATTGCCACGGGCACACCATAATTCTTTTCGGCCTCGAACCCCGGACTGTGCTGGGTAACATTCTGCAAAAGTTCGATAAGGGTGGCAAAGACACGTTTGTGGAGGTTAAGTTCCATCTCCGCTTCAAGCATGGTAGTTTCGCTGAAGTTAAGAAGTTCTTTGCTTATAGCGTGTGACATGACGCCAGCCCAGAGGAAGTAGATATTATTCGACTTCATCATATGCTCAAGCTGAGCAATTTTCTGTCCGTTAAAGGGAGTATCCGTTTCCGGCCGGTTTATACCATGACCTCCTGCATCAACTGTCTTGCTGAGGATAAAATAAGAATAACTCTCATCAATGGGGAGAAAGTCGTAATCAAGCTTGTTGCCCGTTTTGCGCGCCATCTCAATAAGGCCCAGGCCTGCCCCGCCCTTGTGTCCGATGTTTGAATCCTGAAGCATAGCCTTGTAAACCTCCCTGATACTTTCAGGATCCAGGCTGTTGATCTTCTCCAGGTTCTGCCTCAGTCCCTTTACCTCTCTTTTCTTTAACACATTGCCGGTGCTAACAGTATAACCGTCGGCGGTCTTGTTATAAACCACCAGTGATGTCACCTCATCACGTTCTGTTGAGCCATGCCTGGTAATGTTCTGCAGGTTTTCCAGGACGAACATGAATAGTCGTTTTCGCCCTAAAAGGCTGAACTCGGATAACTCCATCTCTTTTTCGAGCAATAACAATAGAGCTACGGAGTTGTCTCCGGTAACCTCACCGCGGTAAGCAAACATCAGATGCTCATTCAGCAGCTTATTCCTTAATTTTTTTATTAGTTCCATATTTTCCGAATGATATGGATAAATACCTAATCCGTGCCGCAAAATAAGCAAAAAAGATCAGTGTTAAAAAATATTAATTTTTTTTTTCACCCTGCCCAGCCTTCGCGGTCGAGGTTACGGTAGTTTATTGCTTCGGAGAGATGATCCGGTCTTATATCTTCCGAGTTATCAAGATCGGCAATTGTACGCGCCACTTTTAATATCCTGTCATAAGCACGGGCTGAAAGGCCGCGCATCTCCATGGCGGCCCTGAGCAGCTTCCCTCCTGCTTCGTCAAGATGACAGTACCGGCGTATCATGGAAGAGGTCATCTGGGCATTGCAATAAATGCCGTCTGCGTCGGCAAAGCGCACCGTCTGCACACCCCTGGCTCTCACAACCCTCTCCCGTACTGCGGCTGATGTCTCTGTCCTTGCGGCACCGGCAAGCTTCTCATAGTTAACGGGGACGACTTCGATGTGAATATCAATACGGTCAAGCAGCGGGCCCGATATGCGGTTAAGATACTTCTGCACCATACCGGGGAGGCAGGTACACTCCTTGTCAGGGTGATTATGAAATCCGCACGGGCATGGATTCATTGATGCCACGAGCATGAACGATGCCGGAAAATCACAGCTCAGTCTTGCCCTTGCAATGGTAATGATACGGTCTTCAAGCGGCTGACGGAGAACCTCCAGAACACTGCGTTTGAACTCTGGCAGCTCATCGAGAAAGAGAACCCCGTTATGTGCCAGGCTGATCTCGCCGGGCTGAGGCACTGTACCCCCTCCAACGAGGGCGATGTCAGAACTTGTGTGATGGGGACTGCGGAACGGGCGGCGGGTCATAAGGGGAATATGACTGTCAATCTTGCCAGCCACCGAGTGAATTTTCGTTGTCTCCAGCGCCTCCTCAAGGGTGAGAGGCGGGATTATACTGGGTAGACGGCGTGCCAGCATCGTCTTTCCTGACCCGGGAGGACCGATCATAATTGCATTATGTGAACCGGCAGCGGCCACCTCGAGCGCACGCTTGACATTCTCCTGCCCTCTGACATCAGCAAAGTCAGAATCATATCTGTTGCCTTCCTGGCTGAAGAGAGTATTTAAATCGACCTTCAGCGGGGTTGGATTTGTCAGCCCGCGCATATACTGAAGCACATCTTCGAGGCTGTTCACTCCATAGACATCGATGCCGTCGACGACTGCCGCCTCGGGAGCGTTCTCCGCTGGCACCATCATACCTCTGAACCCTGATGCCCGTGCCTTTAAGGTCATCGGCAGCACACCCCTGACAGGTTTGATGGTTCCGTCAAGCGACAGCTCTCCGGTGAGAACCAGTCCATCGATTCTGTGCCCGGTGACCATCTCCGAAGCGGCCAGTATTCCTACTGCAAGAGGCAGATCATAGGATGACCCTTCTTTCCGGATGTCAGCAGGAGCCATGTTTATGATCACCTGCCGACCGGGCCATTTTAGCCCTACGGCACGGAATGCCGACTCAATGCGCTGCTGGCTCTCTTTTACGGCAGCGTCAGGCAACCCGACAAGCATGTAGCGCACCCCGCGCGTCACATCGACTTCAATGGTAACCGGGACTGCCTCAATGCCAAAGACGGCAGCGCTGAAGGTCTTGACCAGCATAATACTGTATTTAAAAGCACATTTGGAAATGCAGTATCAAATATAAACAAATTGAGGATAATAACAAAATGAAAAAGAAGCCCGGGGCAGAACGCACCCGGGCAACTACCTGCCAAACAAATAATTAAATTGCAGTACCGCCTCTTTCGCCGGTACGTATCCTGATACATTCCTCCAGCGGGGTTATGAATATCTTCCCGTCTCCCACACTGCCTGATCCGTTTGTGCGCGCAGATTTAAGAATGGTGTCAACCGTGATGTCAACAAATCCTTCGTTAACTGCTATTTCGATCCTTATTTTAGGGATCAGGTCAGGTACAATTCTCTGGCCCCTGTACATCTCTTCAATTCTCTGCTGCCCATGGCCTGATACCCGGCTTACAGTTATCCTGGTAATCTCTGCTGCGATAAGTGCTTCCCGCACCCTGTCGAGCTGTACTTCCCTTATTATTGCTGTAATGAGTTTCATAACTTTGATATTTCAGGTTGTTAACTCGGATTAAGCATTCCGTAACCTCTTTCACCATGATATGCTCTGTCCAGACCTGCCATTTCATCATCTTCGCTCGATTTGATTTTCACCAATTTATCGAGAAGAAAGATTATTATTAAAGTCATTAAAGCTGCAAAGGCCATTGCGATACCCACGGCAGCAGCCTGAACTCCGAGCTGGTTCCATACCGTCCATGTTCCATCCGAAGATGCAGCAGCTGCCTCCTTCATCCACGACGGCCGGATTAAGAACGAGAGGAATATGGCTCCGACTATCCCTCCCACACCGTGAATTCCGAATGCATCCAGACTGTCATCGTAGCCCAGCCTGTTTTTAACCTGGATAGCCGTGTAACACAATATGGAAGCCAGAACTCCGAGTATCAATGCCCCGTAAGGCAGTACTACTCCTGCTGCCGGTGTAACTGCCACAAGTCCCGCGAGTATACCGCTGGCAAAACCGAGGGCAGTTGCTTTTCCCTGGTGAAGACTCTCGATAATGATCCATGAAAGGGCTCCTGACGCTGCTGCAATCTGCGTTGCGGTAAGAGCCCGGGCTGTGCTGAGTCCGCTTGAAATACTGCTTCCGGCATTGAAACCGAACCATCCTACCCACAAAAGACCGGCTCCAAGCATTGTTATTACAAGATTGTTGGGCCGTATAACCCGGTAGGGATAACCTCTTCTCGATCCAAGATAAATGGCAATCACAAGTCCGCTCACCCCTGCTGAGATATGTACGACAGTTCCGCCGGCAAAGTCTATGGCACCCCGTGCACCAAGATTGAAAAGGAAACCGCCGGACGCCCATACCCAGTGACAGAGAGGGTTATAAACCAGAAGGCTCCAGAGCGTTATGAAAATACAGTACGCCTTGAACGACACTCTCTCCGCGAATGCTCCGGCGATTAAAGCAGGGGTGATAATAGCGAATTTCCCCTGGAACATTGAAAATACATACTCAGGAACTCCTGCTTCAAGAATACTTGTATCGATCCCCTTAAGAAAGAAATAATCATTATTCCATCCGAAAAATCCTCCCAACACATTGTTTCCAAAACTCATTGAATAACCGGCAACCACCCAGAGAACACTTATTATCCCCATTGCAACGTAGCTGTGCATAATGGTCCCAAGCACGTTTTTTGACCTTACAAGACCACCATAGAACATCGCCAGTCCCGGTATCATCAAAAGTACAAGCGCTGTCGAGGTGAGCATCCATGCAGTAACACCGGTATCAACCACTGCTCCATCAGAAGCATAAAGGCCTGCAATTCCCATGAATAACAGGAGTGCTGTTAAAAGGCCTTTTTTAAAAATGATTTTCATATCATACAATTTTTAAACATAAATGCACTTTCCACAGCAATAATATATATTTTTATGGGTACTTCAATAAATATGTATATTATTTTTGATAAACCCTTAAATATTTAGGGTATATCTCATAATAATAGTGAATAATTTAAATTCATCCCCTATGTTGAAGGGGGTATGATGATTATTTCTTAAAAATCAATAAATAATCAGAAGGACTCCTATAATAAAAAATGAGGTGCCTTTAATTGACAACCCGTTCTTTGCTGGCGCGGAAAATTTAATGAACCCTGCCTTCCCGGTTACTTTTGGAACAGGGGCCGGTAATTGCAGTATCTACAGGCTTATACCCGTGTCAGACTATCATTTACCTAAAAAATGAAAATCTCTTCAATCGTCACCCCGAAGGTGCTGGCTATGTCATGAGCCAGCTTCAGAGACGGATTGTATTTGTTCTTTTCAAGGAAGACAATTGTCTCGCGGCGCACATTTACCTTCTTGGCAAGGTCATCCTGCGTCAGGTCATGACGGGCTCGGTACTCTTTAATACGGTTATTCATTGCGTACTCCCCTGAAGTTTATTACTAGCCAGCATATCGCGTAGATCACAGCCATTCCCAGAATACCTGCTGAAATGTAGACATGAGTTTCATAATCCGTCTTGTCAGCAACATACATGACAGCCAGCCAGAGATAGAGGGAGATGTAATATGAAAATGCGGCTGTTCTCTTAAGCACTTTTTTCGATAGTTCATCTTCGGCAGGTTCTCCTTTTCTGACACTTGTCAATCTTTTGTAACCCACAAAAAGGGCAAATCCCACAACCACAATTATTACGCCGTACATCACCAGATCAACAAGTTTGAATCCGGAGCGGGAAGTGAAGAACCATAATCCGGTTGTCACCAGGACCAGGGCTGCTACGATAAAAATGATTACTATCTTTTTCATGATTTTAAGTATTAGTTATATATTTCTAACACAAAGTTAGATATAAATAACATTAACTTCCAAATTTATTTTGAAGCTTTTTAAAAATATTTCTTTGATTACTTGTTTATGGCCTTGGTTGCGTTTTTGTAATCATCCGTGTAGCCGTAATGGGCGGTAAAGATATATTGAACGCCTTCCAGGCCCAAGACATTATGCATCGATCTGCGGGCTTTGCGTGCACTTTTGTTGATTATTTTTGGG
>Ga0209745_1000418_pt1 | contig 25568 bp, 15 predicted proteins | sample BarGraNGADG00312_FD_184495 | JGI IMG/M metagenome (GOLD analysis project Ga0209745, IMG submission 184495) | Arctic peat soil microbial communities from Barrow, Alaska - Barrow Graham LP Ref core NGADG0004-312 (SPAdes) (version 2) | ecosystem: Environmental > Terrestrial > Soil > Wetlands > Peat...
ATGCTCATTTTGTTGTTTCAGGTTTGGATAAAATGAGTCTTAGAAAATTAAAAGTATCAGCAAAATAATCAGATTATGAACAGTTGTTATAAACTGGATGAATGGCACATAATTGAGGAGGGATTTCACCCTGAATTTAACAGGGAATCGGAAAGCATTTTTTCGATAGGAAACGGATATATGGGCCAGAGAGCAAATTTTGAAGAGCATTATTCGGGCGATTCTCTGTCTGGCAGCTATATTGCCGGGGTTTATTACCCTGATAAAACCAGGGTAGGATGGTGGAAAAACGGCTACCCGGAATACTTTGCAAAAGTTCTGAATGCTCCGAAATGGATAGGTATAGATGTTTGTATAAATAAAAAACCTGTCGATCTTTCTTCAGCAAAGATTAACTCCTTCACCAGGACCCTGAACATGAAAGAGGGATATCTTGACAGAAAATTCATAATTGCTGTTGCCAAAAACAAAACTCTTGAATTCAATTCCAGGAGATTTCTTAGCATGTCGGAACCAGATATAGGAGTAATAAAGTTTTCTGTCCGTTCGGTTGATTTTGAAGGCATTATCGATTTTACATTGTACCTGGATGCCGATGTAAGGAATGAAGATGCAAATTATGGAAAGAAATTCTGGAAAGAGGTTTCGAGGGAAATAAATAAGGAATCAGGAACCATTATCACGCGAACAATGAAAACCGATTTCCACGTGGCAACAGGAATGTGTTTCAGTCTTTTTAAAAACGGGAAAGAACTCAAAGCAAATTCCACAGTAATTGACCACGATAAGTATGTTGGTTATGCTTTTTCAGAAAGAACGCAACCCGGAGATGAACTGGCACTTATCAAATTTGTCTCAGTGCTTTCTTCCCTTAACAATTCAAAAGGTGATTTAATGGGTGACGTTAAGAAACGTCTGAAGGAAGTGTCATCTGAAGGATATGACAGGCTGTTTTCAGGTCATAAGAAGGAATGGGAAAAGATCTGGAAGTCGGCAGATATAGTGATTGAAGGAGATGCAGCAGCTCAACAGGCTATAAGATTCAATATTTTCCAGCTTAACCAGACTTACACCGGGAAAGATGAAAGGCTTAATATCGGCCCGAAAGGTTTTACTGGTGAAAAATATGGTGGAAGCACATATTGGGATACAGAGGCTTTTGTCCTGCCGTTTTTTCTTAAGACAGCCGATCAGAAAGTGGTCAGGAATCTGCTTCTATACAGATATAAACATCTGGGAGCCAGCATCAAAAACGGTTCAAAGCTTGGTTTTAAGAACGGAGCTGCCCTTTACCCGATGGTGACCATGAACGGAGAGGAGTGCCATAATGAATGGGAAATAACCTTCGAGGAGATCCACAGGAATGGAGCTATTGCTTTTGCGATCTTTAACTATATACGGCATACAGGCGATAATGCCTATCTTGCCGATTACGGGCTGGAGGTACTAATAGGGATCTCGAGGTTCTGGAGCCAGAGGACAACCTGGTCTGAAAACCTGAAAAAGTATGTAATACTTGGCGTTACAGGGCCGAATGAATATGAAAACAATGTCAATAACAATTGGCATACCAATTCCATGGCAGTCTGGACATTGTCTTATACAATAAGTGGTCTGTTAAAGGTGCAAAAGGAGGCTCATGAAAAATATAAGGAACTACTAAGGAAAACCAATTTTGATTTTTCAGTGGAAACCCGTCTCTGGCAGAAGATCATTGATAACATGCATATGCCGTTTGACAGTAAGAGAAATGTATTTCTTCAGCAGGACGGTTTTCTGGATAAGGAGTTAATGACTACCGATAAAATACCTTCAGAGGAGCGGCCAATAAACCAGCATTGGTCGTGGGATAGAATATTGCGGTCGTGTTTTATAAAACAGGCTGATGTACTCCAGAGTCTGTATGTCTTTGAAGACAAGTATGATACTGAAACCATTAAGCGTAATTTCGATTTCTATGAACCGATGACTGTTCATGAATCTTCATTATCAGCATGTATCCATTCCATCCTCGCCTCCCGGATAGGAAATATTGAAAAAGCTTATGAGCTTTATCTCAGAACGGCAAGGCTCGATCTCGACGATTACAACAATGAAGTCGGAGACGGCCTTCACATAACAAGCATGGCAGGCACCTGGCTGGCAATTGTCGAAGGATTCGGCGGTATGCGGATACTTAATGGCAAGGTTCAAATAAACCCGCTGATCCCGGGTCAATGGAAATCATATTCATTCCATGGAAGATTCCGTGGGATTCTTTTTGAAGTGAAAGTGAACCATAAAGAAATAAATATCAATAATTTGTCTGATAAGAGCCTGACAATGGTCATCTTTGGTAAAGAGCACAGGATTGCTGTTTCAGAAAAGAAATCGATAAAAATAGTGAAATAGAGAAATAGTGAAATAGTGAAATAAAGAAATAAAGAAATAAAGAAATAAAGAAATAGAGAAATAGAGAAATAGTGAAATAAAGAAATAGTGCATTAGTACAATAATGAAATAGTGAAAAAATAATTTCAATGAAGAGAATTATGGAAAGAATACATGTTAGCATTCTAATAATTTTACTACTTGTTGCTTTTGCAATGGGCGGTTGCTCATTTTTCGGCAAAAAGAAGGAATTAAAACCCTTTACAACAGAGGTTGTACATCCCGAATGGTCAAAAAACTCTGTTATGTATGAAGTGAATGTAAGGCAATATACTGATTCCGGCACATTCAAAGAGTTTGAGAAACATCTTCCCAGGCTGAAGGAAATGGGTATCGACATTTTATGGTTTATGCCAATATATCCGATAGGCGTTCCGAACCGGAAAGGAGAACTGGGGAGCTATTATTCAGTCAGTGACTATATGGGAGTTAATCCGGAATTTGGAACCATCAAAGATTTTAAAAGAGTTATTGACAAGGCTCATAAGCTCGGAATGCATGTCCTGCTCGACTGGGTGCCCAACCATACTTCCTGGGATAATCCTCTTACAATCGAACATCCGGAGTGGTATGTAAAAGATTCTACGGGTAGATTTACTCCGCCGATTGGAACTGACTGGACAGATGTAATTCAGTTAGACTGGTCACAGAAGGGGCTGCAGGATTACATGATAGATGCTTTCAAATTCTGGGTCAATCTGGGAGCAGATGGTTTCCGGGTCGACCATCCGCATAATACGCCGAAAGAATTCTGGGAAAGGGCAAGAACCGAGCTGGATAAAATTAAACCTGTATTGATGCTTGCTGAATATGAGGGAGAAATCGGATTCACCGAGAAGGCATTCGATATGGATTATGCCTGGGTGATGCATCATCTTATGAACAGCATAGCCCAGGGAAAGGATAGTGCAAGTGCAATGCTGAAATATTTCCGGAAGGAATGGGCAGTCTATCCAAATAATGCATACCGTCTTATGTTCCTTACAAACCATGATGAGAATTCATGGGCCGGGACAATCGATTCATTAATGGGTGATTCACAGCGGGCATTCGCGACTCTGATATTTACTGCTCAGGGGATGCCTCTAATCTATAGCGGACAGGAAGCATGTCTCGATAAAAAATTAAAATTCTTTGTTCATGATGCAATTAAATGGGATACCTGCAACCTGACTGGTTTCTATTCAAACCTGATAAAGCTAAAGAAAAACAATCCTGCTCTTTGGAACGGTGACTTTGGCGGCAAAATGATAAGAATAAAGACCAATAAGGACAAAAAGATCTTTGCTTTTTACAGGGAAAAAGATGAAAACAGAGTTGTCGTATTGCTGAACCTTTCTAAAAAACCGGTTTCGTTTAAACCTGTTTTGAAAGATATTGAGGGTGAGTACACGGAATATTTCACAACTCAGAAAACAGGATTAAGTAAAAGTCTAAACCTTACACTTGATCCGTGGGGGTATAAGGTGTATCTAAAATAGGTGCGAGGTCCGAGGTGCGAGATCCGTGGTATAGTTTTTTAGGCTCCCCTCTTGGGAGGGGGCCGAGCGTTAAGAATTTGCCCAGTGGGCAAATTTAGCGAAGGAGCCAGACTGCAGGGGAGATTTGTGGTGGGCGAGGGGATGGGTTCTTCAGAAGATAAAAGACAGAAGTAAAAAGATAAAAATTATGACAAAATCACTTAGATTTCCGGCACTTTTCCTGCTGATCGCATCCTTCTGCAGTGTTGTCTCAGCTCAGAAGATCGACCGTGTTGAACCGCCGTCGTGGTTCACAGGAATGAAGGAAACCTCTTTGCAGCTTATGGTTTATGGCAAAGAGATCGGATCGTTTGATGTGACTACCGATTATCCGGGAGTTAAGATCACCACACTTGTCAAAACCGAAAATCCGAATTACCTGTTCATCAACCTGAACATTAGCAATAAGGCTCTTCCGGGGGAAATCAAGCTGACTTTTGCGCGCGGCAAACTGAAACTGACTCATAATTATCCTCTTTTAGCACATCCATCTGAATCCACAAAAGGTTTCGACGCTTCTGATGTGATCTACCTGCTTATGCCCGACCGTTTTGCAAATGGTGATACGGCAAATGACAATGTCGCCGGTATGCTTGAGCAGGTGAACAGAAGCAATCCCAACGGGCGTCACGGAGGAGATCTCAGAGGCATATCAGACCATCTCGATTATATTAAGGACCTGGGTGCAACAGGTATCTGGCTGAATCCATTCCTAGAGAATAATCAGCCAACTTTCTCCTATCATGGATATTCGATCACTGATCTTTACCGTGTCGATCCGCGGTACGGGAGTAATGAGGATTTTAAAAACCTGGTCTCGAAAGCACATAATACAGGGCTGAAATTAGTGATGGACATGATATTCAATCATATAGGATCAGGACACTGGTGGATGAAGGACCTACCCTCAGCAGACTGGGTGCATCAGTTTAGTGAGTTCACTCGTACCAATTACAGGGCTTCAACTTATATGGATCCATACGCTGCAAAAAGCGATGAAGAGCTGATGGAAAAGGGGTGGTTTGACAAAACAATGCCCGACCTCAACCAGAGCAACCCGCTAGTTGAGACATATTTGACCCAGAACAGCTTGTGGTGGATCGCATACTTCGGCATTGACGGCATAAGAATGGATACCTATCCCTATCCTGAAAAGAATATGATGTCCAGGTGGGCTAAAAGGATCACTGATGAGTTTCCCGGGTTTTTCATAGTAGGAGAGGTGTGGTACCAGCAGGAGGCTCTTACTGCCTACTGGTCACTTGATAAGGTCAACATAGATGGTTATCAATCGAACCTTCCCTCAGTAACGGATTTTCCTCTATCTCTGGCCACCCACAGAGCTTTCAATGAACCTGACAACTGGACCGACGGACTGGCACGATTCTACCTGATTCTTTCACAGGATTTCATCTATCCCCATCCTTTCAGCAATGTGATATTCCTTGACAACCATGACCTGACCAGGTTCTTTACCCAGACCGGCATGAAGCTCGAAATTTACAAAATGGCTCTTTCATTTATTCTTACCACAAGAGGCATACCTCAGTTCTACTATGGTACTGAGATAGTTATGCAGGGAGACAAAAATCGCGGCGACGGGTATCTAAGGGAAGACTTCCCCGGAGGATGGAGCGGTGACACTAAAAATACCTTCACGGCTCAGGGTTTAACTCCAACTGAAATGGAGGCCTACTCCTTTACAAAAAAGCTCCTGAACTGGAGAAAAGATAAGGATGTGATACATACCGGAAAACTCAAGCATTTCATCCCTGAAAATAACCTGTATGTCTATTTCAGATATAATGACAAAGAATCTGTAATGGTTGTCCTTAATAACAGCGACAAGGAGACACGGACAATAAGCATGGACAAATATGCTGAAGCAATGAATGGTTTCACACACGGCAGGGAAGTAATTACCGGGAGTGAAATGAATGATATCACATCATTTAAGATTGCACCTAAAACGGCAATGATAATAGAATTGAAATAATCTCAGGCTTTCACTGCCTGATTACCTTCTGAGCAGCATATTTCTGACCCGGGCTTACCCTTATAATGTATAAGCCCTTTGCTGCATATGTGCCACCTGATGATTTTCCATCCCAAATTACCTGAGTGATACCGGCAGGAACAGTAATTGTCCGTACGGGAGTTCCGTAAGCAGAAAATATTTCTATTTTGCACGAACTTGATGTCTGCCTGCCGGAGAAGCTGATTGTAGTCTCTTTATTGAATGGATTAGGATAAACTGAGATCTTTTGTCCTTCAATCTCTGATATCTGGTCATCAACACCGGTTACCAGTTCTGAAGGCGCCAGTTTCTGTGTGGTGTAAAGCCTGAATTCGCCGGGTTTAAAGGTAAAGAGGCTGTTAGTATTTGTAACTGTGATCGAATCGCGGGTAAAATATTCGTACCACTTTCCGGTTTGAGGGAAAGCAGGATTAATGGTTGATGATGCCATTCCGAAGTTGCCAAGGATATTAACTTTCATTGTCTCTCCGGTCATGGTGAGCCTCTTTGCAGGAGTTGAAAGTGAATATGAATAACCAGAAGTGCTGAATGCAGGCTGACTCTTCCTGAGGTCATTGAGGAACTTATAGGTAAGGTAAAGCTGGTGCCTGTCTTCATCAGAATAGTAATCCCATTTTATTGGTTTTTCACCAGTTCTCCCATTTTCATCTATTGAAACATCATAGCCAAGCTCGCCAAACTGCCAGATCATTTTCGGACCGGGGATTGTAAGAAAGAAGAGTGCATCGAGCTGCATTCTCTTTAAGGCTACCTTAAGATTCCGTGTGTCATAATCGCCTGTGGCATCACCAAAAGAGATATTCTTGAACATAAGCCGCTCCTCATCGTGGCTTTCCATATAGGTCACAAGATGAGGAACCGTCCAGCCCCTTCCCAGGTATGAAGCTGTGGTCAGATCAGAACTATATCCCATTGCGGCTTCGGAATAATCATGGTTTTTATTTCCCCATAGCATCATCCCGTATTCTGCAAGCTCCTTTTCTTCAGCATCCTGAGTAAAATGTTCCAGTATTACGTAAGCTTCCGGATTTACTGACCATATCTTACCGGCCATTCTTTTAAGGATTGCTATTCTTGAAGCATCATAAGCCGATCCATCGCCGACAGTGTTTGTGAAACCCTTTGTAAAATCGAATCTGAATCCATCAATTTTATATTCAGTAAGCCAGTAAGCATTTATCCTGTCCACAAGCTGCTGTGTTGCGGGCTTTGCATGGTTGAAATCCGCTCCCCACTTGTAAAGTGGGTTTGGAGAACTTTCGTTGAACCATGGATTCAGATGCTGAATAAAAATCTGGTCAGTACCATAATGATCGAGATAGAGCTGAACTAGAGGAGATTGCCCCATGCAATGATTCAGAACAATATCCATTATTACAGCAATTCCCCTTTTATGACAGCTGTCGACAAATGCTTTCATATCATTTTTGGGGCCATAATATTTATCAGGGGCAAAATAGAAAGACGGATTATATCCCCAGCTGAGGTTACCTTCAAATTCGCATACCGGCATAAGTTCAATCGCATTTATCCCAAGACCATCAAGATAACCCAGGGTGTCAATGAGAGTCTTGAAATCGTGTTTTGCAACAAAATCCCTTATCAGAAGCTCGTAGATTGTCAGTTTTGATTTTTCAGGAGGTGTATAACCTGTAGTTTTCCATGTATAAGGAACCTGAGAAGTTTGAAGAACAGAGACTATACCTGAAGCTGTGTCTTTCGGATATGGGATCAGTCCGGGATACGTTTCAGTCGTTATATAAGAATCATTCCATGGATCCAGTACTTTATCTGCATAAGGATCTGCAATATAAATCTCATTGTCAACAAGATACTGAAACCTATACTCTTTCCCTGATTCGAGTCCGTCAATCCGGATCCAGTATCTTTCAGCATCAGGTGTCCTTTTCATGTAACCTTTTTCACGGGCAAGCCAGTCTGTAAAATCACCTGTGGCAAATACAAAATTTTTATACGGTGCATGAAGAACAAGAGTAACAGAATTGCTTCCCGTATAATTGATCCCATCATTCAAGCCGGCAGGTAATGACTCTGTCACAAGAGGGCTCCTTACATAAAAGAAAAATGAATCAACTGCAAAAGAAGGTTTGTCCCACGCCACTGCCTTTACCCAGAATTCACCATATTGATTTGCCACCAGAGTATCAGTGACCAGATCATTGCTTTTTCCGCTTTTTAAAATTTTGTTATTTATATAAAGGGTGACTGAATCCGCAAGAGTTGCTGAAGCTTTTACTGGTATCTGTTCATTCAGTTCAACTACCATTGAATATCTGTCAGGAAGAGTTATTGATGCATTAAGTCCTGCATTGAAAACACTTAAGAAAATATCAGGTCTTGTCTGAAGTGTTGCAGCGGCATTTCTGAAAACCAGGCAGATTTTTGTAGCATCACCGGAAGACAGGCTGTAATAGGTTTTTATATCAGGCGATATGTCCAGTTCATATAAATAATTCCCGAGGTATTTTAGTTTTGGTTGTGTCGAATTATTACCCCAGGTACCTATTACATTTTTCCAGTCTGTCCCGTCAACTGTTATTCCTGTATGTGCATAAAGATCTTCTGTATAATTATGAAGGTCTCCTGCATCCTTTGAACTATCATAAAAAATCTTTATAAGCTTCCCCATTGTTGGCAGAGCCGGATCGGTCGTCACTATCTGAGCGGAGAGATCATAAACAAGAACAGAAAGGAAGAATACTATTATGAGACGTCTGTACATTTTTTTTCTTTTATGCTGTTGAACTGAAAGGTAAAATTAATAAAAATCCAGGAAAAAGCCTAATATTCAGAAGTATAGAAAAGATAATATGTCTTCTGTTAATTAAATAACAATCAAAAACCTCTTCTTTAAAATATCAGGAAGAGGTTTTGATTTTAATGAACTAATATAAATTACCGACAGATATTAAATCTGACTTAGTTCTTTACAAGAGTTGCTACATGAGTCCACGGATCGAGGGTAATTGTATAACTTCCGGCAGTTGCGACTGGAATATTATCTCCACCAGGTGTAAGAGCGGTAAGAGTGCCTCCAAGATTTACAGCCCAGTCATCGTTTGCCCTGAACTTGATTTCACCTGCAACTAAATTTATGGTAGCAGTAAATACCATGGTTGTCGGATTCCAGGTCATGTTCTGGTCACTATTCCATCCATCAGCGGTCGCACTTCCAATTATGCCCCATCTGTTTGCGCTGTATGTATATGCATTAGGATGGCTTAAATCCAGCGTAATTGCATAATCAGCTTCAAGAGCAACAGGAATATTATCTCCTCCTGCATTCAGAGTTGCATTCTTTGCAGTGCTTCCATAATTATAGTCCCAACTGTGATTTGCTCTGAATTTAATTTCTCCAACTGTCAAATGCATAGCTCCAGTCCATACTGTCGAAGCCGGATTATAGGTCAATGCTGTTTCATCATTCCACCCATTGGGCGAAGCATTACCGATCACACCCCATACCGTTGCAACTGCAGTATAAGTCATCGGACTGGCAGCAGGATTAACGTTTATTTTATAATACCCTGCCGGAGAGGAGATATTATCACCGGCTGCATCTAAAGTGCCAGGGGTTGTACCAGCTCCGTAATTCGGGCCATCCCAATTGTTTTTAGTCGCAAATTTCCATTGATTTGAAACATTTGCCATATAAACATAACCTTCAATATTATCAGGAGTGGCTTCAGTACTTTTCACCTGGGGTGATTTGTCGGGCGACCAGTTAGCTAATCCTGAACCAGGATAACTTGCCTCAACGTAGTCACCCGGCAAATTCCAGGTACGTACGCTGATTAATGTAGTGAAGGATACTTCAGGACCGTAACCGGTTCCGACAGTGTTTGTAGCATAAGCACGTACATAATAAGTTGTAAGGCCTGCCAAACCGGTAAGTGAGCTTGTAAATGCTCCAGTACCAACTCCATCAGAGGTTTTGCTGTCGGAAACAGTGGGATTATGAATTGTACCGTAACAAACACCTCTGGCTGTAACTGAAGAGCCTCCTTCAATAGTAACATTCCCGCCACCGGTAGCTGTTGTACCTGTAATTGATGTAATAGCTGTGGTTGTCAGCGTTGGTACGACCGGTGAGGTAGTAAAAGTAACTTCGTCACCATAAATGGTGCCTTGTGAATTTACAGCATAGGCACGTGCATAATACTTCGTTGCATAATTGAGGCCACTCAGGCTTACGGTAAAGGTCGCCGTAATGCCCTGATTACCGGTAAAAACTGTTTTTTTGTCAGCAACCGTAGGGGCTGTTGAAGTATTGTAACACACTCCTCTTTCTGAAAAACCATCACCGAATGCTACCACAAATGCAACAATGGTTGCAGAGTTGGATTTAACATTTAAAACCTGTGATGTTGAAAGTTGAGGATCCAATCTTACATCCGACGATTCCTTTGTACACGCGGCAAAAAGAATTGTAGCAGTAACAAGGACAGCGAATATTCTATATAAGGATATTTTTTTCATTGATGTTTTTTTTTGTAATCAGTTTTTTAAACTAAACTCTTTTCTGATCAGTTGTTTTTTGTAATTGTACAACTATAAGCAGTACTTCCAATGCTCAACGTTACTGTGTAGTTACCAGCCACCGCAATAGCAATATTTTTACTGCCACTATCATTCCACAGATTAGTTAATGAATACCCCGGATGGGTTGCATCGCCCAGACCTAAATTGATACCGGCATTCCAGTCATCATTGGACCTGAATTTAACTTCACCGACAATTAAATTGAGAGTTATGGTCCAAAGCCCGGATTGCGAATCGTAATCCATTTTTGAATCCGGAGCACTCCATCCATTTGGAGTAGCTGAACCAATCAGACCAACCATATAAGGTTTCAGGGAATATGTGAGAGCCTTTGTGTCGGCACTTAATTTATACCATCCGTTGGCTGGAGGGGTTATGGCAGTTCCATTCACAGCCAGAGCGACACCATTTGCGCCGTAAACGATATTGGCATCAGGGTCCTTCAGAGTAAAAGATTTTGCTGCATCAAGCTTTACAAAGCTGGAATATTTGCCGTCACCTAAGGCTGACTCAATTCTCTGGGTAATACCTGAACCAATTAAATCGAGACGAGGCAGACCAAAGATAGTGACATTTGCATTGGTTGCCCCGGATGAATAAACGAAAGGTTTTGTACTTGTACCGGGAGCGCCAGTACCAGCATCAACAACCAGAACAGACCTGATTCGGAAATCGAGTGAGGAAACCTGATCCGAAGGGAACTTCTTAAGCAGAATTCCGTTAACTTCACTTACAGTCATTTTTATAGAAGTATCCTGAACCCCCGAATAAAGGATGGCTACATTGGCGAAGTTATTCCCTTTTGCACAAGCCTCCAGAAAATATGTTGCAGATGCTTTGAATCCTGGATTAACCGGGGTGCCAACAAATTCCAGGACATTATTACCCTCGGGCCTTTTGAGGGTCAGGTTTGGCAGACTCGTAATTGTCGGGGCCGTCGGGCTGGCTGAGATGACTACTTTGGTCTCATCTTTTTCGCAGCCTGATAAAACACCTATCAATCCGATAAATGTTATATATATTAATAAATTTTTATTCATTGTTCTAGTTTTTAAAATATTAATAACCAGGGTTTTGTTTAATATTTGGATTTGCCGACACTTCATCACCCGGGATAGGGAACAGGTTAAGATGACTATCTGTGTTAGCACCATTATATGTACCGCCCTTCCACATCCAGTTATAATTTCCACTGGTGTATTTACCGAAACGAACTAGGTCGGTACGCCTCTGAGCTTCATAATAAAATTCACGGCCGCGCTCATCCAGCAGGAATTGGTCAGTCACCTGACCTACTGTTATATTACCTGAAGTGTTGCCATAAGCACGTGTTCTGATTGCATTTATATCAGTTAGAGCACCTGCATTGTCATTAAGTTTATGCAAAGCTTCAGCTCTCATTAATAGTGCATCGGCATATCTGAAGATCGGGAAATCAGTGTTTGCATAAGCAGGATTCTGGTTTGCAGGCATTGTTCCATTTGTATTCTTTGCCGTAAACTTATAAACACCGATACCGTAATCTCCGCTCGAAGAAGGACTTGGTATATTCATGCTTTTCTTGGTTTTTAGAAATACCCGTTTGTCTTTACATTGAGCAAAAAGAGGATCATTGGTTGGAATAGGCACATTACCGTATGTTGCAATTGTATCAACAAGGATATTCATAAACTGTTTTCTTGCCCTGTTTCCGTTCCAGTTTGTATTGGATGTAAGACCATGAAAATCTTCTGCCCTTATATAGGTTGCATCGCTGCAAGATTCGATTATAAATGTTGTGCCGACATAACCCTGTGTAAAGGTACCATCCTGTTCAAAGGCAAAAATCATTTCCGGGTTGTGGGTGCCGTCATTATCAGCGCTGAAATTTTGTCTGTAATTGGTGGCCAGAGAATATTTTTGGCTGGTAATCACTTTATCGCAATATATCTTGCAACTGTCCCATTTAGGAGTACCGATATAAACTTCAGCATTCAGGTAGACTTTTGCAAGTAACATCCAGCATGCTGCTTTATCAGCCTGGGGATAAGAAAATTTGGGTTCACCCAGTTTCCCCTCAATACTGTGAAGTTCCGATACAATATAGTTAAATAAATTAGCCCTGGAGATCTGTTTTGGATAAAATTTACCAACTCCGTCAGCATCTGTAGTAAACGGGGGATTCCCAAAAAGATCCATATGGTAATAGTAGGCTAAAGCTCTCAGAAAGCGAGCTTCAGCATTATAACGCATCACATCTGGATCTGTACTGGCGTTCGTGTTTTTGATAAAATCATTTGCATAGGTTATGCTCAGACTTAGCCGCTGATATAGAGCTGTAAGGAAAGAGTTGCTCGGGCTCCAGGTCTGGGTATTTAAATCGGCAATACCAACATCACCCCAGCCACAGATCGATTCATCGGTTGTTATTTCTTGCAAATTCCATAAAGCTCTTCCAGTAGTAAAAAAATTCACATCGGACGCTGCTATATCTGCCCCTCCGTTACTGCCCTGGCCGGCAATAATAAAACTGGCATAGATTTTCCCGAGAGCTTCCTTCATATAAACAGGATTATCACCAAGATTGCCTGCCATTATTGTATTGGGATCCTTAGGGATTATTTCCAGGTCCTTCACACATGATGCAATCATCATCGTTGAAAGAACGCCTAATAAAATTATTTTCTTATTCATATCTTTTAATATTAGCGCATTAATAGGTTAAGCTCAGTCCAAACATAAAAGTGCGGGGTCTTGGATAAAAATTATTATCGATACCTCCGTTAACTTCTGGATCAAGACCATTATATTTTGTAACTGTCAGAGCATTCTGAACGGTAAAACTGATACGTGCGTCCATTTTATTGTTAAAGATATTGTCAAATCTGTAACCTGCGCTCACGTTATCCAGCTTCAGGAAGGAACCATTTTCAACAAAATAGTCACTGGTAAACTGTCGTTTTACAAATTGCGTATTGCTCAACTGCTTCGTGAAATTCATCCAGTATCCTATCTGAAACATCTGATCATAAGAAGAACCTGCTGCAACCTGGTTGTACACATAATTTCCTATGCTCGCACGGGAAGAAGCAGAAAGATCAAATTTCTTGTAGTCAAGGCGGACGGAGAAGCCAATCAAATAGTCAGGAACAGGATTATGGTAAATATATTTATCAGCATTATCCCCGTTTACTGTGCCTCCCTGACCGGAAAGATCGACATATAAGCCTTCTATAGGATCTCCGGTTGCGTTATAAACCTGTTTGTTCAGGAAGTATGAGTATGCAGGATAACCAACACGTGTTACCTGTTTTTGACCGGTAAAAGCGTCTCCGTACAGAACACCAATATATTTTGGATCGTCAGATAAAAGCAACCTGGTTATCTTATTCTTGTTGTATGTAACATTAAATCCTATTGTAAGCGTAACATCATTTTTTGAAACAGGGATCAGGTTCAACTGTAACTCAGCTCCCTTATTTTCAAGACTGCCGACATTAGTCAATAATGTATTTGAGAAATTACTGCCGCTTGGAATAGTGACAGTATTCAGGAGATTATCAGTGACACGTTTATATAAATCGAACGCACCTGTGATACGATAATTCAGGAAACCAAAATCAATACCTATGTTCTGTGTTGTTGTTTCTTCCCACTTAATGCCAGGATCATAAGCATTAGGTCTTAATGTGGGGAGGTAAGTACCGCCAATCGGGTAATAATTCCCTTCCGATGATATCATGTACCTGGCCTGTGCAGGATAATCATTTCCGATATCCTGTTGCCCGGTTACTCCCCAGCCTAATCTCAATTTCAAATCGCTTACAACTTTAACATTTTTTAGAAATGACTCATCCTTTATTTTCCAGGCGAATGCTGCTGACGGGAAAAGCCCCCAGCGATTTCCTTTAGCAAAACGGGAGGAACCGTCATCACGTATAGTTAAAGTAAGCAGGTACCTATCCATTAATGTGTAATTGACACGGCCGAAGAACGAAACAAGGTAATTTTCGGTAATAAAAGATGAACTGTCACTTTTTTGATAGGCATGTGTGGCATCGACAATCCCACGTGTGTAGTTATCACCTTCGCGTCTGAAATGCTGCCATGAATAACCTGCTGTTGCCTCAATCTTGCTCTTTATCTCGTCTAGCTGTTTTGTATAGTTCAGGTAAAATTCAAGAAGATTATTGTAATTCTTTCCGTTGTAATCACTTAACCTTCCATAGAGAGGAGCAGTAAGATTTGAAGGAGAAGTTTTTGGACGGTTGTTATGACCAACACCCTTTGTAAAGTCGGTTGCCACATTAAGATTTGCATTTAATCCGTTTATAAAAGGTATCTTGTAATTGAACTGAACATTACCAATAAGTCTTTTGACATTTGATTTGTTATCGGCTGCCAATAGTTGCTCAACCGGATTAGCTGTCCCGAGATTAGCTCCATAGTTATTCCACTGAAAATATCCGGCAGAAGAAGCATTACCATCCATTACAGGCTTGGTAGGATCCATATTGACGGAAGAACCTATTGCTCCCGATTCCCCGAAGTTATTGGCAGTACTCATTCCTTTCAAGTTGATATTGACTTTAAGATTGTTTTTCAGGAATGTGGGATCGAGGCTAAGAGAACCTGTAATTCTTTGCATGTCAGTATTCTTTAAAATACCATTCTGGTCAGTATAACCTATGGAAGCCCGGAATGGCAAGGTTTTGAATGAACCTGTTAAGCTGATATTATGATCCTGTGAAAATGCAGTACGGAAGATTTCTTTTTGCCAGTCGGTGTTACTTGTTCCAAGCTTGCTAAAGCTATCGGTGCCAAATAAATCTTTGTGGTCAAGGGCTATCTTCCTTATCTCATCACCGGAGTATACGTCCATAAATTTAATGGCATTTGCAATAGAAGCATTTCCATTATAAGAAACGGTTAACGGGCTGCCAGCTTTACCTTTCTTGGTAGTAATGAGAATTACACCATTCGAAGCTCTGGAACCATAAATTGCAGTTGCTGAGGCATCTTTCAAAACTGTAAATGTTTCGATATCGTTTGGGTTAACAAACGAAAGAAAGTTTGAACTTCCCGAAACATTATTGTTATCAATCGGAACTCCATCGATAATAATCAAAGGATCGTTTGAGGCATTCAGTGATGAGCCACCGCGAACACGTATGGTTGAACCGCTGCCGGGAGCACCAGTTGGAGATGTAATAACCACTCCTGCACTTTTTCCTACCAGCAATTCCTGCGGAGAAGTAATAGCACCTCTGTTAAAATCTTTTGAACTCACAGCAACAACAGATCCGGTTGCATCAGTTTTTTTAACAGTACCATAGCCTATGACTACAACTTCCTGAAGTCTCATATCCTCAACTGACATGGCTATGTTAAAGGAGGTTTGATTATTCACAGGAATCTCCAGTGCCTTATAACCGATATATGAAATAATAAGAGTGGCATTGCTTGCAACTGTCAGACTAAAGTTACCTTTTGCATCAGTTATATTGCCATTGGTGGTTCCCTTTTCCTGAATTGTCACACCAATCAGGGCTGAACCATCAGCTGCATCCGTTACTTTGCCTGTAATTCTTATTCCCTGGCCATATAGCTGTCCGGTGACAAGAATTCCAAGAAAAAGTAAGGTGAGCATTTTAAAAATTCGTCTTTTCATTGGATTTTGGATTAAGATTACGTTAGAATTGATTTTAATTATCTTTATAAGGTTGTTTTTCGAAATACCAAAATTAATAAAGAAATTGAATTATATTTAATTGAAAGCATTAATTTTCAGGCGTTTAACATATATCACCGCAAACGTTTGAAATGTAAATTACTTTTAAAATCAGAATTAGACTTACCCCAGAAACAATAATTTTGTTTAATTCTATATTAAACAAAATCTTTGCGTAAGGCCCATTTTTAGCAAAGTTAATGAAAAACAGATTATTTGAGTTAACTTGTAAAAAATATATAAAAAGGAATCTCACTGAGGTTTATGAAAAAAGGACAGGTTACCATTAAAGATATTGCAAGGGAACTTGGTATTTCACCCTCAACGGTCTCCAAAGCACTAAAGGAGCATCCGGATATAAGTCCGGCAACAAAAAAGGCGGTCAGGGAACTTGTCATTAAATGGAATTACAAACCCGATCCGATTGCACTAAGTCTTTTAAGCGGACAAAGTAAAATAATTGGAGTGATAGTTCCGGAGATTGTCCACTATTTTTTCTCAACGGTGATCAGCGGAATTGAAGACTTTGCATATGGTTCAGGATATCACGTAATGTTCTGCCAGTCGAATGAAACCTACCTGAGAGAAGTCCAGGCGGTGCAGACTCTGCTCTCAAGCCGGGTCGACGGGATCCTTGTCTCTGTTGCAAAGGTTACAAGGGATTTCGAACATTTCCGGAAGATTATAAATGACAGGATCCCCCTTGTGTTTTTTGACAGGATTTGTGATGAAATCGAGACTGACAGGGTTATTGTCGATGATGAAACAGGAGCATATCAAGCAGTAAAGCATCTGATAAAAACAGGATGCAGAAATATTATCCATCTTTCGGGTCCGCCTGATGTAAACATTGGAAGGGACAGGAAGAATGGTTATATCAGAGCACTTAAGGATTACAATTTACCTGTGCTGGAGGAGAATATTATCAATTGTGACACAGGCGGAGAAGCTGTAAAGGTTGTTCCGGGTTTGCTGAACAGGAAAAATAAACCCGACGGAATATTCGCTGTGAACGATCTGACAGCGGCAGAAGCTATGAAAATAGTCAAGCAGGGGGGATACAAAGTACCAGAAGACATTTCCATTGTCGGTTTTACCAGCGGTATGATTTCGGATATTACAGATCCCTCCCTCACTTCAGTTGAGCAGCATGGGTATACCATCGGGGAAGAAGCCGTCAAACTTCTTATCGGTCGTATTGAAGGAGAAAAGGAAATGCCTTTTCAGACAAAAATTATCAGGACTGAGCTTGTAATAAAGGATTCGACAAGAAGAAACGTCACTATTCCTGACAACACTGGAGGTTTTTAAAAAAAATCTCTATTTTTGGACTGACCAAAAGACAATTCATTTTAAATATTAATTCTATAATAAAAAAGGATATGAATGTACCGGCAGATTTACTTTACACAAAAGACCACGAATGGCTTCGCGTTGAAGGTGATTTCGGTTTTGTTGGAGTAACTGATTTTGCCCAGGGAGAGCTTGGGGATATAGTTTTCCTTGAGATCGAAACTCTGGGTGAGACCCTTAAAAAGGAAGAAGTATTCGGAACTATAGAGGCAGTGAAAACAGTGTCTGATATCTTCATGCCGGTTGGGGGGGAGATAATTGAAGTAAATCCGGCACTCGAAGAATCACCCGATGCGGTCAATAAAGATCCTTACGGGAAAGGCTGGATGATTAAAATAAAGATTTCTGATCCTTCGGAAGCAAAAACTCTTCTTTCGGCTCAAAAATATCAGGAGCTGTTATAGAGTCTTTTTAACTTCCACCTGCTGGTAGCCCTCTACCAGGTCTCCGACTTTAATGTCGTTGAAATTGGCAATGTTCAGTCCGCATTCATAACCGCCGACAACCTCTTTAACGTCGTCCTTGAAACGTTTCAGGGAGCCGAGCTCACCTGTATAAATAACTATGCCGTCGCGTATCACCCGCACTTTTGTATTTCTTGTTATTTTTCCCTCCTTGACATAACAGCCTGCCACAGTTCCAACTTTTGTAACCTTGAATATATCGCGGATTTCGAGTGTGGCTATAATCTCTTCTTTCACTTCAGGTGAAAGCATGCCCTCCATTGCTGCTCTTATCTCCTCAATAGCATCATAGATAATTGAATAGAGCCTCACATCAATTTCCTCTTTTTCAGCAAGTTTGCGGGCGCTGAGCGAAGGCCGCACCTGGAAACCTACAATAATGGCATTTGAGGCAGCTGCGAGCAGAACATCCGATTCAGATATCTGACCGACAGCCTTATGAATAATATTCAATTCTATTTCAGGTGTTGAAAGCTTAATAAGTGAATCGCTTAATGCTTCAACCGATCCGTCAACATCACCTTTTACTATTATGTTAAGCTCCTGGAAGTTGCCGATAGCAATACGTCTCCCTATCTCGTCGAGGGTAATATGCTTCTGTGTGCGCAGACCCTGTTCTCTCTGAAGCTGGGCTCTTTTTGTCGCAATATCCTTTGCTTCGCGGTCGTTCTCCATTACATTGAATTTGTCGCCTGCCTGCGGTGCACCGTTCAATCCTAAAATAAGTGCCGGAGTGGCAGGACCAACTTCATCGACCTTGGCCCCTCTTTCATTGTACATTGCCTTGATATGACCAAAGCTGGCACCGGCAATCATAATATCGCCGATCCTGAGCGTACCGGCTTTAACCAGTACTGTAGCCGTATACCCCCGTCCCTTGTCAAGAGATGATTCGATAATTGTTCCGAGTGCAGGTTTGTTGGGATTGGCTTTGAGGTCAAGCATCTCGGCTTCGAGCAGCACCTTTTCAAGAAGAAGATCAATGTTAATGCCGGTTTTTGCGGAGATCTCCTGCGACTGGTACTTACCTCCCCAGTCCTCAACCAGGTAGTTCATGTTTGCCAGGGCCTCCTTAATCTTTTCCGTGTTTGCTGTCGGCTTGTCTATCTTGTTTATTGCAAAAACTATAGGAACACCAGCTGCTGAGGCGTGGTTGATAGCTTCGATGGTCTGGGGCATTACGCCATCATCGGCGGCTACAACAATAATCGCTATATCTGTTATCTGGGCTCCTCTTGCGCGCATTGCTGTAAACGCTTCATGACCTGGTGTATCAAGGAAGGTTATCTGGCGTCCATCGTCAAGGATAACTCCGTAGGCTCCAATATGCTGAGTTATTCCTCCTGCTTCTCCGGCAATTACGTTTGTCCGCCGGATGTAATCGAGGAGTTTTGTTTTTCCATGGTCAACATGACCCATAACAGTAACGATCGGTGGCCGCGGCTTGAGATCTTCTTCATCATCTTCAACTTCCCTGACTGTTTCCTGTAATTCAGCACTAACGAATTCGACTTTGTATCCGAATTCATCTGCCAACAGGGCCAGTGTTTCAGCATCGAGGCGCTGATTTATTGACACAAAAAGACCGAGATTCATGCAGGTTGAGATAATATCGGTAACAGGAGTATTCATCATCGAGGCAAGCTCATTAACTGAAACAAACTCAGTGACCTTCAGGATATTCTTTTCAAGTTCTATCCTGTCCTCATCCTCACGGTGCTTCTGGCTTATTGCCTCCCTTTTCTCCCTGCGGTACCTTGATCCTTTCGATTTTCCCTTTGTGGTCAGACGAGCAAGAGTTTCCTTTATCTGCTTCTGAACTTCTTCTTCATCTACTTCAGCACGTACCGATCTTTTCTTTATGACTCTCTTAACAGGTTTATCCTTCTTGTCTGAAGGTATTGGTTTAACAACCGGCACCTGATCTTTTTCCTTGGAAATTCTCTTTCTTTTCCTTTTTCTCCTATAATCAGATTCACTATCTATGTTTACCTGCTGATATGAAACAGGCTTTTTCCTTTCACCAGCAGGAAGATCAATCTTACCGACAACAGTCAATCCTGATAATTTCTCAATATGCGGCTTGTATAATTCAACTATCTCTTCTTCCTCCTTTTCTATCAGGGTCTCTTCTGCAACATTTTCATCAACAGTTACTTCCGGGACTTTTATTTCCGAGATTGTTTCTTCAGCCGGTACTTTTTCTTTTTTAGCAGGACCCTTCTTCTCCTCCTTCAGTGAGTCATCTTTCTCTGCTCGTTTTTCCTTTGGCTTTTCTTTAGCTTCTTTCTTTGGAACTTTGTCCTCCCTGGTTGCTGTTTCCAGATCAATTTTCCCAACTATATGGATATCTATTGGTGATTTTGCCTTTTCATCCCTGGCAGTTTCATCTCCGGCTGGCTTTGTCTTTTCTTCAGCCGGCTTTTTCTTTTCTGCCACTTTCACTTCAGTAGTCTCTTTCTGGGCTTTCTTTTCCTCAGCAGGCTTGGGTGTTTCAGGTTTGGTTATTTTTGGCTTAAGGGTCTTTTCAAGATCGATCTTCCCAACAAGCTTGATATCAGGCTTTTTAATCTCAGTCTTGATATCTATGGTTTTTTGGGTAAGTGAAGAATCTTTTATAAGGACCTCCTCATCTCTTTCCTGGTCCTCACTATTGCTGCTATCGGGAACATCGTCAATTGAAACAGTCTCTTTTTTCTTATGCAGATCTTTCAGCATAAGCTTCTCAGATTCCTTTTTGACATTAAGGTCACTGCTGTATTCTTTTAAAAGAAGAATGTACGCATCGTGAGGTAATTTGGTGTTTGGATTTGGATCAAGATCAAAGCCCTTCCTGTGCAGGAATTCCACAATAGTGGAGATCCCTACATTGAATTCATGGGCTGCTTTGCTTAATCTTGTTGCCTTAATATCTTCAGTCATAGATATGTCCTTAGTTCTTCTTAAATCTTAAGCGGTTTTATTATGATAAATATTATTCAAATTCAGCTTTGAGTATATTCACTACTTCCTTCACTGTTTCTTCTTCAAGATCTGTACGTTTAACAAGATCGCTTATTGAAAGGTTCAAAACGCTCCTGGCAGTGTCGCATCCGATCGCCTTCAGTTCCTCGATTATCCAGTCTTCAATTTCATCGCTGAATTCCTCAAGATTGACATCCTCCTCATCTTCTCCTCCCGGTTCCCTGTAAACATCAATCTCATATCCGGTCAGCTGGCTGGCAAGTTTGATGTTAAGTCCGCCTTTCCCAATAGCCAGTGAAACCTCGTTGGGTTTTAAATATATCTCTGCCCTTTTTGTCTCTTCTATAAGCTTAATGGAAGTTATTTTTGCAGGGCTCAGGGCTCTCTGAATGAACAACTGATTATTGGATGTATAATTGATCACATCGATATTCTCGTTGCGAAGCTCCCTGACAATACCATGGATCCTTGATCCTTTCATACCGACACATGCTCCGACCGGATCAATCCTTTCATCATATGATTCCACAGCCACTTTGGCACGCTCTCCGGGAACCCTGACAATCTTCTTTATGGTTATGAGCCCGTCAAAAATCTCGGGCACTTCAAGTTCGAAGAGTCTTTCAAGGAATACCGGCGAAGTGCGGCTTAGGATGATAAACGGCGTATTGTTTCTCATTTCCACCTTAATTACAACTGCTCTTATCGAATCGCCCTTGCGGAAATGATCAGATGGTATCTGTTCGCTTTTAGGTATAATAAGCTCATTACCATCATCGTCCAATACGAGAATTTCCCTTTTCCACACCTGGTAAACTTCTCCTGTGACTATCTCGCCAATCCTGTCCTTGTACTTGATGTATATGTTGTTCTTTTCAAGATCAAGAATTCTTGCAGTAAGGTTCTGCCTGAGCGAAAGAATCGCCCTTCTTCCGAAATCAAGAAATTTTACTTCATCCGAAACCTCTTCTCCAACCTCGTAATCTTCATCAATCTCTTTGGCTTTTGAAAGGGGGATCTGCAGGTTGGGATCAACCAGTTCATCATCCTCCACCACAACCCTGTTTCTCCATATTTCAAAGTCGCCCTTGTCGATATTGACAATGATGTCGAAATTGTCAGCTGAACCATATTTTTTTGCCAGCATGCTCCTGAATACGTCCTCCAGCACACTCATCATCGTGGGACGGTCAATATTCTTGAGCTCTTTGAATTCTGAAAAGGTATCGATCAAATTAATATTTTCCATCTGCTATATTCTTCTTGATATTATTTTATCGTTAATACAATTCTTGTCGATTTGATCTGGTCAAAATTGAAGGGAACATCCTTTACCACTTTTGCTTTTCCTTTTACTTTTACTTCAGTTTCAAGGTCAAAGCCTCCTTTTGTGACGTTTTTCAGTATCCCGGTGTACTTTGATCCTTCGTCGTCGACCACAGATACTTTTTGTCCTTCATTTTTATAATACTGTTCTATGACACCAAAGGGCATATCCAGACCGGGAGAGGATACCTGGAGTTCAAAATCCTCAACGTCACGGTCAAGACCTTTCTCAATGTGATGGTGCAGCAATGCGCATTCATCGATGGTTATTCCTTCTTTCGTGTCCGCAAGCACAGTTATTTTGTTTGAACTGCTTACTTTCACAGCAACAAGAAACAGATCCGACCCATGGATGTACTCCTTTACCAATTCCTCTATCTTTTCCCTGTCGATCATTCCCTGAAAACTTATAATAAAATAGGGGACTCTGGTCCCCTAGGTATCAATTGCCCCTCAATTCGGTTGCAAAGATAATTAATGTTTTAGAATTAGCAATATGTTGAGACAATCTTTTTTACTTTGCGATCTTTGCGATTACTTTGCGATCTTTGCGGTTAAAAAGAATTTTAGATGACCGAAGAGATCTATACGAGAGACGAAATCACACTTTTATCCAATTGCACCCTTTGTCCCCGCGAATGCAAGGTGAACAGGTTTGAGGGAGGTACAGGATACTGCAGGTCTGATGCCGGGATGAACATTGCTTCGATTTGCATCCACAAGGGAGAAGAACCCTCAATAAGCGGACCCAATGGAATCTGCAATGTTTTCTTTTCGGGATGCAACCTGAGGTGTATCTATTGCCAAAACTACGATGTAAGCAGGCCGGGAGGTGAGTGCAGAAGAGAGATCACAGATTTTAATGAGGCACTCAATCAGATTGAAAAGATCCTTTCCGGTAATATTAAAGCAGTTGGATTTGTTTCGCCCTCCCATGTTGTACCACAGGTAAAAGCAATAATAAGACGACTAAATGCAAGAGGATTAAAACCTGTTACAGTCTATAATACAAACAGCTATGATAAACCTAAAGTGATTGACAGCCTTGACGGGATAATAGATGTCTATCTTCCCGATTATAAGTATGTTACAACCTCTGTTGCAGGAGAATTTTCAGATGCTGCCGATTATCCGGAGATGGCACTCCGGGCTCTTAAAAGAATGTATTATCAGAAAGGCTCAACTCTTCATACGGATAAAGAGGGGAGGGCAGAAAACGGGATGCTGATAAGGCACCTTGTCCTCCCCGGACATGCTGAGGAGAGCAAAAAAGTGCTGAAGAGCATTGCGGAAGAGCTTTCGGCAGGAGTGAACCTGTCGCTCATGTCGCAGTACCATCCTACACCATATGTCAGCAGTCATCCGGATCTTAAAAGGATTTTGTACAAATCAGAATATGAAGCAGCCGTTGAAGCTATGGAGGATCTTGGCTTCCGTAACGGATGGGTTCAGGATATGGAAAGCAACCAGAACTATAGTCCCGACTTTAGTAAAAAGCATCCGTTTGAGGGATAATACCCATCAATCCCCCCGGATGGGGGCTAAATAAAGTCTTGACCGCAAGACCGCAAGACTTTTATTCTTACATGAATTTCTCCCTCTTCTGCAGATTGAATAACGCCGCGAGGAGAAAAACAATGATACCCGTAATAAGTATGATCCTGTTCTTCAGGGTAATTAATGCCCATGTTGTTTCATTGACATCATAAGCAGGGTCGAATGGATTGAGAAAAACATTCCACTGGCTTTTGCGGAGCGGATCCTGGATGATCATGAACAAGATCCCGAAGATGATCATTATAACAGCGGTTCCGTTGCCATTCCTTATCACTGTCGACAGCATAAAAGCCATCATGCCAAGGAAAAGAACAGGAATCATAACCTGTACGGTTACTTTTACAAACTGGAATTTAACTATCAATACCGAAGAGAGGAATGTAAAAACAAGCATGATCAGGAAAGCAATTACAAATATCAGGATAATCCTTACCAGCCATACTTTGTACCTGTAATTGGGAATGCCGAAAAGAATCTCGATTGTCCTTGCATCCTGGTCATTTTGAATACCGAAAACCGAAGGGTAAAAAACCAGCAATATACCTGAGAATATAAAGACTGCGTAAAGATCCTTCATCCTCGATACATCATTTGCGAAAACGTAGATCACCGATAAGCCGAGATAAAACAGAACCGACCCGGCAAGAAACCAGATGAACTTGTTGGCGAAGATGATCCTCAGATTGTAAATGATCATCTTCTGAATTAAGGTGAAGTAATTATATAATGTTCTTCTTTTCATGATTATCTTTTTTTCGTAACAGCCATAGATATGCATCCTCAAGATTGGGACTTGAATTAACTGCATTCTCCCATGGCTTGAATTCCGAAATTACCCTCATCCTCACATTGTCGCCCTCCGACATATGATGCACAACAAGGTGCTCTTCGACAAACTTTCCGAAATCCTTCGAAGGAATATTGAACTGCCAGACATGTCCTTCTGCCTCTTTTGTCATATCAATAGGTTTACCAAGGTATCTGAGCTTGCCCTTGTTAAGAACTGCAACCTGGTTGCAAGAGCTTGAAATATCTTCGATAATGTGTGTTGAGAAGATGACAATACGTTCGCGGCTTAGCTCCACAAGCAGGTTCCTGAACCTGATCCTTTCCCTCGGATCGAGTCCTGCAGTGGGTTCATCGACAACAAGTATCCTTGGCAGGTGAAGCAATATCTGTGCAATACCCATTCTCTGTTTCATCCCTCCTGAATAGGAGCCGATCTTTTCATTACGGCGATCTTCCATGTGAACTGACTGCAGCACATAAGTCACTCTCTCTTCCCTGGTTTTTGCATCGATTATATTCTTCAGCATACCCTGATAATGAAGATATTCATGTGCAGTCATATTTTCGTAACTTCCGAATTCCTGCGGAAGGTAACCGATAAGTCCCTGCAGCTCCTCACGCTTTTTCTGTGTGTCGAGTCCGTTGATCCATACCTTGCCATAACTTTGCTCAAGTATCCCGCAGATAATTCTCATCAACGTTGTTTTACCGGCACCATTAGGTCCCAGAAGCCCAAACATCCCGTTGCCAATATTCATTGAAACGCAGTTAAGAGCTTTGAATGGTATTTTCTTTTTGCCAATCAAAGGAACTGCAGCCACAATCTTATATGTAGTCTTACGGATTTCTTTAAA
>Ga0209745_1000419_pt1 | contig 25552 bp, 27 predicted proteins | sample BarGraNGADG00312_FD_184495 | JGI IMG/M metagenome (GOLD analysis project Ga0209745, IMG submission 184495) | Arctic peat soil microbial communities from Barrow, Alaska - Barrow Graham LP Ref core NGADG0004-312 (SPAdes) (version 2) | ecosystem: Environmental > Terrestrial > Soil > Wetlands > Peat...
ACTCTCCGCAGTCCCACAGGCTTGTTGTGGGCTCTATTGTCATGAGGTAAGTCACCGCTGCGATGGCAAACACTGCCCACCCGAGGATGTTATCCCAAAGTTTGAATTTTTTTATCATAACTGCATATTTACCTGTCCCGGTGTTTCCACCGCACGAAAATAATAAGATTTTATGGTGCAGCGGAAGATATCAGTCAATTTTGGTATTTTTGGCCAAACTGACATGTATGATAAAAAGGCTGATACTGCTCTTACTGTGCCTTATGCCGCTGGTCAGAGCCGGGGCGCAGTATTATGACACAGGGCAGGATCCTGCTTCCCTTAAGTGGTCTCAGATACAGACGCCGCATTTTCGGGTGATTTACCCTGATAACTTTAATGCCGAGGCACAAAAATATGCACGGCTGCTTGAAGAATCTTACAGTGAGCTGTCTGTTCTTTATCCCCTGGGAAAGACGCATATGCCTGTTATCATCCATAATTATTCTATGGAGTCAAACGGCTATGTCACCTGGGCTCCCCGACGCATGGAGCTCTTCCCGCTGCCGGGGCAGGACCAGCTTCCGATGGATCCGGCGAAACAGCTTGTAGTCCATGAAACGGCACACGTTCTGCAGCTGTCGTCCCTTAACAAAAAAGGATTTGGAAAAATACTGGGATACATCTTTGGTGAGCAGATTATCGCCCTGAGCGTTCTCGAAATACCCCAATGGGCGCTGGAGGGTGACGCGGTCTATGCGGAGACAGTCACCGGACTTTCAGGGAGGGGACGAAGCAACGCCTTCACACAGGAGGCACGAGCTCTCGCTGCCACACCTGAAGGCATTTACCGTTATGATAAAATGCTTTCCGGGTCTTATAAAGATTTCACCCCGAATCACTATGTCTTCGGCTACCTGATGATGAACAACCTGCGCAATCTCAACGGAGAGACATGGGCGAACGCAATCACAGAAGTCGCAAAAGGTTACGCTGCAAATCCATTAAATCACGTTCTTAAGAAGGAGCTTGGACTGACAAAGAAAAAGCTCTTTGATTCGACCTTTTATTATCTCGCGGAAATGTGGAATGACACCACATCGATGACCGCCACCAATTACCCTGCAATTAACCACACGGATAAGAAAGACTATGTCAGCCATTATATGCCTCACAGGGTCGGCAGCAATAGTATTGTCTCACTGAAGACCTCTTTGAAACGCCCCTCAGGTTTTGTGATCACAGATGAAAGTGATGGGACAGAACATGTCCTGACCACCACCGGATATATATATCCATATATATTTTCATATTCTGACAGCAGTTTAGTATGGTCAGAACTTCACCCTGATCCGAGATGGGATAACAGGGATTATTCAGTAATAAAAAAAATGAGTGTCAACGGAGGCTCCATTACACAGCTCACTTTCCGCACCCGTTATGAAGCGCCTGACCTGTCTCCTGACGGAAGAACAATTGTTGCTGTATCAACGACACCTGAACTTGGCTATTCCCTGATCTTTATTGATGCCTCCAGCGGAGAGACCCTCATGGATGTTTCCATCCCTGATAACCTGATAATTCAGCGTCCGGCATGGTCAGCTGACGGCAGGGCTGTCACCGTTGTCACTCTCAGCGCTGAAGGTGAAGGGATAAGGACATATCATCCCACTGGGAAAAAATGGGTTGTGAACAGGCCCGAAACTGTTACGGACATAATCCAGGCTGAGATTGTAAACGACACTTTGTACTACCTTGCACAGGGTGACGGCTCCGATAATATTTACAGGGTAACAAACGACACGGTTGTCAGCCGCGTTACAAACTCCCGATTCGGCATATCCGGCTTCTCAGTCTCAGGCAATGAAATACTTTTTTCCGATTACAGCACGGATGGCTTTAATATCGCATCGGCAGACTGCATAGCCTCTGCCGGACCGGCGACCGGCTCAATGAAGAATATCATTCCCGTAGTGGCCCCGCTGCCTTCACTGGCAGGTGATGAACCCCTTCCGGAGACGGTATCATATGAGGCAAAACCTTACAGTAAAGCGGGGCACCTCCTGAATTTCCACAGCTGGTTCCCGTTCTATACTGATATTGATGAATTGCAGTCTGATCCGACAGCTATTCGTCCGGGCGTAACATTGCTGTCTCAAAATCATCTCAGCACGCTGATCTCTACCATAGGATATGAATACTCAGATGGCAGCCATTACCTGCATTCTGGCATCAAATGGAAAGGATGGTATCCGGTAATTGAAGCAGATATTACTTACGGCGGGAAGCAGATCGTCACAAAAGATTCCTCAACAACACAGGATCCTGCTGATATAAGCGGTGACATGATCCTTAATACCAGCGTTTATGATCAGTTGTGGTTCGCACGGGGCAAGTTCAGGCAGCTCTTTATGCCGGCATTATATATGAACTACCGTAACAGGTATACTTACCTCGCTGAAGAGAATGAATATGACAAAGGGATAGCTCTCCTGACCGGCCGGCTTTATCTTTCCAATACCTTCCGGACGGCTTACAGGGACATCTACCCGCGCTGGGGCCAGGTCATTGATCTCAGGATCACAGCAGCACCATGGGATAATGATCTCTACGGCAGCAGGAGATATGCGAAAGGGATATTGTTTTTCCCCGGCTTTTTTACCAACCACAGTTTTGTGCTGAGTACCGGCTATGAGAACCAGCAGCCCGTCCGCGAAATGCTTTACAGAAATAACATTGCCTATCCCCGGGGTTACGGAGACAACCTGATTTCAGAAAAGCTTTTCTCTTTTTCGGCTGATTACACCATGCCTCTCTTTTACCCTGATTTAGCCGCCGGGAGTCTGTTATATCTCAAACGGATAAGGGGATCACTCTTTTTCGACGGTTCTACAGGTTGGGGCACATATGATTACGATGCAAAATCCTTTACAGAGGGTTCGACAGACTTCGGCTCCTTTGGCGCCGAGCTTCTAGCCGATTTTTATCTGATGAGGTTTCCGTTTGAGATAAGTGCTGGAGCAAGCGGGGGTTATATACCGTCAGAGAACAGAATGTTCATCAATGCCGTATTCTCAGTCAACATCTACGGCACCGTGCTCGGCAGAAAGCGCTGATACGTAATCTTTTATCATCTCCCATGCATTCAGCACATGCCGTTCTGACACGGTGGTCTGGGCGGTGACCATACGCAACACATACCTTCCGTCAACGGTTGTATGAGTAAGATAAATCCTGCCTGTATCGTTAAGTTTGTGATTGATCTTTTCGTTCAGCCTGTTCGCCTGCTCAAGGCTCATTCCTTCCGGCTCGAAACGAAAGCATACGGTATTAAGGACCACCGGCGCCATCACTTTAAAATCTTTTTCAGCCTCTATCAGTCCTGCCAGCATCTTCGCCAGCCTGATATGTTCCCTGATCATTTCCTGTAACCGTTCAACACCGTATGTGCGTATGACAGCCCACAGCTTCAATGCCCTGAAGCGCCTGCCGAGCGGTATTCCCCAGTCGCGGTAGTCATTGACCGTCCCTCTTGTGCGGGTCTTCAGATACTCGGGGAGGATTTCGAAGGTACGTATCAGTGAGGCCGCGTCACGGACAAAGTAGGCCGAGCAGTCAAAATTGGTAAACATCCACTTATGCGGATTGAATACCAGGGAGTCAACGTACTCCATGCCATCGGCCATCCACCGCATCTCAGGCAGCAGCAGGGCTGTCCCTGCAATTGCGGCGTCTACATGCAGCCAGATATTCTTTTCACGGCATATCTCGCCCACAGGCCTCAGGGGGTCAATGGCCGTAGTTCCTGTCGTACCGAGTGTTGCCACCACGCAGCAGGGGACAAATCCTGCTGACAGATCCTGTTCAACGGCTTTCCTCAGGGCATCAGTATCGATTGAATAATCACCCTTCACCGGCACTCTTACAAGGTTCTCCCTTCCTATGCCCGCCACGCCTGCACCTTTCTCAACCGATGAATGAGCCTGGGCTGAGCAGTAGACACGCAGCCGGCCGGCGACAGACAGTCCTTCTCTGTTTGAAGCGTACCTGGTCACCTTCTCCCTGGCAGTAATGATCGCTGCCAGCGTGGCAGATGAGGCGCTGTCCTGTATCACCCCTTCGAAACATGAAGGCAGCCCGGTCATTTCGCGGAGCCACTCCATCATTCGTTCTTCGAGCTCAGCGGCGGCGGGAGAGGTCTCCCATATCATGCACTGCGTGCCAAGGGCTGCAGTAAGCATCTCGGCAAGGACAGATGGAGGGCTTGAATTTGCGGGGAAATAGGCAAAGAAATTAGGGCTCTGCCAGTGCGTTATGCCCGGCATGATTATATCGTCAAAGTCTTTCAGGAAGAGATCGAAGGATTCGCTGCCCGTTGGTGGTATTGCCGGAAGTGCTGCTTTAACCGAGCCCGGAGCTGATTTCGATTTTACAGGGTACTGTTCAATATTCTCATAGTACCGGGCGATCCATTCGACGATCTCGTGGCCGTATTTCCGGAACTCGTCGCTGTTCATCAGCTTCGGCTTTCTGAGACCGAATCGGCGAGAAGGATGATCTTGTTCTTTTTCACCTCTATGACACCGCCGGTAATTTCGTATCTGATCACCAGTCCTTTTTCATCTTCAATGATTACCGGACCCTGATCGAGTGTTGAAATGATAGGGGCATGGTCCTTCAGAACCTGGAAGGATCCCTTTTTCCCCGGTACTCTGACCGAGAGTATATCTCCGGAATATATCCTGCTGTCAGGTGTGATAATTTCAATTTTCACGTCTGGTCATGTTTGGCGTTACTTGTGCTCAGCAAGGAGCTTCTCGCCCTTTGCTATTGCATCTTCTATCGTACCCACGAGCATGAAGGCAGCTTCAGGATACTGGTCAACAGCGCCGTCGAGGATCATGTTAAATCCTCTTATTGTATCCTCTATAGATACCAGTGCGCCGGGGATATTGGTAAACTGTTCTGCCACATGGAACGGTTGTGAGAGGAAGCGCTGTACGCGGCGGGCACGCTGAACAACAAGCTTGTCTTCATCAGAGAGCTCATCCATGCCAAGGATTGCAATGATATCCTGAAGTTCATTGTATCTCTGGAGAACCTCCTTAACTCTCTGTGCGCAGCGATAGTGCTCTTCGCCGACAATATCGGCAGTAAGTATCCTGGATGTTGAGTCCAGCGGGTCTACGGCTGGATAGATTCCCAGCTCGGATATCTTGCGGCTCAGCACCGTTGTTGCATCAAGGTGTGCAAATGTTGTTGCCGGCGCCGGGTCAGTAAGGTCATCGGCGGGTACGTAGACAGCCTGAACCGATGTTATCGATCCGTGCCGGGTTGAGGTGATCCTTTCCTGCATGACACCCATCTCGGTAGCCAGTGTTGGCTGGTACCCCACCGCTGACGGCATGCGTCCGAGCAATGCTGATACCTCAGAGCCCGCCTGGGTAAAGCGGAAGACGTTATCCATAAAGAACAGAATATCTTTCCCTGCGCCCTCGCCTTCACCATCACGGAAGTACTCTGCAACAGAGAGACCTGAAAGTGCCACGCGGGCGCGTGCTCCGGGAGGTTCATTCATCTGTCCGAATACAAGTGCCAGCTTTGATTCTTTAAGCGCCTCATGATCGACAAGGGAAAGGTCCCATCCTCCTTTTTCCATGTTCTCCATGAAGGGCTTGCCATAACAGATGACGTTGGCTTCAAGCATATCGCGCAGAAGGTCGTTACCCTCCCTTGTTCTTTCGCCGACACCGGCGAAAACAGACAGACCTGAATAGACTTTTGCAATATTGTTTATAAGCTCCAGGATGACAACGGTCTTACCCACTCCGGCACCGCCAAAGAGGCCAATCTTACCACCCCTTGAATATGGTTCTATCAGGTCAATGACTTTGATGCCTGTATAGAGCACTTCCTTCTCTGTTGACAGGTCCTCGTATTTTGGAGGGTTGCGGTGTATGGGGTAACCGCCCTTCTTGTCGAGCGGGCCCAGGCCGTCTATCGGCAAACCGATGACATTCATCAGGCGGCCTTTTATCTGCTCGCCGACAGGCATCACAATGGGCTTACCCGTTGCCACTACCTCTACCCCGCGCTGCAGCCCGTCAGTGGAATCCATGGCTATTGCCCTTACTGTTTTCTCCCCGATATGCTGCTGACATTCAACGACGAGCACAGTGCCATCCTTGCGTGTTATTTCAAGAGCATCAAGGATGTTTGGCATCTCTGTGCCGGCATTTTCAAATGTTACGTCAACCACAGGTCCGATAACCTGACTGATAACTCCTGTTGTTTTTGCCATCTCTGTGACTTAAATATAATTCAGTGTTCTCTTAATATTTCATTCAGTGAAGCTGTTCATCTGATTCTCCCGATAAGGTTCACTGCCAGTTGTTTGATCTCTTTCTTGCGTTCAGCCTGCACTGATACCTGATCAAGGGATTCGAAAGCCTTGTTAAAATATTCATACGCAAGATTCTCAGCCTGGAGCTGTATCTCGAGTTCGTCATAAATGGCTCTCACTCCCTTAATTTTCTCCACAGGATCAGGGGCCTTATCCTCAATCAGTTTTCTGAGATCGCGAAGCTTTCCTCCGCCAGCCATCTCAAGAGCCTTTACCAGGAGGTAAGTCTTTTTGTTGGTGACGATGTCGCTGCCGGTTTTTTTGCCGAACATCTTAGTGTCGCCGTAAGTATCAAGCACGTCATCCTGTATCTGGAAAGCTATGCCCAGACATCGTCCGAATTCATAAAGAAGGTCCTGGTCTTTCTCAGAAGCCTCGCCTATTATTGCCCCTGTCTTCAGTGCCGCTGCCAGCAGAACTGCGGTCTTCAGTTCTATCATATGCAGATATTCAACTTCGGAGACCAGGGCTTTCTTCTCATAGTCGATGTCAAGCTGCTGTCCGGTGCAAACCTCTATGGCGGTACGGTTAAACAGCTTCAGTGTCTTTGCCAGCACCTTCTCCGGCGCCTGCCCGATGCATTCTGTTGCCACGAAGGCCATCACGTCACCTGACAGAATAGCCTGGTCTGTGCCCCACTTTGAATGCACTGTGGAAGAACCCCTTCTCAGGCCGGCCTTGTCAATAATATCATCATGAATAAGGGTAAAATTGTGAAACACCTCGATACCTACAGCGGGCATCACGGCCTCATCAATTTTATCCTTGAAAAGATTGCAGGCCAGAAGACACATGACCGGCCTTAGTCTCTTGCCGCCCAGTGCCATCATATACCTCACAGGGGCAAATAGCGTTTCGGCTTCGGGCCTGAAGCCCAGGTTGGTGATAGCCTTGTTTGATAGTTCCCGGAGGTATTCGCTGTTGAACATTTCTTTTTATTTGTTATCCTTTAAGAGCTTCTGCACCGCTGACAACTTCCAGCAGCTGGTTAGTGATCGAAGCCTGTCTGGCATTGTTATACTGCAGGGTAAGATCCCTGATAAGCTCCGTTGCGTTATCCGTGGCCTGGTGCATTGCTGTCATGCGTGCGCCATGCTCCGCAGCAAAAGAGTCAAGGAGAGCCCTGTAAAACTGAATGCGAAGTGTTTTTGGTATCAGTTCGCTGACAATACTCACCTGGTCAGGTTCATAAATATAATCTGTCAATACTGATCCTGTCTTTCCGGCGGGGGCAGTTGATACAGGGAGGTAAACCTCTTCAGTGAGCTTCTGCATAGCGGCATTCCTGAACTGGTTGTAAACGATCTCTATTCTGTCGTACTCTTTGGTCAGATAGAGGTCCATCAGCCTGTCGGCTATTTTTTTGGTTTTTTCAAACGTGAGGCCTGCGTACAGGTCATTATGTTCTTCGAGAATGTTGCATTTCATCTTTCTTAAAACATCGTACCCCTTCTTCCCGACAGGCATGAACCAGAGGTCTCCCCTGCGAAACTCTTCGCTGTACTTCTCCTGTATCAGACGTCTGATGTCCCTGATTACATTGGCGTTGAAACCGCCGCAGAGGCCCTTGTTGGAGGTAACCACAACGAGAAGCACGCGTCCGTGGCTGTTTTTTCTTTCAGCAAAAAGGTTCTCAGTCTCTGTATCACGAAGGGCGGTATTAAGCCCGATCAGTATCTCATTAAGCTTATCAGCATATGGCCTTAACTGTACTATTGCGTCCTGTGCCTTACGCAGTTTGGCTGCCGCCACCATCTTCATCGCCGAAGTGATCTGGCGAGTAGATTTCACCGAACTGAGTCTGACCCTTATTGCCTTGAGATTAGCCATTTTCCTAAACCGGTTTTCAGCTTATCATGACTTAAAACGACTTGCCACATCTGCGGCCGCACTGCTAAGAACGCCGGTCACCTCATTATTGATCACACCCTGCCTTATCGTTTCAAGGGTATCACTGTGATGATCACGCAGGAATTGGATAAAGTCCTTCTCAAAATCTCTGACTTTCAGCACGGGAATATCCTTCAGAAGAGCATTCGTCCCGCAGTATATTATCGCCACCTGTTCCTCAACCTTTACCGGTGAATACTGGTTTTGCTTTAGTATCTCCACGTTCTTTGCGCCCTTGTCAAGAACTGCCAGGGTAGATGCATCGAGGTCAGAGCCGAACTTTGAAAAGGCCTCAAGCTCACGGTACTGTGCCTGGTCAACCTTCAAAGTGCCGGCTATCTTTTTCATTGATTTGATCTGAGCGTTTCCTCCCACCCTTGATACGGAGATACCGACGTTGATAGCCGGTCTTATACCTGCATTGAAGAGGCTTGTCTCAAGGAATATCTGTCCGTCAGTTATCGATATCACGTTTGTGGGTATATAGGCTGCCACGTCACCTGCCTGTGTCTCTATTATCGGCAGTGCAGTCAGTGAGCCTCCGCCCTTGACCAGGTGACGGATTGATTCAGGTATGTCATTCATTGACCGGGCCACTTCATCTGATTCAATGATCTTTGCAGCCCTCTCAAGTAGGCGTGAGTGCAGATAGAAGACGTCGCCCGGATAGGCTTCGCGGCCGGGCGGACGGCGTAGCAGCAGTGATACCTCGCGGTATGACACAGCCTGTTTTGAAAGATCATCATAGATGATCAGGGCGTGACGGCCAGTATCACGGAAGAACTCTCCGATGGCAGCGCCGGCGAAGGGGGCAAAGAACTGCGAGGCAGCAGGATCAGCCGCAGTGGCGCACACAATGACCGTGTAATCCATAGCCCCGTAAGTCTCGAGTGTGGCTGCAATGTTTGCCACCGTTGACCCCTTCTGGCCAATGGCCACATAAATGCAATAGAGCGGATTTCCCTTATCGAAATCTTCTTTCTGGTTAATGATCGTGTCAATGGCTATTGCAGTCTTGCCTGTCTGACGGTCGCCAATAATCAGCTCTCTCTGACCTCTTCCTATCGGTATCATGGCATCTATCGCCTTCAGTCCTGTCTGTACGGGGAGCTTCACCGGCTGCCTGAATATCACTCCGGGGGCTTTTCTTTCCAGGGGCATTTCATACAATTCTCCTGTCACGGGACCCTTGCCGTCAATGGGTACACCGAGGGTGTTAATGACTCTGCCCATCAGCCCCTCACCCACCATTATGGAAGAGATGTGGCCTGTTCTGCGGGCAATATCGCCCTCCTTGATCTTGTCCGACTCACCAAGGATAACAACCCCGACATTGTCTTCCTCAAGGTTGAGCACTATGGCCTTGATGCCAGTTTCGACAAATTCGATCAGCTCATTGGACCCTACGTTCCTGAGACCGTAGATATGAGCGATCCCGTCTCCAACCTGCAGAACTGTTCCTACTTCCTCTACATCAATGGCCGTACTGACACCCTCAAGCTGCTGCTTTAAAATCTTTGATACCTCTGAAGGTTTAATATTAGTCATATCATTAAATCTTATATACTGTCATTCGGCATATCCTGCCAGTGAAAATTCTTTTCTGAATCTGTTCAGTCTTGTCCTGACGCTTGCGTCAATATAGGCATCATCGACCCTGATAATGAAGCCTCCCATGACAGAGTCGTCAACCTGTTCAATGAACTCGATCTTGCCATTGCTTACGCCGGTGATAACAGCCGCCAGTTCCTCTTTAATCTTATCGCTTACCGGTACGGCGGTGGTGATTGTGACCTGGCGTATTCCCCTGTTGCGGCGGGTAAGCTCAAGATAGTTTCTTGCTGCTGCGCCAAGGTGATCACCCCGATCCTGGCTGAACATCAGTTCAATAAATTTTACGGTCAGCTTATTTGTACCATCGCCTGCAAGGGCACCAATGATCTCTTTTCTTTTTTTCTGCGGAATTACCGGGTTGCTGATAATTTCCTTCACCTCCGGCATCCCACACAAGCGGTCAATAACCTTCATATCCTCATACACAGCGTCAATGGATTTCTGCTCCCCGGCAAGGTCAAAAAGGGCCTTTGCATATCTTACCGCTATCTTGCTGTTGTTCATCAGGTTCAGTTACTGGTTGTTTCTATCTCCTTCAGATATCTTCCGATCAGCTTTTGCTGTTCAGCATCGCTTTTAAGGGTTTCGCTGACCACTCTTGAAGCCACTTCGATTGCCAGAGATGCCACTTCACGCTTAACTTCAGCTATAGCTGTATTCTTTTCACGTTCAATGAGCTCCTTGGCGCGTTTCACCATTGCGTCTGCCTCTGACTGGCTCTTCTCCTTGGCTTCTGTCAGCATCCTCTCAGTTGCCGTGCGGGCATCGCGGATAATTTTATCTCTCTCCTCGCGGGCTTTCCGAATGATGATTTCATTATCAGCCTGGAGCACCTTCATTTCTTCGCGGGCTTTTTCAGCAGAATCAAGTGCATTACGGATGGTGTCTTCGCGTGACCTGACAGCCTTCATGATCGGCCCCCACGCATACTTCTGAAGCAGAAACAGCAGAAGAAGGAAGATCAGTGTGGTCCAGAAAACGGTCCCGATGGCGGGACTTGCGAGACTGCTTGATAGTAACATATTTCGTTTTTCTATGTGATTACTGAGTAAGGCCTGCAACCAACCGTTGCAGGCTTTGCTTTTCTGCTTACTTGATCATTGCGATAACGATTGCAAAGAGGGCTGCTCCCTCGATGAGTGCTGCCGAGATGATCATTGCAAGCTGGATCTTTGAGTAAGCCTCAGGCTGCCGTGCGATGGCGTCCATGGCCGAACCGCCGATGCGGCCGATGCCAAGTCCTGCACCAATAACTGCAAGTCCTGCTCCTACTGCTGCTAATGACATTACTGCTTGTGGTTCCATAATTTAAGTTTAAAAAAATGAATTAATATTCTGAGTTTTAATGATGTTCCTCTTCCGCCGTTGCCATGCCTATAAAGAGAGCTGACAGCAGGGTGAAAACGTATGCCTGCAAAAACGCCACCAGCAGCTCAATACAGTCCATGAATAACACAAACAGTATGGATGCCGGGGCTACAATTAGAGACTTGAAAATAAATATCAACGAAATCAGACTAAGAACGATTATGTGGCCTGCGGTGATATTGGCAAAGAGACGTACCATAAGAGCAAAAGGCTTGGAAATCAGCCCTATCATCTCTATGGGGATCATGATTGGCAGCAGCCATACCGGCACGCCGGGTGCAGCAAAGACATGTCTCCAGTGTGATTTGTTAGCGCTGAACTGGGTTATCAGAAAGGTACATAATGCCAGGACAAAGGTCACGTTGATGTTGCCTGTCACATTGGATCCGAATGGAAAAATCGGAATCAGACCAAGAAGATTATTAATGAGGATAAAGAAAAATACTGTCAGCAGGTATGGCATAAAACGGGCATACTTTTTTTCTCCGATGTTTGGCAATGCGATATCATCCCTGACAAAGAGAATTATCGGCTCAAGGAATCCCTGTATGCCCCGGGGAGCGGAGACGCCGCTCTTCCTGTATGACCGTGCTGTGGCAAGCATCAGCCAGAGGAGGATGACGGCAGCCACGATCATTCCGAACACAGCCTTGGTAATAGAGAAATCCAGAGGAATGCTTGTCTCGTCGGGATGGCCCGCCGCATCCAGGCGCACTATCCTGCCTTCATATTTCCCTTCGTGGGCCAGGGCAAAGTCCTCATAGGCCTGCCCGTGGGCAATCTTCTTCGATGAGAAGACATGCAATCCGGTACCCTTGTCATAGATTATTACCGGCAGGTAAACAGCAACCGCTGAGCCGTCTTTCTTTGTCCAGAGATGCCATTCATGAGAGTCGGCGACATGGTCGAGGATAAACGTACTGGCGTCAAATGTCTCGACTTTATCCTGGGGTTTTTTTTCGCCGGCAGCCATGGTGGGCGTTGACCCGGCAATAAAACCGAACAAATAGATCAACACATATAGATACTTGATTTTCAAGCTTCTTTTCTTTAACCCGACGTCCTTTTAGCGATCCTGAAAAAAGTAAGAAATATATAAACAGTGAAGACCAAATATAGGATAAAAAACAATATTACCGAACCGGTCTCTTTGTTTTTAAAGACGACAATAAACAACAGCGCCAGAACAAATGACAGCAACATTTTGACACCAATTGCGATCAGGGTGGCAAACACTCTTTTTTCCCCTTTTCCTTCCGTCCCGAGGAAAAATATTACCAGGGCGGTCATGGCAATAAAAGCAAATCCGCCTGTAAGCAGCAGGATATTCTTAATTGGAAAAAATGAAGGTGAAATTTTATTCAGGCCAAAGAGAAGAAGGAGGATCAGAAGGGCAAAGGCCAGAAGGAAAATGTAGTGTTTTATTGCCCGGGGAGTAACCATTCTATTTGTTCCTGACGGCTTCTTTTATAATGAGCCACATTGCTGCTGCCACGCCCAGCAGAGAGAGGATGACCGTGAAAACCGGTTTCGTGCCGGCCAGCTTATCAAGTTTAACGCCTCCCAGTGTAGTTAAAACGATAATAACCACCATCTGGATGGCGATGGTGGTGTACTTTGAATAAGCTGTAAGGCCCCCCTCGGGATTATTTTTCTCCTTCTTTTGGTTTGACTGCGGGTCCTCCATTTTCACCATCTTTCATTGTGCAGTTACCGGTAAAGAGAGCTCCCGGTTCAATGGAAAGCTTACTGGTAACGATCGTGCCTATAATCTTTGAAGCAGCCTTCAGGTTAAGAAGTTGTGTTACGGTTATTTTACCGTCTATCAGGCCTGACACTTCAGAGTTTTTGCAATCGACTTCGCCTTTCACGCGACCAGTGGGCCCAATGACCACTTTGCCCTTGGTTACCATGTTGCCATTCAGGGTTCCGTCAATACGAATATCGCCTGCTGATTTTATGTCGCCGGTGATCTCGGTGCCCTGACTTATAAGGTTAACTGCTGCGCTGTTGTCTGTCTCATTCATTTTTGCCATAATGATCATTGTTTATTCCCCGGGAAGCGTAGCATTGCTACGTCTCTCTATTAACCAACAAATATATAAAGTATTGTGCAGGTTGGACAAAAAGAGAATATTTTAACAGGGAGAGAGGTGTCCCGTTTTACTCATTTCCCGGTTGCGGGTCATAAGCCCACTTCACCCATATGCTTCCCCAGGTGAATCCGCCTCCGAAAGAAGCAAGAATAAGGTTATCTCCCTTTTTGAGTTTGTGTTCGAACTCCCATATACAGAGAGGTATGGTTGCTGCGGTTGTGTTTCCGTAGTGCTGAATGTTGATCATCACCTTTTCAGGAGGGAGTCCCATTCTGCGCCCTGTGGCATCAATGATTCTGAGGTTTGCCTGGTGGGGAACAAGCCAGGCGATGTCTTCGGGTCTGAGATTGTTTTTTTCCATGATCTCGGCCGCCACGTCAGCCATATTCGAGACTGCAAACTTAAAGACCGACTGGCCCTCCTGGTAGACAAAGTGTTCCCGGGCGCTGACCGTTTCGTGTGATGCAGGCCTGAGTGATCCGCCCGCCTTCATGTGCAGGTATTTTCTCCCTGAGCCGTCAACCTTGAAAATATGGTCCATTATTCCGTACTCCTCTTCAGTCGGTTCAAGCAGCACAGCGCCTCCGGCATCGCCGAACAGGGTACAGGTGGTTCTGTCTGTATAATCTGTTATTGACGACATCTTGTCGGCCCCGACGACAATAACTTTTTTGTATCGGCCTGTCTCCACATAGGTAGCGGCTGTCTGCAAGGCAAATAGAAAGCCTGAGCAGGCGGCGTTCATGTCAAAGCTGAAAGCGTTTTTTATGCCCGTTTTATCGGAGATGATATTTGCCGTTGCCGGGAAGAGCATGTCGGGAGTGACAGTGGCACAGATGAGAAGGTCTATTTCATCGGGCGATGTTTTTGTCTTTTCAAGCAGGCCTCTCACAGCCTGTTCTCCCAGATCGGATGTTGCCTTCCCCTCGCCCTTCAGGATCCTTCTCTCCTTTATACCCACGCGCTGCATTATCCACTCATCAGTGGTCTCAACCATAGTTGACAGCTCACTGTTGGTGAGACGGTATTCCGGAACCCATCCGTTGATACCTGTTATCGCAGCTCTTGTTTTTGTCATGCTCCGATAGCCTCTCTGATCTTTCTAGCTAGGTCAGCGTGAACCACATCCCTTGTCTGAAGTATCATGCTGGTGATTGCCTTCCTTTTTGAAATGCCATGGCCGACAACGACATTCGCATTGATGCCTACTACGGGTGTCCCTCCGAAAACCTCGAAGTTCAGCCTGTCAAAAAAGTCATCCCTGATGCCTTTTGTCTTTGAGATCAGATAAAATTTCTCCGCCATTTTGAGTACAATATTGCCTACGAAACCGTCACAAACGATTACGTCTGTCATCTCGTCAGTAAAGAGGTCATGGCCTTCTATATTGCCTTTGAAATTTACTTCAGTGCTTTCGCGGAGAAGCTCGTACGCCGCCTTCACGGCTGAGGAGCCTTTTGAATCTTCCTTTCCAATGTTAAGCAGTCCGACGACCGGGTTTTCAATGCCGAGGACATACTTGGCATAAACGCTGCCCAGTATCCCGTACTGCAGCAGGACATCGGGTTTGGCGTCGGGATTAATTCCAACGTCAAGTATTATGGATGTTCTCCCGCTTAGGTCAGGGATGAAAGCTGTAAGTGCCGGTCTGAAGACTCCGGGGATAACGTTAACAGTATAGCTTGCGCCCACCATCATTGCCCCTGTGTTGCCAGCGCTGGCGAAGCCGTCTATGAGTCCGCTCTTAAGCATCCCGAAGCCCACGGCAATGGACGAATCTTTCTTCTGTGAAAAGGCTTTTGCGGGGTGATCAGACATTTCAATCACCTGTGTGGTGGGAACGATTTCGAAAAGAGACGGTTCCACCTCCATGGAGGCCAGTTTTTCCTTTATGACGCGATTATCGCCTATAAGAACCAGCCGGTCACCGGCCGGAAGCTGGCCGAGGGCATCAACCGCGCCCTCAATGACAGCATCAGGGGCATAGTCACCCCCCATGGCATCCAGTCCTATTTTCATTGCCTTACTTATTTGGCAGGTGTGACAGGTCAGGCTGTCGCTTTCTTCTCTACGGCAAGCTTGCCTCTGTAGTATCCGCACTCAGGGCATACCCTGTGATACAGATGAGCTGAACCGCAGTTGGAACATGCAGCTACTGTAGGAACAACAGCCTTGTCGTGTGTTCTCCTCTTATCCCTTCGGGTACTTGAGTGTCTGTGTTTTGGATTTGGCATCGCAGTAATGTATTGTGTTTAATTATTTTCTGTCAGTTTTTTAAGTACATCCCAGCGCGGATCTGATTTATCTTTATCAGCAATAAGATGTTCTTCAAGTCTCCTGATCATTTCCGGGTCGCATGTTGAACGTCCCTTGTAGTCATCAGGATGAATTCGCTTCAAAGGTAACGCAAGATGGATGTATTCATAGAAAAACTGACTTAAATCTATTTCATGTTCATCCAGCGGCATTGTAATCATATCCGGATCTGTCTCCTCCCATTCTTTGCCCTGTCTTACAAACAGTCTGTTTTCACATGACAGCGGCAGATAAAATTTCTCAAGACATCTGTCACACATAACCTCGGCATTCCCTTTTATGACAATGTCAAGCTGAAGATGTGTGGAGCACTTCTCAAGCATCACCTCAGCCTTAAGCTCTCCCTTCCGGATCTCAGTCCCTTCAAAAGCCTCAAAAAAGTCGTTGCCTAGTGTAAACCCGTAGGTATGTCTGCCTTCTTTAAGACCGGCCAACGGTATGGAATACAATCCGGGCATCTCCTTTTTTTCGGTCTGCAAAATTATAAATCCTCTTCCAATAAAAAAAATTATCAACAAAAAAGTAACATCCCCTACTTTCTTCGCCACCTGCCGGAATAATTCCGCAGTCTGCCGGAAATGACTGGATTAGCCTGGCGGGTATGTGATAATTTTGAAGTGTCATAATATTTCGTGCATCATGAAAGAAAAGAACAATCCTTTTAAAGGCATAGCCAAGCTGCTCATCTCGCTTGGCCTGGTAATGATAGCTGCAAAGATTGATCTGTTCAGGATAGGGCCGCTCTCCGACTATTTCAGGTGGGAAATGCTGCTTATCTTTTTCGGTGTTTTCAATCTGCTGAATCTCGACCTGGTTTTCAGCCTGCTCCTTTTCGCGGCAGGGTTCTGGTTCCTGATGCCTGAGATGAGCTTCCAGCTCTCTCCGGTCTATAAAGATATTTACTGGCCGGCGGTACTGGTCCTTGCCGGCATCGTATTTATGATACGGCCATTCACAAAAAGTCTGAAATAATTCACCATCAAATAACTACTAAAATGGAAAACGAAACAAACAAACCGGCAAAAAATCCTGCTGAAACCTCCAACAGGTTTATAATAGGAATTTTACTCATAATTGCAGGATTTATCCTGATTCTCAGAAAGACCACCGTGCTTCCTGAGCCTCTTGATCATTTTATCGATGACATCATCTTCAGCTGGCAGATGCTGCTGATAGTGATCGGCGTGATCACCATTGCCGGGTCGGATAACAAGACTCCGGGCATCGTGCTTATTTCAGTCGGAGGCTTTTTCATGATCCCCGAACTTTTCACCGATTTCTTCAGGTCATTCAATTTCTTCTGGCCGGCATTGTTTATCGTGATAGGTGTAGTATTGCTGATTAATTCCAAGCGTCTGGTGAACACCCTGCATTATACCAGCGGAAGCAAAGCAGATATGATCGATTATGTCAATATCTTCAGCGGTGCTGAACGGCAGCTTATTACGAATAATTTCCTCGGAGGTAAGGTCACCTCAATATTCGGCGGAGGTGAAGTTGACCTGACAAGATCATCACTGGCTCCAGGGGATAATGTAATCGAAATTACCTGTATATTTGGAGGTACGACGCTCATCGTTCCCGAAAACTGGAATGTCATTCTTAATGTCACCCCAATTCTCGGAGGCTTCTCAGACAGCCGCAGGATTGGCAGTGATGTCATTAAGGACACTACAAGATCGCTTACGATACGCGGGACGGTGATTTTCGGGGGAGGTGAGCTTAAAAGCCATAAATAAAATATGAAGCATCCGATACTGGAAAGCCGGTCAAGGGTACTGATATGGTGTCTGGCCTGGGTTATTTTAGCCGCCGGCCAGGCATCTGTTATTCATTTTATTTATGGCAGCACCCTGGATATTGCCGTAACGGACGGCATTATTGCCATGTTGCTGTACGGCTTGCTCGGGCTCAGCATATGGTTCCCGGTCAGATATATGCTCAAAGGCAACAACAAGGTCCTGTCGACGGTCATTAATGTCATCCTGGCTGGCACAGTTACTATTGTCCTCTGGCTTCTCGCTACCAGGCTACTGGTCAGGACTATAATCCGCGAGAAGGAAGATTATGACCTGTTCTGGCATACTGTACTGGTATTCCGTATTGCTGCCGGGGTACTGATCTTCTTTGTGGTAACCCTGATATATTACCTGTACCTGAGCGCCACACAGCTTGCGGAGAAAGCGTCGCGACAGGCTCAGCTTGAGGCGCAGGTGCGTGAGGGAGAGCTGAAGATGCTTCGCGCACAGATAAATCCCCATTTCCTCTTCAACAGTCTCAATTCAATGAGCTCACTGACCCTGACAGACCCCATGAAAGCACGTGAAATGATTCTGAAACTATCTGATTTCATGCGGTATTCCCTGTCATCACGCACCGAGCAGCCAGTGACTTTACAGAGTGAAATGGAAAGTCTCCGGCTTTATCTTGAGATTGAGAAAGTCAGATTCGGCGAACGGCTTACAATCGAGGAAGACATTCAACCTGAGTGTCTTACGGCATTATTACCGGGTATGCTCCTACAGCCCCTCTATGAAAACGCAGTTAAGCATGGCGTATATGAATCAACTGAGAAGGTAGTTATCAGGACCGCCGCAAAGAAAGAGGACGGTTTTGTTGTCATATCCGTCTCCAACAATATTGACCCGGAATCAGTTGTAACACGCAAGGGAGCAGGCATAGGACTGGTAAATGTGCGTTCCAGGCTTGAACTTTTCTACGGCGAGAAGGCCGAACTTGAAGTAGACCGCAAGGATGACAGCTTCAAGGTGGTGGTGAAATTTCCTTACAGAAAAACATAAAATCAATTACACGGCATGAAAAATATTAGGGTTCTGATCATTGAAGATGAAACACCTGCCCGCGAGCTTATAAAGTACATGCTGAAAGATCATCCCGGGATAGAGGTGGTAGGTGAGTGCGCTGACGGCTTCTGCGGGGCAAGGGAGATAAAGGAAAAACATCCCGATCTGATCTTTCTTGATATCCAGATGCCTAAACTCACCGGTTTTGAGCTCCTGGAGGTTCTCGATGAAAAGCCCGAGGTGATCTTCACCACAGCTTTCGACCAGTATGCTATTCGGGCCTTTGAACTTAATGCAGTAGATTATCTCCTTAAGCCTTACTCTAAAGAACGATTTGACAGTGCACTTGCCAAGGCTGTCAGCAGGATAGGCAAAGAGCCACAGCAGCCGGACAGGGTGGAAAAGCTTGTTACTGCAGTAACTGAGGCAGAAGGATATCTGACAAGGATCGTTTTCAGGAAGGGGGCCGGCATTAAGATAATTCCGCTGAACCTGATCACGTATCTTGCATCGGAGGACGATTATGTGATGATTTATTACAGCGAAGGCAAGGCCCTTAAGCCAAAGACAATGAAATACTATGAAGACCACCTTCCGCCCAGCCTCTTCATGAGAGTGCACAGGTCCTATATGGTGAACATTGAACAGATTACCCGCCTGGAACCTTACAGCAAAGATAATTATGTAGCTGTTCTTAAATCGGGAGAGAAGATACCCGTCAGTCGTACCGGGTATAAAATGCTAAGGGAAAAACTGAATTTTTAATCTCTCTCCTTCAATCTGTTGCATCGCGGAGACCTGTGAAACCATCGCCCTGCCAGCCAGTATCTTCTGAACAGGAACAGGGGTACGGGATCATAACCGTGTGTCCCGCCCGGTCTGCAACGAAGGATCCGTCCTGTTGATATGATCAGTCCTTTAAAAGGTCCGTGGATCTTAAGCGCATCAATGGTAAACTGGGAACAAGTTGGTATATGACGACATGACGGAGGCATCCATGGAGATATTAATACGCGGTATAACCAAACTGGTATAAGGAGTAAAAAAGATAATATCTTTGCAGCCGTATTCAACATCGGCTTCAAAGATAAGCTGAATCATCCTGACAAAATGACCTGTTTGAATAACAAAATGACAATGGCAGATGTTTTGAAGTAATAGCAGCAAGTTTTTAAGAGCGAGAAAAAATGGCAACAACTTATTTGAATAACGGACTGTACTGGATCATTTTTATTGTATTCATGTTACTGAGCTGGATTGTAAGCGCAAGATTAAAATCAAAATTCAGACAATATTCCAAAGTCCCCATCGCCAGCGGAATGACCGGCCGTGATGTGGCTGAGAAGATGCTGCGTGACAATGGTATTACCGATGTCACCGTGCATAGTGTTCAGGGTGAGCTGTCTGATCACTATAACCCTCTTAAGAAGACCATCAACCTGAGTCAGGATGTCTATGCCGGAGCCAGTGTTGCTGCCGCTGCTGTTGCAGCCCACGAGACGGGACATGCAGTACAGCATGCACAGGCGTATGCCTGGCTGAAAATGAGATCGAAACTTACCCCAGTGGTGAGCTTTGCATCCAACTGGATACAATGGGTGCTGATCGCAGGACTGTTTCTTGTCAAGTCAAGACCCGAGATACTGCTGATAGGTATTGTTCTTTTCGCACTCACAACACTTTTCAGCCTGATAACCCTTCCCGTTGAGATCAATGCATCAAAGAGAGCCCTCGCATGGCTATCCGATGCTGGCATCACTTACTCCGGGACACATGACAAGGCAGAAGAAGCACTGAAATGGGCCGCATATACATATGTCATCGCAGCACTGGGCTCTCTGGCATCACTGATATACTACATAATGATTTTCCTGGGGGCCAGGAACAGGTAGAGTTAAGTCCTATCTTCCCTCAACATAGAGGAACTTCGTTCTTTTGACCAGGTATCTTACAACAGCCCAGAAGGCAAGGGCTGAGACAAGGAGGGTGATGTACAGGGGCTCCATGTAAACCTTTCCGGTTACAGCAATATTCCGTATAACATCAAGTATGGCAAAAACTATGAAGAGGTTAGCTATGCTGTTGTACTCCCTGCTGAGCACATTCCTGAACGAGAACGCAAGGTCTGCCCTGGTGAAATTCCTGAAACGAGGGATCACGGACCTGACCCTGAAGGCCCATGTATCATAATCCTCACCGAATTTACGGCGGAGATACTGCTCTTCGGCAAAAATAATCCGTTCAAAATAGATCCAGAAGGCAAGCACAAATATGATACCACACCATACTGACCTGAGAAAGAGAACGGGGCCCAGCCACATCAGGAAGTTACCCAAATAGAGCGGGTGGCGGACAACCGAATATATACCCGAAGTATTTAATTCATCAGCCATCTGGTCAATCACATTACGGCCTGAAGGGTTCCTCTGGACATGACCGACAGTGTACGACCTGATCAGCTCCCCCGCAACCGAGACAAGAATGCAGATCAGTTCCCAGGTCAGATTGAAGTAAATGACACTTCTGTTGGCAATGAAGAGATAACCGGCAGCCAGAACCAAAACAATAACCGGCAACCAGCTTCTTCTTCTGAATAACCAGTTTCCGGATTTCTCTAGTTCATGGATGAGTGACATACTTTCAGCGTTGATGCCGTAAAAGTAGAAAAAATTCAGAAACTATACTTAATCCGGATGAAACCCAGATTTATCTGTGTCTCTTCGCCCGATATGACATTGTCGAAATGCTGCATTACAAGCGAAAAATCAACATTCTCAGCCATTGAAAAGTCAATGGCGGCATTGGCAAAATAACCTTTCAGGTCAGGATACCAGATCGCAGACACTGAGATATTCAGCAGTGGAACCGGGGTCCAGGAAAGCTGTCCTATGGCACTGAATTTTGAGAAAGCCAGCTGGCTTGCAGTAATGGCTCCTTTATACAGTTCATTGAAGGTGTCAAGAACGAACGGGTTGTTTGAATACATAACCTGCATCAGTGCCGTAATCTTGTCTGAGAAGGCCTTATCGACGCCTGCCGTAGCGATGAAAGTGGTCTCTTTCACGGATGAATTTCCGAATGGAGCGAACAGGGTGGCTTCGCCGCGTATTGAATATGAACCTATTGCTCCTGACCATCCCGTACCCGTGGTGAAGAGCTCCCCGTCTGTCTCGCCGGCAAAGAACTGGATGTCAGTATTAAGCATGCTGAAGCGGTAAAGTGCTGCAGCGGTTAACCTGTTGGCACTGTCGAGCTTGACGACCATTTCGGCAGCTGATGCCGGGCCGGTGGAGTAAACGGCTCTTATCGCATCGCTGCCAGGCCGTTCCATATAGTCAAAATCAAAAAAAGAATAAGTATTGAAGATGTCATTGGGGTTCCATACCAGCGCCTGGCTCCAGTTGATCCGCTGGCGGCCCAGGGTGAGCCTGAGTTTCCCGTCCGTGTAGTCGATCCAGGCCCTGTCAATAAACGTATTCAAAACGAATGACTGCTCGCTGAAGATGTTCCATGACATGTCAACCCATCCCGGGTCAGAAGCCAGAGCAGGAATGTATGATGGGTCAAGCTGCACCATGTCGCCCAGCACAAACCTGTTTCTTATTTCAAGAGCCATGGTTATCCCGGTGCCGGGGTATGCCTTGAAATTTAGCCTGTTGTGCAGCATGCTGCTGTTAAGCCATGGATCTGATGGGTCTCCAAACACAGCAGTATGAAGCCACGTTGCATAGCCTCCTGCAGAAAGTTTGCCAGCGGTATCCTGTGACAATGATGTCAAAGTGCAGATCATCACTGCCGTGATCAGCAGTAAAGTCTTTTTCATCCTGTGCCGTTAGTCCTTTCGTCTGATACAACACGTCCGTCCTCAAGGGTTATTACCCTGCGGGCTCTCTTCATCACCCTGATGTCATGGGTTGAAAAGATAAAGGTCATCTGTTCCTCACGGTTAAGTTTCTCCATGATATCGAGAAGCGTTTCGGCCGATTTGGAGTCGAGGTTTGCCGTCGGTTCATCTGCCAGTATAAATTCAGGACGGGGCGCCAGGGCACGCGCCACTGCTACCCTTTGCTGCTGTCCGCCCGACAGCTGAGAGGGGCGGCTGTTATGCCTGTCAGCCAGGCCTACCGACAAAAGAAGCTCATCTGTGCGTGCTTTGCGCTTCTCCTTCGGCCACTTTTGAAGGTTCATGATGAAACCCACATTCTCCGCAGCTGTTAGTACGGGAATCAGATTGTAAGACTGAAAAACGAAACCCACATGCTCCATTCTGAAATCTATCAGTTCCGACGGTCTCAGCTCCGAGAGGCGATGGCCTGCCACAATGATCTCACCTCCTGTGGGCTGGTCAAGACCGCCGATGAGATTGAGCAGTGTTGTCTTACCCGAGCCTGACGGCCCGACAACAACTGCAAAATCACCTTTCTCAAAGCTGAGCGTCACCCCGTCGACAGCCTTAACCTCTACCTCGGTATCATGATAGGTCTTGGACACACCGTTGATTTCAACTACTTTCATGGTTATTGTATTTTGTTGTTATTCACCTCTTAAAGCTTCAACAGGATTTAATTTTAAAGCCTTCCGTGCAGGATATATTGCTGATACTATGCCTGTAACGACTATCAGTATTGTCAGTGTGACAAAGAACTCTGCACCGATGGCAGGATACAGATGAGCGGAGTATCCGAACGCCTCCATGCCTTCGGAATATTTTACCAGGTTTATCCCGGTGCGACCGGTAATAGCTATGACTATTCCGCTGACAGCCATACCTGCAATACCTCCAACAACTGACAGGAATATTGACTCAAGCATTATCATCATAAAGACGCGGCGGCGGTTCATTCCTATGGCTGCGAGCATCCCGAGCTCGCGCGTCCTTTCCAGTACGGCCATCAGCATCGTATTTACGATACCGAATGCCAGTGCGGCCAGGATGAGTACCATAAATATGGAGTATATCTGGTTAATATAATCAGCAATCATGGCAAGGTCAGGCTGTATCTCCTTCCAGTTCATCACCTCGTATCCCGGCAGGGCTTCCCTGATCACAGGGGTCACCTCATCGGTGAGGTCATCCTCCTCAAGCCGGGCTATTATCCTGTGGAACTGGCCCTCTCCGATACCCGTCAACTGCCTCAGCTCCGCCGCCGGGACAAATACCGTCAGAGATTCAAAGAGGTCGTTGTTGGTTCTGTATATGCCGCTTATCCTGAAAGCGGCACCGGTCTGATTGTTATTCATGTCAAGGAATGTGAGGATGATCCTGGAACCTTCACGGTAAGACCATGCTGTCTCCTTTATCTTTAACCCGTACCTCTTTAACTCCTTCGCCGAAAGAAGCTCACTGTATGCAGCCGAGAATTTCTTTTCGGTGGTGAACCTCTGCCCCTCCAGAGGTTTGAGCTTTTCGATAACGGTTAAAGGCACTCCTTCAGCTTCAAGACCCTTCAGCGCTTCTGCGGTGAGGATATATCTGATGATGTTGAGCTCCCTGGCCAGTTTTTCGCCGATAAACGCCGTATTGAACTTTGTGTCCGATCCGAAATAACTTCCCGTGCCGGGGATAAGCTTCCTGTCAATCGTGAACATCTGCTTTTCCTTCTCAGTATCAATGCCGGTTATCTCCACTCCGGTACTTCCGGCAGATGTGGAAGCAATGCCCCTGACTATTATCCTGCCGGTCACGTTTGTTACACCCTCTGTTTTTTCAAGCGCTGAAATGACCGCTGAGGGATCGCTGATCAAGTTCCGGATATCGCCGCTGCTCCTGAAATCGTGGTTGTTTACCTGGATATGGGAGAGTTCTTCATTGACGGCTGCATTAATCCTCTGAACTATGGAGCTGTTTATTGCAGCCATGGAGAAGACACCGGCAAAGACCCCGATTGTCACTGCTGCAATTACCGTAAAGCTTCTGGTTTTGTTTCTCCAGACATTTTTCCAGGCTATAGATGTTATCATATCGTTTTCCTGTCAGGCTCTGAGAGCGTTAATAACATTCATTTTAAAGATCTTGCGAACGCTGAATGCGACTGTGAACAAGAGTATTATGAACACAACAACCACCTGCCACAGGTAATAGGTGTCAGGGAGCAGCATGGGCATGACCGGTTCAAAACCGTAGTCTTCATACATTCTGGCAATCTCGCCGGTTAATCTGAGCGGTCTGGCATTTCCGTAAAATACGATGGGAAGGGAAGCGATCACCCCGGCCGCAACGCCCAGGAAGCCTATAAGAAGCATCTCCATGGAAACCACTTTAGCCAGTCTGCCCTTCTGCATTCCGATGGAGACGAGCATCCCGAATTCGCGGCGTCTCTCTGCCAGCATCATGAGCACGGTGCCGAAGACCCCGAAAGCGATCACAAGGTAAAGGATGCCGATCATGATTGCCCCGCTTCTGTTGTCAGCTTCCATCTGGTTAAGAAGAAGGGCGTTCATCTCCTGCCAGGTCCTTAACGCCAGATTATCTCCTAATAGAAGGTTCAGTCTTTCCCTGGTCCGGATAACCGCTTTATCGTCGTTGTTCTTTATGCTGATGATGGCCGATGTGGCCATTCCGGGTGCGGCGTATAGATTCCTTGCCTCGTTGATCGGGAGATATACCAGGATATTGTCCACGTCAGGAGTGGGAAGCTTAACCACACCCTTTACCGTATAAATACCGGCCGCTGAAGTTCCGTGGTAACCCTGGCCCATCAGCGTGATCGTATCTCCCACGCCTGCCTTCAGGAACGCTGACAGCCCGCTGCCGATGATGACACTGTTAGTGTCTTCTGCCGTCAGGTAGCCATTCCTGAAGGAAGCATGCCTGCGCATCAGGGGCATAACCGAGGCAGTATCAGTGTCGCTTATCCCAAGGTCTGTAATAAGACGTGACTCGTCAGTGTATGACTGGTTGAGGAATACCCCGAGGAGCTTTTTGGTCCGCTGTGGAACGCCCTCTTTTTTGATAGCCTCCGCAGCCTCCGGTGTAAGCTTGTACCTGACCATCCTGTTCCTTATATTCAAAGCCTTGTCCTCGCCTTCCGGGTCCATCCCCAGAACCATTACGCCCTGGGTACGGCTCTCCACTGCTGCCA
>Ga0209745_1000423_pt1 | contig 25483 bp, 21 predicted proteins | sample BarGraNGADG00312_FD_184495 | JGI IMG/M metagenome (GOLD analysis project Ga0209745, IMG submission 184495) | Arctic peat soil microbial communities from Barrow, Alaska - Barrow Graham LP Ref core NGADG0004-312 (SPAdes) (version 2) | ecosystem: Environmental > Terrestrial > Soil > Wetlands > Peat...
TCCGGAACACGAGTACAAGGGTTACGCCTGGGGCATGGCCATCGACCTGAACACGTGCATCGGGTGCAATGCCTGCGTCGTGGCGTGCCAGGCGGAGAACAACATCCCGGTAGTCGGCAAGACCGAGGTGAGCCGCGGCCACAGGATGCACTGGCTGCGCGTCGATCGCTACTACACGGGCGATCCCGAGCGGCCGACGGCCTACAACCAGCCGGTGCCGTGCATGCAGTGCGAGAACGCCCCGTGCGAGGTCGTCTGCCCGGTGGCCGCCACGTCGCACAGCTCCGAGGGGCTGAACGACATGACCTACAACCGGTGCGTGGGTACGCGCTACTGCTCGAACAACTGCCCCTACAAGGTGCGGCGGTTCAATTTCCTGCTCTACCAGGACTGGGAGACGCCCACGCTGAAGATGCTGCGCAATCCTGACGTCTCGGTGCGAAGCCGCGGCGTCATGGAGAAGTGCACGTACTGCGTGCAGCGCATCAACGCGGCGAAGATCGAGGCCGAGAAGGAGAACCGCCCGGTGCGCGACGGCGAGATCGTGACCGCCTGCGAGGCGGCGTGCCCGCCGCAAGCGATCGTGTTCGGCAACATCAACGACCCGAACAGCCGCGTGGCGAAGCTGAAGGCCGAGCCGCTGAACTACGGCCTCCTCGAGGATCTCAACACGCGACCGCGCACGACGTACCTGGCGGCGATCAGGAACCCGAACCCGGAGATGCCGGACGCCGGCAAGGCTCACGAGGCGGAGAGGTAACGGCCCATGTCCCCTGCGTCACCCGAGACCCCGACCGGTCGTCCGCCGTCAGCCGCGCTGGCCGACCCGCCGGTGATCGCGCCGGGCCACACGTTCGCGACGATCAGCGACAAGATCAGCGCGATCGTCCTGACCAGGGGCACGCCGCTCGGCTGGTTCGTCGGCTTCGGAATCGCGTTCGCGTTCATGATGCTGTTCCTGATGACGGTCACCTGGCTGCTGATCAAGGGGGTCGGCATCTGGGGCATCAACGTCCCGGTCGCGTGGGGCTTCGCGATCGTGAACTTCGTGTGGTGGATCGGCATCGGCCACGCGGGCACGCTCATCTCGGCGATCCTGCTGCTCCTGCACCAGCGGTGGCGCACGTCGATCAACCGGTTCGCCGAGGCGATGACGCTGTTTGCCGTCGCGTGCGCCGGCGTGTTCCCGGTGCTGCACATGGGGCGGCCGTGGCTGGCCTACTGGCTCTTCCCCTACCCGAACTCGATGTCCATCTGGCCGCAGTTCCGCAGCCCGCTCGTGTGGGACGTGTTCGCGGTCTCGACGTACGCCACGGTGTCGGCGCTGTTCTGGTTCATCGGGCTGGTGCCCGACCTCGCCACGCTCCGCGACCGCGCGCGCTCGACGACCGGCCGCGTCATCTACGGCGTGCTCGCTCTCGGCTGGCGCGGGTCGGCCCGGCACTGGGCGCGCTACGAGGCGGCCTACCTGCTGCTGGCCGGCCTGGCGACGCCGCTCGTCATCTCGGTGCACACGGTGGTCAGCTTCGACTTCGCGATTGCGCTCGTGCCTGGGTGGCACACCACGATCTTCCCGCCGTATTTCGTCGCGGGTGCGATCTACTCGGGATTCGCGATGGTGCTCACGCTGGCCATCCCGATCCGCGCCGCCTACGGCCTGAAGGACTTCATCACCGATCGTCACCTCGAGAACATGGCGAAGATCATGCTCGCCACCGGCCTGATCGTGGCCTACGGCTACAGCATGGAAGCGTTCATCTCCTGGTACAGCGGCAACACGTACGAGCGGTTCATGTACTGGAATCGCATGACCGGGCCGTACTGGCCGGCGTTCTGGGCGCTGATCGCCACGAACATCGTCACGCCGCAGTTGCTCTGGCTGAAGCGCGTGCGGCACAACATCCCACTCCTGTTCGTCATCTCGCTGATCATCAACACCGGCATGTGGCTCGAGCGGTTCGTGATCGTCGTGACGAGCCTGCACCGCGACTTCCTGCCTTCGTCCTGGGGGATGTACTCCCCGACGATGTGGGACTGGTTCACGTACCTCGGGACGATGGGCCTGTTCGTCACGCTGCTGCTCCTGTTCCTGCGCTTCCTCCCGATGATCTCGATCTTCGAGATGCGGACGCTGCTGCCCGAGTCGAAGGTGAAGGAGTAGGGATGCTCTATGGGCTGATGGCGGAATTCGACAACCCGGACACGCTGGTGGCCGCAAGCCGCCGGGCGCACCAGGAAGGCTACCGCCAGCTCGACGCCTACACGCCGTTCCCGATCGAGGAACTGCACGAGGCGCTCGACATTCACCACACGTCGGTGCCGCTGCTGGTCCTGATCGGTGGCATCGTCGGCGGCGTGACCGGCTACAGCCTCCAGTACTGGGTGTCAGTTGTCGCGTATCCGCTGAATATCGGCGGCCGGCCGTTCCACAGCTGGCCGGCGTTCATCCCGGTGACCTTCGAGATGACCGTGTTGTTCGCCGCCATCACCGCCGTGTTCGGCATGCTGGCGCTGAACAAACTGCCGATGCCGTATCACCCGGTGTTCAACGCGCCGCGGTTCGTCCTCGCCACGCGCGATCGCTTCTTCCTCTGCATCGAGGCGAAGGATCGGAAGTTCGACGCGACGGCGACGCGGCGGTTCCTGGAGAGTCTTGGTCCTCGCGAGGTGACCGACGTTGAGCAGTAATCACTCCAGGCTGCTCCTGGCGCTGACGGCCGCGGTGCTGCTGGGCGGGTGCCGCCAGGACATGCACGACCAGCCGAAGTTCGTCCCGCTGCGCGAAAACGGCTTCTACGCCGACGCCCGGTCGGCGCGGCCGATCATCGAGGGCACCGTCGCACGAGGACACCTGAACGACGACAGCCTGCTGCACACCGGCAAGGTGAACGGCCAGGACGCGACGGAGTTCCCGTTCCCGGTGACGGCCGAGGTGATGGCGCGCGGGCAGGAGCGCTACAACATCTTCTGCGCGCCCTGCCACGACCGCACGGGGCGCGGCAACGGGATGATCGTCAAGCGCGGGTACCGCCAGCCGCCGTCGTATCACATCGATCGCCTGCGGCAGGCGCCGGTGGGCCTCTTCTTCGACGTGATGACCAACGGCTTCGGCGCCATGCCCGACTACCGGGCGCAGGTGCCCGTGCGCGATCGCTGGGCGATCATCGCCTACATCCGCGCGCTGCAGGCCAGCGGGCACGCCACGCTCGAGTCGGTGCCGCCCGGGGAACGCAACAAGCTGGCGCCAGGAACGGGGAGGTAGCGCACGGTGAACGACTCGGCCATTCCTGAACTCTCCGGCCTTCGCCGCGCCGCGCTCGTCCTGGGCGGCGTCGGGGTCCTTGCCTTGCTGGTGGGCGCGTTCCTCAGCCCGGCTCAGTTCTTCCATTCGTACCTGTTCGCCTACATGTACTGGGTCGGCTTCGGCCTCGGCTGCCTCGGCATCGTCATGGTGTATCACCTGACCGGGGGCGGCTGGGGCGTTGCGGTCCGCAGGCTGCTCGAGGCCGGCGCGGGCACGCTGCCGCTGATGGCGGTCCTGTTCGTCCCGCTGCTGTTCGGTCTCCACCAGATCTACGAGTGGACGCACACCGAGACGATGATGGCCGACGAGGTGCTGCGGGCGAAGCTGCCCTATCTCAACATCCCGTTCTTCATCGCCCGCGCGGTCTTCTACTTCGCAGCGTGGATCGCGCTCGTGTTCTTCCTCACGCGGTGGTCCCGCGAGCAGGATCGGACGGGCGATCCGCGCCTCGCGGTCAACATGCGGAAGCTGAGCGGTGGCGGGATCGTGCTCCTCGCGTTCACCGTCACGTTCGCGGTGTTCGACTGGGTGATGTCGATCGATCCGCACTGGTTCTCGACGGTCTTCGGGATGCTGTTCCTCGGCGGCCAGGCGCTGGGCGCGATGGCCTTCGTCATCGCCGTCGCGTACCTGCTGTCGCGGCGCCCCGAGTTCGCGCGGGTGCTGGCGCCGACGATCCTGAACGACCTCGGGAACCTCCTGCTGGCGTTCGTGATGATCTGGGCGTACCTGTCGTTCTCCCAGCTGCTGATCATCTGGGCCGGGAACCTGCCCGAGGAGATTCCCTGGTACCTGCACCGGATCGCGGGCGGCTGGAACCTCATCGCGATGGCCCTGGCGATCTTCTATTTCGCGGTGCCGTTCCTGGTGCTGCTCGGCCGGCGCAACAAGCGCCAGCACCATCGCCTGGCGACGATCGCGGTGGCCATCATCATCGCGCGCCTGCTCGACCTGTTCTTCCTGATCATGCCAGAGTTCTACCGCGACCGACTGAGCGTGCACTGGCTTGATGTTGCCGCCATCGCCGGCGTCGGCGGGCTGTGGATGACGATGTTCCTCTGGCGCCTCGGGTCGCAGCCGTTGCTGCCACCGAACGACCCGGAGCTGGCGCCGGCACTGGCGCGGAAACACTAGCGCGCGTGACAAAGAAACGACGGAAACGAAGGACAACCACGGAGAACCCAAAGGGCACAGAGAACGACGGACCGTCGTCACCGCGTGACGGCAGCAGGGGGCGCAGCGACCGGGCCGGGCGACGCCCGGCGTGCGGTCGGCATCCCGCGCCCTGCGGGCGCGGACCGGTTGCTGCGATGGGTTGGCAGCCTCCGTGTTCTTTGTGAGCTTTGTGGTTGAAGGACCGTGAATCGATATGCACGAACCGCACAAGACGGATACGGCTCCTCCCAACGTTGACGTGGGTCACGAAACGCGCGATATCTCCACGCGCGTGGTGGTGAACTTCGGCGTGACGCTCGTCGTCGGTGCCGTCATCGTCTATGTCGGGATCTGGCTGGTCTATTTGTACTTCGGGAGCCTCGCCGACCGCGCCTATCCGCGCCAGTACCCGATGGCGCAGGTCGGGGTGCCTCTGCAGCCTCCGGCGCCGCGGCTGCAGACACAGCCGCGCGAGGAGCTCAAGCAGATGCGGGACGAGGAAGACCGGATCCTGAACTCGTACGGCTGGGTGGATGCGAATGGCGGCGTGGTGCACATCCCGATCGAGCAGGCGATGAAGCTGACGCTCGAGCAGGGACTGCCCGCCAGAACCGCCACGGCCGGGTCGGCACCCGTGGCCCTCCCGGCGCAATCGAGCTCCGGGCGGACGCTGGCGCGGCCCGAAAGGTAGTCATGAAGCACGTCCTGATTCCTGTCGCGATTCTCTTGCTCGTCACCGGGAGCGCGGCCACCTCCGGCGCGCAGTACAACGGCGTCCCGAAGTCCGGGATGATGACGAAGGGCGGGATGCCGGCTGGCATCTCGCCGAACGAGCTGAAGCAAGTCTCGTTCGAGCAGAACCTGGGTGTGCAGGTCCCGCTGGATCTGCCGTTCCGCGACGAGACGGGTCGCGCCGTCCAGTTGTCGCGGTACTTCACCGGCCGGCCGGTGGTGCTGGCACTCGTCTACTACGAGTGCCCGATGTTGTGCGTGCAGGCGTTGAACGGCCTCGTGAAGTCGCTGAAGGTCCTCGCGCTCGAGCCCGGCCGCGACTACGCGATCGTGACGGTCAGCTTCAACCCCGAGGAAACCCCGGCGCAGGCGGCGGCGAAGAAGGACGAGTACGTCGCCCGCCTGAAGCGGCCGGGCGCGGCGGATGCCTGGCACTTCCTGACGGGCACCGAGGCGTCGATCCGGCTGCTGACCGACACGGTGGGCTTCCACTACGTGTACGACGCCGCCACGAAACAGTTCGCGCACCCGACCGGGATGATCGTGCTGACGCCCGAAGGGAAGACCTCGAAGTACGTCTACGGCATCGACTACGGACCGCGCGATCTTCGCCTGGCGCTGGTCGAGGCCTCCGACCACAAGGTCGGGACGCCGGTGGACCGGCTGCTGCTCTACTGTTACCACTACGACCCGACGACCGGGAAGTACGGTCTGGTGCTGATGAACGTCCTGCGCCTTGCCGGCGTGCTCACGGTGGCCATGATTGGCGGCTTCATCCTGCTGATGCGGCGGCAAGAGAAGCGCCGCCTGACCGGGCAGGACGGCCCGACGACGCCCGCGACGAACTGAATCTATGCCCGCTCTACCGCTGTTTCCAGTCGCCGCCTCCACGATGGCCGGGAAGGTGGACGCCCTCTACTTCTTCCTGGTCGCTGTCAGCGCCTTCTTCGTGATTGTGATCGCGGCGTTCGTGATCTACTTCGGCATCCGCTACCGCCGTCGGGCGCACGGCGAGGTGGGCACGAAGGTGGTGCCGTCGCTGGCGCTCGAGATCGCGTGGACCATCATCCCGCTGGGCCTCGGCCTGGTGATGTTCGCCTGGGGCGCCCAGGTCTACTTCAACCAGGCGCGGCCGCCCGCCGAGACGCTCGACATCTACGTCGTCGGCAAGCAGTGGATGTGGAAGTTCCAGCACCTCGACGGCCGGCGCGAGATCAACGAGCTGCACGTGCCGGTTGGCCGCGCCGTGAGGCTGACGGGGACGTCCGAAGACGTCATCCACTCCTTCTTCGTGCCGGCGTTCCGCCTGAAGGCCGACGTGATTCCCGGGCGGTACACCACGCTGTGGTTCAACGCGACGAAGGCCGGGAGTTATCACCTGTTCTGCGCGGAGTATTGCGGGACGAAGCACTCCGGGATGGTCGGGACCGTCGTGGTGATGGAGCCGAACGAGTACCAGGCGTGGCTCGCCGGCGGCGGCGGCGAGGGGTCGCTGGCGTCCCAGGGGCAGAAGCTGTTCCAGGACCTGGCGTGCATCACCTGCCACCGGGCTGACGGGCAAGGTCGCGGGCCGGTGCTCGAGGGCGTCTTCGGGAGCCGCGTGTCGCTCAACAACGGGCAGGTGGTGGTGGCCGACGAGGCCTACCTCCGCGAGTCGATCCTGTCGCCGAGCGCGAAGATCGTAGCCGGCTTCCAGCCGCTGATGCCGACCTTCCAGGGCCTGGTCAGCGAAGAGCAACTGCTGGCCCTCATCGAGTACGTGAAGTCGCTGACGGGGCTGGCGCCCAGCCAGCCTGCCGCCGACACGCCGGGTGGCCCGGCGCCAGGCAGAACGACGCCCGCGCGCGGACCGCAGTCCCCGTCCGAGCGGCAACGGCAGAATCCAAAGAAGTAAACGAGCATGGATACCCTGGCATTTCCGCGCACGCATTACCTGAACGCCGAGTACGGCCTGAAGTCGTGGCTCCTGACGACGGACCACAAGCGGATAGGCCTGCTGTTCCTGGGGGCGATCTCGCTGTTCTTCATCCTGGGCGGGATTTTCGCCGGGCTCATCCGCCTGGAGCTGCTGACGCCGCCCGGCGACCTGGTGTCTGACGACACCTACAACAAGCTCTTCACGATGCACGGCATCGTGATGGTCTTCATGTTCCTGATCCCGTCCATCCCCGCCGTGATGGGCAACTTCTTCGTGCCGATCATGATCGGGGCGCGCGACCTGGCGTTCCCGCGGCTGAATCTGCTCAGTTGGTACATCTTCATGGCCGGCGGCCTGTTCACGCTCTACGCGATCGTCACCGGCGGCGTGGACACCGGGTGGACGTTCTACACGCCGTTCAGCACCCTGTCGTCGCATTCCAACGTGATGACGGCCGCGATCGGCATCTTCATCATCGGGTTCTCGTCGATCCTCACCGGCCTCAACTTCATCGTCACCATCCACACGATGCGAGCGCCGGGGATGACGTGGTTCCGCATGCCGCTCTTCCTCTGGGCGATGTATGCAACGAGCCTGATCAACGTGCTCGCCACGCCGGTGCTGGCCATCACGATCTTCGCGGTGGCCCTCGAGCGGGCGCTTCACATGGGGATCTTCGATCCCGCCTACGGCGGCGACCCCGTCCTGTTCCAGCACCTCTTCTGGTTCTACTCGCACCCGGCCGTCTACATCATGATCCTGCCGGCGATGGGCGTGGTGAGTGAGGTGATCGCGGCGTTCTCGCGGAAGAGCATCTTCGGCTACAAGTTCGTCGCGTTCTCGAGCCTGGCCATCGCCGTGTTCGGCTTCCTGGTGTGGGGCCACCACATGTTCGTCGCCGGGATGTCGGTGTACGCCGCGATGATCTTCTCGGTGCTGAGCTTCCTGGTCGCGGTGCCGTCGGCGGTGAAGGTGTTCAACTGGACGGCCACCCTCTACAAGGGATCGATCTCGTACCAGACACCGATGCTGTACGCGCTCGGCTTCATCGGCCTGTTCACCATCGGCGGGCTCACCGGCCTCTTCCTCGCGTCGCTCGGCGTGGACGTGCACGTGACCGACACGTACTTCGTCGTCGCGCACTTCCACTACATCATGGTCGGCGGCGCGATTATGGGATACCTGGGCGGCCTCCACTACTGGTGGCCGAAGATGACCGGCCGGATGTACCCGGACATGTGGGGACGCGTGGCGGCCGTCGTCACGTTCCTGGGATTCAACCTGACGTTCTTCCCACAGTTCGTCCTCGGATACATGGGGATGCCCCGGCGGTACCACGCCTACCCGCCGGAGTTCCAGGCGCTGAACGTGCTGTCAACGGCGGGCGCCTCGATCATGGGGATCGGGTACCTGATCCCGGCCATCTACCTGCTCTGGTCGCTGAAGTACGGCGCGATCGCCGGGAACAACCCGTGGGGAGCCAAGGGGCTGGAATGGGAGATTCCGTCGCCGCCGCCCACGTTCAACTTCGACAAGACGCCGGTGGTCACCGAACCCGCGTACGCCTATGAGACCCGGGAGAAGTAGCTTGCCTCACGGCGCGTCTACAGGAGCTACAGTGCACGACGACAAGACCGCTTCCCCGTACGAGCCGGCGCTCAAGCATCACTTCGACGACCTCGGCCAGCAGCACGAGGCGGCGATGCTGGGGATGTGGCTGTTTCTCGCGACCGAGTTGCTGTTCTTCGGCGGCCTGTTCACAGCGTACATGGTCTACCGCGTGTGGTACCCCGAGACGTTCGGCGCCGCCAGTCGCACGCTGGACATCACGCTCGGCACGGTCAACACGATGGTGCTGATCACCAGCAGCCTGACGATGGCGCTGGCGGTGCACGCCGCGGCCACCGACGAGCGTCGGAAGCTGATGGCGTTCCTCGCGGCCACGATGGTGCTCGGCGCGGTGTTTCTCGGCATCAAGGGCCTCGAGTACTACCACAAGTTCGTGGAGCACCACATTCCCGGGTTCGGGTTCCAGTTCGAAGGCCCGGCCCCTGAGCGCGCGAACCTGTTCTTCTCGCTGTACTTCGCGATGACGGGGCTCCACGCGCTCCACATGATCATCGGCCTTGGGGTCATGACGGTGATGCTGACCATGGCGTGGCGCGGGAGATTCTCGGCGCGCTGGCACACCCCCATCGAGATCAGCGGCCTCTACTGGCACTTCGTGGACATCGTCTGGATCTTCCTGTTCCCGCTGCTGTACCTGGTGGACAGGCACAGATAGTCGGTGCTGACGCAGAAGAGTCGGGAACTGACGCAGAAGGGTCGGAGCTGCCTGCCACGCCGAAGTCGCGGAGCGACGAAGGCGGGACGATGAAGGGTCGGATATGGAACACGTGATTGTGCCCCGGTCCACGTACTACACGATCTTCGCCGTCCTGGTCGTGATGACGGGCGTGACGACGGGTGTGGCGTTCTTCGACCTGGGGCTGGCGAACCCGGTGATCGCCTTGAGCATTGCCGTCTTCAAGGCGTCGCTCGTGGTCCTCTTCTTCATGCACCTCAAGTACGGCAGCCGCCTCACCTGGGTCGTCGCGGGCGCGGCGGTCTTCTGGCTGGGAATCCTGCTGGTGCTGATCCTGAGCGACTACGCGACGAGAGGGTGGGCCTGGTTCTAGAAACGGCTCAAGGCTCGAGGTCCCGCAGCATGGCCGTGGCCTCCTCGGCATCGTCGGCCGGCACCTGAAGCTGCACCAGACCAACGCCGAGGAGTTCCAGGAGGTCTCTTCCCTTGGCCAAGAACCCGATGTCGGCCTCTTCCAGCAGGGACTCCGCTACCGCCAGCAGCGCCTGGTCTCTCGACTCGAACACCGTTACGAACTCATCGTGAACGTCTTCGCGTGGTGTGGTCATGGCTTCCCCCGAGCCTCGAATCCCATCTGGCACAGCATGCTGAGCCGCTACTTCTTCGCCAGGCGCGCGAGGGCGGCTAGTTCCTTCAGGCACTGCTTGATGGGCCGCGCCGGCGTGCCCCAGAAGAGCGTGCCGGAGCCCGTGAGGACATCCCCCGTCGGGACGCCGCACTGCCCGCCAAGCCTGACGCCGGTCTCGATGCGCACGTGGTCGGCGATGCCCACCTGGCCGGCCACGACCACCTTGTCCTCGATCACGGAGCTTCCGGCGACGCCGGTCTGCGCCGCGATGACGACGTCCTGGCCGACCGACACGTTGTGCCCGAGGTGCACCTGGTTGTCGAGCTTCGTCCCGCGCGCGATGCGGGTCTCCCCCATGGCCCCGCGATCGATCGTGCACAGCGCCCCAATCTCCACGTCATCCTCGATCACGAGCCGGCCGACCTGCGGGAAATGTTCGTAGCGGCCGGTCGCCCCGTCGCGGACGTAGCCGAATCCGTCGCTGCCGAGCACGGACCCGGCGTGGACGATCACGCGGGCGCCAATCGTCGTGCCCGGGTAGATCACGACATTGGACTCGAGGATGCTGTCTTCGCCGACCGTCACGCCGCGGCCGATGTGTGAGCCGGGACCGACGACGACACGGTCGCCCAGGATCGCGTCCGCGTCGATCACCGCGTGCGCCGCCAGCGACGCGTCGCGGCCGAGCGTCGCCGACGGGTCGATGATGGCGGAGGGATGAGCGCCTGGCCGGGGACGCGCGCGGACGACAAGGCGCCGCGCGACGCGAGCGAACGCAAGGCGGGGCTGCTCGCAGATCACAAACGCGCCGCCCGGGCGAACCGCGCCGTTCGCGAAGGCGCCCGCGATCACCACCCCGGCCGCAGAGGCGATCGCGGCCGGCAGCGCCCAGTCGTCCTCGACAAAGGCCAGGTGGCGGGGACCAGCCGACGCAAGCGGAGAAAGGCCGTCCACCTCCGCGTCGGGAGGTCCGATCACGGTCCCGCCCACCAAACCGGCGATCTCGCGCGCCGACAGGCTCACCCGCTCGTCGCCTGTTTCTTCGGCTCCACTAGTTCTATCCATGAGAACCACATCGGATGACGTTGCTTGTACCAACGGAGGATTTCGCGCAGCTTCCTCTGCTTGTCGTACGGGATGACTTCCGGCGGGATCAGGTCGAAGTGCAGCCGGATCGAGCGTGCATCGACGAACTCGAGCGCCTCGGCGCAGAGCGTCTGAAGCTCGTTGCGGATGCGGCCCGAGTCGGAGATCTTGACCGGCCGCGTCTCGAACGGCTCGCCCCCGAGGAAGCGGTTCAGCAGCGGGCTGAAGATCAGGCGGCTCTGCTCGAGCGTCTCGCCGAGACGTAGCGTGAGCGTGATTCGCTTGTCGCCGCCGGAAGACGCCAGCCTGACGGTCGCCCGATAGACACCCGGCGACACTTCCTGCACGCCGGGCGCGCCGGAATACGGGTCCGGCCCCATGTACCCGGAGACCGCGAGCACTTCCCAGCGTTTCTCGGGGAAAAAGTCGTCGGCCGTCAGGGTGATGCGTCCCGGCAACAGGCCCGCCGAGGCGGCTTCGCGGATCATCCTCGCGTAGTTCTTCACCGTGTCCGGGTCGCACGTCGAGCCGGTGAGCGCGCACAGCCGGGCCCCGAAATCAGACGCGTCGGGATCCAGGCGCAGCACGTCCTGCTCCCGGTCGTAGGGCAGGTCGAACCGCGACGTGAACGGAACCATCGACACGTCGAGCCCGAGCATGGGGCCGAGGGTGGCCGACTGGACCGCCTCGGCAGAGGCGGCGTAACCGTCGATGATGAACAGGTGCAGGGCCCCCGAGTCGTCTTTCCACGTGCCGACGCGGAACGTGGGCGCGTAGGTGCCGGACTCGGTGAACGCCGGCATGCCGCTCGGCAGCCTCCACCCATCTTCCAGCACGTGCACGCCGTGCTCCTGCCATGCGTTCCAGAGCGAGGCTATGCGTGGAGCGCGGCTCTTGCCGCCAAGCGTCCACACGTGGATGTTCTCGCGGCGGATACCTGGGTACGTCCGGTCGATCGCCTCGACCATCCGCGCGCGCGGCGTGCGGAAGTTGATGAGCACCGCATGCTCGGCTGCCGTCTGCACCACTTCGCGCGGCATCACGACCATCCCGACGTACCCTTCGTACGGTCGCGCGACGTGCAGCGGCTGGTTGAACAGGTGCAGGACGGTCATCGGCCCGCTCGGACTCCCCTTCGCAAAGCGCGACGTGTTCTCGAGCGTGTCGATCGCCGCCCCCCACACCGTGATCCGCGACGACTTGATCTCGCCGTAGAACCCGTCCCACCCGTAGGTCGGGTCGTTGAGGAGCCGGACGACGCGCTCGTCGAGCCAGCGGGCAACCGCGGGGCGCGCGTAGACGCGGCCGAAACCGATCTGCGGGTTCGACCCCATCTCGGGCGTCTCGCCCGCCTTCGGCATCAACCCCTCACCGAGGCAAACCATGATGGCGTGGTTCTCGGGGAGTTGGCGCGAGAGGTACCAGAGGCTCTCGCTCATCGCGTAGGCCGAGATGGCGTCCGCGTCTTTCTTCACCTGGTTGAGCGCGGCCTTGTCGAGGTGAGCGCCTGCGCCAGGCCTGCCGAACAGCTGCGTGCCGAGCGCGGTCACGGCGCCCATCACCGCGAACAGCCGCTCGATACGGCCGTCGAGGAACGACAACTCGCGCGTGAACTCCTTCGAGGGCTCGCCGCGCACCCACTCGATCTCTACGTCATCCAGCCAGAGGTGAAAGCGTCCGAGGATGGGCCGCGTATCGAACGACCACTGCGCGATGATGTCCTGCTCGTCCTGCATCTTCTGGTTCATCGGACGCCTCTCGACATCTTCCAGGGCTGAGATCGTCACGAGTGGATCCGCTTCCCGTGGGACCTCCGGACCCTGTCGTCAGCACCCCGCAACGTGACTGCTCAGGCAGGACCACCAGGCCGTGACACGATTCTGACCACAGAGGCCACCAAGCGACACGGAGGCGTGCCCGCAGAGGCGCCGGCGTCAGCCGGGCCAGGGCCGCAGGCCCGATGGTGCGCGCGGCACGCCGCACACGCGAGCCCCCTGGATTTCGGATGGGGTTCGCGTGCGCGGCCTGCCGCACGCATTCCGGCGCGCGAACCGCGCGCCGGCCCGGCTGACGCCGACGCCCGTGTCCACACCGTCACGCCACACGCGAGAGACGCCTTTCTCTCCGTGATCTCCGTGCCCTCCGTGGTTGGCCCGTCTGGCCCCTGTTCGTGGCCTGCGGAGCCGGCCACCCGGCAACTGGCCACGACCCACCAGCCACTGCTCCCCTGGCACCCAGTGGTGACAGGCTGCACGGCCTGCTATCGCGCTGCGATCCGCGCCCAGGGGTCGCGCAGCGGCACCGTCCGGTTGAACACCAGGCGGCCGGCCGCGGTGTCGGGATCGACGCAGAAATAGCCGAGACGCTCGAACTGGAACTTCTCGAGCGCTCCAGCCTTCGCCAGCCCGGGCTCGACCTTGCACCCCTCGATCACCTCGAGCGAACTCGGGTTCAGGTACGACTTCCAGTCGCGCCCCTCTTCCGCATCGTGCGGGTCTGGCACCGTGAACAGGCGATCGTAGAGCCTCACCTGCGCGTCGATCGCATGCGCCGCGGATACCCAGTGAATGGTCGCCTTGACCTTCCGTCCTTCCGGTGAAGAGCCCCGGCGGGTCGCTGGATCGTAGGTGCAGCGCAGTTCCACGATCTCGCCGCGCTCGTCCTTGACGACGCGCTCGCACTTCAGGAAGTACGTGCCGCGCAGCCGGACCTCGCGCCCCGGAGAGAGCCGGAAGTACTTGGGCGGCGGCACCTCGCGGAAATCGTCCTGCTCGATGTAGAGCACCTTCGAGAACGGCACGGCCCGGGTCCCCATCGACGGGTCCTCGGGGTTCGCCGGGATCTCGATCGGCTCCACCTGGCCCTCGGGGTAGTTCTCGATCACGACGCGCAACGGGCGCAACACCGCCATCGCGCGCGGCGCCCGCCGGTTGAGGTCGTCCCGCACCGCGTCCTCGAGCAGCGCCACGTCCACCATGTTCTCGCGCTTGGCCACGCCGATGCGCGCGGCGAACTCGCGGATCGACTCGGGCGTGAACCCGCGGCGGCGGAGGCCGACGATGGTCGGCATCCGCGGGTCGTCCCATCCCGACACCAGCCCCTCCTGCACCAGTTCCAGCAGCTTGCGCTTGCTCATCACGGTGTAGGTGAGGTTCAGTCGCGCGAACTCGATCTGGCGCGGCTTGCTCGGCACCGGCAGGTTGTCCACCGTCCAGTCGTAGAGCGGGCGGTGATCCTCGAACTCGAGCGTGCAGAGCGAGTGCGTGATCTGCTCGATCGCGTCGGAGATGGCGTGCGTGTAGTCGTACATCGGGTAGAGGCACCACGCGTCGCCGGTGCGATGGTGGGTGGCGTGCCGGATGCGGTAGATCACCGGGTCGCGCAGGTTCAGGTTGGGCGACGCCATGTCGATCTTCGCGCGCAGTACCTTCGTCCCATCCTCGAACTCGCCCTTCCGCATCCGCTCGAACAGGTCGAGGCTCTCGTCCACCGGCCGGTTCCGCCAGGGGCTGTCCTTGCCCGGCTCGGTCAGCGTCCCGCGGTACTCGCGGATCTGCTCCGCAGTCAACTCGTCCACGTACGCCTTGCCGTCCCGAATGAGACCGACGGTGTATTGGTAGATCTGCTCGAAATAGTCGGACGCGTAGTAGAGGCGATCGCCCCAGTCGAAGCCGAGCCAGTGGACGCTGTCGATGATCGAGTCCACGTACTCGACATCTTCCTTGGTCGGGTTCGTGTCGTCGAAGCGAAGGTTGCAGGTGCCGCCGAATTCCTTCGCGACGCCAAAATTCAGGCAGATCGACTTGGCGTGCCCGATATGAAGGTAGCCGTTCGGCTCGGGGGGAAACCGGGTCGCGACGCCGTGATGTTTGCCGCTCTCGAGGTCACGCGCGACGATCTCGCGGATGAAGTCCAGGGGCGCCGTGGCCGCCGGCGTGTTCGCCTCGGCCCGGCGCCCGTCACCACCGCCGGGGGCAACAGGCTTGGTCATAGAGGGAGTATAGCCCACGCCCTCCGGATGCCGGAAAGCGGGGCTCAGGCCGGAAAGCAAGGCGGCCCGGGTACCTGAGCGTGAGGAAGACGGATATACTCCGACATCGCACGCCCCTTCCTTCCCTGTTGTCGAAAGAGGAACTCGAGATGCCGTACACCGGAAGACTCTGGAGAGCCGTCGTCGCGGCGGCCGTTGCCGCGGCGGCTCTTGCGCTGGCTGGTCCGTCACCGAGCGCGCAGTCGATCGACAACCGCGTGAATACGATCTTCGCGGCCTGGAACAGGAAGGACACACCCGGGTGTGCCCTTGGCGTGGCGCAGACGGGCGAGCCGGTTCTGCTCCGCTCCTTCGGCATGGCGGACCTCGAGAACGACCGGCCGATTGCGCCGGAGACGATCTTCGAGGCAGGCTCGGTCTCGAAGCAGTTCACGGCCGCCGCCATCAACCTGCTCGCGCTCGACGGCAAGCTCTCGCTCGACGATCCTGCGCGGAAGTACTTGCCCGAATTGCCGGCGATCGCCTCCGGCATTCGCCTCCGGCACCTGCTCACCCACACGAGCGGCCTGCGGAGCCAGTGGCCGCTGTTGACGCTGGCGGGGCGCCCACCGGGCGAGGCGGTGCACTCGATACCGGAGATCCTCGATCTCGTCAGTCGGCAGCAGCGGCTGAACTTCGAACCTGGCGACGACTTCCTCTATAACAACACCGCCTTCACGCTCCTGAGCGTGGTCGTCGCCCGCGTGAGCGGACAGTCGTTCCAGCAGTTCTGCGACGCGCGGTTGTTCAAACCGATCGGCATGAACAGCACGCGGTGGCGCGAGGACCACACGGCGATCGTCAGGAACCGCGCGACCGCCTACACACGGGGCAGCGACGCCCAGATCCACTCGGACATGTCCTTCACCGATGTCGTCGGCAACGGCGGGCTGCTGACGACGGTCAAGGACCTCCTCGCCTGGAACGAGAATCTCGACACGGCGCGCGTGGGCGGGCGGGCGTTCGTCGAATCGCTGCACACGCGCGGCCGGCTGAACGACGGGTTCGTGAACGAGTATGCCCAGGGTCTCTATGTCCGGACCTTCCAGGGAGTGAAGGAGGTCAGCCACGGCGGCTCGACGGCGGGCTACCGCTCGTTCCTCGCCAGGTATCCGGACCAGCGCCTGTCGGTTGCCGTGCTGTGCAACGTGGCGTCGGCCAACCCGGAACGCCTGGGTCACGAGGTAGCGCAGCTCTACCTTCGGGATGCCCTGAAGGCGCCCGGTCCCCTGCCTGCGGCGACGGTCGCGACGGAGGTCCTGCGGGCCAGGACCGGCCTCTACCGCGACCCGACAACAGACGCGGTGCTCAAGGTCACCGTGGACCAGGGCAAGGTGCGCATCGGATCGACGGAGGTCGTGCCGCTCTCCGAGCAGCGATTCCGGGGCGCGGGGACCATCACCTACGAGTTCGTGATGGAGAACGGTGCCGTGAAGCGGCTCAGCGAGCTGGCTGACGGGGCCCGTCCTCGCGAGTATCTCCCGGTTCCGGTCGCCACGCCGTCGGCGTCAGACCTCGCGGGGTATGCGGGCCGGTACTTCAGCGCGGAACTCGAGGTGTTCTACACGGTGACGGTCGAGAAGGATGCCCTGGTCGTAAAACGCCAATGGGAGCGCTGGAACCTCCAGCCTGCCTTCGCGGACGCGTTCGAGATGGGTGGGGGTCGCGTGTTGCGGTTCACCAGGCGCGCGGACGGCGCGGTCGATGGCTTCGAGATCTTCGCGGGGCGAGTCCGCCACGTGAGGTTCGAGAAACAGGTCCAGGCGCGGCAGTAAGCTTTTCACTGTCTGGAGGGAATCTGTGAGCACGAAGTACGACACACACCGGCCGACCATGAGCCGGCGCTCCTTCGCGGGACTGGCCGGCCTGGCCGGCACACTCGGATGGTTCGAACTGCCGGCGTGGGCGGCACCGCAGACGCCCCCGATCTCCCCAGCCCCAGCCTCGGCCGGCGAGGCGTACTGGCAACAGGTTCGTCAACAGTTCCTCATGCCGCCGGGCCTCACCATCGTCAACGCCGCGAACCTGTGTCCCACGTCGCTGCCTGTCATCGAAGCGGTCTACCGCGCCACGCGTGACGTGGACGCGGACCCATCGATGCCGAACCGGCGGAAGTTGAGCGATGCGAAGGAGCAGGTGCGGCGCACGGTGGCCGCGGCGCTGAGGGTGACGCCGGAAGAGATCGTGATGACGCGCAACACGAGCGAGGGCAACAACTTCGTCTCGAGCGGGATCGATCTGAAGGCCGGTGACGAGGTGCTGGTCTCGGCTGAGAACCACCCCAGCCTGCTGAACGCCTGGGTCGAAAAGGCGAAACGGTTTGGATTCTCGGTGCGCCGCGTGGCGCATCCGAGTCCGCACCCGGGCCACGTCGCCATCATCGACGCCTTCCGCTCCGCGTTCACGCCCGCCACCCGCATCGTCGCCTTCACGCACGTCACGGCTTCTTCGGGTGACGTGTTTCCAGCCCGCGAGATCTGTCGCCTGGCGCGCGAACGCAGCGTGCTGTCGGTCGTCGACGGTGCGCAGTCATTCGGCATCCTGGACATCGACCTGGCCGACATGCAGCCCGACTTCTTCACAGGCAGCGCGCACAAGTGGCTGTGCGGCCCGCGCGAGGTCGGCGTGCTCTACGTCAACAAGCAGATCGAAGCGAGGTTGTGGCCAAGCGTCGTGAGCCTGTACGCGGGGGCCGTGGGTGTGTCCCGGCGCCTCGAAGGCTTGGGCCAGCGGAACGAAGCCGAGATCCTGGGCCTGGGAGAAGCGCTGACGCTGCAGGCCACCATCGGCCGGACGGCCATCGAGGCGCGATCGCGCCGCCTCGCCCAGCTCCTGATGACAGAACTCCGCCGCATCGACGGCGTGCGCGTCTGGACATCACCCGACCCGGCACACTCGGCCGCCATCGTCACGTTCCAGCCGGGCGCGCTCGACCCATCGAAGCTGGCGACGGCCCTCTACGAGCGGGAACGCATCGCCTGTTCGGCGCGGTCGGGAGCGGACCGGCCTGGCCTGCGTCTGTCGCCTCACTTCTACAACTCGGTAGCCGAGATCGAGCGGACCGTCGCGACGATCCGCAAGTACATGAACTCGGGAGTCTAAAGACATCGTCCAGGGCTGAGATCGTCCTATTCGTGTCGTAGCGCGCGAGTGCCGGGGCAGCCCGTCCGGCTACCTGGGGCCGACCATGTCCTCGGGCCGCACCCAGGCGTCGAACTGCTCGGCCGTCACGTGGCCCGACGCGACGGCCGCCTCGCGCAGCGTGCACCCGGAGTGGTGTGCCGCTTTCGCGATCTGCGCCGCCTTGTCGTAGCCGATGTGCGGATTGAGAGAGGTGACCAGCATCAGCGAACGCTCCAGCAGTTCGGCGATGCGCCCGCGGTCGGGCTCGATGCCCCGCGCGCAGTGCGCCTCGAAGCTGCGCGCACCGTCGGCGAGCAGCCGGACGCTCTGCAGGACGTTGTGGACGATGACCGGCTTGCAGACGTTCAGCTCGAAGTTCCCCGAGGCGCCGGCGATGTTGATCACCACGTCGTTCCCCATCACCTGGCAGCACGCCATCACCAGCGCTTCACACTGCGTGGGGTTGACCTTGCCCGGCATGATCGAGCTGCCCGGTTCGTTCTCCGGGATCCGGATTTCGCCGAGGCCCGAACGCGGCCCGGACGCCAGCCAGCGCACGTCGTTGGCGATCTTCATCAGCGCCGCCGCGACGGTCTTGAGCGCACCGTGCGCGTGCACCATCGCGTCGTGGGCGGCCAGCGCCTCGAACTTGTTGGGCGCCGTGACGAACGAAGTGCCCGCCTCCCGCGAAAGCGTGTCCGCGACGAGGCGCCCGAAGTCGGGGTGCGTGTTCAGGCCAGTCCCGACCGCCGTTCCGCCGAGCGCCAGCTCGCGCAGGTGCGAAAGCGAACCCTCGACGTGACCGATGCCGTGGCCAAGCTGCGCAACCCAGCCCGACATCTCCTGCCCCAGGGTCAGCGGCGTGGCGTCCTGCAGGTGCGTGCGCCCGATCTTCACCACGTCGGCATAGGCCTGCGATTTCCGCGCCAGGGTGTCGCGCAGCGCGGCGAGTGCCGGCAGCAGCGCGCCCTCGATGGCGCGCACAGCGGCCACGCTCATCGCGGTCGGGAAGACGTCGTTGGACGACTGACCGTGGTTCACATCGTCATTCGGGTGCACCAGCCGGTCGCTGCCGAGCGGCCCTCCCAGCAACCGGGAGGCCCTGTTGGCCAGCACCTCGTTCATGTTCATGTTGGTCTGGGTGCCCGAACCGGTCTGCCACAAGGAGAGCGGGAACTCCGCCTCGTGCCGGCCGGCGATCACTTCGTCGGCGGCCGCTGCGATCGCCTGCGCTTTGCGTTCGTCCAGGACGCCCAGTTGGAGATTGACCTGCGCCGCGCAGCGCTTGACCAGCGCCAGCGCGAGGATCAGTTCGCGCGGCATGCGCTCGGTGGAGATGTCGAAGTACTGGAGCGAACGCTGGGTCTGGGCGCCCCAAAGGCGATCCGAGGGCACGGCGATGTCGCCGAAGCTGTCGCGTTCGATTCGTGATGCGCTCATCATTGCCTCCATTCGGCACATCGGCGTCTCGAGGATCCCTACCTGCAATTCTACTTCGGCCGGACCGCCCGGTTGGCACTGCGGCTGAGCTTTCCGAAGCCGGCTCCGGCTGTTATGCTCAAACCCAGGGCACGCTCACGTCGACAATCGACCCGGGCCCACCGGATCCGCGCCTCTCTCGAATACGCGGGCGCGGTACCCGGCGGCTTCCCGAGCCCGTCAGAAAGGATCGCTCCAATGACCAATATCGCCCCCGATATCACCGCGCTCGTCGGACACACGCCGCTGGTCGCGATCAACAGGATCGGCGCCGGCCTGCCAGGCCGAATCGTCGCCAAACTCGAGAGCTTCAACCCCTGCGCCAGCGTGAAGGACCGGATCGGCCTGGCGATGATCGAAGCAGCCGAGCGGGACGGCCGCATCAAGCCCGACACCATCCTGCTCGAGCCCACGAGCGGCAACACGGGGATCGGCCTGGCGTTCGTCGCCGCCGTCCGCGGGTACCGGCTCGTGCTGATGATGCCGGACACGATGAGCATGGAGCGCCGCAAGATGCTGAAGGCGTTCGGCGCCGAAGTGATTCTCACGCCGGGCGGCGAGGGCATGCCGGGCGCCATCAGGCGCGCGAAGGAACTCGCGGAATCGGACCCGCGATACCTCGTTCTCGAGCAGTTCTCGAATCCGGCGAACCCGGACGTGCACCGGCGCACCACGGCGGAGGAAATCTGGAAGGACACCGACGGCCAGGTCGACATCTTCGTCTCCGGCGTCGGGACGGGAGGCACGCTGACCGGCGTCGGCGAGGTGATCAAGCCGCGGAAGCCGTCGTTCCGGATCGTGGCGGTCGAGCCGTCAGCCTCGCCGGTCCTGTCGGGTGGCAAGCCAGGGCCCCACAAGATCCAGGGCCTCGGAGCCGGGTTCGTCCCCGACGTGCTGCGCAAAGATCTGATCGACGAAGTGATCACCGTCTCGAACGAGGCGTCTGGCGCGATGGCGCGGCGTCTGGCGAAGGAAGAGGGGATCATCTCGGGCATCTCCTGCGGGGCTGCGATGGAAGGCGCGGTGGCGGTGGCCGGCCGCGAAGAGAACCGCGGCGCACTGATCGTCGTCGTCCTGCCCGATACCGGTGAGCGGTACCTGAGCACCTGGCTGTTCGAGGATCAGGCATGAACCCCAGGTCCGGTCGTCGTCTCCCGGTTGGCCCCGCTCCGCGCGCGCCCGAACATCTCACGCTCTCCGCCGTGGTGCGGCAGTTGTGCGCGAGCGACGATGGGCTCATCCGGCCCGAGTCGCAGGTGAAGCATCCCAACCCGCCGTCGCGCGAGGCGCTGGCGTGGATCGTGGAAGGACTCCGCTCGGTGCTGTTCCCCGGTTATGTCGGCGACACTCCGGAGTTGAATGGCGAGGCCCTGCAGTTTTACGTCGGCGCCACGCTCGACCGGGTGCTGCGCACGCTGGGCGAGCAGGTGCGGCGCGCCCTGTGTTTCACATGCGAGGGCGAAGACCCGGTGCGATGCACCGAGTGCGAGCAACGGGCGGACGTGGTCACGGAGCGGTTCCTCTCGCAGTTGCCGGGCGTCAGACGCCTGCTCGCGACCGACGTGCGCGCGGCCTACGACGGCGACCCGGCCGCGACCAGCCCGGCCGAGACGATTCTCTGCTACCCGGGCATCCTGGCACTCACGTGTCAGCGCCTCGCTCACGAGCTGTACGGGCTCGATATCCCGCTGCTCCCGCGGATCATCACCGAGCACGCGCACAGCCTGACCGGCATCGACATTCATCCCGGGGCCCGCATCGGCGAGTGCTTCTTCATCGACCATGGCACCGGTGTCGTGATCGGGGAGACGTGTGAGATCGGCGATCGGGTGCGCCTCTACCAGGGCGTCACGCTCGGCGCGCGGAGCTTCCCGCTCGACGAGAGCGGACATCCCGTGAAGGGCATCCCGCGCCACCCGATCGTCGAGGATGACGTGATCATCTACAGCGGAGCGACCGTGCTCGGACGGATCACGGTCGGGGCGGGATCGGTGATTGGCGGCAACGTCTGGCTGACGCACAGCGTTCCGCCCGGCAGTCGAATCAGCCAGACGGAAGCGCCGCAGTCACAGCACTCGAGCGGCACAGGGATCTAGAGAAACGTGGGCGCTCTCCAGATGCCGGAGAGCGGGGCTCAGGCCGGAAAACCACACCCAACGTCAGTGAGCGCGGCGCCCCGGGCGACGCGGTGACCAGCGGCGTCCGCCTCGTGGCCGGGTCAACTCCCCGGCGAGCCAGTCGATCGCCCCGGGCGTCTCAGTCCACGCCCGGCCCAGCAGGAGCGAACACTCGAAGGCTTCGTCCATCTCGGTGTGCGCCTCCTCGTCGTCGTCATCACCTGGCCCAGCCAGCCCGACCGGCTCCTCGTCCGGGTCGAGGGCCCCGATGGCAAGAAGCGGCGCGACCCGAGGACTGATCCCGCGCGCAACCGCCAGCGCCTCCCTCGCGTCCTGCCTGGACCTGTTTCGATACGCCCAGAGCGTCCGGCCGTACGCCCACTCGGGGCCGCGATCGTCGTAATCGCTGAGCAGCGCGCCCGCCTCCTCGTCGCGTCCCTGCTCGAGCAGGAGCGCCAGGAGGCGGTAGCCGGCACCGGCGTGGTCCTCCTCGTCGAGGGACATCAACTCGCGGTACTCGGCGGCCGCTTCGTCCCCCCGGTCGAGATCCTGCAGGACCGACGCCCGGCCAAACCCGAGGCGAAGGCAACGACGGGTCTCCTGGTGTTCCCAGAAACGGCCCTTCCACTGATCTCGAGCCCCCGGTGCGAGCAGGCGTTCGGCCACGGCTCGACCCCGTTCGAAGACCTCCAGCGCCTTCGCCGGGTCTCTGAGGCGTTCGCCCAGTTGGACGTAGGCTTCGACACAACCTGGAGACAGGGCCAGCGCCTGGCTCAGCAAGTGAATGGCCCGGCGCCCCCTGGCCCCGGCGACACGGTAGGTCAGCTCCGTCGCCTCTTCGGCCGGAGTGCGCGGTGGCGGGGACTCGGTCGGCTGGCCACCCTGGCGAGCAGCCGCGGCGACGATGGCATCATCCAGGCTCTCGAACTCGCCCTCATCGAGGAAGCGTGCGAGGGTCCCGGCCGCGCGTTCGCGGGCCTCGCGGCTCGGCTGGCCCTCGACCGGTTCGTCGAGCAGTGACGCAATCGACAGGCGGTAGCTGACCGGGCCGGAGGCGGTCTCCACCATCTTCGTCCACCGACCCGAGTCAATCTCCGCTTCTGTCGTCTCAGCCACCGCGCGCAACAACCCTTCGACGAACGCCAGGCGCGAGGCGTCCGGTCGCTCAACCTCGTTGTCGGGAAGCGACCTGATCACCACCGGGTAGGCGCGCGGACCGGCGACAGGCAGGTCGAAATCCGCCCAGAGTCCAACATCGAGCACCGGGACGTGCTGCATTTCGACGTAGTCGAGATCCCACAGGCCGTGGGCCTCCAGGTCGGCGGCGGCGTCCACTTCATCCTCGTCGTCCTCATCGTCGTCAACCTCAACCTCATCCTCATCCTCGTCCTCGTCGTCCTCGTCGTCCTCGTCGTCTTCGTCGTCTTCGTCGTCTTCGTCACACGCTTTGTGCCCGCCGTCTTCCAACCCCTCCTCGAACTGCTCGCGGCTCGGGTAGAACTCCAGGCTAACCTCGTCCCCGAGGTCGTCGAGGATGACGAAGCAGGCCATGCCTTCGGGCGCCGTCGGCGCTTCAACCTGAACGAGGTCCTCGGGGCCGACCTCGCTCCACGGCGCGCGCTCGTACAGACGGCGTGCCGCGTCGGCGAACGACCGCATGCGTTCGACCGTCACGCCGGGGCTCTCGAGAGCGCCGGGAGGCAGCGGACCGTCGCTTTCTCTCCTGACGGTCTCGAGGATCTCCTCCTGGATCCTCGGCAGGTCTGGCAGAACCACGACCTCCAGCTCCACGTCCCGAAGCGCCTCGTTGATGAACGCGCCCAGCGAGGCGTCCTGCACCTCCACCCGGGATGGCCTGCCCTCGCGCGCCTTCCGGTTCCTGAGGCCGAAATCCAGGAACGCATCGAGGACCCGTTCGCGGTCGGCGGCCTTCGAGGCGCTGACCGTCAGGAGCGCAACATCGTTCGTCACCAGGTTCGCCCACGCAATGGCGTGCTGGCGAACCGGCTCTCCGGTCTGCGGGTCGTCCGAGAACCACGGCAGGCTGACAGAACCTCCCTGCCAGGTCTCGTTGGTCCGCCGCGGGAGGCGCATGAAGCGATCGATGCGGAGGGACTCTTTCTTGGCGTGTTCTGGCATAAACGGCTCCTTGGACGACGGGGATCTGTCTTCTCCGATCTTGGCGATTTCAGGCAGAGCGTCGCTGGGGGACTCTCACGCGAAGCGCAGCCGGCCGGACGCGCGCCTCGATCTCGAGGCCGCCAGGCTGCGGTTCGCCGTCCACGTGAATGGCCATCGAGGTGTCGGAACGGACGATGATGTGTTTCGCCCGGAGAATGGTGACGCCGGGCGCCTTGTGGATGGTGCGGCCGAAGAAACGGGGGACCAGGCCGACCCGGCCCAGGACGCCGCGTTCTTCGATCACCACCGCATCCAGCAACCCATCGTCGGGTCTTGCGCCCGGTGCGATGACGGCGTTCGATCCGTATTGCGCGAGGTTGGCGATGGCGACCACGAGCGCCTCCACCTCGAGCCGGTGCCCGTCGGCCTCGATCGTGTAGTGCGACGCCGGGTAGGCAAAGGCCGCGCGCGCGATCTGTAGCGCGTAGCGGACGGGCCCGCGACGCTCGGCGCCGAGGAACGTGAACTCGGCAGCCATCGCCGCGTCGAACCCGATGCCGGCCACGTTGAGGAACGAATGTCCGCCGATCTCGCCGACGTCGATCACGAGGTCGCGGCCTCCCAGGGTGACTTCGATCGCCTCGCCCGGCCGGATGGGAATCCCGAGTTCCCGCGCGAAGCCGTTCCCCGAGCCCGCCCGCACGATTCCCAGCGTCGTGCCGGTTCCGATCAGTTGCGACGCCACCTCGTTGATCGTTCCGTCGCCGCCCCACGCGACGACGAGATCGCACCCGTCGGCGACGGCCTGCCGCGCCAGTTCCCGTCCATGTCCTTCCGCGCGGGTCAGTTCGACTCGGCCCTCGAGGTGGTGACGCTCGAGTGCCTGCTCGACCAGCTTCACCCGCTGGTCGGCGGGCAGTCCTCCCCGTCGCCCGCCCGCCACAGGGTTGATGATGAACGCCGCGGACATGCTCGAGGACTGTAGCACGGAGCGGCATGGAGAGGAACGAGGGGCGACCGGCCAGACGAGAGAGGCGGACGTCGACCGGACTGGCGCGGCGGGCGACTTGCGAGAGGTTGCGCCGTAGGGGCGACCGGCCGGTCGCCCGGCGCAGCAGCCCGGGCCTTCTGGAGCTGGATTCGGCGACACTTACCCCGGCCGGGGTAGTCGCCCCCTGCCAACAGCGCATTTCGGGGTGGTGACGAAGACACCGGGGCACGCCGAGCACCATGAGACTCGTTCGTAGCCCCGGCACGTCTCTCAGCGATTCTCCAGCAGCACGGCCTGACGAACGTGCGGAGTCTGTGAGTCTACGATGGCCAGGAAGCAACTGACGAAGGTCGTGATTACGAAGCAAGGACTCGTCCGCGCAACGGAGTCCTCTGAGCCCTCAGGCGAGTTGCTCCTGTACCAGACTGACGACGGGCGCACTCGGGTGGAGTGCCGGTTTGCCGACGAGACGCTATGGCTCAGCCAGGCCCTGA
>Ga0209745_1000424_pt1 | contig 25464 bp, 22 predicted proteins | sample BarGraNGADG00312_FD_184495 | JGI IMG/M metagenome (GOLD analysis project Ga0209745, IMG submission 184495) | Arctic peat soil microbial communities from Barrow, Alaska - Barrow Graham LP Ref core NGADG0004-312 (SPAdes) (version 2) | ecosystem: Environmental > Terrestrial > Soil > Wetlands > Peat...
GCCGGCGACAACCCCGCGATACCGGGTGAGGCCGGAAACGCCCGTGATCAGCGATCGGTCGGTGACCTTCATGAACCGCCAAGGCTGATTGTTCAGTCCCGAAGGCGCCCAGCGGGCCGCCTCTATCAGCCTGTCAAGCTCTTCTTCTGATACGGGCTCGTCGGTGAACTCGCGGACACTCCTCCGCGTCGTTATTGCCTCCATCGCTTCCATGAAACCCCCCTGCTCCCATGCAATGTCCGCGGAACCCGGCTACCCGAGGTGCTCCAGCACCAGGGGCCCACACTCGAGCGCCGGCTGGAACGCGATGTCTCCACCCTCGCCGGGTACCCACGCGGTGTCTCCCGCAAGGAAGAGCCCGTCGACGCCGGGGACCCTCGGCCCGGGCCTTCGCGGCCACGGCTGGGTCGCGAGTGGGACAGCTCCGTCGATAACCGGCAGTTTCAACATCCGCTCCCAGAAGATATTCTCCTCCAGCGCGGGGAACATGTGAAAGACTTTTCTACGTAGCTCCGCGGATTCCCTGCGCACGGCGTCCGGATCACCGAAAACGCCCAGCGGCAGCGGCATGCACCGTGTTGAGAACTGCAGTCCGGGCGGGCACAGCAGGTGATCGAAGTTCGAGGGAAAGGCGCCTATGATGAGAGGGTCCAGCGAGAAAGCTACGTGTTCGTCGCCTACCGGACGCTTCAATCCGACATCCCACGATAGCCCCGCCGACGGCAGGATGTTGCGCATCCTCACGTCGGTGGAGGCTTGGATAACGCCCTCGGGTACGAATCCTACCGCCCGGGGAGACGGCACCGCGAGCACGACCGCACCCGCCGTTATCGTATCCTCCGCCGTCTCGACACCGACCGCCGCACCGCTCTCCACGAGGACGCGCTTGACCTTCAGTCCGGTCCGCACCTCCCCGGACTCACGGATGATCCTGCCAAGCCGCTGAACGTGCTGCCGGCACCCGTTCCGCGGAAACGCCATCAGGTGATACATTGACCTCCTGGCTTTGTTGACGAACCAGTGGAGCTCGCCCGCCGAAGTAGCGGTAAGGTCCTGTGAGATCAGCCCCAGCCCGGTGATCACCGATATGAAATCACGGACCTCCTTGTCGGTCCCGGGGGGCAGCAGGTCCGCGACGGGAACGTCGTATGTGTCCTCGCTGGATGCCCTCAGAAGTCCTTTCAGGGCGCGACCGACGGCAACCTCCATGTGGCGGGGGAGTATCCTGGACGTCACGAACTGGCGGGGCTTCAGCGGGACGGGGAAAGACTTGCCGCGGTAGTGGACCACCCCGTGGTCCGGCTTGACGAGGTCGAGCTTCTCGCCGAGCGCGCCGTACACGGCTGCGGCGGCGCCCTTCTTCCCGAAGCGGTGAGCGTGGATGCCATAGTCGACCTGGAAGCCCTCGCGCTCCTCGTACGACGCCCTGCCCCCGAGCGAGCCTCTGGCCTCAGCGAGCAGAACTCGCGCACCGCGCTTCGAGAGCAGCGCCCCCGTTGCGAGGCCGCCCCAGCCTCCGCCTACGATAATCACATCGAAGCCGCTCACTGCTGTGTCAGACCTCCCGTCAACCAGGGCCGTATGGACGCCCGGCCTCTAGCTGTTCGCGTGCTCCATGACCGGCAGCGTCAGGCACGAGGGGTTCTCGGCCGTGTGGAAGAGGCGGTAGGACGAAGGCACGAGCGAAGGGAACACGTAAAGCGGGTCCGACGCGCACAGGACGAGCCTTATCGAGTGGCCCACGCTGAAGCGGTGCGCGCAGGCGATCATGTCGAAGTAGAACTCCTCGATGGTGTCAGGCTCCATGTCGTTCCGCATCGCGGCACAGTGCGTGACCAGCCGGCAGAAGCCCCTGGGCGACACGTCGTAGAGCATTCCGTTGACCTGGCACTCCTTGGTCGAAGAGGTCAGGTGGAGGCTCACGCGCGGAGCGCCCACGATCTTCACCTCGCGCTCGAGCGAGTGGGTCGTGAAAGCGATGCTGTCGCCCGGGATGGAGAACGGAACACCAGGGATCGAGAAATTTCCGAAGACGTTGAGGCGCACCATCGGCGGCCCGGATGACTGCAGGTTCGTGACAGTATTGTTGATGAACAGCTCGGCCGCCTCGTGGTTTCCCGGCGCCTCAGTGACGAGCGAGCCCGAGTTGACGGCGTCGGGGTGCTGGCCCCTGAGGTAGTAGGAGACGTCGTCCACGCCCTCGGGCGGCCAGTCGTCGCAGGTGACCATCTGCCTGTCCCAGGGCTGGTAGTACGTGACCGCGGGCTCTTCGTTAATGCCGTTGTCCTTATCGTCCTTGAGCCAGTAATCGAACCACCGCCTGGCATCGTCCCAGATCTTATTCGGCACCAGCAGGTCGCCCCTGCCCGCGTCGTAGCCGTGGATGCCGTTCGCCATGTGGAGCCGCTTGGGCGCGTCGAGCTCCTCGTAGAACTTCAGAATCTGGTTGGGCTCGAAGAGGTCGTCGTTCCACGAGTGGACGATGAACATCGGGCAGGTGACCTTGTCGACGTCATGGATCGCGGAGCGCTCCTTGAGCTCCTCGCTCACACCATGGAGGTTGCGCTCGAAGAGCACCGTCTTGAGCCAGCGGACCAGGTCGTTCTTCGGGTTGAACCTGACCGCCCAGAGGGAGCCCACGAACAGGGCGATGCTCCACGCCGCCTTCCAGCAGCCGTTGGGGGTCAGGGCGAAGTTGAGATCTGTCCATCCGTTCATCGGGGCGGCGGCCTTGATCCGGGGGTCGCGGGTCGCGGCGAGGAAGCTGTGCCCTCCCCCGTAGGAGACGCCTGTGATGCCGATGCGCTCGGGGTCCACGGGGATGCCCGACTCCGGGCTGCACATCCACGTGATCATGTCCTCGAGGTCGCAGAGCTCGCGGTCGGGCGCGGCGCAGGAGACCTCACCACCCGAGCTTCCCCATCCCCGGCAGTCGTACGTAAGGACGACGTACCCGCGGCGGGCGAAGCTAGGCGCGTAGAGCATGTCGCACTGGATGCGCCATCCCATCCACGAGTGGACCATGATGACCGCGGGGAACGGCCCTTCGCCCGAGGGCACGAACACCGTCGCGGTGAGGGGTATCCCTTCACCGACTTGTACGACCCGCCGCTGGCGGTGGTAGGGAGCGCCCGCGGCCAGCTTGCGGTCCGAATCGAGGAGCTTGTCCTCGCGGTGGCGCATGGCTTTCAGCGTACTGTATGCGGCCTTCGCCCATAGTATCAGGGGGAGCGCGACGAGCAGCAGTCTGCGTCGCCACTTGCGAGTCTTCTTCTTATCCAAGGAGCACCTCCGGTGGACTGCTTTCAACAGAAAGAGTCTATACCATTGGGGTCAGGTCGTGCGGTGCATTGTGCACCAGGAAATCGCGTGTGGCAGGAAGTCGTGGTGCAAAATGCACTGCACGACCTGACCCCTCTTGGTGTGAAATGCACCGCACGACCTGACCCCCTGCTAGCAGATGCGGGGGAGTTGCTCGCCGGATGGCATGCGCAGCAGCCTGCTCGATCCGAGCGAGCCGGTGAGGCTGACCCGTCCTCTCCTGCCCTCGACCGCGTGCCCGATGACGCGCGACTCGGAGCCGAGCGGGTTCGCTCTCATGGCCTCCAACACTCGTTTCTCATGCGGGGCCGGGACCGCCGCGAGCAGCTTGCCTTCATTGGCGACGTAGAGGGGATCGAGACCGAGGACCTCGCAGATCGCACTGACCTCTTCGCGAACCGGGATGGTGCTCTCGTCGACCTCGAACTCGAGGCCGGAAGCATCGGACATCTCCTTGAGGGCCGCGGCGAGGCCTCCTCTGGTCGGGTCACGGAGCGAGTGCACCGTCCCGGCGTCCAGCATGTCGGCGACCAGCCCGTTCAAGGGAGCGCAGTCCGAGTCCAGCGCCGCTTCGAACGCGAACGCGCCGCGGTCCTTCAAGACCGCAATCCCGTGGTCTCCTATGTGACCGTTGATGATGAGGGCGTCACCCGGCGCGGCTCCAGCGATGGTGACCTCGATCCCGTCAGGGATGACGCCGAGCCCTGCGGTGTTCACGTAAAGGCCGTCAGCCTTGCCGCGCTCCACCACCTTGGTGTCGCCCGCGACCACGCGGACCCCCGCGGAAGCCGCCGTTGTAGCGATAGATGCGAGCACTTTCTCGAGTACGTCAAAGGAGAGCCCTTCCTCCAGGATGAAACCGAGCGTCAGGTAGAGAGGTTTCGCGCCCACCATGGCGAGGTCGTTGACCGTGCCGCATACTGCGAGCTTTCCAATGTCTCCGCCCGAGAAGAACAGCGGCTTAACCACGAAAGAGTCGGTGGTCATCGCCACGCGTCCCGCGGGGATATCCAGGCAGGCAGCATCCTCCGCCGCCGTGAGGCTGCCGCCGAGAGCGGGAAAGATCATGTCGCGGAGGAGGTCCTGCATGCGCGTGCCGCCGCCGCCGTGCGCTATTGTGACGAATCCGTCGGCCACTCAGCCCTCCCCTTCCGCGTACTCGCTGTAGAGGAAGTACGACGCGCACGTCCCCTCGCTCGACACCATGCACGGCCCGACGGGAGAGTCGGGGTTGCAGCGCGTGCCGAACAGCGGGCAGTCCATGGGCTTGATGCGGCCACACAGGATGTCGCCGCACCTGCAGGCTTTTCTCTCGCCCGGCACCGGCAGCTGGACGTCCCACGCTCCGGCGTCCATGTCGCGGTACTCGTCGCGCAGGGACAACCCGCTCCCCGGTATGACGAACAGGCCCCGCCACTCCGCGTCGCAGGTCTCGAACACCTCGTCCATCACACGCAGAGCCTTGGGGTTACCCTCCGGCCGCACCGCGCGCGAATACTCCACCTCGAGGGCGGGGCCGGTCTCTTTCATCCTCGAGAGGCGCAGTATCGCCTGGAGGATGTCAGTGACCTCGAAGCCGGTGACCACGCATGGCATCTTGAACTCATCGGGCAGGAAAGAGTACGCGTCGCTCCCGATTATCGTGCTTACGTGCCCCGGCAGGATGAACCCGTCGACCCGGAAGTCGTCGAGAGCGACCAAGGCCCGTAGCGCGGGGGGAACTATCTTGTGGAACGAGAGCACGAAGAAGTTAGAGAGGTTCTCGCGCCGCGCCTGCAGCACAGTCGCCGCCACCGTCGGCGCGGTGGTCTCGAACCCGACGCCCAGGAACACGACCCGCCTGTCCGGCTCGGACCGTGCCAGGTCCAGCGCTTCGAGAGGAGAGTAAACGACCTTGACGTCGGCGCCCCGGGCGCTCTCGGTCGCGAGCGACCCTTCGGTCCCGGGAACTTTCATCATGTCGCCGAACGTCGCGAGCACCACGTCAGGGATCTTCGCGACGGCGACCGCCCTGTCGATGTCAGCGTCCGAGGTGACGCACACCGGGCAGCCCGGACCCGATATGAGGTCTATCTCCGGCGCGAGCAACGGCCTCAGGCCCGCCTTGGAGATGGCCATGGTGTGAGTGCCACAGACTTCCATGAAGGTCCCCGCCGCGCCGGCCTCTCTGATCTCACGGATGAGCTCGCGCGCCGCCGCCGGGACCCTGAACTCGTCAAGGTATCTCATCTAGCTCCGCAAGCTGCCTCAGCAGCTTCATCGTCTCTTCTGCCTCGTGCTCGTCGATCTTGTCGATCGCAAAACCCGCGTGCACCAGCACGAAGTCGCCGACGCCCGCGTCGTCCACGAGCATGAGGCTTATCTTCTTGCGCGCGCCTCCGATGTCGATCGTCGCGACGTCAAACTCTTCTATCTCAACTATCTGAGCCGGAATCGCCAGACACATGACTCCTCCATGGACCGGTGCCGCCTTCCGCGGCGCGGCCTCGTTCGCTTCAACTCGATCGGGCGGCGATGACCGCCTGCCCCAGTGAGACCCCTCCGTCGTTGCACGGCACCCTTCCGTGCACCAGCGGCGAGAGCCCTGCCACCTTGAGCCCGTCGACCACCCATGTCGCGAGCATCTCGTTCTGAAAGACGCCCCCGCTCAGGGCGACCCTGTCCAGCCCGGTCGCCTTCGCGATCGCCTCGCAGGTCTCGATAATGACGAGTGCCATGCTCGCGTGAAACTTGCCGGCGACCTCGGACGGACCGCGCCCCGCTTCCACGTCGACGAGCATCTCGCGGAACAGCGGGCGCGTATCGACGACCCACGGCTCGACGCTCCTGTCGAGGATGAAATTGTAATACTCACGCGTCGAGGTTGCGACCGCCTCGAGCTCGCAGGCCGCCTGGCCGTCGTAGACCGCCTCGCTCCTGAGGCCCGAAAGCGCGGCCGCGACGTCGAACATCCTGCCCGCGCTCGACGTCATGGGCGCGTTCACCTTGTTCTTGAGCTGGAAGACGAGCGACTCCGCCTCGGCATCCTCGATCTGGAATCGCGCCCTCAGCCTCTCGAGCGCCGTCTCCTCGTCCTCGAAGAGCGCGCTCATCACGCCCATCACCATCCGGTAAAGGCGGAATATACACGCGTCAGCGCCTGGCATCGGGTACTTGAACAGGTGAGCCGCGCGCGTGAATCCCGTCTCGTCACACACGAGGAACTCTCCCCCCCAAACGGTGCCGTCGGTGCCGTATCCCGTCCCGTCCCAGGCCACGCCGATGACATCTCCGGTCACCGCGTTGTCAGCCATGCAACTGACGACGTGCGCGTGGTGATGCTGGACCCCCACCATCGGCAGGCCGAACTCGGGGGCCATCTGCGTTGTCAGGTAGTCGGGATGCATGTCGTGAGCGACGAGCTCCGGCTTGAGCGAGAAAAGGCGCAGGACCGACTGCAGCGCCTCCTCAAAATGCTCGATCTCACCCGCCGACTCCATGTCGCCGACGTGCTGGCCGAGGAAAGCCTGCTCGCCGCGCAGCACGCAGAACGTGTTCTTGAGCTCCGCGCCGAGGGCAAGGACCTCTATCTCCGCGGGAGGCGTGATCCGGATCGGGTAGGGCGCGTAACCCCTCGCCCTCCGAACCGGGTACTCGGCCCCCTTGAACACCCGCGTGACCGAGTCGTCGTACCGCACGAGGATGTCGCGGTCGTGCAGCAGAAAATAGTCGGCGATATCTTTCAGCCGTCGCATGGCCTCTTCGTTGTCGATCGCTATGGGCTCGCTCGAGACGTTCCCCGAGGTCATCACGAGGGGCAGGCCGGCATCTCGCAACACCAGGTGATGGAGCGGAGTGTAAGGCAGAAAGAGCCCCTGCCTGTTCAGCCCCCCGGCGACCTCGCGCAAAAGTGGCGAGCCTTCCTGCTCGAGCAACAGCACTATCGGGCGTCTCGGAGATCGCAGGAGTCGTTCTTCGTCGCGGCTCACCTTGCAGAGCTTGCGCGCCTCAGGCATGCCCTCGACCATCACGGCCAGCGGCTTCCCATAGCGCTGTTTGCGCTCCCTCAGCGCACCCACCGCCTCGTCGCTCGTCGCGTCGCACGCGAGGTGAAATCCGCCAAGCCCTTTGATGGCGACGATCCTGCCGTCCTTGATGAGCTGCGCGGCCCGCTCGGCCGCCTCGCCCGCGACCTCTTTGCCATCCCTGTCCACCAACCACGCCCTCGGCCCGCAGACCGGACAGGCGTTTGGCTGCGCGTGGAAGCGTCGGTCGCCGGGGTCGTGATACTCGCTCGCGCAGGCCTCGCACATCTCGAACTTGCTCATCGATGTGAGCGGCCTGTCGTACGGAGTGTCGCTGATGATGGTGAAGCGCGGGCCGCAGTTGGTGCAATTGATGAACGGATAGCGGTAGCGCCTGTCACTTCCGTCGAACAGCTCGCGCGTGCAGTCCTCACAGGTCGCGAGGTCGGGAGAGATGAGCACGTGCTTCTGCCCGCCTCGGTCGCTCGGCAGGATCTCGAACGAGTGCGCCGCGGGCGGTTGTGCCGAGAACACGCTGACCTTCTCCACGATGGCTGCGGGGGGCGCTTCGTCCTTCAAGGCCTTGAGGAAGAGGAAGAGGCTGTCGCCGTCGCCGCTCGCGACGATGTCCACGCCCTGCGGGGTGTTCGCGACGGTCCCCGTTATCCCGTATTCTTTCGCGATGCGGTACACGAACGGACGGAACCCTACGCCCTGAACGACACCTTTGACCTCGACCCTAAGGCTTCTCATCAGGCTCCGCCAGGTCGCTTCCAGGCATGCGGGCGATCTCCTCGAGCACGAGCTCGCACACCCTGGGCACGGCCGCCGCAACACCCTCTGTCATCCGGTCGCCGAACTCGGTGTTGTCGACCTGCACCGCGAAGATAGTTATGTCCTCCGGGCACTCCCCCATCAACTTTGAAGTCATGATGAGCTCGTAGAGCCCGAAGTCGTGGATCGAGAGAGGCGTTTTGGTCTTCTGCTTGACCTCGTCGGGCGAGAAGCGGAAGATGGCGCCCGGCTCGTCATCCGCGTCGATAGCGTCGATGAAGATGGCCTTGTGCCTCCCCTCGAGGAAACAGAAAAGGTCCGCGCAGTATATGCTTCCCTCGATGAGGTCAACGCCCTCTGGGACCTTGCCCTCGAGATGCCTTATGGCGTGAACGCCGACGCCGTCGTCGCTCTTGATGAGATTGCCGATTCCTATGACTACGATATCTGACATCTGACCGCCTGGGTTTTCATGCGGATGGCTCCTGAAATGGCGCTTCCTAGGATATCAGAAACGCAAAAGAGGGGTCAGACCCCTATTTTGCGTTTTTCATGCGCCAAATAAGTTATGCCCCTGGCAAGCCAGGGGCATAACGTTTGATTCAGCAGTCAGGCTCGCTAGGCTTTCTGCTCCACGGGCTTCGGCTCGGCCATGACCGGCTTCGGCTTCGGGAAGACAGGCAGCTTGTTGAACCATGGCTTCTTGACCTCGCCGAACTTCGGCTCGGCCACGTAACGGTCGATGACCAGCGTGCACACGTTCCAGATCAGGATCGATATCGCCACGCCCTCGGGCAGCGGGCTCACGAGCCTTATCAGTGCGATGAACACGCCTATGCCAATGGCATAGATCCACTTGCCCCGTCTCGTCATCGGACTTGTGGTCCAGTCGGTCGCCATGTAGAAGGCGCCGAGCCAGATACCGCCTCCGAGGAGTTGGTAGAGAGGGTGGTTCCATGTGATGAGCATGATCACGAGGAAAGCCCCGATTATGCCCACCGGGATCCGCCAGTCGATCGTCCGGCGCCAGATCAGGTAGCAGCCGCCGAGGATGAGCGCCAGAATGCAGACCTCGCCGATGCTGCCCGATTTGAATCCAAGCAATGTGGACCAGAAGCTCGGCCGGCCTGTGGGCGTGATCCACGTAGCCCCGACCGGAGTCGGGCCCGTGACCGAGGTAGCGAGCATCCTGCCGCTCTTGAGGAGCGACAGCGGCGTCGCGGAGGAAACGGCGTTTACATAGAGCTTTCCGCCGATGCCCTCGTATACAACCCTTCCGGACACATTGTTGTTGATAACGGTCTGTATCGGAGTGAAGAACCCTGTCGCCTTGTAGAAGAAGGGCCTCAGGAACTTCGTCGTATAGATCGCGAGCGGAGAGATCATCAGCGCCACGCGCCCGAAGAGCGCGGGGTTGAAGATGTTCTTACCCAACCCGCCGAACAGCTCCTTCGCCACCGCCACGGCCAGGAAGGCGCCGATCGCGACAACCCAAAGGGGCGTCGACGGCGGCAGCAGGAACGCGAACAGTATGGCCGTAACCATCGCGCTTCCGTCACGCAGCGTCTGCTTGCGTCCCATTATCGGTCGCATTATCAGCTCGGAGAGAGCCGCGACGATGCAGGACACGAGCAGGATATACACCACGTTGAAGCCGAAGATGATGATCGCCATGATCGCTGCCGGCACGAGCGCGATGAGGACATCCCTCATAGCCCGCTCGATCGTCTGCCCTTTCTCGTGGAGATGGGGGGAGACTGTATACATGAACTTTTTCTCTGACACGTTCACCCCTCCCTATCTCTTCTTCAAAGCCGCGATCCGGGCTTTAGCTTCTCGGACATATTTGACGTGCGGAATGTACGCGGGGCAGGTGAACGAGCAGCAACCGCACTCGAAGCAGTCGAGCGCTCCCCAGAGCTCCGCCTTCTCCCACTCTTCTTTCGCTACGGCATCGACGATGAAGTTCGGCATCAGGTACATCGGGCATGCCTCAACGCACTTGGTGCAGCGCACGCATGAATGCTCCTCGCGCACGTCGACCAGGTCCGGGGCAAGCGACAGGATGCCTGACGTTCCCTTCACCACGTTGCAGGTCGCCTCTTCCTGGGCGAAGCCCGTCATCGGGCCGCCCATGATGAGCTTGGTCGCGTCACCCGTGAAGCCACCAGCCGCCTCAATCAGCACAGAGATCGGGGTGCCGACCAGCGCCTTGAAGTTCTTCGGGTTCTTGATCCCGTGGCCCGTCACGGTGAGCACCCTCTCGTAGAGGGGCTTGCCCATGGACGCTGCCTCGAACATCGCGATGGCGGTGCCGACGTTCTGCACCAGGCATCCGACCTCCGCGGGCAGCTTGCCCGGCGGGACCTTCCGCCCGGTGACGGCGCTGATGAGCTGCTTCTCTGAGCCCTCGGGGTACTTGACCTCGAGGATCTCCACCTCGATGTTCGGCTCCTTCGAGACGATGGCGCGCACCTTCTCGATGGCGTCCATCTTGTTCGCCTCGATGCCGATGACGCCCCTGTCGGCGCCTACACCGCGGATCAGAAGCTTGAGGCCTTCGACCAGGTCTCCGGGCCTCTCCAACATCAGCCTGTGGTCGCAAGTCAGGAACGGCTCGCACTCGCACGCGTTGATGATGACCACGTCGACCGGCTTGTCCTTCGGCGGACTCAGCTTGACGTGCGTCGGGAACGCGGCGCCGCCCATTCCGACCAGGCCGGCTTCCTTTGCGATCTTCTTGATCTCATTCGCGTCGAGCTCCGCGAGCGGCTTGCCCGGCTTCGCCTCGAAGGCGGGCTGCTGCGGATCGACCGTTATGACCACGCTCTTCACCTTGGCGCCTGTGAAGTTCGGTATGTCCTCGACAGCTTTTACGGTCCCCGCGACCGAGGAGTGAACCGGCGCCGATACGAATGCGTCTGTCTCGCCTATCTTCTGCCCGACGGTAACCTTGTCACCGGGCGAGACCAACGGGCTGTTTGGCGCACCGATTTGCTGATTCAAAGGGATCACTACTTCAGCAGGAATCGGTGCCTGTTCAATAGCTTTTCCGGAAGCGAGGTCCTTGTTGTAATAAGGATGAACGCCCCCTTTGAAGCTCTTAAAGCGTTCTTTAGCCAATCAGACCACCTTCCTACTCTGTCTTCTTCGCCACGAGACCGGGGAAGCGCTCAGACTTCGCCCAGCGCGCGTATATGTAGATTACGTTGAGAAGCAGAATCACCCAGAGGAACAGCTCGTATATCTTCCACGTTCCGGTGACCCCACCGAACGCGTTTACCATCCCGCTCAGCCATCCGAACGGGGCGTTTACTGCGTATGTGAGGAACCAGAACCAGATTGCGAGCAGCGCAAGGATGATCCTGAAGATGCCGAGTGGCTCACTCCAGCTACCCTTCTTCCTGCCCAGCAACGCGTAGTAGATGTATACGACTGCCAGCAACGCAAAGGCCCAAACGAGGGCCCAGTTCAGGATTATCATCAGCGCGTTGCTCCAGGGGTACCTCCAACCTGACGTGAATATGTGGAACCGGTAGAACCCCGAGTAGAGTACCATCGCCGTAACGCCGAGGTATGCCCAGTAGATGGCCTTTGCCGGCCCCGGGATTTGGATCTTATCCCTTTCCTTCATACGGACACCCCTCCTTTAGACTACTCGGAATTCTTTTACACTGTTGTTCTCGGGATGGATGATGTGGATCGCGCAGGCGAGGCACGGGTCGAAAGACCTGACACATCGCGCAACGTTTATCGGGTTGTTCACATCGGGCACCGGGATGCCGATGAGAGCCGTCTCGATGGGTCCCCTTACGCCGGTCTTGTCACGCGGCGAGGCGTTCCACGTCGTCGGCACCACAGCCTGGTAGTTCCCGGTCTTCCCACCGGATATCGTGATCCAGTGGCCGAGGGATCCGCGCGGGCCTTCGACGAGGCCCATACCGTTCGCGCTGTTTGGAATATCCCTTCCCTTCGGGTCCCAGATCGGCTGGCCGATTCCGAGCGTGAGCTCGTCGAGCCACTTGTCCATCTCCAGCGAGACCAGCAGCGCTTCGACAGCGCGTGCCCCGGTCCTGGGGATGATGCCGAACTTGACCGGCGGGGTAAGGACGCCCAGCTGGGTGGCCAGAGCCATGAAGATCGGGTCCTTCTTGACGAGCTGTCGCGCAAGCGGGCCTACCTCCATGGGCTTGCCGCCGTAGCGCGGGGCTTTGACGAACGAGTAGGCCCCGGACTTCCCCACCTCGGGAACGGTCTTGCCGACCGCCGGCTTCAGGTCCTCCGTCGAGTCGTTGTACCAGGAGTACTTGACCGACTCCGCTATGACGTTCGAGTCGAACTTGGAAGGCGAGAGCACACCGTAATTGGTGATAACTCCCGACGGGAAGTACTTGTCGGTGCCTTTCTGGTTAAGGTCCATGCCGCCATAAGCGAGGAAGTTCCCGCCCGAGTCGCCGGCCTTGATGAACGGCGCATAAGCGGGCGTCGTCGCGACCAGCTTGACGTCGGCAACGTAGACATCGTTGATCCAGGTCTGCAGGTCGTGCAGCCTGGCGCGGAACGCCGCGATGTTAGTCAGCGTCGGAGGCGTTGTCACGCCACCGGGGATGGTGCCCACGAACGATGGCATGCGGCCATAGAAGATGGTGAGCATCTCCTGCGCCTTCTTGCGCATCTCGAACGCCTGCACGTAGTGACCCACGAGCTCTGTCGCGAGGTTCGGGTCCCCCGGACCTCCCGGCTCGCCGATATAGTCTGGCGATTCGTAGCGGGGCAGGAACGGATACAGGTCCTTGGCTACCGCGAGCCCGATGATCTTGTCACGGAGCATCTTGAGCGCCGGGTCGGTCCCGTTGTACTTCGTCACCGCAGTCACGTCGATGTAGTCGAGCGCCTGCAGATGATAGAAGTGCAGGATGTGCGACTGGATAAAGTTGGCTCCCAGGCAGAGGTTGCGGATCAACCTTGCGTTGTTGGGAAGCGTAACGCCCATCGCGGAGTCGAGGTTGTAAGAAGCCGCCGTGCCGTGCACGAGCGGGCAGACGCCGCATATGCGCTCCATGACCTGCTGCGCGTCCCAGGGGTGCTTTCCCTGGATGAGCATCTCGTAGCCACGGAACATCGTGCCCGATGACCAGGCATCCTTGACCACGCCGTTCTCGACCTCGACGTCGATGCGCATGTGGCCTTCTATCCTGGTTAGAGGATCAATGCTGATAACTTGCGCCACTATTTCTCACCACCTTCGGCCTCTTCAGGCTTGCTTCCTAGTTGCTTGTACAGATAATGCGCACCGATGCCGACAGCGGTGGCTCCGGCGGCGACCCAGCCGAGCACGTCCGTCGCCGGGCTGATACCTGCGAAGTTGACGTTAGGCAGCGGCTGATAGAGGGGGGACAGTTTCTGGTAGAAGGACGGCGACGCGCACCCGTGACACGGGGCATTCGCGCCTACGCACCAGTTGACCCCCGAGTTCCAGCGCCTGGTCGGGCAGTCCGCGAACGTGACCGGGCCCTTGCAACCCTGCTTGAACATGCAGAGCTGATAGTCGGGGCTCTGATCGTTCCAGTCGTCGAGGAACAGGCCCGCGTCGAACGCGCCGCGGCGCTCGCAGTTCTCGTGGATCATCTTGCCGAAGAAGGTCTTCGACATCTTGTTCTCGTTCAGGTTGAGCGGCGTGCCGCCCGGCAGCACCTTCAGCGCGATCAAAGCCTGCAGCGCCGTGCCCAGGAACCAGTCCGGATGCGAAGGGCAGCCGCCGACATTGACCATCGGCTTCTTGGGGTCTATCTGCGCCACGATCTCGCTCACCGGCGTCGCTCCGGTCGTGCCGGCGTTGGCCGCCGGGATGCCGCCGAATGACGCGCAGTTGCCGTTCGCTATGACGGCCGCGGCGCCCGGTACGAGCTCTTTCATCCACTCGTGGACGGTCTTGTCGCCAGGCACCTTGACGTTTGTGTTGGCAAGCGTCTTCGTTTGCGTGGTGAGCCCGAATGTACAGAATTCGCCATTCTGAGCTGTCGGAACCGGACCCTCCACTACGAGTACGTAGATGCCTTTGCCGGCCTTTGCGGCGGCCACGGTGTCGTTGATAGCAGCAATCGCGGTCTGGCCGGTTCCCGCCATCACGTTAGGCTGATAGCGGACGGAGAGCTTGTCGAGCACGACTTCCGCTACCCCCGGATAGTTTGAATTCAGGAACGAGATCGAACATCCCGTGCAGTTCTGTCCCTGGATCCAGATAATCGGGGGTTTCCCGGACGAGGCGGCTTGAAGCGCCTTCGCCAGTTGCGGGATCATCGTTTCCGACAGGCCTAACAAGGCCGCCGTCGCGCCAGCGTGCTTCAGAAACTGGCGCCTGGTTACCATTTTACCCGTCAAGAACCTTCACCTCCTGTAGTTCTGACACGTCTCAATAGCATAAAAAAAACACCTGTATCAAACAGGTGTCGCGGACATCTTTATGTGCTCTGAATAACTCAAAATCTCGCAGCTTCCAATCATCAACTTACTGAGACGCTTCCTAACATGTCCCCCCTGCGGAAGCGCTCTTGCTGCTGTTCAATACTTTGGCGTCAACAAATCGGGACATTATAGCCATTTGTGTTGCCATTTTGTCAATACGACTTACTGATATATGGCAAGAGTGGCTCGCGCTGTTACACTGCTCGATTTGTCGCCCTTCCCGAATGGAAATTCGTTCGTGACAAACCAGCGCAAATTTTGAAACTCGTGCCTATATTTGCTGTTGGCAGCAAATATCCTGCCGTGCGCCCTATAACGAATTCAGATACAATTAATTAGCATTGTTAATGGGCTGAAGGAACGGGAAGACGAGTTTGGAAGATAGTTGCGGGCTGGTCTTGTTCGATTCGACGAGCCAGGCGCTCAAGGCAGAGCGGGCGTTGAAGGCCGGCGGTGTCAAATGCGCAGTAATACCGACGCCGGTGGAGTTCACCTCGGGCTGCGGCATCGCGCTCGTCGTCGAGGGCGATTCCATCGAAGACGCAAAGCCGGTGCTCGTTGGTTGTGTAGATCACAGATTCGTTGTCCCGTACTTGAGAAAACAGCGGTGACGCTGACGGCTTTAGCAGGAGGGTCGGGAAATGGCTGACGATATCAAGCTGACTGAATATTCCCGAATGGCGGGCTGCGCCGCCAAGCTGGGTCCGGGCCACCTCGAGGAAATACTGTCCAGGCTTCCAGAGGAGACGGCGCCCGAGCTTCTATCTTCCATCAGCTCGGGGGAAGACGCCGGCATATACCTGCTGCGGGACGACCTGGTCCTGGTACAGACGGTGGACTTTTTCCCTCCGATCGTCGACGACCCGTACACGTTCGGGCAGATTGCCGCCGCGAACGCTCTCTCTGATATATACGCCATGAACGCTAAACCACTCACGGCCATGAACCTCGTAGCTTTCCCGTGCGCGATCGACAAGTGCCACCTCGAGGCGATACTGCTCGGCGGTTACGACAAAGTACACGAGGCCGGGGCGGTCATCGTCGGCGGGCACACGATAGAAGACGATGAGCCAAAGTACGGGCTCGCGGTGCTGGGCACGGCGAAAGTCGGCGAGCTCACTACGCTGAGGGGCGCCGCGCCCGGCGACGCCCTGATACTCACAAAGGCGATCGGCACCGGGATAATCACCACGGCCCTCAAGGGCGGCATGCTGACAGTCTCGGCAGACCCGGTCATCGAGTCTATGCGCGAGCTGAACGCGGGCGCCGCTTCGATGATCACCTCGTGGGGGGTCCATTCCATGACCGACGTCACGGGCTTCGGCCTTGCCCGGCACCTGTATGACATGTTGCGGGCGAGCGGCGTCGCGGCCGACCTGTGGGCCAAAGACGTGCCCCTCTTCCCCGAGACGCTGGCGATGGTGTCCATGGGCATGGCGGCGCGATCGAGCATGCACGAGTGCATCGCCGAGGAAAAGGTCGAGGTGGACACAGGGGGCGTTGACGAGCTGCTTGTCCAGTGCATGTTCGACCCCCAGACTTCAGGCGGGCTGCTCGCGGCCGTCCCGCCAGAGAAAGCCGACGGCCTCATCGAGGCTCTCCGCTCCGGGCCGGCGCCAAAAGCGGCAATAGTCGGTGCGATCCGCGAATCTGACGTGCCCAAGGTGACGATCCGGCACTCGAAGAAAGGCTCTCATGGAAGTTGACATCGATTGCACCGGCCTGCTCTGCCCCGAGCCCGTGCTGAGGACCAAGAAACATCTCGAGAGTGCGCCCGGTCCGTTCACCGTGCAGGTCGATAATGAGACGGCGCGAGACAATGTCTCGAGGTTCGCGAGGACTTCCGGATGCGAGGTCAGTGTCCTCGAGAGTGACGGCAAGTACCAATTGACGGTGACGCCACCCGGCGACACGAGACAGGCCGACCTGCCTGAAGTCGAAGAGGCCTGGTGCCCGCCCGTAGAAAAGAAGACTGTCTTGTTCATCAGCACCGACGAGGTAGGCAAGGGTGAGCGCGAGCTCGGCCAGACCCTCATGAAGATGTTCCTTTACACCGCAACGGAAAGCGAAATACCGCCCTCGACTCTGATATTCATTAACAGCGGCGTTCGCCTGGTGACCGAGAACGAAGAGACGGCCGCCCATGTCAAGAAGCTGGAGGAAGCCGGGGCTGAGGTGATGGTCTGCGGCACCTGCCTCGATTATTACGGGCTGAAAGAGGTGTTGAAGGCCGGCCGCGTGAGCAACATGTACGACATCCAGTCCGCGATGATTGGCGCCGACCTGCTCGTTTCCATATAATGAGTAATCATGAATCCCCCCGACGATAACAAGAAAAGCCTTTTGCGCCTCATCCCTCAGGTGAACGAGCTCATCGAGTTCGCGGAGAGATCCGCCGCCACCGCGTGCATTCCGAGGCAGGTCGTAGCGCGCGCAACGCGCAACGTCCTGGATGCCACGCGCCAGAAGATCATGGAAGGAAACGACTCGCTCTTCGCCGGCGACCTTGCGCTCGAGAGCCTCGCGAGAACGGTCGAGATCGAGTCGGTGCTGCTGATGCGGCCTTCGCTTCGGAAGGTCATCAACGCGACGGGCGTTGTCCTGCACACTAACCTCGGACGTGCGCCGGTCTCCGGCGCGGCGCTTGAAGCCGTGCGCAGGACTTGTGAAGGATACTGCAACCTTGAGTACGACATCGAGACGGGCGAGCGCGGGTCGCGCCAGTCGCACCTCGAGGACCTGCTCTGCTGGCTGAGCGGCGCCGAGGCGGCCGTGGCCGTCAACAACAACGCGGCGGCGGTCCTGCTCGTGCTGGCGGCGCTGGCGCGGGGACGCGACGTCATAGTCTCGCGCGGGCAACTGGTAGAGATCGGCGATTCTTTCCGGCTGCCGGACATCATGCACCAGAGCGGGGCTCGCCTCGTCGAAGTCGGCACCACAAATCGAACCAGGATCTCCGACTATGCGAACGCGGTGGGAGAAGACACTGCGATGATCATGCTGATCCATCAGAGCAACTTCCGGATCGTCGGTTACACGGAGGATGTCCCTCTGTCAGAACTTGTGGCCCTCGGAAAGCAACACTTCATACCCGTGGTCGAGGACATGGGAAGCGGATGTCTGCTCGACCTCGATGCCATCGGACTCGGCGGCGAACACACGGTGGGTGCCAGCATCGAGGACGGCGCCGACCTCGTGACCTTCAGCGGTGACAAGCTACTGGGCGGACCGCAGGCGGGGATCATCGTCGGCTCGCGCGAATACGTGGACTCGGTGCGCAAGCACCCGCTGGCCCGCGCGCTTCGCGTCGACAAGATGACTGTCGCTGCTCTCGAAGCGACGCTGCGCGCCTACCTCGAGCCGCGCGCCGCATGGGCTGAGATCCCCGCGCTCCGAATGCTATCGGAGCCTCCCGAATCGGTCAAAGCCCGCGCCAACCGGCTAAAGCGTTCCATCGACAAAGCCCGGTGCTCCACCATCTCTTGCGTTGTCATCCCCGAGATGTCTCGCGCCGGCGGCGGCTCTCTGCCGACCGCGGAGATCCCGACTTTCTGTGTTCAAGTCACACACTCTTCGCTTACGGCGGAGCAGCTCGAGCAGGGGCTCCGCTGCGGTGATCCCGCGGTCCTGCCACGCGTACGCGGCGACTCCGTCCTGCTCGACCTCCGAACCGTCTCCGACCGGGAGGTGCGCGCCCTGGCGAGCGCCGTCTCATCGCTCGGATGACCGGAGGCCCAGTGACCCCACAGACTGAGCGCCGCAACCTAATAATCGGCACCGCCGGACACATCGACCATGGCAAGACAGTCCTTGTCAAAGCCCTCACCGGACGCGACACCGACCGACTCATCGAGGAGAAAGAACGGGGCATCTCTATCGACCTCGGCTTTGCGCCGATGCGGCTGTCCGACGGATCCGTGGTGGGCATCGTCGACGTCCCGGGCCACGAGAACTTCATCCGCAACATGATGGCCGGGGCTACTGGCGTCGACCTCGCTCTTCTCGTCGTCGCGGCGGATGACGGCGTGATGCCGCAAACCCGTGAGCACCTGGCGATCCTTGACCTTCTCGGCGTTCAGAAGGCAGTAGTAGCGATAACCAAGATCGATTCGGTCGACCCCGACCTCGTGCCCCTCGTCGAGGACGAGATCGAGGACCTGTTGAAAGGCACACCCCTCGAAGGCTCACCCGTTGTGCCCGTCTCCGCCGTTACAGGTGAAGGGATCGAGGAGTTGCGCGCGGTGATAGAACGCGAGGCGCTGGGCGTGCGCCTCAAGGACGAGGCACTAAATGTCCGGCTCCCGATCGACCGCGTCTTCACGCTTCGCGGCATCGGGACTGTCGCGACGGGCACGCTGTGGAGCGGCCGCGTCACCCTCGGGCAGCGGCTCGAGTCGCTCCCGCGTGGCGAAGAGGTCAGGGTGCGGAGCCTGCAGGTCCACGACACCGAGAGGCAGGAAGCGTTCGCGGGAGAACGAGTCGCCGTCAACCTCGCGGGCATTGCCAAGGAGAAGATACTTCGCGGCGACGTGCTCGCCGAGCCCGGTTGCCTGCGACCTGCTTACATGGTGGACGCCAGGGTGCGCATCCTCCGTGACTGGACAAAACCCGTCAAGAGAGGCGCGCGGATCAGGTTCCACCACGGGACGCGCGAAGTGCTCGGCCGTATCTACCCGCTCGAGGGCCAGCAGATCGGTCCAGGCGAATCGGTGCCCGCGCAGATCAGACTCGAGGAAGTCGTGGTCGTCGCGCCGAATGACCGTTTCGTCGTGAGGAGCTACTCACCCGTCACGACTATCGGCGGAGGCACGATCGTGGACGCGCATCCTTCAAAACACAGGCTGCACGACCCCGAGGCCGTGAGGCAATTCGAGGAGCTCGAGTCGCGCGATGACCTGAAGCGCGTAGCGGTATACCTTGGCCGCGCGGGCGTCCCGGTCACCCGCGACGCTCTCGTGCTGGAGTCCGGTCTCCCGCCCGCGGTGGTGAGGGCCGGCCTTGACGGCCTGCTCGAGACGGGTGGCGCCGTGACTCTCGGCGACAAGAGTGCGCACTTGGTCATGTCCGCCGGTCACTACGAGGAGTTCAAGAGCATGACAGTCGCGGAGCTCGAGACGTTCCATGCATTGAAACCCCTGGCTGAAGGCATGGCAAGGGAGACGCTCAAGAAGAAGATCCTCGCCTCGTGGGACAACAGGTCCGCGGACATCTTCATGGAGTCGCTTGACCGTGAAGGCGCTATCGAATCAGAGGGCAAGGTCGTGCGCATGCCGGGAAAGAAATCCGCCGTCACGTCCGAGCAAGAGAAGACTCTTGACGATATCGTTGGGCGCGTCGCGGCAAACCCTGTTGCGCCACCGACGGTCAGCGAACTCTCGGCAGAGCTCGGCCAGTCCAGGCAGGCGGTCGCGGAGCTGCTTGCGGTTGCGGAAAAAGACAGACGCCTGGTGAGGGTCTCTCCTGAACTGTACTTTTCGCCAGAGGCGATATCCGAGATCGAGGCCAGATTGCGGCAGAGCATCGGCCCTGACGGGATATCGGTGAGCGACTTCAAGAACGCCGTTGGCACCAGCAGGAAATTCGCGCTTCCACTCCTGGAGTACTTCGACCGCATGAGGATAACCGCGCGTGTCGGCGACGTCCGGAAGCTGCGATAAGGTGTATCATAACTCTCGCAACAATCCACGGAGGTGGATCCGTCCTGGTGGGCGGCGCGGTCTTCAAAACCGTTGTGGCGTCTTAACCGGCGCTGGGTAAGTTCGATTCTTACGCACCTCCGCCAACATACCAGAGGTGGCACGATTTGGGACTGGACATTTCTCTTCTCGAGACCTTTACGCTGGTCGCCGACCTTGGTTCGTTCAGCGGGGCGGCGCGGCGACTCGGTCTGACCCAGCCTGCCGTTTCTTTCCAGGTCAAAGCCCTGGAAAAAGAGCTCGGTGCGTCCCTGATAGACCGGTCCCGGGGAAAGGTCGTGCTGACTCCGGCGGGCAGGACCGCCTACGCCCATGCCAGGAAAATTCTTGTCGACCGCGAGGAGATGATCGCTGATATCCCCCGCACGACCGGCGAGGTCTCGGGACTCCTTCGCGTCGGCGCCAGCACGGTACCGGGCGAGTACCTCCTGCCAGTGGCGCTCGCTCAGTTCAAGAAGCATTTTCCTCAGGTCACCGTCTCACTCCAGATCAGCGACTCCGAAGGCGTCGTCGGGATGCTGAAGGACGAGCGCATCGAGCTCGGCTTCATCGGGAAGCAGCCGGATGCGGGGCTCGTCAGTCGCAGGTTCGCCGAGGACAGACTCGTCGCGGTTACCCCGAAGGACCACCCGCTGGCTTCAAAGAAGAAGGTCGCGCTCAAAGACCTGACCGGCGAGCGCTGGGTGATGCGCTCGAGGTCGAGCGGCACCGGGAACAAAGTGGCGAGCGCGTTGCGTGAGGCCGGGATCTCGGAGAGCGACCTCGAGGTCGTGGCCGAGATGGGCTCGACCCAGGCTGTATTGGCTGCGGTGTCCGCTGGCATGGGCATCGCGATACTCAGCAACAAGGCCGCCGCCGAGCCGGCCCGTTGGGGCCTGCTTTCCATCGCTGAGATCAGCGGAGCCCGGCTGGTCCGCGAGTTCTACGCGGTCCACGCCGACGGGCGTCCTCTTTCTCGCGCAGCTGAAGAGTTCTTGAAAGCGACCTGCGGTGTCTCGTAAGAAAGACCCCAGGCGCATGCGCATCATCTCAGTCAGCTCATCGTCCAAGAAATCCGGCAAGAGCAGTGTTGCCTCTTACCTCGTTCGTGAGCTCGGGATCGACTTCGCCCTGAAGATCAGCACCGGGAGCCACACCTCGACGCCGGTCGTTACAGACCCCGACCTCATCTCAAAGCCGGGCACAGACACCGGCTCGCTTGTTCAGGCCGGCGCGAAGCGGGTGATATGGGTGAACGCACCTGAAGGACGTCTGGACACCGGGATCACGAGCGCGCTCAAGATGCTCCCCCCGGAGGGAACTCTCGTAGTGGAAGGCAACTCCGCGCTCAAGCACCTGGCCCCGGACTTCGCGGTGTTCGTCATGACCGTTCCTTTCCAGGACTTCAAGCCATCGGCCAACACCGCCCTGGCGCGCGCGGACCTCGTACTGGTGGATATGCGATGGCGGTTGAACAGCGCGGAAGCCGGAACCCTTGCCGAGGCCGTCATGAGAAAGACCACTGGTGCCCGGGCGGTATTCTTCGACGACGACGATGGTTTCCAAGAAGCGTTGAAAGAAACCGCGCGGCTCGCAAGGAAGAGGCTGTCCTGACGCATAGGCGGCTAAATAAAAACGGGGCTCCGAAAGGAGCCCCGTTTTGTCGTTGCGTTTGAGTTACTTGGTCACCGTCTCGCTCACCGGAACCGCTTTCACCTCTCCGAACTTCTTCCGTACGAAGAGCCGGTTCAAAAGCGGCGCGGCGAGGTTGCCGAGCAGGATCGCGTACGCTACCCCGCCGGTCGGCGCTGCGTACAGCCTGATCACTACGATCAGCACTCCGATCAGCACTCCGTAGAGCAGCTGGGCCGTCTTGTTGTCAGGGCTGGTAACCCAGTCCGTCGCCATGAAGAACGATCCGAGCATGACTCCGCCGACCAGTATCATGTAGAGGGGGTTCGCGCCTAGAATCGCACTGAGCACGAACACCGTTACGATGATCGCTGTCGGGATGTGCCACGTGATCCGTCCCCTGTACAGCAGGTACGCCCCGCCAAGGAGGACCGCGATGACTGAGACCTCACCCATCGCTCCGCCCGCGTGGCCGAAGAACAGCGACCAGTACCCGGGCCGGATGCCGTTGAGCGCCCCCGCCTTTATGAAGGTCAATGGGGTCGCCGAGGTCACTCCGCTCAGGCTGCCCAGCGAATAAGAGGCGTTCGCCAGAGCCCAGAACCTGGATATCAGCAGGAGCGACACAAACCCGAAGAGCGCCGGGTTGAACACGTTATACCCGAGGCCGCCCATGAGTTCTTTGACTAGCGCCACGGCAATGATCGTTCCTATCATCGCGTACCAGAACGGCACCGCCGGGGGCAACAGAAGTCCCACCAGGAGGCCGGTGACGATGGCGCTGAAATCGCCGATCGTCGGCTGGCGCTTCATGATCTTGCGCATGATGTACTCAGAGCCGATCGCGGCGACGACACAGGCACTGAGGTTCACAAGCGCATAAAGCCTGAAGAACCCGATAGCAACAGCGATGACCGGGATGAGAGCTATCGCTACATCCCTCATCGCGTTGGACATCTGGTCCTTGTCCTTTAGGTGCGGCGAGGCCGACACCATGAACGAACTGTCTGCCATTTCAGTCTCGCCTCCTTTCAGCTTTTCTTCGCAGCGGCGGCGAGTTCCGCCTTGGATTTGCGCACGTAGGCCACGTGCTTGATACGCGCCGGGCAGACGAACGAGCAGCAGCCGCACTCGAAGCAGTCCTTCGCTCCGTACTTCTCTGCAAGGTCCCACTGACCGCGCTTTGCATGTTTGACTATGAAGTTCGGCATCAGGAACATCGCGCAAGCGTCGAGGCACCTGTCGCAGCCGACACACTTCTGCTCGGGTGCTTCGTCCACCGCTTCTTCGGTGAAGACCAGGATGCCGCCCGTGCCTTTAGCGGTCGAAGCCGAGAGGTCTTTCTGGGCAAAGCCCGTCATCGGGCCTCCCATTATGACCTTTCCGGGGGTCCCTACCATCCCTCCGCACTGCTCGATCACGTGCGAGATCGGGGTCCCGACCTTGACGCGTACGTTCCTGGGGTTCTTGATCCCAGGGCCCGAAACCGTCACAACGCGCTCGATCACCGGCTTGCCGTACGCCGCGGCGTCGTAAAGCGCCACCGCCGTCTGTACGTTCTGCACAAGCACGCCGACCTCACTCGGCAGCTTTCCGGGAGGCACCCGTCGGCCGAATATCGCGTCGATCAGCATCTTCTCGGCTCCCTCGGGGTACTTGACCTCGAGCAGGACGACCTCGATGCCGCTTTCGCCTTTGATCTTTGCATTGAGCATGTCCGCCGCATCCATCTTGTTGGCCTCGACGCCGATGATGCCGCGCTGCGCGCCGACGGCCTTCATCATGAGCTTGAGGCCGGCGATCAGGTCTTCCGCCCTCTCGAGCATCAGCCTGTGGTCGCAGGTCAGGAACGGCTCGCACTCGCACGCGTTGATGATGACCGTATCAATCGGCTTGTCCTTCGGGGGCGAGAGCTTCACGTAGCTGGGGAACGCGGCGCCGCCGAGCCCTACCAGGCCGGCCTCTTTTGCTACGTCCCTTATCTCCTCCGCTGACAGCCCACTAACGTCACGCTTCTCCGCGAACTTCGCCGGCTGGTTCGGGTCCACCGAGATGACTACACAGGTTACCATCGCGCCCGCGAAGTTCTTGCGATCCTCCACGACCTTGACGGTCCCGGCCACACTCGAGTGCACGGGAGCGGAGACGAACGCATCGGTCGCGCCGATCTTCTGTCCGATTTCCACCCGGTCACCCGCGCTCACCAGCGGCTTGTTCGGCGCTCCCACATGCTGCGCCATTGGGATGATCACTTCAGCAGGGAGGGATATGTCTTCAGTCGCCTTGCCGGCGGTGGCCTCCTTGTTGTACGGCGGGTGTATCCCGCCCTTGAATGTCTTGAGTTCCACTTGTCTCCCTCCTCTCTTATGTCTCTAGTTTGTGTTTCTCTTCGAGTCCGCGGTTTCGTCCGGCTATGACCCGATTGACTATCAGGGCGGCGACGACGCCGATCGCGGCGAGTCCGCCGTATGGCTTGGCGAGCACCTTCCATACCTCAACGGAGGCGGGAACCTTCGGATCTGTGGGAAGGTTGTAGCTTGCCGGGGGCGCCGTGAGAACGTACAGGTAGCGCAGCCCCTTCAACTGGGTGTTCCCGTAGATCTGGGCATCCTTGTGCCCCTCCGCTTTGAGCTTGGCCACCCTGGCCTGCGCCTTGAGCAGGAGCTCGTCCCTGTTACCGAACGACAGCGTACCAGGCGCGCACGCCTTTACGCAGGCTGGAATATCGAAGCCCGGTTGAGCATTCGACACCCTGTCCATGCACATCGTGCAGCGAAAGACACCGCGCTTCTTCTCGCTATAACCGGGGACATCAAACGGGCAGGCGACCCTGCAGTAGTTGCATCCCACACATTTCTTGGGATTGGTCACTACCGATTTCAGGACCGAACCGTCCTTCAGGGTCACTTCCTGGTGCGTAGTAGCGTTCGGCGGGCACACCTCGACGCACGCCGCGTCGGTGCAGTGCATGCACTGGTACTTGGTAAACAACCACTGCATCTGCCCATCGAAGTGCTCGTTGAACAGGATACGCATCCAGGTCTTCGAACTAAGCGTCGGGGGGTTCTCGTATGACCCCAGGTTGACCGTCTTATCCGCTGAGTTCTGGTTCCATTGCTTGCAGGCGACCTGGCAGGCGCGGCAAGCGGTACATTTACTCGTATCAACTAAGATTGCCTTCTCATTAGCCATGCCACATCACCTCCTACGCTTTCACGATATCCACTAGGAACGCTTTGTATTCCGGGGTTGTCGTATTGCAGTCACCGATGTTCGGACTGGCCTGGTTCCCGGCGTAGTTCTTGCCGCCGGGACCTCCCGTGATGTAGCCAATAAAACCGTAGTGATACGGCATGTTGACCACGTCCGCGGGCTTTCCCTGCACCGTCAGAACCTGTATACGATCGGTCACGACCGCGACGCAGTTGACCTCACCGCGGATGCTCTTGACCGTCACCCATTCCCCGTTCTTGACTCCCTTGCGCTTGGCGAGATCCTTGGACATCTCGACGAACATGTTGGGCTGCATCTCGGCCAGCCACGGCATGTTGCGCGTCATGGTCCCCGACTGGAAGTGCTCGGTCACGCGGGAG